>Ga0207116_10163_pt2 | contig 18436 bp, 15 predicted proteins | sample Alteio_BWMinHeat_44_FD_153550 | JGI IMG/M metagenome (GOLD analysis project Ga0207116, IMG submission 153550) | Enriched cells from forest soil in Barre Woods Harvard Forest LTER site, Petersham, Massachusetts, United States -... | ecosystem: Environmental > Terrestrial > Soil > Temperate forest >... | reverse complement strand
TCGCATGTATCAGCTCAGCCCCAAGCGGCTGGAGACCTGGAAAGGCGAGTGGCGAGCGAAGGGCGAACTGGCGTTTCCTGGCAAGAGTGCCCGCCCGCAAACCAGACTCGATGCCGAGCGGATCGCTGAGTTGGAACGCAAGATCGGACAGCAGACGATGGAGATCGAGTTTTTAAAAAAAGCGTTGCGGCGTTTCAGGGAGCATCCTCTGCCAGCCGCCGTCAATGGCGACGCCGTCTCTATGAGCAAATCCAAGAGGCGGCCGAAGCGGGCGCAGCCGTGAACGGGCTCTGCCGGGCCGCGGGCATGAGTCGGGCTGGCTACTACCGTTTCCAGCTGTGTGGGCAAGCCCAGCAAGCCGACATGGATCTACGCAGCCAGATGCAACGCATTGCGCTGCGGTGGCCGGCTTACGGGTATCGTCGTGTGCATGCCGAACTCCTACGCCAGGGCTGGACCATAAACCACAAGCGCGTCTTGCGCCTGCTGCGAGCGGATAATTTACTGTGCGTGCGGCGACGAAAGTTCATGTTCGGGACCACCGACTCCAGGCACGGATTACCGATCTATCCCAACTTGGCCGCGGGCATGGTACTCACCAGCATCGATCAGCTCTGGGTTGCCGATATCACCTACATCCGCTTGCAGTGGGAGTTTGTGTACTTGGCGGTTCTGCTGGACGCCTTTTCCAGACGCTGCCTCGGCTGGGCACTGCAACGCAGTTTGGAATCCGCTCTGGTACTGGAAGCCCTGCGTATGACCCTGACGCGACGCCGCCCACCGCCTGGGCTGGTGCATCATTCCGACCGCGGGGTGCAGTATGCCTCGCGGGACTACACCGCACAACTCGAACAACACGGCATTCGCATCAGCATGAGCCGGTTGGCAACGCCCTACGACAATGCCCAAGCGGAGAGTTTCATTAAGACTCTCAAATACGAGGAAGTCTACCGCACCGAGTACCGCGACCTCGAGCAAGCCAAGGCTTTGATGGGACAGTTCCTGGAGAAAGTCTACAACCAGCAGCGCTTGCATTCGGCGCTGGGCTATCGTCCGCCGCTGGAGTTCGAACGCAGCTTACGACCCGTGCGAGCGCTTGGGAAAGGACGAGCATGAGTTTTTTGAGGCATGAGGAAATCTATCGATCCGATGTAAGACTCGGCCAAAGCTGGGAGCGGCAACCCGTGTCGTCGCTCCCAGTGCTCATCGGCTGCGATGAGTTTCCAGTCGGCTATTCCTTGGCAGGTTGCCCTCCGGCAGAGCCTGCCTCCGCTTCGCCGACTGGAAACGATTCTCAACAACCCACCTTGCCGTACAATGATTTTTCAGCGAACGGCAACAACCCCCTTAACTTCGTGTCTCAGTCCAAGGGTGCACTCCAGTTCCCCTTCCCCTGCCCAGCTCGGTACTAGCCTTCCTCGGCTGGGGCAGGCCGGCAGCGTCATAGCGACCCAGACAGTGCGGTCCGTAGCTGAGACTCAGCGTTCCATCCAGGTGTTGGTGTGCGATGACGCTGCAACCGGCGAGTGTGCCCCGCCAGCGAACCGGCTCGATTTGCAGCTTGCGATTCAGAAAACTAACGGTGTTGTCGCGATTCACCGTGCGCTCGAACTGCAGCGAGAAGACGCGGTGCAAATTGCGGGTGGGGCAGGGGACAAAGGCGCTGCCCCGCTCCGCGGCCGGGACCTGAAAGCGACGATTGAACTGGGCGAGGTAGCGTTCGCGGAGGAAGCGATTCGCCTCCTGCAACGTACTGCATCCGGCCAGGCGCAACTCCTGCGGCAGACGCCCTTGCCAAGTTGCGAAGTTGCGTTCACTGCGGCCGCGCGCCTGCGGCGAGTAGGCCGGGATCATGCGGATACCCAGTTCCCGCAGTGCCCGCCCTACCTGGGTCAGCTGATGCGGATCGACCGCCTCCCCCGCCTTCGGGGTCAACCAGAAGTGGCTGCCACGATCGCTGTACAAGGCGCAGAACAAACCCTTGCGCTCAATCACTTCCTGGAGCGCCACCATCACCGTTAGCGTCGATTCCTCTTCCACCAGTTGCGCGTAGTAGAGCTCGCTGGTGGCATCGTCTAGGATCACCAGCAAGTCATGCCAGCGATCATCCTCAAACCAGCGATGCTCGCTGCCATCGATGTGCAGCAGCATGCCCGGCAACGGGCGCCGCGGACGCCGCTGGCGATGAACCCCGCGCTTACCCCCACGGGCGATCAGCCCGGCTCCTTGCAGCACTCCTTTGACCCAGCTGTAACTGAGCTCAATCTGCTGCTCGGCGCTCAGCTTTTCGTGAAAGTGACGCACGTTCAGATCGAAATACTTCTCCCGGTAGAGCTCCAGAACGCGCTCCACCACCGCCATCGCTACGCGCTTCGGGGAAGGCTTGCCCCGCCGCCGGTCAAATAACCCGCGAAAGCCAAACTCCTCATATCGCTCGCGCCAGCGACGCATCGAACGGTCGCTGATACCGATGATCTCTGCCGCCTGCCACCAGGTGATCTTCTTCGCCAGCGCCTGCAAAATCACTTCCTGTACTTTCATCGCCCGCTCCATCGCGGCCTTCGAGTAGCTTTCCCTGCCTCGCATGGTCTCCTACCCTCGCCGCCCGCAAAGCGGACAGATCACTTGCTAATCCAACCGGACAGATCATGTGCTAACGACACCGGGCCAGGGTCGCACTTGCATCGGCGGCCGGTTTCGCTATAGACTTCGCGCTTTCAAGCGCCAGGCAGGGTTCCTGATAGTCGACTGGGGCGAGATTTGCAATCAGAAAGGACCGCTTAATGACCACACAAGAACGGGCGATGGAGGTTGCGAAACTTCGGCTCAGATTTCAGATGAATGGTCGTTTGCGCCTGGAATCGCTGGCCGCCCTCTCCAAGGTGTTTCGCGAATACAACGAACCAATTCGAGAGGAACTGTTGGGGTCGATCGTGTTTGCCGTTCCAGAGGAATTGTTGGGGCCGGCCGATCCGAATATGCAGGCACAGTTCTCGGAGACATACCGGTTGACTAACGCTCCGGCTTATCCGCCTCCGGCTTTCCCAACTCCGGCCACGCCGGGCAACAAGCCACCCTTGGCTCCGGCCACGCCGGGCAACAAGCCACCCTTGGCCCCGGCCACGCCAGGCGGCGGCAAGCCACCGGCTGGCGGCGCTCCGGCTACTCCCGGCGGGGGCAAACCCCCTGCGGGTGGTGCTCCCGCGACTCCAGGCGGCCATCCTCCCGCTCGGCCAAAGGGAAGCCGATAGAGATATAGCTGTGATCGAATCTTTCGGCGATCTCGGTAATTCCTTGGGGAGCTTGCGGCGAAACGACACGGCTATGGCTTTGTATACTCGCGAAGCTCATGGCGTCTTCGCCACCTCGCTCTACACTTCGCGCCGCTGCTCAGTGCTGACCGCGCGTGTGCGGCAGGCCCGCCAGTGGAGCGATGCAGAAATCGTCAGACACGATCATGGAGCCGTCCAGTCCATACCCGATCCAGCGGCTCGGGCGGCGCGAATCCTTCAAGGGGTTCTAGCTGCAGGGATTGAGCGTGAGTTTGAGGAAAAGATCCAATGTCTCGTTAAGCCGCTCATCAAAAGAGTTTGGGATGTAAATTTGTCTGTATGCCAGGGAACGCAGTTAGTCCGCTATAAACCGGGTGGGCACTACGTGCCCCACACCGACGCCGGCGCGGACGAATTTGCGAACCGCTACTTCACCGTGTTGTGTTATTTGAATCAGGATTTTGAAGGCGGTAAGACTAGCTTCCCTTCGCTCAACTATGCCGCTACGCCCCAGGCGGGCAAAGCCATCATTTTTCCTGCAACCTTCCTGCACTGCGCCGAACCAGTAGTCCGTGGAGAGAAGCTCATCCTGCTGAGCTGGGTGTGCGGCCCGGTCCCGATCCGCTGGGTCTGAATTCAGTCTTTTCGCAGCCCTTAACCTTCGCCTTGTCCGAAACAAGCAATATTCCTGTAGAAAGCCCGCGCCTGTTTTATTTGATGAAATACCTCGTGTACCACCGTACCTTCTTTTGCTTCGAATGGCGGCTGCCACACTCCGTGCACATCCTGCCGGTGGAGAAAGTGGCGCTTGTCCCAAGCTTTATCGCCGTTGCTGTAGTGGACAATGTCGTGCTGCAGTTTGGCATAAGGCAGAAAGTTAGTTGCGACCATGTGAGTCAAGCGCACCTTCATGCGCAGTTTTAGCAAGGCCAGTCCGAAGGCATACATAATGTCTGTCCACATCTCAGTGAATCCACGCTGGGGGAACGCATCCAATGCCTCCAGCCACGTCTCAGCCAGGCGGCGGGCCAGCCGCGTTGGGATGACGTAAGGAACTCCACAACATAATTGTGGGTCTTTGCGGCACTGAATCTCACGTTGCAGACCCAGGTTTTTAACCGCCGCTTCCACCGAGGGCTGGCGGTACTGCAGGTAAGGGTAGTAGTTTGCGGCAATAAATGAGGAGAAAGTGACTTTGCGGACAAAAAGCAAATCCGGATCGCACAACACAATGAAATCATCGTCCGCGCACATTTCGGAGGCGTGCAGTAGCGTGCCTGCGGTATTCCTGGGTAGGCGATCGTCGATTGCGTAGCTGGGCACCATTTTGACGGTGGCTCCCGCGGCAACCAGTTCATTGAACTCCGGTTCCCACGGCCTTCCCGTATCGTGCACGATGAACAGGGGCGGCAAGCCCAGGCGGGTAACGCAGGAGTAATAGAAAAGTTTCGCCTGCCAGCCAAAGAAAGGAGTGTTTTCCAGGGATACGACGATGCGATGCCTTGCAGTCATGTTAGACGAGCGGTCCGTCGAAATCTCGATGGACGTAGTGAAAGAAGATCGACGTCGAAGTGCAGTCCTTTGGTAGCGGCGTGCGGTAGTGGAGCAGCTCCGTCCCGCTGTAGAGCAACGCGTCCCCGATTCCTTGGAAAATCTTTACTGTCCCGCCCTTGGTTTCGAGACACAGTGGCCAGCGAGTCCGGACGCGCGGCTCGGGAGTGAAGTCGATGCACATTGAGATGCTGTACTCGCACTGTGGGCGATCAGTGTGCTTCAGCAATCGCGCTCCCGGCTGATAGGAAGCTACGTAAACGTAGGACGGCTTTATGGGCGCGCCCACAATATCACCGACCACGGCTGCGAGTTGATGATGAAAGAAACAGGCGATGCGTTCGTTGTGAGCGTAGTAGCGGCCAGGGGTTTGAGCGTCGCCGAGATGCAGGTCTCCATCGCGAACTAATTGCCGGTAGTAAGTGCGCAGCGCCCCGAGATGAAAGGGATGAATCAGGCCTTGCAGGGGAGCATATCCGCTCCTTCGGAATTGTGCCGCACAACGCTTTACCATCCGACCGTGTTCGCGGCGACGCCGCTCGTCAAAATCCGATTCAACAAGAACCTGAGCAGCCGCCAGAACTGAACGTATCTTGGGACTGAGTCCCGGGGGCTCCGATTCGCCAGGCTGGGCGTGGGAAAGAAGATCGCGAAAGGTTGACCCCAACCAGAAAGGCAGAACACTCCCAGTCGCCGTATCCAACACCCAAGCGATTTCTTCACCCAGCGAGCGGTTGTCGAGAAAGGGCATACGAATGCTGTTATCGCGGGAAAAGTGGCAGCGAGGACTAACAATGAGGTGCTGATCAAGCGCTTTTACCTGCCTTTTCCGCAACCAATAGCGCGGAACCAAAGAGGCGGGCTGAGCGTCCAGAAAACAACTAAAGCTGGTGGGGATTCGGGCGGGAGCAGACTCTTCGGGCTCCATCGCTCTGCGCAAAGTCGTCGTTGCATCTTGGGAGATTTGTGCCTTCACTGAGACTTCGTCCGATAGCGGGTGCAGGCTAGCAGAAAACCGTCCAAAGTCAAGCCCTGAGAGTCTGGTCGGGGCCGCAGCCCATCGCTGTTCGTGCATCCAAAGCACTGAAATTACCGAGGAGGGTGACATGGACGTTAACGTAGCCGAGCAAGTGCTGGAAGAATTGCTTCCGTCTCTGGAAGCCCTGGAAACGCAAAGTGCTGCCATTCTGCAATTCTTGAAAGACAGAGGAATTGCTACCGATGATCAACTCGCACCTTACTTAGAGCAGGCAGGCAACGCCAGTAGCGTCAGGTGGCGCGCGACGAGGCTAAGGATGACGAGCATTCTGTCATCCGCTATGAAGAGTGCCGAACAATCCTCCGGGAGACGTGAGGAGCAAGCACCCGAAAAAGAGAAGGTTCACGACAAAGAAATAAAAGAGCCCGAGGGCGATCACCTGGAAAAAGGCGCGCAAAAAGCGACTCCGGAAGAGAAGGGCGCGCCTGCACCCTCCCGATAAGAATGGCGTTATTGTTGCTTCGGGGGCGCTGAATTGGGAATCTGGGCGGTTGCGGTGCCCTCCGGATAGACCAGGATCTCCACGCTGCCGCCGTCGGCTACTTTGTCTGATTTTCCCAGGCCAATCGTCTTAATCCGGGTGTCTTCCAACTTGAAATTCTTGACTAGGTAATCGCGCACCACCATGGCACGGGCTTCGGTCAGCAGGTGATCCTGCTGGGTGTCACCCTTCATGTCCGTATAAGCCGCGACCACCACCACACCAAACTGATTGTTCTGCAAAAAGTCTCCCGCGTCCTTCAGAGTCTTCTCATCCTTGAGCTTGGCGGTGTCTGGCTTGTCGAAAATCTTCTTTGCTTCATAGTCGAACTTCTTCTCAGCCGGCTTGTCAGGCAATTGTGAGATCTCGTTCTTCTTCAGATCGGCGGCACTTTCGTACCCCCGTTCTTTGAAAAAGCCTCGCAGGAAAAAGTTGTGTTTGAGGGCGTCCATGTCTTCCTTGAATGCATTGGTGCCGGCGTTGACGTTCTGATAGATCTTCTTATCGTTGATTAGGGCACCGATCGATCCCTGACCTTGATTGATTTTGGTTGTGATCGAGTTGAGATTGCTGGCTGTCTGATTGACGTTATCGATTGCTCCTTTGGTGGTGTCGAGCAGCTCGCTCGTCTTGTTGAGCAGATCCGAAAGCTGCAGTGGGGGCTCTCCACGAATTGTGTCGCCATCCTTGACTTTGGGTGCTTGCTCCGAGCCGAAAGAAATCTCAATAAACTTGTCTCCCACCAAGCCCTCAGACCTGATGGTAGCCACGGAATCGTTTTTGATCACACTGCGCGTTCCATCTGCCAGTTCCATCACTACATGTACCTTATCGGTCGGTCGCACTGGCAATTGGATCTGCCTGACGGTTCCTTCGTGGATGCCTCCGACACGCACCTCGGCGCCGCCATTCAGACCGGCCACGTTCGGAAATTCCGCACTCAGCCGGTAAGTCGAACTAAACAGAAAATGCTTTTCCCCAATCCAAAACACCCCTGCGCCAAATAGCAGCAGCGCGACAACGATGAACACCCCCAAACGAAAGGCTCTGGACATAGTCATCACCTGGAGCTATAGCTGAAGAACTGTTTCACAAACTCATCCTGACTGCTTTGCAAGTCGTCGAAGCTTCCTTCGGCCGCGATGCTTCCTTCGTGAAGCAGAACCAAACGATCCGAATAGGCATTTGCGCCGTGGACGTCGTGCGTCACCACAACCGCGCTCATCTTCCGTTTGCGTTTCAAGTTGATGATCAGATCTCCAATTTCGGCGGCAGTGATCGGGTCAAGCCCTGCCGTAGGCTCATCAAACAGGAGGATTTCGGGATCCAAGGCCAATGCGCGGGCCAAGCCTACTCGCTTCTGCATGCCCCCAGAGATCTCAGACGGCATCTTGCCGAGGTCTCGATCCATCCCAACGTCAGCCAAAAGTTCATGCACCCGCTTGCTTCGTTCCTCGTTTGACAGCTTGGTATGCCGGCTTAATGGGAACGCCACGTTATCTTCCACGGTCAACGAGTCGTACAAGGCCGCCTGCTGAAACAGGAATCCAACCCTCTTTCTCACCTCGTTCAGTTGAGGCTCGTCGAGCTTCGTGATGTCTTTGCCGGCAACTTGAATTGAGCCCCCGTCCGGGGTCTGCAGTCCGATGATCAGCTTCAACAACACGCTCTTCCCGCCTCCGCTCCGTCCCAGAACTGCCACGGTTTCGCCGCTCTTGACTTGCAGGCTGATACCCTTCAGGACCTTCTGTTCGCCAAATGACTTTTGCAGGTCCGCGATTTGTATCGGGATCTCACTCCCGTTCCCTTTCATTGCCTACCCCCAGATCATCATGATCAGTCGGACGAGCATGACGTCGGCCAGAATGACGAACAGCGACGAAAGCACCACTGAACTGGTGGCCGATCTTCCTACTCCTTCGGTGCCTCCTCGGGTGCGGATTCCCTGGAAGCAGGAGACGATCCCAATCGTCAATCCAAACACAGTGGTCTTGACGATGGGCGGGATATAGTCGGTGAACTCCATGGTCTTGAAACCGTGTTCGAGAAATAGCCGCAGCGAAATTGGCTCGGAGAGGGGATTGGCCACCCATCCCATTAAGATCCCGCAGAAATTAGAGACCACAGTCAGAAGCGGGACCATGAGAACACAGGCCATCACGCGGGTTGCAACCAGGAACTTGTAAGGGTCGACTGCCGAGGCCTCCATGGCGTCGATCTGCTCCGTTACCTTCATCGATCCAAGTTCAGCGCCGATGCCCGCGCCAATTCGGCCGCTCACAATCAGCCCGGTAATAATCGGACCGCTCTCTTTAATGATGGAAAAGACAATGACGGCAGGAAGGAACGCCTTCGCACCAAAACGAACCAGGCTGTCGCGTGTCTGTAACGAAAGAACCACGCCGGTGGCCGCTCCGGCAAGCGCCACCAGTGGCAGAGACTTCGACCCGATTGCGTCGCACTGTCGAACCAGCTCTCCGAATTCATACGGAGGCGTGATAGCTGCCCGAATTAGCCGGACGCAGAATAGGCCCAGGTCTCCAAACCATTCAAAGACACCAACAAAAAAGTTCCTTGCCATCGGAACCTGATCCAGTAGACGCCCACCGGCCATTGCGCCGGAAGCCGCTGCGGCAATAACGAATATGGGAAGATGCGTCATTGTCATCAATGCTCCGCCCATGCAGACGGGCGTCCCCTAAGAATCCCAGGATTGGACTCCGGCCACGCCCGATCGGTTGTCTCCGATCCTCAACACACAAGAGTTTTTCTTGTGGGGACAGAGCAGTTTGGCGCCCGTTTTCAGTGACTAACCTTTGTGCAAGCTGGTGATAGGAGCTACCAAAACTCGATTGATACTCGGCCCAGCTGGCGCTGTGTTGTCCGGCCAGGTGAGGCTCATGGATATCTCGCTGGAAGCGACTAGCGTGGACTCACTCAGGTAAGGCCTGGAGCAGGAGATGTTGGTTGAACTTAACAGAGATCGCAGCCTTGGGGCCGTGTACGGTTCCCATGTCCTTGTGGTTCACATAGTCCACAAGATGATAAGGGCGGTCCTGCAAACCCCGTAATTCGAGAGCGCCGCTCCAATCGCGAGCAAAGAACGCGTAGTACATTGCTTGGCCTTTGCGGATCGCGTGAGCCTCGGGACGATCAAAACCGATATCATAAAGCGCCCCGAGGTACTCGCCGCGTGAGAGCATGTTGTCTTTGTAGATTTGTATCCACTGCTCAAACACCTTTTGCCGCTGCGGGGTCAGATCGGAGGTACTGCGCTTCTTCACCAGATTGGGAAGCACGAATTGGGTGCCGACGACCCCACCCACGCCCACGGTCGAAGCGAAGTCAATCGCTCCGTCGCTCAGTTCAACATGGTCGCCAAAATAAGGGATGTTGTCGCCCATGAGCGCTTTCAACGTCTTGCCCTTTGAGCGGATCTGAAAGGAACTTTCCGGATCGGATGCCACCGACATATTGAAGTGTGGCATGGTGTAAAACGAATATGCCGTGCCGCAGGGGCAAAACTCTACCAGCGCGTCTGCTTTCACGCTGCGAGCGGTTTCGTATAGCTCACGGAAGAAATCGGGCAGCGCTTCCACTGAGTCCTCCGGGCGCTTGTGGTGGTGTGCGGGGTTGTAGCAGGCGGGCACGCCGTTCATGTGTTGGCCGTCCAGCTTGAGGCCGTCGAATCCCCAGTCTCCCAGGATCTTTCGAACTAGGGCTTTCTGTTGCTCCATGACGCGGCGGTCGGCAGGGCAAAGGTACACCGAATTCCACCACGAAATCTTTCGTTTGGATCCGTCGCGGTTTAGAAGAACAAAATCGGGATGCTCCTTAAGCAATTGTGAATCCGGAACGGCACTCAGTGGAGACCACCATAGCTGCGCTCTGAAGCCCTCTTGATGAATGCGGTCGACGAGGGCTTTCATATCCGCGTCGCCATGGGGAAACTTTTTGGGGTCGAGCGCCCAGTCACCGTAGTTGTTCTGCCAACCATCGTCGAGAGTGACCCAGGCAAATCCCAATTTCTTGACGGTAGGAAGCGTCTCATACACCTGCTTGAGCTGGACTGTCCGCCCGTACCCCCAGGCGCACCAGATCGGGCCATAGGCGCTGTCGGGCGCAGAGGCCATTTGAAATCCCTGGCGCATCATTAGTCGGCGGTATTCCGTCAGCGTGCGGAAGTAGTCTCCTTGGTGCACGGAAACGAAGGTGCGCAGAGTGTGAAAGGACTCTCCCGGTTCTAGACTTTGCTCCCGAGTGGAGCGAACTGCCACGCGAGCATGACGCGAGTCTGGCATGGCAACAGGAAGCGAGATGAGCCGTGGCACAGGCTCCACGTGGCCAACCGCGAGGCCGAACTCTATGCTCCATACGTCCACAACCGGAGTGCCTCCGCCATAGTCACTCGCATTCATGCCAAGATAATTTTGCTGCCGGAATCCGGGACGCAAGGGAAGGATCCAGTTGGGCCGCTTCTCGTACGAGCCACTCTGGTAAGACCAGAAGGCGGGAGCCGAAGTAGAGTCCGGCGCCTGGATCAGATAGGAGTTGTTGCTCCAGCCGCGGATTTGCAACGGGCGAGCACTAACATTGGTGTACTCCACGTCGAAGACCGCGATAGATGGGAAGTCATCATAGATCGTGACCGATACGGTCTTCCGCAACGACGCAGCCTCGCCCGTGAGTTCAAGCCTCCGACCTTTTCCGAATGAGTCGGTAACGGGTTCTTGCCTTTGAGACACGAGGGGAAAATCTCGCCATTCTTGCTGCTTCCCGGAGGAGGTCTCCGACCAGGCAAAAGGTCCGGTCGCGATTTCCCTGTTGCCAAAGCGGGCGATCACGCGGCTACGCAGATGGCGATCGAACTCAATCCGCAGTTCGTGACTGCCAATCTGCGCAACAACGTTCCCGGCTGCGGGTGGCGGGTTCTCAGAGGATGAGTCAGAGCTAGTGCCACTTTCTCCCGCGGGGAAGGCGCGCGGGAGAAGGAGCGCCAACAGCACCAAGGTGGTGAGGACGAATTGTTGGACACTTCCTCTCATGGTGTGTACTTCATGGTAGCTCGAAGTTGACACTTCCTTATGTTGCGGTATATTACGATTCCTTACTTTTACTTTCGTCGGAAGCTCTTGTCAACCGTGTCTCAAAGTGTGCGGAGGAGATTCGATGTCGATCCGGTCGTTTTTTCTGGTCATCCTTATCATCATCCGTGCGGTCGTATCCGCGGCCGCGGCGCAAGACGCATCGCAGCCTGCAGGTCAGAGCCAGATCGGCTACAAGTCTGCAGCGAATGCCGAGCAGAAGAAAACCCTGCTGCTGAAGGATTTTCAGCCGGTTTCCATGCTGCATACGGAGGCGCACAGCGTGGATCGTGCCAAGTACTACGTGATCGACGTACACAATCACACCAACGACGCCATGCGGATTGAGGAGCATCTTCCACCCGAGCGCGTGATCGAGATCATGAACAACACAAACGTGAAGACCGTCGTGATCTTAACTGGCATGTGGGGAGATAAATTGCAGCGAGTCATCGACGAGATGGTCAAGCCGTATCCGGGACGCTTCATTGTCTTTAGCCAGATCGACTGGAGCAAGATCGACGACCCGAATTTTAGTCAGGAGATGGTAAGCCAGCTCGATGACGCCGTAGCGCGAGGCGCCCGCGGCCTGAAACAGCTCAAGGACCTCGGCCTGAACATCCATGATAAAACGGGGAAGCTGGTTGCGGTCGATGATCCGCGGCTAGATCCTATCTGGGAAGAATGCGGTCGGCTGAGCATCCCGGTTGCGATTCATGTCACCGATCCTGAAGCCTTCTTTCATCCCGTGGACAACAGCAATGAGCGCTATGAGGAATTGACGGAGCATCCAGACTGGAGTTTTTATGGCCCACAATTTCCCAGCAAAGAATCGACCCTGGCCGCGCGCGACCGAATGTTTGCAAAACATCCGCACACGACTTTCGTTGCTCTGCACATGGCGAACTGGCCAGAAAATCTCGACTATGTTTCTCATTTACTGGACACGCTTCCCAATGTGATGGTGGAATTCGGGGCTCGCGAAGCCGAGCTGGGCCGCCAGCCTCGCCACGCTCGCGAGTTCTTTCTTAAGTATCAGGACCGGATCATGTTCGGCACGGACAATGGTATGGACGAAGCCATGTATCGCAACCATTTTCGCTGGCTCGAAACTGGAGATGAGTATTTTGACTATTGGGGATATCCGGGACAGGGCCGCTGGAAAATCTACGGCATGGAATTGCCCGATGGTGTGCTGGAAAAAATTTACCACAAGAACGCGGAGAGAATGTTTGGGCAATTTCGTGGAGCGGAACATGGCAAGGGCAAATAGACTTTTGCGTAAAGCTAGACAAGTGTTACTTGGATTCCCGCCTTCTTTAGTGCCGCCAGGTCCGACTTGGAGATACCCCGATCGGTGATCAAACGGTGCACCGCGGATGGTGGCGCAATCAAAGATAAGCTGCGCCGCCCGAACTTGCTGGAGTCGCATACCGCTACGGCGATCCTGGCCACTTCCATCATGACCCGATTGACTTTGGCTTCTAGCAGGTTCGGCGTACTCAGTCCGTGGTGCATATCGAAGCCATCCACACCCAGGAAAAGAATATCCGCATTCAGACGGCGCAGAGTCTCTTCCGCGATGGGGCCCACCAGAGAGAATGAATTTTTCCTCAAAGTGCCGCCTGTCAGAATTACCTCAAGGGGAGAACCGGAAAGTTCTGCCGCGATGTTGACCGCGTTGGTAATAATGGTGAGGCTTTCAAATCTACGCAGAGCCCGTGCGATCGCCGTGGTTGTGGTTCCGGAATCCAGAACTACCACCTGACCTTCTTTGACCATGCGGGCGGCGGCAGCCGCGATTTGCAGCTTTTCCTTGCGATGGAGCTTCTCTTTTTCCCGCAACGTAGGATCTTCCAGGGCGCTCTCCCTCGCCGGCAGCGCACCCCCGTGCGTTCGATGGATGCGGCCTTGGCCCTGAAGAATATCCAGGTCTTTGCGAACAGTGACCTGGGAGGTGCGGAATTGCTTCGCCAAATCTCCCACCAGGACGCGGCCGTCCTGATTCAAAATCTCGACGATTAGTCTGCGTCGCTCTTCATTCAGCACAGGTTTACTCCGGTTCGAAGCCGCAGGCTGCCGGATACTGACCTTAAGTAGCCATTCAGCCGGGATGCTGGGCCGCATTTTACGCTTGACAGACCAGTGTAAACGAAAGTAAAAGTCTTTAAAACGAAAGGATACGAAACTTAGCGGTTGGCCGCAGGAGGCCCCCAATGCGAGTCCCAGGTATTCGGAACCTGCCGGTTCGGTTTCACTTGATTTCCACGATTAGCCTCCTGCTTCTTTTGCAGCAGCCTCTGCTGGGGCAGGCAAGTTATCAAGCACAGATTCGGGGCATCGTATCAGATGCAGCTGGAGCCGTCCTGGCGAATGCTGCGGTTACGATCACTGAGGTCGGCACCAACGTATCGCAGACTGCGAAGACAGCCGGGTCTGGGAACTATATCCTGCGGGCGCTGCGGCCGTCCACGTATGTAGTTAAGGCGGAAGCACCCGGCTTTGGAACCGTGGAGAAAAAAGATGTGATCTTGGCCGTAGGTCAGGAGACAAGTCTGAACTTCACTTTGCGACCCGCGAGTACTTCGACCAAGGTGCAAGTCATCGAAGTGGCGCCGCTGCTGGACACCGAAAGCTCGACTCTGGGGACGGATGTTACGAACCAATACGTAAAGGAGATCCCGCTCCTGAACCGTAGTTTCTTCGGTTTGGTTTTTTTGAATGCTGGAGTGAGCGAAGCCGCGGGATCGGGAACGGCGGACAACTATCCCTCGGGCACCAATTTTGTTTCCAATGGGCAGCGCAACGCCACAGCGGAGATTCGCATCGATGGCGCGCTGATCAGCGCCCCGGAACAGGGCGAAGGCGGAAACTCCAACGTGTACTACGAACCATCAGTCGAGGTAGTGCAGGAATTTAAAGTCCAGAGTAATAGTTTTTCCGCGGAATTCGGAAGCAACGGCGGCACCGTCGTAAACATGGCTCTGAAAAGCGGCACCAACGCTTTACACGGCAGTGCCTGGTGGTTTGGCCAGCGGAGCTGGCTTGACGCCAATGATTTCTTCAGCAACCAGGCTGGATTGCCGCGCCCCGACCACTCTCGCGATCAGTATGGCATTTCACTGGGAGGACCGATCCGGAAGAACAAAACATTCTTCTTCGTCGATATCGAGCGCGTCCTGGAAAACGACCCAGTAGGTATTGTCGCCACTGTGCCCACGCCCGCCGAGCGCGAGGGGGACTTCTCACAAACTCTGATTACCGATCCAAGTTCGGGAAATGTAGTTCAAGACTTGATCTTCAATCCTGTCCCCGCTGGCGGTGTTCCCAGCGGAGTACGGCCCGCATTTCCCAACAATAAGATCGACCCGAAGATTCAGGACCCCATCGGGCAAAAGATTCTTGCACTGTATCCCTTGCCCAATCAGCCCGGCGGGCCGGACGGCACGAACAACTTTCGGGATAATACGATTTCGCGCACCAAGTCTCTGCAATTCGATGTGAAGATCGACGAACAACTTTCCAACTCCACCCACCTGGGTGGGCGATATAGCCATGCCCACTCTTCCAATGCCGTCCCGACGGTTTTCGGAGATGGTGAGTTCAATGACGGCCTCAACCAGCTCACGACCGTGAACAATGGCGGTCTGCAATACGACAGGACACTCAAACCCACCGTGCTGCTCAGCGCCCGTTTTGCTGTCGATCGCGTGAATGCGCCCGGTTTCACCACCTATCCGCCTGCCACACAGTTGGGTTTCCCGTCACTGCTGGACAATGCCAACCCTGGCATCTCGCGCATGCCAGCCATTCTTACGGACTCACCCTGGACTTCGCTATTCGACCAGTGCTGCGTTGACACCAAATTCGCCCACACCCTGTACTCCTACTCTTCTGCGCTGGCGTGGGTGCATGGCAAACACAATTTCAAATTCGGCGGAGAACAGCGCCTTTTCTTCAACAATTTTCAGCAACCCCCATACCCAACCGGATCCTTTCACTTCGCCCAGAATGTCACGGAGAACGTGATCGGCGCGAACAATCCCGATCAAGGCAATCCGTTTGCGGACATCCTGGTGGGCATGGGGGACTTCGGAGGAATCGCGATTTATCCAGAGGTCTTTAATAAGTCGAAGGACACGGCTTTCTATGCGCAAGATGACTGGAAAGTCACCCCAAAACTAACCCTGAACCTCGGTCTGCGCTACGAATGGAGCACGCCTTACACGGAGCGTAATAACCGCCTCCAGTTCAGCGATTTCTCTGGGAATAGCAGTGTCACCGTCCCCGGCCTGCCGCTGATTTCTGGACCTTTGAAGGGAATCACCGAATTCGCAACGCCGAACCATCGCAGCGTCCCGATTGACCGCAACAACTGGGCGCCACGTTTCGGATTCGCTTATCAGTTGACTTCGAGCACCGTGGTTCGCGGTGGTGTGGGCATCTACTACGGAATGAACGTCGCCACCAATTTTCAGTTTCCCGGGACCGCTTTCCGCAAAGACGGCGTCGTCTACTTCACCCAGGATAACTTTCAAACCCGATTCGCGACCCTGGAGAATCCCTTTCCCACGGGATTGCCTGCTCCCCAAGGCACCAAATACGGGCCATTGGCTGACTGGGGCTTTGCTAACCTCAACGACCTGGGCACCACTCCCGCGCAAAACGCCGACATCTACCAATGGAGTCTGGGAGTACAACGGCTGCTGCCGGGTCAGTTGGTGGTCTCTGCCGACTACTCTGCGAACCACAGCACGCATCTGCCCTGGGGAGGTAACGGGGGGATTTGTGGCTGCGGAACAACCACGCGCGACCGTAACTTCATTCCCTCGTCCGTACGCCGGCAATTCAACACGCTCGATCTCTACAATCAACTGCACAACACGGTAAACAATCCTTTTCAGCCGCTGTTCAGCGGACCGAATGCGATTTTTAACGAGCCCGACTCGCTCTATAACAACGGACAAATCCCGCAGATCAATATGTTGCGGCCATATCCTCAATTTGACGGTCCCTTTGAAGCTCTTCCGCTGCTCGAAGCGGAATCGTTCTACAACGCATTGCAGGTCCGCTTCGAAAAGCGCGCTAGCCACTACATCAGCTTTGAGGGCGGCTACACATTTTCAAAGGCAACTGACGATTCTTCTGCCGGTCGCAATGCATTTATAGGTTCTCTCGCTTCTGACAATCCACAGGAACTGGACAATCTGAAAGCGGAGCACTCGATCAGTGCCAACGACGCCACCCATCGCCTGGCAATGGCCATCATTGCAGATTCACCCATAGGGCGAGGCCGATGGGTCGGGCGAAATATGAATCGCTTTCTCGACGGCCTAGTCGGAGGTTGGACGATTGCCACCATTCTCACCTTCCAAAGCGGACAGCCCATCGACATCGGAATGTCGCAGCCGACCCTCGATGACGGCAATCAACGACCTAACATCACTTGCAATCCAAGCAGCGGCGTGAGCGCGCACCAGTCCGCTCTGACCGCCTCCGCTGCAGCCCCCTTGAGTACTTTCAATTCCAACTGCTTCGCAGATCCCGGTTTCGAGCAAGCCGGCAATGCACCCCGCTATTTTTCAAATCTGAGGACCGATGGGATCCACAACATTGACCTGTCAATCGAAAAGACGTTCGTCCCCAGGGAAGGCATGAGACTTGAGGTTCGTGGCGAGTTCTTCAACGCTTTCAACACGCCTAGATTCGCTCCGCCGGACACACTGTTCGGAGACTCCACATTCGGACAGATTACCTCCACTGCGATGGGAGCTACGCCGCGCCACGGCCAACTTGGAGTGCGCTTTGAGTTCTAGCGCGATGAGAAAAGGCCTGCCTGCTGCGACAGTTGCCTTGCTCCTCCTCGCTCCGGCTCTGCGGTCGGCTCCAGGTGCTGTGGAACAAGACTGGACCCACTATGTGCGCATCGGGGCGTACAGTCTGACAAGCAACAACGCGGGCCAGATCGTGCGTGACGCTCAGGAAAGCGGCGTCTTCGGGATTGAGGTGGACAACGACATACCCGGCCGTTATGAAAGCTTCGTGAATCCCGAGGAGAAGCTGAAGGCAATCCGTGCCCTCGCCGACGCCGCACACGCGGTGGGCAACCGAGCTTTCGTATACATCGCGGGAACCGAGTGCATTACCGCCAATGCGGATAAGACTCCCCACACGCTGGCCAAAGAATATCCGGATTGGTTGCAGCGGACGATCACCGGAAAGCCCGCGATTTTTGGAGCTGGCACCGCCTTCTGGATCGCGAAGGGTGATGAAGACGTGTGGATCAGCCCTTACGCGCCAGCATGGCGGAAAACTTATATGGAAAGGGTGAGGCAGATCGCCGCGACCGGCATTGATGGGATCTACGTCGATATTCCTTACTGGATGACACACTTCGACGGGTGGGAAGACACCTGGGCCAGCTTTGATGACTATACCGTTGCCGCATTTCACAAACTGACCGGGTTGGATGCGAAGAAGGATTTGAAACTGGGCGAGCTATCCGATCCGAATTTTCGCAAATGGATTGAGTTCAGAATTGAAACCATCACTGACTTCCTGCAAGAGATTGACCGAAACGCGAAGTCGGTCAATCCAGCCACCAAAACGATTCCCGAAATTTACCCCGGCATCGAGGAGGAGGCGGTTCGCGTGGGCGCGGACGTTTATAGTCTGTATCCGGTCAATGATGCCATCGCCCATGAATACGAATTCGGCGCCGGCGATCACATGGCATCATCCCGAACTCCGCTGGATTGGTTCAGTTACCAGGTGGGAATGCACACCTTCCGCGCATTCGCCCAAGGCAAGGCGACCTGGATCCTGAACTACTCGTGGGATGGCGATGAGAAGGTGGATCGCCGCGAGGCGATGATGAATCTCGCGATGTCGGAAGTAATGGCTGGAGCGAATTTCTGGGACGCGCCCGGGCACTCGATGGCCGGGTCGAATGATCTGCCCACCCGCAAGAAGATCTTTTCCTGGATCAAGGCCCACGAGGAAACCTTCT
>Ga0207116_10170_pt1 | contig 18441 bp, 22 predicted proteins | sample Alteio_BWMinHeat_44_FD_153550 | JGI IMG/M metagenome (GOLD analysis project Ga0207116, IMG submission 153550) | Enriched cells from forest soil in Barre Woods Harvard Forest LTER site, Petersham, Massachusetts, United States -... | ecosystem: Environmental > Terrestrial > Soil > Temperate forest >... | reverse complement strand
GTTCCGGTTGACGAGTTCTGGAACCTGGTCAAGACGAATCTCCAAGCCGGCAAAATCAGGATGGTGTTCGTGGCAGATGAAATACCTCCTGAGCTTCGCCGTGTCGTGGAGTTCTTGAACGGGCAGATGGACCCTGCACAGGTCTTGGCCCTGGAAGTGAAGCAGTTCTTGGGCGAGGGCCTGAAAACGCTGGTACCGAGGGTCATCGGCCAAACGGCTGAAGCGGAACGAAAGAAACGGGGACGTTCCCGTGAAGCAAGACTGTGGAACGAGAATTCCTTCTTGGCGGATTTGAAGGAGAGGCGGGGGGAACAGGAAGCCGACGTGGCACGACAAATCCTTGAGTGGGCGAAGAAACAGTCGCTCCGAATTGTGTGGGGGCGAGGAAGTAGGGATGGTGCCTTCTCCCCGATGCTTGACTGGAAGAGCAATGAGAACAGTGTAATCTCGGTGTACAGTAATGGACGATTGAATGTCCAATTTGGCGTAATGAAAGACCGACCGCCTTTCGATGACGAGACGAAACGGAGAGAATTGCTGGATCGCTTCAACCAACTTCCAGGTGTGGTCGTTCCAGTCGAGGCGATCACGGTTTACCCAGGCATCTCTTTGTCCACGCTGACGAATAAAGCAACGCTGGATAAACTCCTGGTGGTTCTGGACTGGTTTGTTCAGCAAGTAAAAGCCACGCCAAACGCCGAAACGGCACAACCGCTTGGGACTGATAGCCGTGTCTATCCATAGACTTACACCAAAGACCCACAACATCACCGAGGAAAAATCATGGCACGACCGAAGAAAGGCACAACCACCCAGAACGACAATGGCGAGACGACGGGCGGGTATTTCCGGCGTGTATTCAAGGAAAACCCGAAGCTGTTGGTCACACGGAGCAATGACGAGTTGCTCAGCCGGTGGCTTGCCGATCACCCCGGCCACAAGGCAGTGCCGCCGAACGTCCAAAAACACATGTCGAACGTGAAGAGTGTCTTGCGCAAAAAAGGCCGCAAGAAGCTCGGCAGGCCAAAGAAGGTTGAGCAAGACGGGGCGGTCCAGGCCGCCAGCACGCAGCCGAAGCCAACCAGGATCGCTCCCAAGGGGCTGGAGGCACTTGAGGAAATGATCGACGACTGCATGACCATCGCCAAGAGGATGGATCGGGAGGGCCTGGGCGACGTGATTCGGTTGCTCCGAAACGCTCGCAATGAGGTCGTGTGGAAGCTCGGGCAGTAGCAGTGCAAGAGCCCTGGAGTTGGTGTTCCGGTATCTGGGTTGACGCCTCTCGCTCCCATGCAGGCGCTCATCGAGACGCTGCTGCGGGCCTTGGCGGACCGGGCTAGGCATTGCTTGGCCCGAGGCCGGCTGCCCGCATCCGCCTCGGAAATGCGAGTGATTTATGACAAGACAAGTCTTACTCCGCTGGATTTATGTCACAATTGCCATTTATCTTCTGGCCATCGTTACCGGGGTGGTTTTACGATATTGCTGCCCTGACCAAGAAAAGACAACAAATCCAATTTACGGAACCTACAAAGACTTGATTCCTTTTGTTATTGCGATTCCAGCACTGTGGTTGGGTTTCTGCTTTCAAAGACGTGCAAGTTACGTCCAACAATTGCGCACTTTGTGGAGCAAGCTTATTGATGTCGTAGAAGATGCGATACAGTATACACATCTACCAAACCCACAGCAAACAGAGTTCGGAAAAACACTTGCTAAATTGTTCAGCCTGATCGATGAAGTCCGAGGTGTGTTCAAGAACATAGGTGAAAGGGCCAGCTTGATTGATCTTCCGGGGGGACGGGGAGAACGAACGGACGACGAAATAGGTCTATACCCATTCGAGGGCCTCAAGGACATCCGTGATCGTATAAGCAGCTTGGGATTTGGTCTATCGTTTGACCGTTCAAAAGCCAAATTGGTCCGTAACGACATTATAATTCTTTGGAATCATGTGCGACATCGTATGTTGAAAGAGTTTGATCGTTCCTATCCTACATACGCTGATTCCCCTTACTTGATTCCTGAGTGCGATTGGGACACGGCAACAAATCCAACAAGCCCTCCTTATCATGCTTTCACGCCCAGAGCGAGGTGGGCTGTTTATGTGCCATTGTTAGAGACTGAGAATGCTTGGTTCACAATTCGTAAGGAAACGCAGTCGAGTCGATTGGGAGACATGGCAAAACTGAATCCTGCTATGCCGTCGAGAAGCACGGCTCCCGGCCAACGGGTTATTTATGTATACGCTTTTGATCCTCATGCTGGAAAGATAGGGCTAAGCATCATCACGGACAAATTGCGAGCGTTGGGGCTTCGTGGACGTATAGTGTTTCAAGAGGAGTCGATAGAATCGGTATCAACCTTCTTGGCTACGTATGGGGCATTTGCCCAACTTATTACGAATAAGGTTGCTGCTACCTGGTTTTTTCTGCGAAAGCTCTTTGTGATCGATTATAGGAGACAGTGGAAAACGCCCGTACGAGAAACAGACATTCGGCACCTTGCTTACGAGAAATGGGAGCGAGGGGGAAAACCACCTGGTGACGGGAAACGATTTTGGGAAGAGGCCGAGCGGGAGCTATTTACAAAGTTCATCGCCGCAACAAAAGATGTTGAAAGGTGACCTGAAAGACTGTGGGTGCAGCCCCGTGCTATGCGTTTACATTAACATCCCTGCGCACAAAATGCACTGGGTTGGGGCGGGCAGCGAAGCGGTCAATCAAGCACACAAAGGTGGTTCATGACTCGGCTTGGGGTCATACTCGGCGCATTCGTTGCGTTCCTTTCCTCAGCAATTGCTCAGGAGCCAACAACCGATTGGCCCCGATGGAGAGGGCCAAATGCCGATGGCGTGGCAGATGGCCGATCACTTCCGATCCGATGGAGCAAGAGAGAAAACGTCCTTTGGTCGGTAAAGTTGCCGGGCTGGGGAACCAGTTCGCCAGTGGTTTATGGCAACCGGGTGTTTGTCACTTCCCATCAGAAAGAAGGCAAGAAGGCTCTTCTCACGCTTTGCTTTGATCGGAAAACAGGTAAGGAACTGTGGCGGGATGATTTCGGTTTTGGTGTGGATCAGCAAACCCATGAGAAATCCACCCTCGCTGTCAACACCCCCGCCGTCACCCAAGATGCCGTCTACGTTGCCTTCGGTAATGCGGACATTGCCCGTTACTCTCACGATGGCAAGTTGGCTTGGGTCAACCGTTACATGGCTGCATTTGGCAATCCCAAGATGGCGTGGGGGTATGCAGTGAGTCCCCTGGTTTTGGATGACAGCGTACTTTTTCCCTGGAACCACCACAAAGGGCCATGCTTCCTGATCGGCCTCGACAAAGCAACTGGCAAGATCGCATGGAAAAAAGAGCGGCCAATCGGCACTGCCCATGCGACTCCGCTCCTGGTCGAGCATCATGGGCAAAAGGACATTCTTGTTCCCGGCCAGAACCGCCTGACCGCCTTCGACGCCGATAGCCATGCTGAACTCTGGCGCTACGGCGAGGGTGAGGGGCAGTTCAATGGCGAGATCATTTCCAGCCCTGTTTATGGGGACGGTATGGTGTTCCTGCAACTTTGGCGAGAGAGCAAAATCCACGCAATTCGTTTGACTGGCAAAGGCAAGCCCCCCCAGCCGGTGTGGGAGAGCAAGAAGCCGGGGCCGGTGGAATCGTCCGTGCTTTACTATCGAGGACTGTTGTACGCCCTGATGGACAGCGGCCAACTGGTGTGTCTGGATGGGAAAACTGGGGAGGAACTGTACCGGGAGCGATTGGGTGGGCTTTGCAACTCATCGCCTGTTGCCAGCGATAGGCACATCTACCTGAGCGACAACGACGGCAAAACCTTCGTAGTCCAGGCTGGCAAAGACTTCAAGTTACTGGAGACGAACCAGCTAGGCGAAAGGATTACCGCCTCACCTGCGATCACGGGCAAGTGGTTGATCTACCGGACGGATTCGCATATGTACTGCATCGGTGGAAGGTAAACATGTGCGGGAGAAAAACGTGGGCAAGAAGGAAAAAAGAGCGGCAGAGGACGTAAAGGCTGCCGACCGGTCGCCGCAAGCTGCCAAATTGAAGCGCAAGGAGTACGAGGCCAAGCTGAACGAACTGCACATGGAATTGGTGAAAATGCAGTATTGGATCAAGGCGCTGGGCAAGAAGCTGGTCGTACTGTTCGAGGGCCGTGACGCCGCTGGAAAGGGCGGGGCCATCAAGTGCGTTGCCGAACCGCTGAACCCCCGTGGCTGTCGCATTGTCGCCCTTGGCAAGCCCTCGGACACGGAGAGGACGCAGTGGTACTTCCAGCGCTACGTCGCCCATTTGCCCGCCTCCGGGGAAATCGTCCTTTACGACCGGAGTTGGTACAACCGTGCGGGTGTGGAGTACGTCATGGGCTTCTGCACTCAGGAGGAGTACACCGAGTTTCTGCACTCGTGCCCGCAGTTCGAGCGTATGCTGGTTTGCTCTGGCATCATTCTGCTGAAATACTGGTTTTCCGTCAGCGACGAGGAGCAGGAACAACGCTTCCATGACCGGGCCGGGAACCCCGCACGCCGCTGGAAGCTGAGCGAGATGGACATTCAGTCACGGGAAAAGTGGGTGGAGTTCTCGAAGGCCAAGGACGAGATGTTCCTGCACACGGACATCAAACAAGCGCCTTGGTATACCGTGGAGGCGAACGACAAGCGGCGTGCCCGACTAAACTGCATTGCCCACATCCTCAGCATGGTTCCCTACGAAGACGCCACGCCGCCGTCGTTGAAGTTGTCGCCACGCAAGCCACCGGACCAGGGTTATGTGCGCCCGCCGAAGTCGGACCAGAACCTTGTCCCGGACGTGGAATTGTGACGGCAGCCCCTTCCTACGGCTGATCGAGGATGCAGCTTGGGCGCAAGCCTGTGCCAAGGTGATCGACGAAGACGATATGTGAAACCATTATGCCTCGCACTCGCAGGTGACTTCTACCGTGCAGCGGCGCATTGTCATCACCACAGTTGGCTCGTTGGGCGATCTGCACCCGTATATTGCCATCGCCAAAGGCTTGCAGGCACGGGGCCATGAGGCGGTCGTTGCAACCAGCCAATGTCACCGGCAAAAGGTCGAGGCATCGGGAATCGGCTTTCGAGCCATCCGGCCTGACTCTGCGTGGGTCGATAATCCCGATGCCATGCGACGGTTTTCCGACATCCGATGGGGTCTTGTGCGGGTCGGTCGAGAGTGGATATTGCCTGCGCTGCGGGAAACCTACCAGGACATACTGTTAGCGGCCGCAAGAGCCGACTTGCTGGTGTCGCACCCGCTCGCCGCCTATGCCACCCGGCTAGTTGCTGAGAAGACAGGCATCCCGTGGGCCTCCACAATGCCTGTTCCCCTGGGCTTTTTCTCGGCCCACGATCTTTCTGTGCCTTCCATCGCCCCATTCTTCGGAAACGAATTGCGTTGTCTCGGCCCGAAGATTTTGGGGTCGTTGCTCTGGTGCGGCAAGCGAGCAACACGTTTTCTGGCTAGACCCTGGTATCGGTTGCGTTCCGCCATCGGCTTGCCCCCGACCAAGGAAGGAAACCCGCTGGCGGATAGTCATTCGCCTTTACTGGTGTTGGCGTTGTTCTCGAAGATACTTGCAGATAAACAACCCGATTGGCCTGCGCAGACGGTCATTACCGGCTTCCCGTTGTACGATGGCAAGGCTGGGCTGCCCCCGGCATTGGCCCGCTTTTTGGACAATTGCGCAGCGCCCATCGTATTCACACTTGGCTCGGCAGTGGCAACGAACCCCGGAGCTTTTTATGAGCACAGTGTCGCCGCCACGAAGTTGTTGGGCCGCAGAGCAATCCTCGTGTTGAGAGATGCTCATTCCCGACTGCCCGCATTACCGGATGGAGTTGTCGCCTTCGATTACGCCCCGTTCTCGGAATTATTCCCACGAGCCGCTGCAATTGTTCATCATGGGGGCATCGGCACGACGGGGCTGGCGATGAGGGCGGGGCGTCCCATGCTGGTCATGCCCTGTGCGTGGGACCAGCCCGATCATGCCCAGCGTGTTACGCACCTGGGCATTGCCCGAAGCGTTTCCAGAAATCGCTACACTCCTGACCGTGTTGCAACTGAATTGCGGTTGCTCGACAATCCGGGGTACTTACAGCGAGCATCCCAGGTAGGCGAACAACTGCGGAAAGAAGACGGGGTTGGGTCCGCTTGTGATGCGCTGGAACGGTTGCTTCGGGATCGCAGATAGCGTACGACACCGGTTTTTTTCGGGGTCGGGGGCTGCATGATCGGAGGAACATCTTGTGCGCCGGACCATCGCAATAGCCATCCTCCCGTTGATCGTCCTCGCAGTCCCGACTGCCCAGGCCCATGCCGACGAAATGCCCTTGATCGCCGTCTCCAAGGACAAGAAGGGCTTCGTCCTCGAACCGTCCGGCAAGCCATTCACACTCTGGGGCTTCAATTACGACCACGACACCCAGGGAAGGCTCCTGGAAGACTATTGGGACAAGGAGTGGCCCACGGTCGAAGCACATTTCTCCCAGATGAAGAAGCTGGGGGCCAACGTCGTCCGCATCCATCTTCAGCTTGGCAAGTTCATGGAGGCAGCCGACAGGCCCAACGCCAAGGCCCTAGACCGGCTCACCAAGCTCGTCGGTTTGGCCGCAAAAGAACGGCTCTACCTCGACCTGACGGGCCTGGGCTGCTACCACAAGAAGGACGTGCCACCGTGGTACGACAAGCTCACCGAAGGTGACCGCTGGGATGTCCAGGCCCGGTTTTGGCATGCCGTTGCTGGCCGTTGCGCCGACAGCCCAACCGTCTTCTGCTATGACCTGATGAACGAGCCGGTGGTGCCGGGGGGCAAGGGAAAAGACTGGCTGGGGCCTCCCTTCGGCGGCAATCACTTCGTCCAATTCATCACGCTGGACCAAAAGGATCGGCCCCGGCCCGACATCGCCCGGCAGTGGATTCAGCACCTGACTGCCGCCATCCGGGAGAAGGACAAACGCCACCTGATTACCGTGGGCCTCGTGGACTGGAGCCTGGACCGCCCTGGCTTGACCTCCGGTTTCGTCCCGGTCAAGATCGCCGCCGACCTCGATTTGGTCAGCGTCCACTTGTACCCCAAAACGGGGAAGATCGGCGAGGCCCTGGACACCTTGGCTGGCTTTGCGGTCGGCAAGCCTGTGCTGATTGAGGAGACGTTTCCCTTGGCCTGTTCGCCGAAGGAGCTTGAAGAGTTCATCGACGAATCGAAGAAGCACGCCGCAGGCTGGATCGGCTTCTATTGGGGCAAGACGCCAGTCGAGTTACGCCGGTCCAACGAGATCGGGGATCAACTGACGCTGGGCTGGCTAGAGTTGTTCGAGAGGAAGGCGAAGGAGACGGGGCGATGACAGCCCAGAGTGGGTGTTGGACCAAGACTGTTTTCGAGGACGTGCTGTGTTTTCAGTCGGCCAGATTTCCGATGTGCTTCACGTTACCCCCGCCACGGTTCGCCGTTGGATCAGTGAAGGCAAGCTCGATGCGACGAGGGCCAATGGTACCCTGACGCTCATTGAATCCGAAAAAAACCGCTCCTTTTATGCGGCCGAAATCGACAAATTCCGCAAGCGACCCCCAACGGCTTGGGTTCCGAAGGAAATCAAGGCATTTGACAAATGGCATCATCTCCTTGATGAGTTGATGTGGCTTCTGAAAGTGTGCTACAGCGATCCCAGCGACATCAGAAGAAAAGCGTTCCGGCTGGACAGGCTGTTCCACGCCTATGTCACGACCAACAACGTCACGATGGCGAGGATTCGCAATACCTTTGCGTCAAGCGCATCCTCGGCAGCAAGTCTCGTTCTAAACGACCTCAAGCGAGGCTGGTACAACGAACTTGCGTACTCCTTTCCGCTTCGCCCCTCAACACTGCGTCATTCGTATTCCGATATGGAGCAAAACAAGATGTCGTCCAATGTCCGGTTGGCGTTTCCTTCATGGAGGATCACCACGGCCTACTATTCTGTGTATTTCTACTTGAGGGCGGTAACGCTTGTAAAGCAAAGCGGTTTTCGTCTGGAACAGCACGGAGCAACTATCGAATGCTTCAAGAATGGTGTGGTCAATCCGTTGGCGAATACGCTGTGGCGATTTCCATTCGACATCGCATTTGTTCCAGGGAAGACGGTGCGAGTCGCAACACTTCCTTGCGCTACGATGGAACACACGCAATTTGGATATTGTCGTCATCCTCGTGCGCCACACCGAAGCCCAACAGAGATTTATCGGCACATTTTTCAGGCATATCGCACCAAGGGGAAAGCGGGGAAGCGCCCGTCCATGTATTCGCTGTTCGATTTGCTTCACGATTTTCGAGTGTGGGCGAATTACCTTGACATCGACAACATGCTCAGTCTATGGGGGCAAGGCTACAAGGCGTTTCTCGATCAAAATCTTGCGACACTGCTATTCTTCATCGGCGGGATCGCTGAACTGTGTGTCCTGGCGATCCTTGGTGACGATGTGTACCTGCGGCAGCTACAACGCATCTACGATCTTTTCGCTGCCAACAATCCAGAGATTGAAACATCTTTTGGAGATACGCCACTCTGCCAGCGCCTCGACATCCATCGAGCATTACAATTCACCGAAGGCACTTTACTGCGGCCACCGAAGGAGGACATCAACCGTGTGTCAATCAGTTGATCCTCGGAATTCCGGCGTCCCGCCAGACGTGGCCTAAGACCGGCAAAGCAAGGAAGCAAGAGTAGATGAGCAACACCTTCACCCTCGGCCCAACGCCGAACACCGTCAGAGCCACCGATGGCCGAGTCCTGACCTCACCGGAGTGCTGGGTGCTGCTCCCTCCCGGTGATCCCGCCCTGACTCGCCGGGTGAAAGCAGCGGGAGATCATTGGGCTGTGGCCGAGAAGAAGGGCCGGAAGGTCTTCTCCAGGGGCGTGTGGGCACCGGCAGCGACCATCGAGCGGATTCGTGCGGAACTGGATGCCGAACGATCCACCGAGAGCTTCGCCAATAAGAAGGAAGCCGACGCCCGACGCCGTGAGAACGCCCAGGCTGAATACGTCGAAGACTTCCTGGGGGCGGTGGTCACTTTCCTGGGTTTTCATCCGAATTACGCCGATCTTGCCGACCGGCTGGCCCGTGCCGTCACCGATCATGCCACGCCGGTCGGGAGTGGGACGGTTGCCAGGACGAAGCGCATCCCTGTCGAGCAGCGGGCCGAGGCTGCTGTGATCGCCTGGATGCGCCACACGACGACCGGCTACGACGGCATGGTGATTCCACGGGTGAAGGGGAAGCGCCGAGAGGTCCGACGAATGCTGGCCCGGCGATCTCATGAGTTGCTGGAGCGGTATCGGCGGGGCGAGCCGGTCGGGGAAGAGTGTCCGTTGAAGAAGGCGCTGGCTGGAGACTCAGGGGGCCAGCAGAAGGAGGTTGCCGTGAGGGAGGTCAACAACGACAAGGAACGCAAGCATGGAGATCAGCCCAATCATGGCGATCACAAGCACGCCTTCGCTGACCCTGCGGAGCGTGCGAAGAAGTGGAACGACCCGGAACGTGACAAGTGGCAGCACCCGGAAGAGATTGTTGCGGCACTGGCCCTGAAGCCAGGGGCGACGGTCGCTGACATCGGTGCGGGGACGGGCTACATGGTGGCACACCTGAGCAAAGCGGTGGGTAAGGGCGGCACGGTCATCGCCATCGACGCTTCGGCGGCGATGGTCGAGTATCTGACGAAACGCAGCGTTGACCTGGGGCCAGCCAAGATCGTGCCACGGAAGGTCGGCCCGGACGACCTTGAGTTACAGACCTCCAGCGTGGATGGCGTGCTGACGCTGGACGCATGGCATCACGTCAAAGGGCAAGAAGCATACGCCAAGAAGGTGTACGAAGGATTGAGGCGGGGTGGGAAGTTCGTGGTGGTGGAACACGAGGTCGATGGGGAGATTGGCCCGCCGAAGGCGATGCGGCTTGAACCTGCGAGCGTGACGAAGCAACTCGAATCGGCAGGCTTTCGGGTCGAGGTCGTGCGTGAGTCGATGCCAAGGCACTACATGGTCGTCGGACACAAGGATTAGGTGCTGAGTGAAGCTCGCCACTTACAACATCCTGAAGGGAGGATCGCTGCGGGTCCATTGGGTCAGGATGATCGAAGACCACTCCGTTGACCTGTTGCTGGTGCAGGAATCCTACGCCCATCACGAGCATCTGCCGCCGCTCATGTACCCCAATGCCGCAAAACAATCGGCCTGGGAGATGGCCGAGAAGAATGGCTGGGGGAGCGCCATCTTCTCCCGAACTGGCTCGGTGAAGCCGGTCCCCGTCCCCAACTTCACCGGCTGGGTCTCGGTGTAGAAATCAGCGGGGCCTCATGGCAAGCCGGGATCGCCGATCCGCTCCTGGCCTTCAGCGTCCACGCACCGTCGAAGGGAGAAGCCCACTGGAAGCAAGTGAACAAGCTCCTTGACGAGATCAAGAAGGTCGCTGGTCGCCGTGAGATCATCATCGGCGGCGACTTCAACCTCACCGTGAGCAACTGGACCGGCCCGGAGCGGCCCACCTGTAAGCAGGACTCGGCGATTCAGGCGAGGCTGGCCGACGAGTCGGGTTGCTCAACTGCTGGCAACAGGCGAACCCCACCAGCCCTTGCACCAGATGCTTCGGTGGACCGGGAATCGACCCACCTCGTATCACTGCGACGGCCTTTTCGTGCCAAAGGCATGGAAGGCCCGGCTTCAGTCTTGCTCAGTTCTGGCTGGCGACGAATGGAATCGTCTCAGCGATCACAACCCGGTCGTGGCGTGCTTCACCTGATTTCTTATCCTTGGCACCGCTCGACCATTTGATCCACCCACAGCACTTGCTCTGTTTGCAAAGAAGGTAGCGGGTGAAGAAACTTGTTCGTCGTTCCTTCTTGCATCAGCCCCCTGACGGCCTTGGCCTTGTTGAGTTTCGATATGCAGCGGTCGATCAGTGGATCAAGGTGCGGACTCACTCCCCAGGCACGGATCACGGGAATGGCGTTATGATTCGTGAGCTTCAAAGCAAGTTCGCCCTTCCTTCGCTCACAAAAGAGGGAATGTGCGTCGAACAACAATCATCTTCCAAAGCCTTGAACTGCTTGAAGAACACGCCGCTCTTGGGACACCGCAAGTCCGATAGGTTTAGAACCCGTGCCGCCACTCGCAGTAGTGCATGATCCGCATCACTTGATATTGCGTCGTGTCGGGCTTGGTCGGGACGAGCGAGATGGGCAATTCGTGAATCGCCTTGGCGTGGATGCGGTTGTTTACCTCAGTCAACGGTCGGGATGAGCCGGGGTTCATCATGATGAAAATCGCATCGGGCTTGCGACTGGAAAGGCCAGTCGCCTTCTTTGGAGCGTGATCCGCTTCCACAATTTCGAGAACGCTTCGGCACTCGACAACTCTTTTCGTGGCGACTTGGACCGAGTAGAAGTTGCCGAAGACGCCGAACTTGCTTTTCAATTCCTGTGCGGGAATGAACTTGACCATCAGTCGCCCCTTGAGCGTTTACCCACTACCATCTGCTCACACTCCTCGATCAATGCTTCTTGCCCAGCCTTAATTTTCCGTCTTGCCGCAGGCACATCGAAGAATTCCGCCCTGTCCATTTCAGGAAACTCCATCTGTCGCCCCGACTTTGGGGGCCATTCCGTCGTGAAAGTGTTGCTGACGATTGCACTCGAATCGCAGTTGCCCTTGAATGCCCAGGCGTGGACGATCTTGCCTCCCTTTTGCTTGATTGGCCTCAAGGCGATGAAGGGGCTGGTTGGTGTGACGCCAGTTTCTTCCTTGAACTCCCGCTTGGCGGCTTCGAGCAAGTCTTCGCCCGGCTCGATCTCACTCTTGGGAATCGTCCAAGTGCCGTCGTCCTTGTTCTTGAAAAACGGACCACCAGGATGGGCAAGAAGCACCTGCAACCTGCCATCGTGAATGCGATACATCAACAATCCAGCGCTGACACGGGGCATAGACACCAACCTGATCTTCGTGCGTGCGGGATCACGACTCGCTGCCTCCGCAACTGCAATTTTCCATATTTTACCTGGGAGTGGACTCGACCGGCAATGACCGACATCAACCGCACTCCGAGAGATCAATCCCATGAAAGCACTTTTCTCGTTCGTCACCGCCGGCGTTGCCGTTTGCTTCTTGGCCCCGCTTCCGACAACTGCCCAGGAAAAAAGCGTTCGCCCTGGAATCAACAAACCCTTTGAAGACCCTGACCTCAAGGACTTTGTCAAGAAATTCGAGGGCGAGAGCCGGGAGATCGCCGTCAGCGCCAAGGAAATCGTTGCCGCCTGCAAGATCAAGCCAGGAATGACGGTTGCTGACGTTGGAGCCGGGACTGGGCTATTCACCCGGAAGTTCGCCTCGGAAGTCGGGGAAAAAGGCAAAGTCATCGCCGTGGATATTGCCCCAACCTTTCTTCGCCACATTGAGAAAACGTGCGAGGACGCCAAGATCAAGAACGTCGAGACAGTGGTGTGCGACCAGTTCAGCACCAAGTTGCCCAAGAACTCCGTCGATCTCGTTTTCATTTGCGACACCTATCACCACTTCGAGTTTCCCCAGCGAACTCTGCAATCCATCCATGATGCCTTGCGACCAGGTGGCCGTGTTATCCTGATCGACTTCCATCGCATCGAAGGCAAAAGCAGCGCTTTTGTCATGGGGCATGTGCGGGCAGGGCAGGAGGTTTTCGTCCGGGAGATCAAGTCTGCGGGGTTCAAGGTGGTCGGCGAGGAGAAGTTCTTGAAGGAGAACTATTTCGTCCAGTTCGAGAAGGTGGTAAATCTCCCCGACGAGCCGAAAGGTCACCTTGGTCTTCCTTACGCCGACACGAAAAATGAACGGCAGACGCTCGATGTCTATGCCCCGGTAAAGGGCATGGCCCTTCCTGTGGTCGTCTGGATTCATGGCGGCGGTTGGCTATCCGGCGACAAAAAAGACGTGCATCAGAAGCCTCAGGCGTTCGCCGACAAGGGCTTCCTCTTCGTTTCGGTCAACTACCGCCTCCTCCCCGAAGTGACGATCAAGCAGATGGCTGAGGACGTGGCCAAGGCGATTCGCTGGGTCCACGATCACGCCAAAGACTACGGCGGCGATCCCGACACGCTCATCGTCGCCGGCCATTCCGCAGGGGCGCAACTGGCTGCCCTGGTCTGCACGGACGACCGGTACTTGAAGGCCGAGAAGCTGCCTCTGACTATCATCAGGGCGTGCGTGCCGGTCGATGGGGACTCCTACGACGTGCCCACGCAGATCATGACCGTCGAGAAGAAGCGAGCGGACAATTACCGCAACAGGTTCGGCGACGAGAAAATGCAGAAGGAATTGTCGTCGGTCACCCACGTCGCCAAGGACAAGAACATCCCGCCCTTCCTGATCCTGCACGTCGCCGACCACCCGGAAACCAAGGCACAGTCGCAACGGCTCGTCAAAGCGCTCCAGGAAGCGGGCGTGTCGGCCAAGGCTTTTCCCGCCGAGGGCAAGAACCACACCACCATCAATGCCGACCTGGGACTATCAGGCGACAGGCCGACCCAGGAGATGTGGGAGTTCTTGGGCGTGGCTTTGAAGAAGTGATGGAGAGGCACTGCGTCAGAAGGTTTTATTCCAGTCCCCGAGGCCGCAGCAAAACTCGTTAGCAAACAGGATTACCTCATGAAACGGTGCATGACGTGGCTCGGCATTCCGGCGATGATCTTGATGCTTGGTCAATTCGCTGCCCCCGCTCAACCGCCGGCAGCACAAGCGACTGACGAAATGCAGGTTCTTTTCATCGGCAACAGCTGGGGCGACCTCTCCAATTGAAATGTTCAGAGGAGATGAAATGCCTCAGGCCTTCACTCGTGCCAAGATTTCCTGGTAAATCCTAGCTTGTTCGAGTTGCTTTAGCTCGACGCAACCTACGAGGCTGTTTGCTATAATATTCGGCTTATGCCAAGATGCATCTTGGCAAACGTGTGGAAGATACTCAGCAAGCACAACAAACACGTCTTTTTTGCTGACGTGATACCTATAATCATCCTTCTTCAATCGACGCAACTCAACAGCCCGGCTCTTGAATTCCTCTACCTGGCCTAGACGCCCGTTCCTCAACAAGTATCGCTTCACATAATTGTCCGAGTCGAAGGATAGGTTTTTCTTTGAAAACGAGATGTCCTTGTCAATGTCAACCCATTTCATGCCCCATTTCAATGACTGATTCGTAGCCCGCAGCACATGAAGGTCAACCATGATTGGAGTGGTTGTGTCTAATAGCTCATCTGCACTTACATTGCACACGCCCGCCGAAAAGGCTAAGAATTTATCTACAGTCTGCTTGTTGAAAGCGTACATTTCGTGGCAGGAATACTCTGTCAAGACCAATGACGCAGCGGCGTACTTCCGTTCTAACAGGATGTCATAATCGCTGTCTCCAACGCACGTCGCTTGTGCTGGGCTTGGAATCTTCCCTTCGAGTTCAAGGGCCAGTGCAACCACCCGGCCCTTTTGCCCGTCTTCAAGGTCATACTTCAGAAGAGTCTCCATCGGAATGTGAACAGACTCTATCTCGTAAACCGCCACGTTTCTGATGTGATGTTGTTGCAAAAACCATTGAACACGGAGTTGATCCTGTGCCCCTTCCACATACACGTCCCTGAACTCATGGTTATCCGTGTAGTGGTCGATCAAGTCGCTAATCAGCCGTCGGCCAGACTCGTCGGCTTCATTATTCCTCCGTTTGCTCATGTCGCTTCCTCTCTTTGCGACTGGAGGATATGCTTGATGTAGTGTTGACGAGCTTCACGACATTTGCCCGATGCTGGGCGATAAGCTCCGTGGAGTGGGTCGCCATTAAGAACTGAACACTAGCGCCAGCAGTATTATCAAGCAACGATTGGACAAGCAGGCGCTGCCATTTGACGTTAAGCGACAGTTCAGGTTCGTCAATGAGGAACAAACTAGCGTGCCCTCGGGCGAGAATCGTGTTACAGAACAGGAGCAACAATTGCCGTTCACCAGACGAGAGCCAGAGCGGGTTTAGCTTTTCGTCTCCCGACCGAATCGTGAAGCCTTTGTCGATGTGAAAATGAACATTCTTGTTGCGGTAAAACTCGTTGACGGTATTGAGGAATTTGCTGATGACAAAGTGAACCTCTTCAAGTGCGGTTAGCCGTGCCTTGACCACATCGACATATGGCTTCAGCACCTTGTATAGCACCGGCAAAGTAGTCGCAGCACTAACGGCGGCATTAGCTTCGTGGATGCTGCGCAGCATGTCATCAGCGGGCAGATCAGGCACCAAACCTAGTCTGTGATACTCGGAGTTTCTTTTTCGTAACTCCTCAAGTTCCGCCGCAAGACGAAGCACTTCTTCTTGTGTGTTCTCGGGCTGAACGTCTAACGAGTGAGCTATGTCGTTCAGCACCCTGGAATAGATGGTATCGGAATCCCCTTGCCCTTTCGTCGCCCCCTTCCTGACTTGGGTATCCGCCCATTGAGTGACACGTTTCATGGTTGCAAGCAAAGAATCACGCCCCTCTGCCTCATGCCACTCGACAAACTCTCCTTGCCTCAGCAGTCCATGCACCAAGCGGTTGCGAATCTGCTCGCCGGTGACAACCACGCCATGCTCAACTAATTCGGCCTGCTCCTCGCTGTCTTGGAGCCGGCCTTGATGTTTCCGGTCGTCAGATAAATAGTGAAGGCGAATATGCAATCCTTTTAGGGCTTCCAGCAGTTCGGTATACCGTTCGGGTTGCTTGATGGTTCCACTATTCACGCTGAGTTTCTGATCTGTCTCTACCTCGATGCTGCTGACAATTCTTGACTGCCGGATGAGGGACAGGGCAAGCGTGCAGCCGCTAGACCCGATACGACGATCAATTTCAAAAACGGTCCCATCGGTAAACTCGATGGCGAGTCGGCGAAAAGGGGTTCTCGCCACAAAGCTCCGATGCCCCTCTTTGTCTTGATAAGACAGTGCATGATATATCAACTTGAGAAGTGTCGTCTTTCCTGTCCCATTCTCTCCTGACAGGATGAACAGGTGGCTTAAATCATGCGACTCCGGTTCTTTGGGCAGTTCATAGGAATACTGCCCGAATAGTCCTTCGATACTGATCCGCCGAATGGAGGACGTGGGCGGCGTCTTGAAGTGCGTGGCCGTACTATCCTCGTGCTGCCCGTCGTCAGGGAAGGCTTCAGGACTTGCTGGACGTTCGTTCATACCTTGTCACCGCCGTTCATTCTGTTCCGTGCGTTCCTGTCTGTTAATTTATCCGAACGGCATCGCCCTGCACAGGGTCGGTGCTTCTCTTGTGCTCCGAAGCGGGCCGGAACTTCCATGTTCTTGCCCAGGCAAAGTTGCTCCGGGACATCTTTGGCCCGATGCCCTTCCACCCTCTACACGTCGATCAGCCTCGGTTGACGCCTAGCGTGGTCAAGCTCGCCAAGGCGATCTACCACGACCGGGCTTTCGACCGGATGCCGGACTTGGCCATCGCCTTGACTGAGGCTGGCTGCCACAACCAGGAAATCTTGGACCATTGCAAAGGGTCGGGCGTGCATTTCAAGGGTTGCTGGCTTTTGGATTTGATCGTGGGCAAGGCGTAGTACCGTGACCAGGCCGAGTTGCCGGCCTTCACTGAGCGGATTCTTGAGGCGTGTGTCTGGAATGTTCCGAGGCAATGCGAGATGTGGCTGCCCAATATACGATGAAGGATGTTTCCACAACGACAACTGCGCCAATCGTCCGTCACAGGTCGTGGCGATACCCCCTGCCACAGAACATCAGGGAAGACGACGCATGGCATCCAAAACTATCTCCATCAACCGAGCGCCAGTCCTGACGTTCTGGGCAGCCGTCGTTGCTCAGCGCCTCGGCTTCGACGAGGACGAAGCCCTGAGCTTGGGCAAGGCTGTGGCTGGATTGAACGCCCAGGCCAAAGGACGCAGGCTGGGCATCTTCAAGCCGCACGAGGAGAAGCCGAAGAAGGCACGGGAGAAGGAGCGGGGGGAGCAGTTTTGGATCGAAGTCTGCGGTCGGCTCGTTCCTGCCAAGAACACCGACGACGGTATCCGGGCCGTTCGGGGGAGCAAGCCGATTGACCCCGACAGCGTTCGGCGTTACCTCAAAGGCAGTTTTGGCGACGACCTGGGCGCAGTCTGCTCAGCGATGACGAAACTTGCCAAGGCGTTCAAGCCCAAGGAACTGGCTGACCGGGCATTTCGCTTGTACGAGCGCTTCCCGCCCTCGATTCCCGGAGGCCCAAAGGGCTGGGGTGCCAAGGGCGACCTGGACTTGGGGGTGATCGAGGGGCTGAGGAAGGAGAAGGACTGACAGATATGAACGATGCATTCGAGAAAAAAGTCAGGGCTGCCGCCGTCGCTGCCTGGTGGGTTGTCTTGATCGGATATGCGCTGCTGACGCTAACCTGGGGTGTATACTTGATCCTCGTTACTGCTCGGCCTGAATGGATGCTTGCCATGTGGGGCCAGAATGTCACCTGGGACTTCATGCAAACCGTCTCGCTCTGGTTCTTGGGCGTATTCAAGCTTTTCCTCTGGTTCCTATTTCTGGCAGCCCTCTGGTTGACGCTGTGGGCGAGGCAGGTGCGCAAAACGGATGGGCAAGGGACGAGATGACCATCCCGGATGGAGGCCCGCTACCATGAAAATCAAAGCCGTTGTCGAAACCGGCATTTATGTCGATGACCTCCAGGGTGCCGAAACCTTCTACCGGACGGTGCTTGGTCTGCCGGTCATCGTCAAAGAGCCGGGCCGTGCCGTTTTCTTCCAGGTGGGCGAGAGCAGTGTCTTGCTTGCGTTTTTGGCTGAAACCACGCTCAAAGGCGACCATTTGCCTTCTCATGGAGCCACCGGGCCGGGCCATTTCGCCTTGGGAATTGAAGCAGAAGAACTCGACGCCTGGCGGAAGCTCCTGCAAGACCACGGCGTCACGATTGAAAAAGAGGTTGAGTGGCCGAGAGGGGGCAAGTCTCTTTACTTTCGTGACCCAGCCGGGAATTCGGTGGAACTGGTGACGCCTGGTGTGTGGGGATTGCCGAGTGGGTGGTGAACCATGCCGAACTTCATCTGCACAACCTGCGGAACGCAGCACACCGAGAGCGATCAGCCACCCGTCGCCTGCGCCATCTGCCAGGACGAACGGCAATACGTCAAAGCCACCGGTCAGAACTGGACCACCCTCGAAAGACTGCGGCTGACCAACCGGAACTCGATAAAGTTCAAGGAGCCGGGGCTGATTGGTGTCGGCATCGAGCCGCAATTCGCCATCGGCCAGCGGGCCTTGTTCTTGCGCACCCCAAAGGCCAACATCCTGTGGGACGGCCTTTCGCTGCTCGATGAAGCCGTAGTTGAGGCGATCCGAGCGATGGGCGGCATTTCGGCCATCGCCATTTCGC
>Ga0207116_10067_pt1 | contig 18549 bp, 26 predicted proteins | sample Alteio_BWMinHeat_44_FD_153550 | JGI IMG/M metagenome (GOLD analysis project Ga0207116, IMG submission 153550) | Enriched cells from forest soil in Barre Woods Harvard Forest LTER site, Petersham, Massachusetts, United States -... | ecosystem: Environmental > Terrestrial > Soil > Temperate forest >... | reverse complement strand
TTGCGCGGGTTGTAATAGTCGATCGATTCCGCGATCGGGATTGAATTGCCTTGGAAGCGGGTGAAACCAAACAGATTCTCCCCGTTGGATCGAACGTTGCGTACAGCAACGGTTACCTCTTTTACGTAAAGGATGGCACTTTGACGGCGCAGCGGTTTGACGCTGCCGCGACCCGCTTCCAAGGCAATTCAATCCCGATCGCGGAATCGATCGACTATTACAACCCGCGCAACCTCGCATACTTTTCCGTATCTCAAAATGTCATGGTGTATCGCCAGGCCGCGGTGGAGAATCGTGAGCTGGTGTGGCTGGATGCGAGCGGTAAAGAATTGGACCATTGGGGTGAACCGGCTCCTTACGATGGAGGAACATTCACCCCCGCCAGTCACATGGCCATTCTGTCTCGCGCCAACCTCGATGGGCGTGGGAACAGTCTCTGGCTGGCGGACACTGAGCGCAAGACTATCTCGCGGATTACTCCTGACTCAGACTTTGACGAGAAGGGAGTAGTGTCCGCCGATGGGAAGAGTCTGTTGACTACGTCCACCACCGGCTACAACAGCGTTATAGTGGAGCGTCCCCTCATCTCTTCCGGCAAGGAGGAAAAGCTTGCCGAGCTCGGAGGTTATGTCTACGCGTCGAGCCAGTCGAGGGACGGGCGGTATGCGTTTTTCTCCATTCAGGATGCCAAGACCAGCTTCGACATTTATTACATGGACCTAGCGGGCGATCGCAAGCTGGTGCCGGTGCTCAACACTCCGTACGCCGAGCGCGACCCGAAGCTCTCGCCCGACAACAGGTGGCTGGCCTATACCTCAGATGAAAACGGGGCTTTGGAGCTCTACATAACGCCTTTTCCCCGTGGCGGCTCCAAGTGGCAAGTCTCTAATGGCGGGGTTCTGAGAACCGACGCCAACTCGAATGCGGAGGACTGGGGGCCCGGCGGCAAGAGCTTGTACTATCGCTACGAAGACAAGATTTACGTGGTTGAAGTCCATACCGATGGGAGCAAACCGGAGTTCTCGACGCCGAAAGAGTTGATGACGATTCCTCAGGGGGTCGATTTTGTTTCCACTCTGCCTGACGGAAAGCGCAGCCTCGCGATCCGGTCGGTTAGGCAGCGCAGCTCGTCCCCGCAGAATCTAGTCCTCAACTGGCAACACCTGGTGCGGTGAGCCGCTGACTGAGCATCCGGACAGCGGCAGCATTCCGAGACACCCCGAGCTGCCATGAAAGTTCTTGACTCGTGACCACGCGTAGAGCTTATGTTGTAAAAACGTTCAACTTGGCGAGTGACGGGCAACCCTGACGTTATCCCAAGGTAAGGTTAGCCGACCATTCACCAGGGAACGCCAAACGCCGGTGTCCTAGGGGTAATAGAGATTTTCAACACTCACTGGGTAACGACTGCGCTCTGCTGTCGTCTTGCGGGTGAGAGTGCCAGCAAAATCCCCCCGATGACACCGAAAAGGACAACATCCGTAAAATCCCGATGAACGCCGTGCTTCCACGCTTCCACAGTTTGGATGGTCATTACCGAAGCATGGGCTAGGCTCTGGCACGCGGCGAAGGTAATCAGGGAGCGATGCAACGACGGCTTTCTGGCAGCCAGCAACAGAAAGGGGCCGAGCGCGATAAACCAACTAAGAAACATCGGCTCGCATGCGTCTTTCATTTCCAGAAGCCACTTGGAATGCGCTAGATCGGTGTACAGCCGATAAATCAGTCCGACATAAAAGAGGCCCAGTAGTCCCAGGGCGACTTGCAGCATGCGTTCACGTTTCACCATGATCTCCTCTTACGAAAGCTACTCCCGGCTACTCCCGCGCCAGGGCTGATGAGCCTGATGTGGAGATACCCCACATTTTGAAGCGCATTCTTCGTATATCTCCTCCTTGCTCGCACCGTCAATCGCGAGCCAGCTCTATTTTGAGCGAATCACGAGCAAACCTGAAGTAATCCCAAGGTGAGAGTTGCTGACGATCCAGGAATTAAAGCATCGATCTACCCTGCGGCGTTACACGGGACCGATAACTGGAATCAAGACTTCGAAAAAACGTCTAGTGCCCATCCGAGCAATCACCTCCTCGTTCTGGGATGGTGAGCGTTGCATGACAAACCTGGAGACGCTTTCCTCCCCATAAGGTGACGATGGAGAACGCCGCAATATCTCGGGGTCGAGCTAGCGCCTTACTGCCGAATTCTGAAGGCCATTCGAAATGCTCGGACGTGGTTTCCCGGCGGATTTCAGGATACCTGCCGGGAAGCCGCGTCCGGGTTTAATAAAGCATGCTTGCCTCGTCATCAGTGACTGCAGTGGGGAGGCGCGTCCGCACCCACTGCGTTTCCCCCAAACCACCCCGAGGGGACGGCGCTCGGCGTATTGCCTTGCCCGGAATAGCTCGTCCGGAACGCCTCGCTCACGCGCCCTAGACGATAACTTGTACCGTTGAGCCAAAACACATGGGCTTCGGTGATGGTGTTTATGTGGGTGGTGACGAATGCATTGGTGAGCGTGTTTAGCACGACCTGCTGCCTATAGTTGGAAACCTGGATCGGCGTGCCCTGGCTGAAGGAAGCAGGGCTGCTGAAGTCGGAGGGGGGAGTGTTGAGATAAATGGTTGTGGTCCCAGTACGATTGACGATCCGGAGCGGCCCATTCGCGATTACGCGGTCCGTCGTAGCATTCGTCACAAAAGTGAACAGAGCGGTTGCTTCACTCTGGGGAGTGCCGTTGAACGTGTCGTTCAGGCCTTCGATTCTGGAGACGTACCCGAACTGTTGAGATGTAGTCGGTGTATTGTTGAACTGGCCCACAAATTCAAGCACGTTTTGGTCCTCCAGCATGGGGATGACCTTGATCTGTGCGGCCAGCGAACCGGCGGTGAGGATCATGATCCCCGCTGCCAGCAGAAGGTTCCTAAGTCGCGTCATGGAAGTTCCTTTTCCGGGGGAGCGGGGGAGCTCGCCCTGAGAGTTTTGTCGGTCACACTCGCGTTTAGCCTGGATTGGGCCAGTCTGGCAATGGACAGCGTCTGAAGCTTGTCTCAAGTTTCCCTAGAGCCGCAAGTTCCTGTCTCTGTTGGGACTTGTGGTCTCATCACGCCCTTTGCGATAGAATGCCGCAACCGGCTTATGGGGGCTTAATTTGCCCGCGAATCTTCAGAGATCCGATGAACTGGAACTCGACCTGAAGCGCTACGAGCTTCGGCGTAGCGGTCGGGTGCTCCGGATCGAAAAGATCCCCATGGAGCTGTTCATCTTCCTGGTGGAAAACAGGGACAAACTAGTCAGCCGGGAGGCGATCGTCGATCGCCTGTGGGGTAAGGACGTCTTCCTGGACACCGAACAGGGCATTAATACGGCTGTCCGAAAGATTCGCCAGGCACTGCATGACGACCCTGAGCAGCCCAGGTTCTTAGAGACCGTGGTCGGCAAAGGCTATCGCTTCGTCGGGTCCATCAAGATTGTGGGCAATGGAAACTCACCAGTAGCCCTTTCCCAAGCGCAATCTTTCCCCTCCGTCATTGAGCGGGATGCAGCAGAGAACTTCTCTGAAGGCGCAACGTGGTGGAAATCGAAACCGCTCCTCGTCACCGTGATTGCGCTCGTCTTAGCGGTACTTGCGTTAAAGTATTTTGACTTAGATCGCTGGCTTCCTCGTCCTAAGGTCCACTCCATAGCCGTACTACCTCTGAAGAATCTCTCCGGCAACCCGACCGACGACTACTTTGCGGACGGAATGACCGATGAGTTGATCACGAATCTTGCAAAGATCTCAGCGTTGCGGGTCACCTCCTATACATCGGTATCGAAATACAAAGCTTCGTCTAAACCGCTACCCCAGGTTGCCCGGGAGTTGGGGGTCGATGCCATTGTTGAAGGCGCAGTGGTGCGGTCCGGAGACCAGATCCGCATCACCGCACAATTGATTTATGCGCCTCGCGATGAGCACCTCTGGGCTGAGGAATATCAGCGCTACATGCGGGACGTGCTCTACCTGCAGCGTGAAGTTGCGCGGGACATCGTTCAGCAGGTCCGGGTCACGCTCACTCCCAATGAGCAAAACCGTCTCAATACCGCTGGCGCTGTTGATCCTGCCGCCTATGAGAGTTACCTCCGGGGACGCTCCTATTGGAACCAGCGCAGCGAAGCCAGCCTGTACAAGGCGATCGAGCAGTTTAACAAGGCCATTGACATTGACCCTGGATACGCACCCGCCTACTCAGGAACGGCCGATTGCTATACCACGTTGGGATACTTGAGTTACCTGGACCCGCTCGACGCTTTCCCCCGCGCTCGCGATGCGGCCACGAAGGCGATTGAACTAGATCCGAGCCTGGCGGAGGCGCACGCCTCTCTGGCCTACTACAACCTCTATCACGCCTGGAATTGGGCAGAATCGGAGACGGAGTTCAAGCGAGCCATCGAGCTCAATCCAAACTATTCGACCGCTCACGAGTGGTACAGCTACTACCTGCTCGCGATGGGCCGCATGGAGCAAGCCTGGACCGAGATCAACCGCGCCCGCGAACTCGATCCTTTGTCTGTGATCATCAGCACGGACGTCGGCTTCAATTACTTTTATCGACATGACTATGATGGGGCGATCAGTCAACTTCGCCAAACGCTGGCGGTGAGCCCCAAGTTCCCCCTGGCGCACCTCTGGCTTGGCCGGGCGTATCAGCAGAAAAAGATGTATGCGGAGGCCATTGACGAGTTCAATAAGACCGACGAGGCCCTACCAGGTTGGGTTGTAACGCTTGCAGGAACCGGCAATGCCGACGGGGAGTGGGGGCATACAGCCGAAGCCCGACAGGTACTTATTCGTCTGGACCAAATGTCCCGTGGAAAGTACGTCACGCCGTATGGAATTGCTCTCGTTTATGCAGGACTCGATGACAAAGACCAGGCATTTGCCTGGCTCAACAAGGCATATGAAGGGCGCAACCATTGGCTGGTCTGGCTCGACCGTGATCCGCGTTGGGACCGGTTGCGCTCCGATCCCCGTTTCGTTGATCTGAAGAAACGCGTCGGCTTGCGCTAGAAGCCATCCGGTTCTGTCGTTATCCTGGTGCCATTGCCTGGCAGAATTCCAACACGGGTCCTCGACCGCAGTGTGAACGACCGGGTCTGAAGGGCAACATTAGTCGGACGGAACGCAGGCGTTGAACACCGCTCTTCCAACGTGCAGCCAAATTGGTTGAAACCGCCGGAGCTATCTATGCAGACCACAACCACCCGGAGACGGCTACTGTTGTTTGTCTCAGGCTTTCTGTCACTGTTCTCGCGTGCCAGCAGAGGCCAGAATGCGGTCACCAACGCCGGAAACAGCATCTGTGCTGAGCAAACACATGGAGTGGATGGAACATGCAGTTTTTCTGGGCGCCAAAGATCGGAGAATTTCAGGGGGTGCGTAGCTTTGCCGAGCAAATCCTGCACGTAGCGGAACTGAATTTTGTTCTTTCTGCGGCGATCCTTGGTGCAAAGCCGCCCGCCGAGACTGATTTGCCTGGCCACAGCCCGGAAACGATGAAGACCCGATCCGCGGTCCTCAAATATCTGAAAGACTCTTTTACTTTCACGCATAAGGCCCTGTCATCGATCACCGAACAGAATGCGAGACTACCGGTAGAGCATCCTATCTTCGACATGATTACCAGTCGGCTAGGGCTCGGCATAGTAGCAATAGCTCACCCCTTCAATCACTACGGCCAAATGGTCAAGTACTTGCGCATGAACAACATCGTTCCGCCCGCAAGTCGGCAGTAGCGCAAATGAAATTCTTCCGTTCACATAGCCTGTCTCTGAAACGGATCACTCAGTTGGAAGCTCCATTGACGGTTGCCACCGATTGTGGGCGGATGACGGCCTAACCGGTAGTAATTCGGTGTAGACGAAAGCTGGTTTGCAGACGGCTGGATGGGGATAATCGGCGAAATCAGGCGTTGCGCCGCTTGATAATTTCTGGTGAAATCGCGACGGCCTGATCCCCTTAGTTAGACGTTAGATCACCACATCGTTTTGACGTTCGCTGCGGGCTCAACCCGTCAACCGTGTCTTATGGAGCTTACTCGGGGATGGTGGTTTCGGTTATAGCCTGCACGTGAGGCTCTGGTGCGGGCGGTTCTTGGACTTGCACTGGCTGAGTCGGCGCAACCTCTTCTTTTTTGCGGGCGCGGGTCGCTGCTGCCTTTCTTGCGCTGGCCCGACGCGTGCGGGTTTTTGAGGCCTTGCGTCCGGCGGCCCGATGCTTACGCGTCGCTGCGGCCTTCTTGCCTGCGGCGCGACGCGTGCGAGTTAGAGCAGCTTCCCGGCAGACGCCCGGTGCTTTGCAGCCTTGCGTTTCCGCGTTGCGGCTGCCTTCTGTCCTGCAGTGTTGCGAATGGGACTCATGTCTCCTCCGGCCAGTTCTTGTGGTCTGCATTAGAGCTGAAATTCATCGGACATGCAAGCATGCGAAGCTCGCGGGATTCACGCCCGCGATAGCCTGTCGCACATAAGACGAATGGCGTCTCGAATATGCGCAGGAAATGAGAACGCGTGTCGCATAAGGGTCAGTCGATGCTTCGTTGCCGGGAGCGGAAACTGGCTCAGGTTCCGGTCTCGTCCTCCGACCTGCGCGAAGGGAACTAGTTATCGATCTCGCGCCGGAGCTGTTCGTAGAACGACCTGCCCCACAACCAGCGATCCCTATCGCGTAGGGACAGCTCGGCCGGGGCCGCGTATCCTACCGCGGTGAAGTATTTCGAATATCCATCCCACAAATCATCGTAGCGAGTCTTGTTCTGGACCCATTCAAAATCACCGAGCTCGCCGTACACACGGATATCGTAGATGGTGAAATCGTACGGGTATAAGACCGTAAGGATGGCAGAGGCCATCGGCAGGAGAAGCTTCAAGAAATCACGTCCTTGCTGCGGCGATTGCGAGGCAGCGGACAGCCCAAGCCATGTCGATGTCGTTTTTGGCAACGGTTTGAGCCGGTGTCGCACTGATCGCCCGTCCCTCCGCCAGAGCGATTCATGCCAGCATCCGGGCTAATTACTAGTGTATAGCTGCTTGGCTGGCGGCCTCGTTTCAACAACCACATAGGTGATGCTGATCCAGACTACCGGCTTGGAGCTGTTGCATAGGGCAGGTCTTTATATGGATGGAATTAAAAGGCAACCGCAAACGCTTGAGCCACACGTCCAGGAGGTCATCCGCTCTGCGGAGCGCGAACTCGGCGAATTGCTGCAGCTACGGACTGAACTCATAAAGCGAATTGGCACCATCAAGCAGACCGTGGCAGGATTGGCGAACATTTTTGGCGATTCCGTGCTCAGCGACCAGCTGCTTACCTTTCTCGATCGTAAATCGACCAGCCGGCAACCGGGTGTCACGCGGGCTTGTCGCATGATCTTGATGGAGTCGGACAAGCCACTAGGCGCCCGGATGGTCTGTCAGAAGCTGGAGGAGAAATTTTCGGAAGTGCTGGAACGCCACAAAGATCCTATCGCCTCAGTGACCACAGTGCTGACCCGCCTGGTGGACTATGCCGAGGTGCGATGCTCTCTGGATGCAAATGGACGCCGGGTTTGGGAATGGGTCCGAGTAGCGCAGCGGCCTTTATGACCTCGGTCTCCTGCCACCCCTTCAACCTGTTTGCTAGCCGCCGGCGGTAGCTCACCAGAAGCGCCTGTCCGCCTAGTTCGCGTTGTATGGTGAAGTTCACTGAATGAATTCGAGGATCCTTGGGATCAACGTTCAGGCCCAAAAGCTCCCCGGGCGCACCCCAAGCAGGATTCTCTCGGCACCTCTGGCGGATGAGATCTCGGACCTCGCGGAAAATAGCCAGCCGCCGGGGTTTGCCTTGGACCTTTCAGGTCCACCAGAAAAGTAGTTCTTGAGTCTACGCTGCAAGTGCATAACGATGGTGCAGGCCGCCAAGCCTTGGCAAGGATCCCCGATTGACTAATGCGGCGGTCAGAAAAGGAGCATGTGATTCACAAAATCTGCTATACCAACGACAAGGGCACGCAGGTTTGCCAATGAGGGTATGTGGCAGGCCACACGATGAAGCCACAAGTTCGTAGATACGCATGGTCATTTGGAGTCGCGCTTGCCCTGACCGTGCTCGTGGGTGCGATTGCGAATTTGCCGAGGTGGTCTGCCGTCGTGGCAGCAAGACCAAAATAATTTGAAGGAGGTTGTAATGTCGTCGCGCATCGCAAGCTGGCAAATGTTTCTGGTTGTTGTGACTGCTACTGTCTCTGCTGCGGCCAGCAATCTGCCCTCGGCTAATGAGAAGTTGACTGCTCTTAACAAATCAGTCGTACGAGATTTCTACACTACGGTACTGATCCGCCGTGATGTCGGCGCGGCACCACGGTTTCTCCGGACAGACTACATTCAGCACAATCCTCAAGTGCCTACCGGCCTGAAAGGCTTCATGGATACATTTCGCGAGCGCTTTGCGCAAAAACTCCCGCCCGATTACAAACGTGAGTTGCTGAATGTGGTCGGCGAGAACGAGATGGTCGTGATTTATGTACGACAAACGTGGACCGGGCGCGACGGCCAGCACCACGAAGCCCTCGAGTTCGATATGTTCCGCGTGCAGGACGGTAAGATCGCCGAGCACTGGGATGCTGACTGACTGCGAGGCGTTTGCGTTCTTGGCGATTTATTCGTGTGTGGCTTCAGCGATGAGAAGAGTGCTGCGCTCGGGCGCCGTCGCATTGGCGGTTGCGGACCGACGCTGATACGCGAACGTAAGCGTTCGGCGTGGCCCTAAGGGCTGGCACTGCCGCTGCCTTATGCGCCTAAGGATATAGCGCGTCTGGATCGGCGGAGAACAAGGCCCTGTTTGAGGAACTTGTTGACGAGAAAATCTGACTCCCTGTCGGCGGAACGCTGCCCTCTCACGGCACGGCCGGATCGTACGGTAGGGACTGAGAGGGCGTCGGAGGGTACGGGAAGGAATCAGACGATCGTTAGATGCGGGGGCGTAGTTCAGTTAGAACGGCTACCTGTCACGCAGGAGACCGCAGGTGCTACTGTTAATCGGATTGCCGCCGATATTTTGCGTATCGAAGCCGGGAAACTCGCGGGACATTGGGATGTCATTCAGGATGAGGCCACGAAAGAGCAGTCGAAAAGCGGTGCGCCCATGTTTGGAACTACATTCCGGACCTACGCTGGAAAAAGAGCAAGTCTCGACGGGTAGGTTTACGAATGCCTAAAGCCCATAATCAAGGTGCCTCGAACTGGAACGCTCTGTGCAAAGCAAAGACGCTGCGATTTCTCCCTTCATGGATAAAGGATGCTGCCAGCGAAGTCGGGGACCTGTCGGAAAAGCAGATCATCGAATCCGTACGCTCATACCGCAGCGCGAGTCGGCTCCAGCCAGAGGTCGAGGTTGTCTCCTAGGGGCTAGGCTGACTTCTTAGTCGGCGAGCAGAACTCAATGATCGTTCCGCACCGCAGCGCAGGGGCCCACTTCAACGGTTTCTGAAAGTTCTTCGGTACATAAAACTCAATTACTTTTGCCATGACAACCTCCTCGATCTCATTCTTTTCCGTCGGCCACACTCCCATCCGCGTTCAACTTCCAATCGGTCTACCAAATCCATCCGCATCGACAACGCACGGAATCGCACAACCGGGGCTTGTGCAAAAGCACCTTACAGGCAGCGCATGATCTCATCCACATAGCCCCTCCCCAAGGATCGCGCGGGAAGAAGGTTGCATCCCTTTTTCCAACTCTTTCAAGCGACTGACTCCTTCGGCAAACATTGCCCAGGCCAGTGCTTTCATATCTGGATCCCCAGAATCGGCAGCCCTGAGTAGTTCCTTGCCTGCGTCTTTCTGTCTGAACTTGCACCACATGACTCCGCAAAGAAACACATAGTTGCTGTCCATCCTCGTCTCCTTCTACTCAGTGTCTGGCAGCGTCAATCGCATTCCAGCACTTCGTTGGAACAACTTCTTCCATCATCAAATGCAATCCGATTGCCAACGCCAGCCCATCTAAACCACCCGCTGCACTCGACTTATCTTGCGGCGTTCAAATATCGACAATCTCTTGCTTCACGGCCTTGAACGCATGATCACGTTATTGTGCCCGGCACGGCAATTCCAATCGCCGAAGGTGCTTCCAAATGTCGATCTGCCAAAAACTCTCCTCTGGTCACGATCCTCATGCGCTCCAGGGAGTAGGGCAGCTCTCTGCCGCAATCCAGGCAGCAGATGTATGCGAATCCAGCGCGATCACGGTGCGGCCATGTCGTGTGTGGATGAACGCAATCAAACAAGTAAGCAAGAATCCATTTCAACCAGTTCATACTTTCGTTCCAAGGTCGGCGCGGACTGCTCCAAATTATGACTTGCCGGAGTGCCATCTTGTAACCGAAATGAGGCTAACTGGACGTACGCTCGCCGCAACTGCGCACGATATTGTTTTTCGGTCAGCCGCGCCTTTGCAGCGGCATCACCAATCTTGTATCCCAGCAGGTGATGGAGAACGAAGGCTATGCGGGAAGTCGCATCGAGCAGAAGGATGGGGCTGCCGTTCAGATCCTGCAGCGATTGAAATGCCTTTGAGTTGATCGCCTGGGAGTGTCCGTAGAGCACCACATCATAGGCCGATGACTCACCATCCCAGCTTGTTCGGGATTCGGAGAGTGCCTCTTCTAGCGCGAGTTCCACGGTCCGTTCAAGGAGATCGGAGTGAACGGTGGTTTCCTCCAGTGATCCATCGATGGCTCTCTCGACCGCCGAAAAAGCCTTGCCGGGATCGAGCGTCAACAGATAGGCGGAATAAGTAAGCCGATCAAGTTCGGCCTGGAGATTGGTGTCTGTCGGGCTCGTCTGTGGGGTCATATCCTTGTACCTCCAACCATTAGGCAAAGGGCAACCGTAATGCCAAAGTGAAGTCAACCGCTGTGGACCCCTAATTGGCTGCAAACACAGGGCTGCCTCGACAGCTAAGGAAATCCCTGATGTTGAAAATGTTGAAAGTGTCAAACGAAACTGTCGAAGCCATTGGCGAAGGCTTGTAGCTATCGACCAGAGAAGCGAAAGGCAACTGTCCCTGGGGTCGACCGGAAAAGGGAGCCATTTCAGACCCAGCGTGCTGGGATCGTCACCTGTTCGCGACTGTTCCTGACTCACCACTTCTCTTCAAGTCGTCGAGCTTTCTTTGCTGTTCCGGCGTAAGAAGTCTATAGATTTCCGACTGCATCCGCGCGTTGGCCACGATGAATCTTCGCCAACAAAGCTGCTTGTGCATCGGCTAGAGTTTTGATTTCCTTTTTATTGCTGTGCTGAATGTCGAGAGCGAACAGCTTTTCCCTCACGCTTCTTAGCTGTGCGAACAAGGGCTCCATGTTATGGCGTTCACGGGCCATCACTTGCTGGATCGCTTCTTTCTGTGATTCAGTCAAGCTTAGGTGTTCAGCCACTCCTTCTGTCAGCTCGAAGGATGAAAAGGGCAGCTCTACCAGCACGATCTGGTTGTCGTCAGCCGCAGAAGCTTCGCTTTTATCTTCAGGCGCAGGAACTTTGGCCAGATCCTGTTTCTCCATCTGGCGCCATGCCCTAAGCAGTTGGAATTGCATCTGTGCGATGAGATATTGCTGGGCGCTTGAGGTTTTACCTTCCTCGGTGCTCATTTTTCCTTCTTGGACAGCTTCAGTGATGCCTGCGAGGTTTTCTGTGAGGGTCTGTGTAATGGACACCGTCACCGTCTGATACTCCTGTAAGACGTCTTGCGGTCCGATGGAGCCGGGGCCAGTGGGCACGTCTGTGGTGCTTGGGTCCGGGAGGAGCGAATCGGCTGTGCCGGTAGGTTTAGTCGGAGAACTGTCATCTCCTGACTTGGTCTGCGCCGAGGTAAGGATTGGAATGACAGTCATGAGGATGATAAAGAGAATTGATGAATTGATTTCGCTTTCATGTTCTTACTCCTTAATTTGTCCTTGCACTTTGACTCCTGAGAGCCGATCAGTGCTCAAGCTGCTTTGCCTTTGCGTTGAACCGTTCTCGTATGCAGCCTCCGAGGGGTCATGTCCGGGACCTCGGTTCTTTTACCCATTGTTTCAGTCTGGGGCTCCCGATAAATTGGGTGGACGGCGGTGTCACGGGGAAAGACTCTCCAGAACAGCAGAAAGAGTCCGAGCGGAGCCAAGCTTAATGCTGCTAGGAAGAGGTCAAACATAGCCATCTCGCTCCATGTAGATCGAACCACAAACACAATTTTCTCGCGTGTAACAAGGGCGCCGAATCCTGCCGAGCTCGTGCAAACTCAGACGACATCAGTCCACCCGCTCCCACGTTGAATCCGGATCGTATTCGGTCATTGCAATAGCGATCTTTCCGGTATCCGGACCGAGATCCTTTTGGTACACGATGCCGTTTTGATTCACGATGAAGGTCGTAACACCCGTAGAACGATAGATGGCTGGATACGCTACGAAGGCGAAACCGCTCACCATCTTGCCGTTCACGAGATAACTCTTTGCTCCACCCTCTACGTTGTTTCCTTGAGCCTTCAGAGTGCGGAAATAGTAACCGTTGAACGGTACGGGGTCGTGGGATGCGGCCGCTCCGTTGTCTATACCTGCGGAGGCGATGAGCGCGTCATGAGGACTGACGAATTGGCTTTCGGAGGAAAACAAGCCATCTTGGCCATCCTTGTCGCCAGCGAATGTCAAAGCATACCGATGTTCGCCCTTAGTTTCCCTTGCGTAATGTTGCTGCTCGGCATCGACAAGCTGATAGCAAACATCGATCGTGGCCAGTTCGTTTCTTCCCACTCGGCGCGCCAGGATCTCTTCTTTGCCCGCGTCCGTGTCGAGATACCATGTGCCATTCTTTTCGATGATCGGGATCGGATCCGGCCAGTTCTCAGCGCCTATATAGAGAATCATCATGCTCTCGCGTTCCCTCGCGAGACGATGCATCTGCTTATATTTCGCCACAAAGTGTTCGCGATTTTTCCGATCCTCAGCTGGATCTCCTGAGGAGACGAGGTCCTTCCCCATCGTGCCGAGAATCTTGAGCAAGGCACGATTGTCGGTTTGCTGTGCTGCCGCGAACAGAGCGGCGCCGGCATCTTCGGGAGAGTGAAATACTTGCTGGTCCGGTTGCTGCGCAAGCGTTACCTGGCTCGAGACTACGAGCATCGACAGGATCAACAGCGTGGCTAGTCGTATGACTCTAGTTGTTTCGTTCATGATGTATCTCTCCATATAGGTAGCTATCGAATGAATCCGAAGAAATGCAATCAACGGTGGAAGCCTCCGCCGTGAAAACCGCCGCCGCTGTGCAGGCTCGAGAAGCCACGATCCGAGTAGCTGCGGGTGGTGCCCCCGTGGTCGTACCCACCAAAAGCACTGGAATGCTTGCCGGCTTCGGCATGCGCCTCCGAAGAGCTACGCTCAGCGGCGCCGCCGTGAAATTCGTTGCCACGGACGTCTCCACCGCGCGACGCTTCATTTCCGCGCCCTGCTTCGAAGCCGTGAGAACCCTCATGTCCCCGCTCGCCACCAGAGTTGTGGAACCCTTCATATCCGCGTGCAGCTCCAAAGTCGTGGAATCCTTGGTGCCCGCCGTGTCCATAGAACGTCTTACTGTTAGAAATGAATGTGTTGTGGTTGTAGATGACGGTTCGATGGCCCCAATCGCATCCCCAGCCATGCCATCCCCATCCGAAGCCAGCGAAAAATCCAATCCCGAAGCCCACACCGAAAGAAATACCGGGGCCGTCAACATACAGCCCGGGATATGGATACCAGCCGGACCACACGACGACTGGCGCGCCGTAGACAACCCATGGGTCGTATGCGGGAACGTAAACGACTTCAGGATCTGCAGGTTCAATGACAATCGTCTTCTCTTCGGTCACCACCTTCTCCTGTTCGTTGCTCTTCAGATTTCCGGATGCTTGCGCGCGAGCCCGCATGACTTGCACCGCGTCCATTACAGCCTCTGACTGATTTACATAGGCCTCGCCGAGCGCAGACGTCCAGGCAAGGTTCTTGTCCAGGTTGGCGAGCACGGAGGGAAACTGGGTGAGCGCCTTGATGCTAGGATCCCAAGATTGCTGGTCCACAGCGTTGGCCAGATCTTTTCCCTTGAGGTTCGGATGGTCCTGCACCCAGCGATCTGCCTCAACAATCTCGGTGGGATAAGTTGCTGCTGCAAGTACCTGCGACACCAAAGCGTCTGGGTATAGCGCAATTGGCGCAACTAATTGTTGCAACTCCTCGGGCGTTTGGTTCACGACCTGAGGCGCGGATTCTCCAGCCGATTGGTTCGTCTGAGCGTTGATGACACCAGGCGCAAACAACAGCCAAGTCGAAAGATACAGCGCCAGAATTCTCTGTAACATTTTCATAATCAACTCCTGGGCGTTGCTTCACAAGCAGCACCACTAGTTACCGATGTGCTCTTTCTCTGCCGCCAGTTGTACGGGAGCTAGACCTTTCCTCGGGTCGCGTTCAGCAAGCGCAGCGAAGTCCTCGGCATTGAACGGATACGCACGGGCAGATTCTTGCCCCGTCGAACTCAGCGTCAGATCGACGCGACGGTTGTACGCAAGAACGATGTTGCCCAGCCTTTTGGTGACTGTTTCGAGGGTCTGGGCGCTAAGGTCAGGACTTTGCTCGAGTAGCTGTTGTACCTGCTCTGCGATGAGATTGTCTTTTTTGCCAAACGCCTGCACGTCGATGCTCGATTCTGGAACACCCTGCTCCACAAGGAAGCGTTTCACTAGTTCCGCGCGCCGTTGTGAAACAAGCTGGTTATAGCTGTCAGTTCCGCGGCGATCAGCATGACCTGCGAGAATCAAGCGAGCATCTGACTTGTCAGCCAGATATTTCTTGAACTCTTGGGCTATGCTTTTGAGTTCTTCTTGCTCGCTCGGCAGAAGACCAGCTTCGGACTTGAGATTTCTTGGGAGATCGGTCGGAAAATAAACACTGCGCATGGCAAGTGCGCCGGGTTCGATTGTGCCTACAACGTGGAGTGCAACCGTTCGTGTTTCGGCGCCGCCGCAATCATTGGTCGCAGTCAGAGTGTAGGTGACGGTCTCGTCTACAGGTCCGGGATCGCTCTGCTGCGGAGACACTTTCAATGTGTTGCTGCCGCTGGAATCGACGGCTCCCAGACCATCGATTGACACATTTGAGGCATTGATGGCCGACCAATTCAGCGCGGTACTATCGTCCTCGACGACCTCGTCGCCCACACGCTTGTAGTGAACCTCTGACGGTGAGAGCGAGAAATCTACGTCGATCGCGTTGTCCACATTGATAGTGACATCGGACATGGCCGTGCCGCCGGGCCCCGTCGCTGCAAGCTTGTAGATCGTTGTCTGCTTCGGCTGGACCGTTTGTTCCCCAGAACTCGCGACTGTGCCAGCCGGGCTGATTTCAACCTGGGGTGCGTTAGTGGAAGTCCACTTCAGTTGCGACGTTTCGCCGCAATAGATTTGCGAGTCGGTCGCCGACATTTCCGCGGAGGGCTTTGCGACGGCTACGGTCGCGCTGGCAACGCCCGCGGCAAAGCGTGGAACGCTGGCGAGTTTCTCACCACGATGCCATGGTTCGGTCTTACTGACACCTTTCGGAATGTCCACAATTACGCGCTGATTGGCCGCAACACTAACTTGGCCGGACCAGATATCCTTGTCTCCGGCTTGTACGGTCACCTCATAAGTGCCAGGCGGAACCACGAGCTCCTGCTTCCACCACAAGAAATTTGTATTGAACTCGTCGCCATGGCCAACGAAGAAGTCTGGAGTCTTCCCATTAAGCAGGACGGCATTCCGGTCGGCACCCTTGACGGCGATGGCACCGAAAGGACCTGACACCTTGTCGCTGACCTTTTCTAAGGTGACGTCGAGGTCAGTGGTTTTCCCAGCGATGATCGTGACAGTCTGAGTGATCGGCTTATATCCGTAATTCGCTAATTCAACCTTGTGCTCGCCTGCACCCAGTTTTAGGCTGGAATGTTTACTGGCCTCACTGACAGCGCGGTCGTCGACCCATAGATACGCCTGTTTGGGATTGACATGGAGGCGAAGTGTGCCATCCTGTGCGACGGCAGAAGTCCCAGCCGCAAAGATCACTACAAATGTCAGCAACGCGACGTGTGGCGAAAACGATCGAGATTTCACTCTCGATTTCCTTTCCGTGAATCCTTTTTCAAGACATCAATCGACTGCCGCAGCAGGGGCTACGCGCGGAGCGTAAACTCGTACCGACCGTGCTCTCGCTGCCTCAATCGCTACAACGATCTGCTTAGTGCAAGGCGCATGCCAATTAAATGCGGTGCTAAGTCAGTGAGTTTCAGCGCGGGCGTACTCGGGATACTGTCGAGACTGTGGAAGTCACGACAGTTTCGACATCTCGAGCGCAGCCAGGTTATTGAGGTTTTCGTGAATGCGTGCAACACATGTAGACAAGTGTCAGGCTGCTCGCGGATCTCTACTTCGCCCCGCGAGAGGGTGACATTCAGATAGCGAGCCCGAACAGGCTCAGCCTGTTCTCTTACTTTGTTCCGCACGACGTGACAGAGCGGAGTCAGCAATACGCAACTCAAATGAGATTGGGTAATGATCAGAACCTCTAACGGATCTGTGAACTTTGCCTGCGTATGAAAGCCCAGTCAATGTGGCGGCCGGCTTCGAGCAGATTGCGTGCGGGAGTGGTGGGCACACGAGAAGTCGGCACGACATCGCGGAATCCGGCGCGTGCCAGTGCATCTGCCATGACAGACTTGGAAGCATTCAGGTTCAGGTCACCCGCAACGACGACCAGTTGGGTCGAATCGTGAACGCCGGCATCCAGTAGGACCTCGTTCAACACTTGGAGAGCCGATCGAATGACGAACTGCGCCTTGCTCAGTTGCAAGTTGTGGAAACACATTCTGGTGGGCGAACGTCAGATCGACTGGATCATCGATTTCGGCCCAGGGTCATCCATCAGTGCTCGTATAGCCGACAGGAACTCCGTCGTTCGCGAGTTCCTGTAATCTACCATCTCATATGAGTGATCTCTCTCATCGAGTCCCCAGCTCCTCAAATTCGATGAGGAAAGTGATCTTGCGATCTCCTTGCCTGAATCCATTGGCGTTCGACCCCGTTCGCTCTACAACACCGGCAGCATCCATGCCAGTGACGAATGGAAACTCGAAGTCTCGTACTCGATAGCCCGCGCGTGCACTCTCGCCCGAGCGTGCTTTCGAGTCGGATGGATTGACGCCCGCAAATCCGACGCGGATCAATACTTCACCATCTTGCGGTTCGGGGACGGGCTCCTCGCTCAAGCTCATGACATCTGGCTCACCATAGCGATCAAAAACCATTGCGCGCATATCTAACTCCTCCCGTACCTCGGGAATGACCCCGCGTCAGCTGCATTGCCCAGCATGCGGTATGCCCTTCTGTCCAGAGATGGTAGGCCACTAGCCAGAATTGTTCCAACTGTTGAGCTGCTCCCTCTTCACCTGAAATTTCAGCGGGTTCGTCATTCCTGCCGTATGCATTTGCCTTTTGCATCCCGTTTTCCTCAATCCCGCGAGAGTCCTCGCGACCCGCGTATCGATAGCTTCCTTTCCGAACTTGAAATTGAGCCCGTTCAATCACTCGCTTGTATCCCCAGATTTCCTGCTTGCGCGGCGAGTTAGTTCTTTCACTACATGCTTTGTAAACATGCCGTGGCAGCGGAATCGAACTCCACCGTTTATCAACTCAAGGATTACGTTCTCGCCCTCCTGACTGATCGTCGTGACATGTTTCATCTCGATGACGACTTTGCGGCCACGAAGGTCTGCTCTTGCCTCTTGACACGCATTCCTTAGCTCGGCCGTCCAGGGCGCTATGAGCTTTCCTTCCACAATCACCCGACGCTGCCTCGGGCTATCAATCAGCGAGATCTTCAACATTGCTTTCCCACTTTGTGACTAAAGCAGGGCGCACGCCAAACCTACGGAGCCGTAAGTAGCTGAATTTTCAGGAGAGTAATGCCAGAGCCGGGAATATCGAGGTCGAAGAAGTTGAAACCGTTGAGAATGTCGAAGCTACGAGGCGGGCGGGAGATCAAGCATATTGCTTCGCATAGATGCCAAATTTCTTCATTCGAGAAAGGAAAGTCGTGCGGTTCATTCCCAAGCGTGCGGCAGCACCATCGGCACCGCCGACGCGCCCCCTGCATGCAGTGAGCGCCCGTATGATCTCATCACGCTGCCTTCTTTCATGTTCGTCAGCAACGCTGGTTATGTCGGTTTGCGAATCTGTTCTTTCTCCAGCGACTTGCTCGACGTTATGCTGCGCGGCATGCGGGAACGCTACGGTATTTGTTTTCCGGAGTTCTGCAACCGGCGCCTCAAGCGATCTGCCGCGCGTCACGATCACCGCTCGCTCGATAAAGTTCTCTAGCTCACGGATATTACCGGGCCATTCCCAGGCCGTAAGCCCCTTCATGACGGCCGGTGAAATAGCTTCAATCTTTTTCTGCATTTGCTTGGCAAACTTCTGCGCAAAATAACTCACCAGTTGTG
>Ga0207116_10167_pt1 | contig 18918 bp, 19 predicted proteins | sample Alteio_BWMinHeat_44_FD_153550 | JGI IMG/M metagenome (GOLD analysis project Ga0207116, IMG submission 153550) | Enriched cells from forest soil in Barre Woods Harvard Forest LTER site, Petersham, Massachusetts, United States -... | ecosystem: Environmental > Terrestrial > Soil > Temperate forest >... | reverse complement strand
ATGGTATCCTTGAAATGCTTTTCCGCCTCCTCGAACATGAGTGGACGATTGTCGTAGGCAGAGGGAAGGCGAAAGCCAAAGGTGACGAGATTTTTTTTGCGGATGCGGTCACCAGCATACATACCCTGCAATTGGGGAATCATGAGGTGTGACTCGTCGATGACCAGAAGAAAATCCTTAAAGAAGTCGAATAAACAGAAGGGTGAACTGCCAAAGGGGCGCTTATCGAAGTGGACGGAATAGTTCTCGATACCGGGACAGGAGCCTTGCTGTTCGAGTAGTTCGAGGTCGCGGGCGACCCGTTCGTTAAGTCGCTCCTGATAGACCGGATTCCCCAGCTTCGGAGCCCACTGCTCAAGCTCATGGTTAATACTCTTTACCGCGGCCTTAATCTGCTCTTGTGAGGTGACAAAGTGGCGTGCTGGAAAGAGAACAATGGTATCACGTATGTCGAGAATGGCATCATCTACCTTCGAAAGCTCCTCGATGCTGCTGATGAGGCCGTTGGTAATGGCAATACGAATTCTGATCTTTGCGTAGGGGACGGTAATTTCAAGGGCATTGCCAAGCTGCTGCATGGTGCCCGGATTTCGCTCAAAGTTGGTGAGGCGGTACTGGAGCTGCGCGAGCTGTTTGATGAGGCCTGACAGGGTCATGGGTTGCCCTACTGAGAGCTGGTAGGCAGCCTCGCGATAGTCCTGTGGGTTGCCGATTGAATAGATGCAGGAGACGGAGGCGATGATAATGGTATCAGCCCGGCTTACAATGGCCGTCGTTGCCTCGACGCGGAGGCGCTCAATTTCGCTGTTAATTTTTGCCTCTTTGGCAATATACATGTTACGGGCAGGAACATAAGATTCCGGCTGGTAGTAGTCATAGTAGCTGACGAAGTAGCAAACCTTATTTTCAGGGAAAAATTGGCAGAACTCCTCATACAACTGGGCTGCTAGGGTCTTGTTGGGCGCCAGGACAAGGACCGGCTTATGCTGCTGGGCGATGACGTTGGCGATGGTATAGGTCTTCCCTGAGCCGGTTACCCCCAGGAGTGTAGAACGGCCTGGACGCCCCTTAACAAGGGCATCAATAGCCTGCTTCTGGTCGCCTGCAGGTTCAAAAGGAGCGTGGAGTTTAAAGAGAGCTTTGTCTGTCGGCATAAACGATACCCTTCCCCCGTACTATAATACGTTGCGTATGATAGTAGTGTAGCAGGAAGGGGTAAAATTTCAAGCTGCACCGAAAAAACGAGACGGGCCGAGTCCCTATGGGGGCCCGTCGACTCGTCCCGCCGGAGCTTTAGCGTAGGAGAAAGCTGAGCACTTCGGGAGCATGGGTTCGATAGGATAAGCGCAGGATGGGGGCCCTTAGATGATAGCTAGCCTTGTGAATCTTCGGCTTCGTCTTCGTCTGATGTTATTACTGGTTCCGGTGATGACGGCTCATCTTCTGATGATGGCTCATCCTGCTCCACGTTTGGGAAGGCTGCGGCAGGGGCTGCTTCTTCAGCTTCAAGTGCGGCTGGGGCTACCTGGATTGCTTCCTCTTCATTTTCAGCTAGGGGAGCAGCTCCTCCAAGAGAGGAGGCGAGTATGGGACTTGGTGGTTCGTCTACATCGGGTGCAGCATCATCCCAATCATGATGCTGTGGAAGGTTTGGGTCATCTTCTCCATGCTCTGCAGCCTGCAGCTGCGAGAGGGTGAGGCAATTCAAGAGCAATAAGGCGATAGTGTATTTATTCATCATGAACTCCTGTAGTTACGGTGTGATAAACATCGCCCCATTTTGTGAGGTAAGCAGTAACAAGCCCCATGGCCTGTCACTGGTTTATGACACTTTTAGTAATAAAATATTGCGCCAATAAATGGCTTATTTACCGTATTAGCTTAACATTTATTGCTAAAAAAGCGCAATATTCGCCCTTTTTGGCAGCTACACCGAAAAAGTTGGGGACTGACGTCAGGATCGGTCCCTGTTATGAGCTGTTATCTCTGCTCTTCTTCTGTCGGAGCTGGAACTTGCGGCCCTTGTCCCTGTGCGTCTGTTACTGAGGTATTCCAGTCTTGCCATGTTGGTGTTAGCGTATCCGCATGGCGAGGAAAAAGTAGATCTTCATAGTCATAGGTTGATTGGTTTTCCTCCTGTGATAATGGTGGAGCATCTCCCTCTCCATACAGTGTATCTAAGGTGAAGTCTTCCTGTCCGGCAAAGATGGACGGGGGGTTGGCAGGTGGTTGGTCTGCGGTGGGAAGGATACCCTCAAGAGAGGGCAACTCTGCTTCAGGATGATAAGCTGGCGGTACTTCTGTGATCAGATCCTGTAGGCTGGCACTTTGTTGGACAGCGGACTGTGGCAATGCTGCGCCGCCCGCGTCATGTTCTGCAGCATGCAGATGCGATAGAATTGCGCAGTTCAATAGCAATAACGCGATGGTTTGTTTGTTGCTCATGGTATGGTGTTGCTCCTATTTAGATTTGTGGTGAAAAGATTTGTCCTTGTTGTGGTCGCTATTCCTTACGACTGCTCAAGCAACTTTATACTGCCTTGGTCGTCCTCTACCGGTTCGATACTGATGGTGAGAAGTTTGCGACGAGCAGCTTCTTCTCGTGTAGGCGCTCTTTTCGGATCGTGATCATACTGCTGCGTATCCCCCAATTCTTCTCGGTAGTACCGTGAATAATTTACAAGTTTTTTGACGCCGAGAAACCAAAGATAGGGGGCAGCAAATTTGTTGCATGTGCCCCGATCAATTGCACTTTTTAATATGTTGTTAACAGAATCAGTGAGTTCATCGATTTTTAAATTTTTTCCACAAAATTTATGGGCGATAAGACCAGTTATACCGATCTTTTTGAGGGATGTTAATTCGTGGTCACTCTCGAGGCAAACTTGAAGCACTATGTCGTCATCGGGGAAGGGAAAGCGCTCTGCTGGTTGTATCTTGAGCTGTAAATCTAAAGCCTGTGCAAGGAGTGCTGAAAATTGATTGATTTCTTCCGCAGATCCCCGCCGCGCGACTTGTAACTTTACATCGCAATCTCTTCTCAAGTCCGGTTCTGAGGAAGCACGTAGTTGCGGCAAAATTGCGCAGTTCAATAATAACAAACTGACGCTATATTTTTTGATCATGGTACTCTATTACTCCTGTACTGTTTGTGATGAAAATTTTTCTGTTATGTGTGGCGCTGGCGAAGGCTTTAAGGCAATCTGTTGCTGACGAATGACTTCTTGCTCCTCGTATCGTGCACATTGTGCGAGGCTATCAACGCCTATGTATTGCAATAGGTACACAGCCAATGGGTACCAGCGTCCTGTTTCAAGGGAATCACTGAGAACCCAACCAACGGCGTTGCAAAGTTCACCAGCAGTTACTCCACCATTGACCTTAGTTTTTTCACAAACAAAATCAGCAAGAAGTGGGGTCATTCCCATCTGATTGAAATGGTTCATGCCGATCGAATAGGCGAGACGTGATTGCGTGGCGCGCATGCCGAGCGGAAAAGTAAAAGGTTTGTCTCCATAGCGTTGCAATCTTTTGGTAAGTTGCATTGCAAAAGTGATCTTCTCAGCTTTTATAATTTTTTTCTGTCGTATTGTTGCAATTGTACCGTCAGGGGGCGCGCTATGATTTTTCGTTGTACATAACTCGGGAATTTAAATACTCCGGCCTTGATGTCTCCGTCGTCATCAACGAGGCCTTAGAGCTTGCAAAATCCTTCGCCGAGGTGGACGCCCATAAATTTATCAATGGACTCCTTGATGAATGGGTTAAGCGTAAAACTATTTCAAATAGTTGATTTCTGGCGCTAAAAACTGCTAAGCTTTCTTCTAGAGCGGGGGCCCATACTATGCTTATCCGGCCTGTCCGTCGGCTTGTCCCGTCGGAGTAGAGCGCATCGGGGGTTAGACTTCGAAGGAGATACGTAGACGGAAGCTAAAAACTTCGAGAGGACAGCTTCGGAAGATCGAGCGGAGTCGGAGCCTACCGGCTCGGCATCCTCCTTCACTCTAACGAGTTACGGCGGACAAGAGCTACGGCGTAGCCCTATGAAGCTGAAGGTTTCGAGAGTTATAGTTCGATAGAAGTTGCGCACTACAGAAGACAAGGTGGGGTAAAAGTGAAGCAAAGAACGTTCATATATGCTCTTTTCATGCTCTGTGGCGCTGATCTTTACGCGCCCAATATTCGCTATACCTTTTTCAATAAAACCTCTGCCGATGTCTATTTTAAGGTAAAATTTGCCGAGGGTGGCAGCTGCCTGAGTAGCGGCGAGACGCTTACTATTAATCTGGGAATTCGTGGCTTTCAGGTCATGGAACGACCTTGCGTGATCCAATCATTACAGGCCTATGATCGCCGCAAGGAGTCGCTGATCGCCTCCTATGAGAACGGTACAAACGATACCCAGAATAAAGAGTGGGAGATAATCTTGGCCGGTGACGGTACCTTGAAATTAGTCACACTATCTGGGGCGGATGCTAATGAGGATGCATCTTCTATCGAGGAGTAATGTAACGAGGGAAGGATATCTATGTACACACTGATACGACGAATGTTTGTGCTACTCATCATGATTCCTGGTCTGCTGCACGCCACCAACAACTATCAATTCAAAAATGATACACAGTTAAACGGCGTTTTTCATATCAAATGGACATCACCCAACTGTCCCGATGAAGATTTACCGGTTATGGCAGGGCAGAATATTGAGCGCTCTACGATGTGTGATTTGGCACAGGTAACGGTAACGCTTGAAGAGGTACTTGGTCTCGATTGGACAGGGGCAGGATCGCCTGTTGTTAAGATTATTACTGTATCGCTCCATAGCTCGCAACGTCCTTCAGATGCGCTCCTCAAAGTCAGTGGTCCTCGGTCAACTGAACCGAAATATGTTTTGACGATTGAGTATGCTAAGCCGGTACCTAAGCCGTAGAATTACTTTCGTATATCCACCGGCTTACCCTCCGTAGCGTGATGCTTCGAGAGGCAAGCTTCAAGGAAGACGCGTAGGACGGGCAACCCCAAGCCTTAAAAGTTTACTGTGCCCCAAGAAAGAGTGGGGACTGCCCTCTTTATAAGGGATTCCGATGTCCATCAAGTAGCGTAAGTGCTTCTTGCGGTGATTTCACCACAACTATTTCTTTTTCAGTGAACTGTTGTAGTGTCTGCAGAATGATGGGCCGTGATCGATGCTTAAAGCCCCATATCCATTGTAAGAATTCCAAAAATTTTAGGGTAAAAAGCTGCTCCTTGCAACCCTGCGGTGCGCCGGGTATACTTTTGCCAAAGTTTGTTATCGATCGTTTGAGAACTCGCCAGATACAGATGCCACGGGGCACATCTAAAAAGATGATGAGGTCAGCGCAAGTTGCCCGTTCAGCAAGAAATTTGTAGTAGGAGCCTTCTATGATCCATGCATCCTGATGACAGAGATCCGTGTGTACCTTTTCGAATACTTCAGAATCACCCCGTTGCCATCCCGGTTTCCAATAGTACTGATCGAGATGATACAGAGGAAGCTTGAGCTTGTCTTTGAGCTGCAATGCCAATGTCGTCTTGCCTGAGCCGGCACAACCAATTATGGCTATTTTTTGGGGAGAAGACTTGGTCATACTTATCACCTAGAGGCAGGGTGGAGAAAATAATCCCCGTAACTACTTCTGCAAGCTGGCTATGACATCTGCAAACCTCGTTTCAAACGGCTTGAATAATGCTTCGCCATTGTTAACAGCTGCTTTGATGCTTGCATCATACAACTCAAGAGCCTTAATTGCCGCCTCTTTGTCGCCCAGCTTTTTGACTGCCAGCTTAGTAATGAAGATGTCATGTTGCAAACCAGCATATGTTTGGACCTTAGTAACCAGTGGGTCCATCGCTATTTTCTCGAGTGCTATAGTGAGAGCACATGCGATAAACCATCGGAGGATGCGATGTTGGGCTGCGAGGGGAGTTTTGCCTAAGAGCCAAAAGAGGAAGATGATCGTGAGGATCGAGAAGAGGACTGTTCCAATAGTGATATATTTCCCATACGGTGAAGCAATACCATGGGTATGGAATAACATGCCACGAGCGAGTAAGAACATTTGTTGCTCTTGGGGTATTTGATTGAACCAGATCGGGTTGACGATAAGATACGCATTCTTTGTCTGTTCATTGGTTGCGCCGGCAGCAAAACGATTCCAACCGGTAAGTCCTGCTTTTTTAGGGACGACTATTTCATAGCCATCTGCAAAGCCGATACGCTCGGCCGTCTTGTTGGCAACTTCTACGATTTCCGTGGGTGCCTGCATAGCATAGGTATTTTCAGCGAATTCGACCATTTTGGGATGAAGGGTGATCGTTACGAATAGGGTTGCTATAGAGAAGGGAATGTTGATGGCATTCATGGTTGTTTTCCTTTGGTTTGCTCTGAGGTGATGGCTGCAGTCTGTTGTTTTTCCTGAATTTTACTTGCTTGAATATATTTTTTACGTTCGGCATTTGAAGGATGGTCGATAATAAGGGCTTGTACCCCGTGCAACTCAGCACAATGGCCCAATTCCTTAACGCATCGATCTAAGAAGGTGATACCACCCTGATGGCTGTTAATCAGTGCAACTGATTGTAGGTCGGCATACCGTTCAAGGTGGCGCTTATATGAGACGAGTCCCATGAAGGGCAGGATGATAGCTGTAGCAAAGAGGGCGGCGATACAGCAGAGCTGGAGAGCCTGCAGGATGTAGTGGAGCTCTACTGGTTTGGTACAGCGCTCTAAAAGTCTGCCATACAAGCTTTTGAATGGCCGGATTGCAAGAAATGCCATGAGCATAAGGATGAAGATGCTGCCACAGTAGAACAGTCCAAGAAAACGAGTATGTCGCTCACGGAGGTGAATAAGTTCGTGACCAATTAAGAATTCTTGCTCCGGATCCGATAGATCCTCCAAAAAGCCTGTGCTGATATAGATAAAGGGGATATCAACGAAGGGTAAAATGCCCCAAAGGTTGGATGGCATAAAGAAAGCATTGTGGTAATTAAAGGTGGTCAGTGCGGTTTCATTCATCTTGCGGATACGTATCCTATCGGTAATGCCCATGGCCTGGGCTACCCGATAGATTTTTGCTTCTTGCTCCGCAGGTATTGAAGCAGAGCCGAACTGGTCCTCGATAGCGGTAATGGTCTGCCGTTCGAGGAACTTTTGCACCGGAGGCAGATACAAGCAGAAGAAAAGCAAGGCGACAAGGGCGATGATTGTTTTATAATAGAAATTCATGTGACGTGATGTGCCCGCCTACCAAATAATAAACAATACGAAATTAACTCTTTAATTATAATTTTTTGTGGCATTTCTGTCAAAAGCGCCCGAAGCCAAGCTGCTTTTTGCTAGGGTCTATGGAAGTGTCTGTTAAGGCTTGGCGGATATCAATCGTATCGGCGCGCCGAGCTGCGCCAGCTTTTTTTCAAAATCAACATAACCACGACGGATGTGGTGTAACCCATGGACGTGTGTCGTTCCCTCGGCGGCAAGGCCTGCGATCACGAGTGCAGCAGCACCTCTGATGTCGGGTGCTACAACAGCCGCTCCTTGAAGCTTTCCATTGCCATGGACGATGGCACTCATGGCATGGGTAAGATCGATTTGTGCACCCATTTTTTTGAGTTCGCTGACATGGGGACTAACGCGCTGTTCAAAGACTGTCTCGTAGATCGTACTCGTTCCCGTTGCGCGAACTTGTGCGACCATCATCGGTGCTTGTAGGTCTGTTGGGAAGCCGGGATAGGGCATTGTTTTGAAGGATACCGATAGTGGTTCCGTTGTTGCCTCAAGGGTAATTCCCGTGCCATCAGTACCGATTGTAATGTGGTGGCCCATGTCACGAAGCTTTTCAAGGAAGAGCTCCATCATCGACGGCTGTGCTTGGGGAATCGTAATTGTTCCACCGGTAACCGCAGCTGCGACCAAGAAGGTTCCCGCTTCGAGGCGATCGGGGATAATGGTATGATCCACTGGTTGTGGGTTTGTTGTGCCGGTGATGTGGATTGTTCCCGGAATTTCAAAGTCGATCGTAGCGCCCATCTTTCTGAGTACGGTGATGAGATCAAAGACCTCCGGCTCAAGTGCCGCGTTAACAATGGTTGTTGTTGCGGGAATAAGTGACGCTGCCATCATGATGTTTTCAGTTGCGCCGACACTTGGGTAGTCGAAGATAAATTTTCTACTGCGGAGCTGTGGTGCAACTGCTTGCACGCAATTGTTGGTAATCGTAATAGCTGCTCCCATCTCTTGAAAAGAGCGCAGATGGAGATCAATCGAGCGGGTGCCCAGCACGCAGCCACCGGGAAGTGCAAGTTCAACGCGTCCATGGCGGGCAAGGAGTGGTCCCATGACAAGCGTTGAGGCACGCATGGCACGCATGGCCGATTCGGGGACATTGTTACCATGCAAGCCTGTTGTATCGACGATGAGGATACGTTCTTCGGGATAAAAATCGACGACGGCGCCGAGTGCTTCGAGCGTATGGATCATCTGATACACGTCTAACGAAGGTGGAACTCGTCGGAGTGTTGATCTTCCCGATGTGAGCAGGAGTGATGCCATGATGACGAGCACGGCATTTTTTGCCCCTTCAAGTTGCACAATACCGCGTAAGGGCGGCGATTGCGAGATCTGGAAATAGTCGCTCAGTTCGACTTTTAGAGAAGACATTGCTTCCTCGAGGGAGAAGATTGGTGGAGCTAGATTAGCGGGTCAACAGAGGCCAGATTCGCCATAGCACCGTACAACCAAGTGTCGCATAGAAAGGAAACTTGCTGCAATCGATACGTATGGTCTTGTAAAGGATGTTGGTCAGGGCAAGCACGATAAGCGCCGGGTACAAAATCTCGATAACCGGAGCAATGAGCGCCTTGATGCCGGCAAAGCCGAAATTGGCAAAGAAGACGGCAATGGCGAGCGTAATGAGCAAGGCACCATGGTAGGATCGCTTTTTGAAGAGCTGTTCATTGAGATAGTCGGCGAAGACCGTGGTGAGTGCAATTGCCGTGGTTGAACAGGCGATGGCCATCGTGATACTTGCCAAGACGCCGCCTCCCGATCCAAGCAGGAGCGCTGCCAAAATACTGAGGAGTTGCCCCTCTTCTGCCTGTATACAACTTGCTATTCCCGACTGCATCGATGCAACGAGGACAAAGCCGGCATACATGACACCGAGCATGATGGCACCAATAATGCCCGCGATCACGAGGAGTCGCATCATGGAACTTTGCGTGCGCTCTCTGCCCCGTTCATCATAACGAAGTCCTGAAAGAAGGAGTTGCGAAAAGAACATGACGGCAAGCAGGTCGAGTGTTCCGTAGCCGACGAAGAGGCCCTGTGCAAATGTTGTCCAGGAAGAGAGGCTGCAGGGTATTACGGTGGAGCTTGCAAAAAAGCCGATTGCGATGATGGCGCTGAGGAGTATAAATTTAATCGGTCCAAGAACCCGGCTCATCAAACCGATAACACCGCTCTCACGATAGGTTGCCAAAAAGATGATAACCGCTGCAAAGAGACTAAATTGGAGGAGCGTTAACGAAGGCATGATAAATTGGAGTGCAAGATGGGAAAGGGCGATACAGCGGGGTATGATGCAGAAGGGCCCCATGAGTGCAAGGCAGATGAAGATAACAAACGCCCCGGGAATTTTTCCGATCCTACTGAGAAAGAGGCGATAGTCTCCGTTGTATAAGGACATAGCGATAATGCCAAGCACGGGCACGGCGATTGCGGTTATGAAGAAGCCGATCATGCCATAGACCGCCATCGATCCCAGATCCCGTCCTAAGCCGAGAGGAAAGGCGATATTGCCCGACCCGAAGAGCATGGCGAAGAGTGCAAAAGCTGTGGCAAGAATGGGTGATGATTTCAGTAAACGCATAAAAAAGAGCCTCATCAGGAGTAAAAAACACGTATTCTAGTTTAAAGAAGTTCAAGAAAAAGTTAATGGGTTTCAAGTCGGGGCTCAATATTGAGCCCCGGCGCAGCCCTCCGTAGCCGAACGCCTCGGGAGTTACCGTGCCCGCCGAAGTCAAGTACTTCATGTGTTATGCTTCGTGAGGATGGACACAGGCTGGGTTGCTTCGATAGAAGGAGCGTAGGATGGGGAGACATTAATTTTCAGCAGATGCAGTCTGCGCAAAAGCCATGCTTCAAGCTACCCTTGACCGCATTAATTTCAATTTGTTATATCTGTAAATAGAGTGTGCCGGAGAGCGGCGTACTGTTTGTTATGAGAAATTGCCTATTTTAGGTGGGGAGAGGTATGGAGCTTCGCAAGGTGCAGCGCTGTTTTGTTCTGATACAACGGGCAATTATCATTGCGCTTATGGCTCTTTTGGTCCTTACGAGCACATCAAAGGCTGCGATTACGGGCAGGTTGTATCGATCCCTCGAAGATGAACTTATGGAAGCACTCCATCTTTCCGAAAAGAATAATGATATTCCGAGCACCCTGTTACTCCTCAAAATTCTCGTTGATGATGCCGTCCGGAAGGGGGAGCGTGCCCCCGACTACAACCTCTGCGAATTACGCGTGAGGAGTGGCCATACCTGGTGTGAGGCAAATAAGGGTATCAAGCGGATCGATATGCCCCAGCTGACCGGTAAGGCGATTCCGGGCTCTCAAGCCGATAATCTCCCCAAAAATCATCGTGGTGAGGTAGATGCCAAGGAGGCCTTTGTCGATTATTTAATGAACGTCCGGCACTATACCGTTACTGACGAAGAGGTTCCCGTTGCAAGTCTCAAGGCGACGCAGGATGAGCTCATAGGCTCCAAGGTTGCCGGTATCTGGATGGCGATACAAGATACTACCAGTGCTTCAGCAGAAGAAATTCGGGAGGGTTACATTGTTATTTCAAGTGATAACTATATCCTCGATGGTCATCATCGTTGGGCCGCTATTTTGGCTGATGCCATACGTCGTGGGACACTGGATAGTACAAAAATTCTGGTTAAGCGCGTTAATGCTCCGATCCTGAAGCTCGTCAAGGATGCTAACGCCTTTGCCCAGGAATTTGGGATTCAGGCTGAGGCAGGGGTTCAACGGCCCGTGCAAGCGTTGCCAGCTTAGGGATTTTTGATGCGATAATCCCGCCATGCTCGTAGCGTCAAGCCAAGCAATATTACTCCATGATAAAAGCGGCGTATCTGCGTTCTACCATAGCGCCGTGCGCGGTAGCTGACGGGAACTTCATAAATGGTACCGCCCAGTTGTGCTATGCCGAGCAGCAAGGCAAAGTCACCAAAGGGATCGGTCTTCCAAAATGTACTATTCTGTATCATGGTTTCATAATCGGTGCGCCAAAAGACCTTTGTTCCGCAGAGCGTATCGGTTAACTTCTGTTTCAAAATCCAAGAAAAGATCCAGGCAAATCCATGGTTTGCTATCCAGTTAAGCCACTGCATTGCCTTACGTTCCATAGGTAAGCGGAGTCTTGTGCCGTTGATGAGGCGCCCCCACCCTTCGGCAATTGCCGTATAAAAGAGTGGCAATGCCTCTGGATCGACCGTCATATCGGCATCGAAGATCATGATAATATCACCCTGTGCCGCGTCACACCCCTCAACCGTTGCATTACGTTTTCCGATGCCCGTTTGTTGCAAGATACGAATGCGTTTATCGCTTCGCGCTGTTGCAACGCGATGAAGCGTCTCCAAGGTCCCGTCCTGTGAATGGCCCTCAATAAAAATGAGCTCAGTGAAGCTTCCCATCTGTGGCATACGATCGACGATCTGTGCAATAGTACCCGCTTCGTTTCTGCAGGGGATGATGATCGATACGGAAAAAGTATCCTGCGCCTTTGATGCCTCTTTTAGAGTTGCCATGAATCCTTGCCTACTACCTGACGGGTGAAAAGTTTCTGTAACTATAGAGAGGGGTAAGCGAGTCGTCAAGCTGCAGAGATCAGCGGACGCGGTCGAGCAGGTAGAGTTTGACCGAAAAAAGGCGACGGGTTGCATAGAGCAGGTAGGCAATACAGAGCGAAAGAGGAATGACCCAGCACCAGAGCCCCCATGAGGCAGAGAGCCAATGAAACAAGGGCGTGTGTTGTTGTGCAAAGAGCGTGCGTATGGCTGCTATGGAGGCTATGCCGGGAATACCGATCGCGCAGAGTTGGATGATAACTCTGCCCAGAAAGCGGATGTAGTGGGGTGCGTAGGCGCCCAACTGGAGCCGTTTGTGTGCAAGGCCAAGCAGTACCATGGTGCGTAGTGTGGCAACAATCGTTCCCGTGAGCGCAATGCCATAGATGCCAAAGGGTTTAATAGCGATGCAATTAAGAACAATGGAGGTGCACAGACTGATGAGCGAAACCATGCCGGGAACCGTTGTCTCGTTGAGCGCATGGAACATTGCCAAGAGGATCTGGTTGACTGCTAAGGAGCAAAGCGCTCCTGCCTTGATGATCAAGAGCCATTGTGCGGTGGAAAGTTGTGCCGCCGAAAAGTAGGTTAATCCATAAAATGTATTGAAGATGTCGTAGGAAAAGTAAACAAATGCAGCTGCAATGGGGAGCAGGAGCCAGGTGGTAACCTTGATCGTTTCGTAGATGATGTAGCCGAGTCGGCGTGGTGCGTAGTGCGCAAGGCGCACAAGATCGGGAAAGATGACGGTAATACAGGCATGGTTAAAGATCCCGAGTGGCAAATTAATGAAGCTAGAGCTGTAGTTGAGCAGCGAAACGGATCCGACAGCCAAGTAAGAAGCGAATTGGAGATCGATAAATGAGTTGAGCTGTACGATACCAACACTTACCATAACCGGCATAATGCGGCGTGAAATATGGCTTACTGCTTTCCAGCTTTGTTGGTTTGGTCGTCGCAGGGAAAAATGGTGGGCATGGTAGGCAATACCATGCATGCAGAGTGAAAGAAAGATGGCAAAGAGCATAATGACGGCAAGATAGGTTACGGGGAATTGGTAATAGTGGTAGGCGATGAGCCCTGCGATGGAGACGATGTTGATGAGGACCTGCCCAAAGGCTGGAATAGTAAAATGGTGCGTGGTCCGCAGTGCTTCGGTGATGAGGGCAATCGTTGCATTGAGCGAGAGGGATCCGATGAGGATGCGCAAGAGCGCGGTGGCGATGCATGCCTGTTCATCAAGAAATCCTGGTGCTACAAGTCGTATTACGGCAGGCGCATGGGCCATGATGAGTAGTGAAAGAAAAAACATGCCGCCCGAGATGAGAATAAACAGCAGTGTCATAAGTCGTTGGAGCTGCAGATCACCATGCTGCTTTTTCTCGTAGATGAGTGTTGGTAGGACGGCTGGCCCAAGAGCACCGTTGACACAAAGTTCGTAGATAAGATTGGGAATCCGGAAGGCAGTGACGAAGGCATCTGATAGTGCACGTGCACCGCCGAAGGAGCGAATGATGAGCATCTCTCGTACAAAGCCGAGCAGTCGGCTCAGGAGGGTGGTGCTGCTGAGGCGTACGATCTGCTCTAAAGAAAATCGGCCTTTTTTCTGCACCATAGTCCTACCGTTCGCGCTCGAGTGTACCATCATGGATACGCCATGCCTCATCCATCAATTGGCTACTTTCCTGGTCATGCGTTGCCATGATCATGCCCATGGGGTAAGTGCAGCGTATGCGTTCGATGAGCTCAAGAATTTGTCGCTTGTTGGTCTGGTCGAGATGTGCCGTTGGTTCATCAAGTAGCAGAAAGGGTGGTCGTCGAAAGAGCGCCCGGGCGATGCTTACGCGATGCTGTTCACCACCTGAAAGTGTGAGTGGTGTTGCATAAGCGCGCTGTTCAAGGCCAACTTCTTGGAGAAGGCGATGTGCACGTTCTTGTAAGGTGTCATACTCTTCTTGAGTGATTAATCCCTTGAGCGCTACATTTTCGATGAGCGAACATTCCGGAATCAGCAGCGGCTGTTGGAAGACAAATCCGATTGCCTCACGTCTAAAGTGAAGCAGCTCCTCGCGTGAACAGTTGGTCAGGGTGGTCGTTCCATAGCGGACAGTTCCAGCCTGAGGAAGACGCAGACCACCAAGCAGCTGGAGGATGGTTGATTTGCCCGATCCCGATGCGCCTACAAGTGCGTAGCTTTTCCCCTGCGTTGCACAAAATGAGGCATTGTTGAGAATGGTCGTTGCCACGCCGTGATGGTGAAAGGTAAGGGTTACCTGTTCAAGGGTGAGTGGGTTTGTGGTGCTTGTGTTGATCATCGATCCTCATGTATAAACTTCATAGACTCAGCAATACGCTCGTTGTTGAGCAGGGTAAGTCGGAGGAGCCATTCCTGTGATGGGCAAGGTTGGCATTCGAGGAATTCTTGAGCGAGCTTGAGCGGACCCTTTGGCAAATATAAGAGGACTTTTTTGTTCAGAGCAAGCCAGCAACCGGAGGAGCTGTAATCGGTGATATTGCAGGGAAGGCTATCCATGTCACCATGGTAGAGTATCTGATTGGTACGGCTTGCAGGATTATACCTTGTTACAATTCTGGTTGTTCTATAGTCGGCTGAGGTATCCTTTATGCTGATGAGATTGGGGTTCTGATTGGGAAGGGCTTGGAAGAATGTCTTGAGAGTTGTTTTTTCTTCCTCTATTACAGGATCTACGTCTCTTGAATTGGTTGCCGTATTCCAGAGCGTATATTGGTGCTCTCTTGCGCAATTTTTTGCGGTCCTGGCTTTGACCACTACGTAGTCTCCATCTTGAGATATTGCTGAAATATCCGTAATGCTGTCTGCAGCGGCACCAAGGTTTGTTTCTGTGACCACGGAGGAAGACCATCGGCGCCGTATCCGTTTAAATATGACCACGGCATGTTTTTCAGGATTATTTCGTTGCAAAAAAAGCGCCGCGACCACTCTGCCGTGATAAGACATGTGCAGGGATGGCTGATAGATTGGGACTTCACCTGGTGGCTCGTTTGATATTTTCATTTGAAAGGGATATGGTACTCTTTCTTGCTGCGGGCACCATAAGCAATGCCTTGCAAAATAATCAGATGGTATGGTTACAGACGCTGGATGAATGAGGTGTGCTTGCGCGCTGTTGGGAAAGTGGCGATACCATTGTAAGCCGTGTGGTGTTCCGATAATGCAAATATTCCCAGAATGATTCCATGAAGCGAGATGTTCGCCCGTTTTTAGCGTAGGACACACTAGGCGCTTATGATTTATAGCATTTACTAGTACAGGGTTATTATTTTGCCACGCTGAGTGTGCATTTCTGTTTTCCATGATTCTTGGTACATTCATGAATTGAGAGCGTTGTACAAAGCTCCCATCGTCAGTAAGTACGAATCGCCCTGGATGTGGGTAGTGAGTTCCAAAGCTACGGTAGCATTCTATGTCAAACTCACAAACTGGCCCATAGGCTTCTATGATCCTCATAAGAGTAAGGGGGAGTGTGTTAAAAATGGGCCAATCCTCACGCTGCTGTGGTGAAAGGTTCAGTTGTGGGGGTTGTATGGGATGGAGACGTTTTCGCTGCACGGGAGGCGCTTGTCTCGGTGGATGTTCTAGCGCTTCAACTTGAAGGATGATTGTTATTAAGAGTAGGAGTGCGCTGAATTCCGTATGTTTTGCACGATTGGACATAGATAGTTCCAAGTAGTTATGGATCTGTTGAAAAAAAGAGTTCTCAGAGAAATAGTAGCGCTTTTTGCGCCATCTTTAAAGAAGTTCGAGGCATCGAAAGAGCTTTCTCGAGCGTACCACAGGCGACAGTGCCGGCAGCGTTGTTAGACAGCATCCTCTCGAACCACAAGGCGGGGAATGAGCGGATTGATACTCCCCGTGATTACGTTGGGATTTGAATTGAGCTGCTCGGCAAGGGCAGCGGGTGTGATTCGTTGATGAGGACCGACGAGTATCGCTATATCGCCGATTTCTACATTGGTAATATCGGTAATATCGACGGTCATCAGGTTCATGCTCATAATGCCGACAATGGGTGCATACTGTTCATGAATTCGAACAACGCCCCGATTTGAAAGTGCGCGCTGATAGCCATCGCTATAGCCAACGGGCAAGACGGCAATACGAAGTGGCTTTGTTGCAATCACGGTGCGATCATACCCAAGCGAGCTTCCGGTGGGGACGGTGTGAATGGCAATGATGCGTGTCTTCCAGCTTAATGCGGGTTGAAGGCTTATAGTAGGATAGTGCTCAAGCATACGCTGTTGCTGGACCTTTGACTTCCACGAACCGTAGAGCATGGTGCCCACGCGTACACCATCAAAGAGATGTGGTACGTACAACCCTCCCGATGCGGCAACGTGCCATGAGCAGTGATGGTGTGGATCAAGCTGTTCTGCCATTGTGGTAAATTGTTCGAGCTGCTCTTGTGTAAATCTCTGATCGGGGTTGTTGGTATCACAAAGGTGGGTGTAGATGCCGCGGAGTTGAACGTTTATCGGATGGCGCTCGAGGAGCTGCATGACGGTTGCTAATGACGCACCATCAAGACCGGTACGCTGGAGACCTGTTTCAACTTCAAGATGTATCATTGCTGGGACTTGCGCTTGCTGAGCAGCAATAATGACGTTGTGGAGCATCGCTATGCTTGCAACAGAGAGGGTGATCTGTTGGCGAATTGCTTCGATGACTGGTCCATCGTAGTAGGAAAGGACAACTATTGGTTTACGGCAGCCTGCTATACGCAGAATAAGTGCCTCACTGACTCCTGCAACAAGGAGCACGTCTACCGATGGTTGTGCTTCCAGTGTTTGTGCCACAAGAGTAAGTCCATGGCCATAGGCGTTCCCTTTGAGGACGATGCCGATCTGAGTCCCACGAGCAACGGTGACGATTTGGGCCAGGTTGCTGAGGAGTGCAGTCTGATTAATTTCTACCCACGTTCGTTCATGGGGAGAGAGGGAAATTGCTGGGATAGGATCCATGGGCTGTTAACAGGCATTATGATGATAGTAGAAGGGTAATACCCTCCCAGTGTAACATGATTTTTTACGGGGGAGCTTCTGGTATTTTTGCCCTACTTCGCCCCTGCTATATTTTCTTCTTTCGAGCAGTTCGACGAATGGCTGCTACGAAGGCCAGGCTATAGCATGAAATATTTCTAAAATATTGAGAATCCAATATTCTTTTTGTCATAATTAATAAAAAGAGGCCTCCTTCTTGAAAGAGAGAGGAAGAAGGAGATTATTCCCTTTTGTGGCTTTGCTTCTCTATACTCAAAAATAAGGGTGGGTCTATGAACAGATGTAAATTAGTACTATTGCTCGTCATGATCTCTGGATTGATCAGTGGAGCAAATATGACAGCAGGTAAAGGTGGTGCCATTGCGGGTGGTATCATCGGCGGTGCGGTGCTGGGAAGTGCCATAGCAGCAGCGAGTAACAATGCCCAGTGTGGACCCTATGATCCCTACTGTCGTGTGCCCATTTATGGGCCTTATGCCTACGGACCGGCTTACAATTACGGGCCGTACGGCTATGCGCCCTACAGTCCTTACTGGTGGTGATCGAGAAAAAAGGTAAAACGTAACACAAGCCAAACAAGGGGGCAAAAAAATTATGAATAACCTCAATAAAGGTTTCTGGGCACAGATTATGCTCTGCCTGTCACTCATGACTATTGCTGATCTGACAGCACGTGGCGGTGGTGGCGGCGGCCATGGCGGCGGCGGTGGTGGTCGCGGAGGTGGAGGCTTCCACGGTGGTGGTGGTGGCGGTCGCGGTTTTAGTGGCGGTCGTGGTGGCGGTGGTCGATCTGCCGGTACCCGTTCAGCAGCTACGAGTCGTTCAGGAGTCGGTACCCGTTCTGCTGGCACGCGTTCAGCGACTGGTGCACGAGGAAATCGTGCTGCTGGCAATCGTGGACAGAACAGAAATCGTGGTGCCAACCGGGGTAATCGCGGCTGGAATCGAGGTGGTTGGAATCGCAGTGGCTTTGGTTATGGCTGGGGCGGCGGTCTCTGGTGGGGCGGTGCTTGGATTTCACCAGCATGGTGGTTCTGGGGCGGTCTTGGTATCGGAAGCTTGTTCTGGTACAACGGTCAATGGATGGCTTCTGGTTATGACATGGATGAAGCTCCTGCTGGAGTCGACGTTGATGTTAACGTTACGAACGCTCCTGTTATTCAGGCAGGTAATCAGCCGGCGACGGGTTCAGATGAAGACGGACCTCCTGCAATACCTGAAAACTTAGAACCGTACCGTACTCAGGCGCAACAGGTCAGACAACTAAGACAACGGGAATCAGAAGGTCAGCAAGGGACGGGCGAAGGGCGACAGCAACGTATGTCGCAGGGTCAAGGGGGTACGCAGCGAGGCGGAGCTCAGCGACCTATGAGAAGCACTGCTGCTACCGAGTAGTTTAGTTAATCAATCAACAGCGGCCATCTTGAATTAACGTTCAGGGTGGCCGTTTCTTTTGGCCTCTGCCATCTCGGCCGCAACAGCAGCGTGACGCTGCTTAAAGACGAACCATTCGTCTCGTCGTTGAATTGCCGTGTCATAGTCATGAGAACGTGCTGCCTCATGCATGGCAGCTTCGAGCTGTCGTATTCGTTGTGCCAAAGCCTTTGCGTCCATGGCGAGCAGTTCTCGTTTGCCGATTGCCTTTTTATTGCTTGCCTGTGCGATAAGTTTCTGGATCGGCGAGATACTTTTGGTAACTTCACGAACAACACTGCGCGGCGTTATGCCTTGTGATTTGTTATGTTCCTGCTGCAACGTTCGGCGTCGTGCCGTCTCATCGAGTGCGGCTTGCATTGAGGGTGTCACTGCGTCAGCGTAGAGTATAACCTTAGCATCGATATTACGGGCTGCACGACCGATGGTCTGGATCAATGAGCGCTTATCGCGGAGAAAGCCTTCAATATCGGCATCCATGATGGCAACGAGTGCCACTTCGGGAAGATCCAATCCCTCACGCAGGAGGTTAACACCGACGACACAGTCAAAGATTCCCGCAC
>Ga0207116_10166_pt1 | contig 18956 bp, 19 predicted proteins | sample Alteio_BWMinHeat_44_FD_153550 | JGI IMG/M metagenome (GOLD analysis project Ga0207116, IMG submission 153550) | Enriched cells from forest soil in Barre Woods Harvard Forest LTER site, Petersham, Massachusetts, United States -... | ecosystem: Environmental > Terrestrial > Soil > Temperate forest >... | reverse complement strand
AGTCAGACAACTGCTTTCCCTCATCCCTTCACTCTCGATATTGCGAAACTCATCGAATCCGAATTACCTAAAAAAGAATCTAAAAATTGGTATACAGAGACCGGAGTTCTCGAAGAGGTAAAATTAGTATCTGCAATCACAGCATATCTAAGAGACAACAAAGTAGCACCAAGAGCTGGCTCACCCTTATATAATCACCCAAATTTACTCGAAGAATTAAACAAACAAAATAACAAGCTTCACGCAGCAAACGAATTGGAAGCTTTATTATCTCCATCAACAAGGCTTAGAACACCCCCTCCTGCAACTGACCCAAAAGCAAAAATAGAAACAGATGCCTTGGCCGACAACAAAGAGGGTCCATATAATAATTTTTCATTCTCTGTTTTTACAGCATTTGATAACAACAATATCAGAAAAATTCTTTTTGATCGCATTATTTCCGATGATACTGAATTTAAGCTTGATAATCACAAGTTAGACGAACTAAAAGCTGCCCTCGCAGAAGCAACCCAATCTACCGAGACTATAACACAAGCAACTCTTTTCGCAGATGCTAATGCAACAACACAGAACAACAAGCAATAATTACCGCTTTCGAAACCACACGTCAAACATACCAAACAGAAAAATTACACGCTCGTGCAAACCATGCAGTGGGTGAGTTCCGTGATGCAAAAATACGAGACCTTGCTACTACAGTAAGTAATCCCATTGCACGCGACCCCTCTAGTGGAACCCCTTTAAATGCGAATACAGCATTTATAAGTCAAGCAGAGCTAGATCATGCATTAAGTACAGCAAAAGCAACAAAAGAAAAGATCAAAGCAATAAAAGAAAAGAAAGGAGAATACAAAAACGCTAACCCAACTTATACTCGATTACTAGACGTAACGATAACTCCCTTAGAATCCCAGCTCACAAGTAGCACTCCACATCTTGACAAAGTCCAGCATCAAAATATTCAAGATCAAGCATTACTTGCGAACTTAACAATCAGCCCCAAAACCAGGATTATCCTCGAAGCTAAAGATATGTCCACAATAGGAGCGGATTTAACAAGGGAGGGGGTGACCGATCAAACTGTAGATTACGCCGTCATGAAAGCTGAAATAGAAGAAAAAATAAAATACATACGCGCGGCTCAAGATCGCGTTGCTGCTGTTGGCGACGGTTCACCACCCGAAATAAGAGTCAAAGAAACACATGATGACCTAGAAAAACAAATAGCTTTATTAACTAAGCTGGCAGCACATCCAGGAATTAATATTAACGCCAGCCCTGACAGCCTCGTTCTCAAAGCATTACCACCAAGGCTATCAGATCAAACAACACTTCTAAAAGCACACAGCAAGCTACACAAGTCTGTTCAGGAACCCATAAAAAATTTACTAGATGATTATATAGCTCTTGAAAAAATAATACTGAACGCTCAAGGAAGTGTTGTTAAAAAGGATGATGCTGGAGAACCAACTGAATCTTTGCTAGATTTAAAACACCAAGTGATAGCAGCTCATGATACCGGAACCCCATACATACAAACAAAAATAAACGAAGCAAAAGCCCGCTTAGCGTTTTTAGCCGAGGATGATAATCCCGCTAACCCCAGTACTGACCTCAAAAACAATGTCAACCTCGCTGAATCTCTGGGTCGAGCTGAAATAGATTACCTAAAAAAAATAATCCCAGAACTTGAGTCTCTTAAAGCAACGGGAGAAAGAGTCTACGCAGAACAAATGCAAAAATCAGAACAAACCCACGTTAGACGTCCTTTTGAAACACCTCGAGTGCAGCTGAAAGACCAAGAAGAAGCTAATGATTTTGTCAAAAAAAGCTGGTCTTACTGATAAAGGAAAAGTAGTGATGCTCGCAGGTGCAACCTGTGGAAGTAACTCATCCTCTAAATACCAAGCGCTCAACCCAACTAACCCTGCTGTTTATGACAAATGGTATAAGAGCAATGACCCTACCGATGAAAAAGAATATAAACCGAGCGCACCTGTCACAGTAGTTCACTCCAGTCAAAGTAGTTCAGGACAAAAATCTTTCTCAGAGATGATACTTGAGCTTCCGTTAGAATTAACCGATCACTATCAACTTGCTACTATACTAGCAGCAGATATAAAAAATCTAAACGAAGATAAAAGTGGACAGAAGATAACAGACAAGGAAGATAAACGAAAATTCTTCATGGAAAAAATAAAAGAATATCATCTCCCCAAAAATTTAGATGACAATAAAGATGCATTAGAGCATTTTCTCCAAGCACTTGCCCAAGAGGGATATACTTTCGATACATATGATGTACCAGGAAGTCGTAGAATAGATAAATATACGGATAAGTTAGATGAACAACGTCTAAAGTTAATGCCAGAATATCAAAAGTTTACTAATACTTGGCTGGATGGTCTTCTAGCGGAAAGAACATTAGATAAAGACATACCAGCTAGAGAGCCACTACGTCTCCATGCAAAAAATCACTTTATTAACCTAGCAATGCAAAACTATTGCCAAGACAGGAATTCCAATACTGTATCCCTAGATAATCCTAGTAAAAAAACATTCAGCCTAAAACTTCGCGTTCAACAATATATTCCTTTTAATAGCGGTCAAACAAAAGAAGTAAGCTTAGGCCTTATGACAACTAAGGATGCAGTAACTAAGCAACCACAGGAAATAAAAAATGCAATGCCAGGAGAAACGAAGAAAGGTCCTGGAAAACTCAGCGGCATAGTAGATGCATGGAATAAAGCGCGGAATAGGTGGTAGGTAAGCGCAGCTTGTCTGCATATGGTCAAGATAGTCAAGAAACCGGTCTTCTTTCATACCGGTTTTGCCTCTGCAAGAATTTGTTCACGAAATTTTAGTGGCAGATCACTACCCTATTTACCAAGGCTTAATTAAACACTTCCCCTGCATACAATTTTTTTAAAAATGCTTGCCAAGGTAATACCAAACCAAAGGATTTTTTCAATGTATCTTGCCCCCAGTAAACACCATAACAAGCCTGTAGATTTATTTTTGAAGATAATAAACTTTTAAACCCACTGTTATACGTATCCTTCCAAGACGTTGTACTTTTCACTTCAATAGCAACAACAGCATTACCACGCTTCCAAATAAAATCAATTTCAATACCGTCCGGTGTGCGCCAATAAAAAAGCTCACCGCCGCAATTGTGATAACTAATATATGCGTTTAACTCATTAAAAATAAATGTTTCAAATAAAAATCCACGTTCTTCATTGCTAACCTTATCTCGCAATAATTTTTGCGTTGCTCTCACAACGCCGCAGTCAAAAAAATAAAATTTAGGGTGAGATACTTCTTTTATTTTTGCTCTGGGTGTCCATGCGGGCAACCAGTTTCCTAATAATGTATCGACTAGAATATCAAAATACGTAGTGACTGTTTGACGTGGCACGCCTGCATCACGCCCAATATTAGATAGATTAGTGACTTGACCATTCATCAACGCAGCCACTTCTAAAAAACGCGAAAAACTTTGAACATTGCGAGTTAATGCTTCTTCTTTAATTTCTTCGCGTAAATACGTTCCGACATACGCTTCTAGTTGTTCAATGCGTGAATCAGGATGGGTAACAATATGCGGCAAGGTTCCAAAATAAATAGCATCTTCTAAATGGATAGCATCTGCATATTCTGCATAAGTCAGCGGATACATATGTTTTACCAGAGCGCGTCCAGCAAGCAAATTGGCTTGTCCACGCTTCAATTTTCTAGCGCTGGATCCGCTGAGCGCAAATCGATAGCGATCGCTTTCTATTAAGGGATTGTAAGAAATATTGCATTATTCACGCGCTTCTTAGAAACTGCCAGTTTTTCACAAGGAGAAACCATTAACTACGTTGAAATAGCACGCGAAGTTGCAACAAACCGACACAACATAAGCAATTTTTTTGAGATTCTAGAAGATTTACTGATTGGTTTTCGTTTACCGGTTTTTACTAAACGCGCTAAACGTGACGTCATTACACATTCAAAATTTTACTATTTTGACACCGGTGTTTATCGCGCCATTCGACCGCTAGGCCCTTTGGATTCAAACACAGATATTGACGGCCCCGCATTAGAAACATTATTTTTGCAAGAAGCACGTGCTCTCAATGATTACTATGACCTAGGCTATACATTTTATTATTGGCGCACGCGCAGCCAAGCAGAAGTCGACTTCGTACTGTATGGTGAAAAAGGTTTACATGCCTTTGAGATTAAACGCAAAACTAATTTAACAAGCAAGGATTTCAAGGGCTTAAAAACATTCGGTGATGATTACCCTATGGCTAAACTATACTTATTTTATGGCGGTCAAGAAACGTATCACGAGAATAACATTCAAGTGATTCCTTTCTCCACAGGATTAACTCATTTATTAACTATCATTTAATCGCATTTAGCAAGCAAGCACATCCAACGACTACTGGCATAGGAAAACACATAACCTCCATTGACTCATACACTTCATACTCGTAAAATTCACCCTCCTAATATTAACCACACAAAGGCATGTAACAAATGAGCATTACTATCGGCATTGACTTAGGCACAACAAATTCAGTCATTTCTGTTAAAAAAATAAATGTTACCACCCTACGCAATGCTGAAAGAGAAGAGCTCACTCCTTCTTGCGTCACTGCTATACCCAACACTGACCATCAAACCTATGACATTGTCATTGGCCGCTCTTCTCGGGATTTATTAAAACAGTATCCAACGCAAACCATCATGTCTGTCAAACGTCTGATGGGCAGAGATTTTGAAGATTCCGAGGTACAAAACATGATTAAAAATCATCGGGTCGGTTATGAAATCACAACAGACCCTTCGGAACCTGGTTCCATACGCATTCCGCTGGTTCATTGACATCGACGTCACGATCACGCGCGCCGAATTTGCTGACATACTAAAACCCATCGTCAAGCGCGTACACGATATTACAAAACAAATTTTACATGAGATTCGTTTTGAACCCGAATTAATTGACACGGTACTCATGGTCGGTGGATCTTCTTTAATTCCAGCCATACAAACCGAATTAAAAAATATCTTTGGCACAGAGAAAGTCATGATCCATCCACGCCCAATGCTTGCTATTGCAGAAGGTGCTGCACTCATGGCTGCAAAAATGGCTAATCAAGAAACAGCCGCTGCCAGTGAATCATTTGCCATGATGCACTCGACTGCACATGATTACTACTTACAATTAGCGGGTGGCAAACGACATTTACTTGTTGCTCGCAATACACCACTTCCTATTACTGTAGAAGAAAAATTAACGTTTACCCATCAAGAACAATCACTCGCCAGACTGCGAGTACTCAATGAGGTCGAAGGAGTCTTAGATACGGTAGGAGAACTTTGGTTCCACAAAGAAAAGACAACCGTTCAACATAACAAAGATCTCACACAATTCATGCTACAGTTTTCTGTTAACGAAGATAATATTATTACAATGAAAGCGTGGTCTTTGCAAAATGAACATCAAGTGGTAGAAACGCAAATTGCACGCGGCGGTTTAGCTGCTAAACTCTACAATGATTTAGAAAACAACCTATCTTCCATTATTTCTCACAGTGACAGAGGTTCAGTTGCAAAAGATGCGCTTAAGTTAAGTCGTACAATTGTTACTACTATTCTTTCTGTTAGCGATCCTATCACGGGTGAAACGCGTCCTGCACAAAAACAAAAAGCACAAAATCAAATTAAAACGTTGAAAGAATGCCAAGAAAAAGATATTGCACCAATATGTACCTACCAATTTGCAGAACTTGCGGAAAAACAAGCAACCCCTGTTATTGCTGCAAAAGATCACGCTCGCTTTAAACATCTAGTTCATGAGTTTAAGCAAGCAATCGACAATCTAACGGATATCGAACATATTGAACGTGTCTGGAACGCCATACAGGATTTCTATGATGAAATCCCAATTGTATCCACGTTAGCACAAGCGGAGAATGCAGCACGTGTTACGGAGATTGATTCTCCAATGGATGCCAAAGCCATTCGTAATCAAGCTAAAAAACTCACGGAAGTGCATAAAAGTTCAAACAAAGCATTACTTGAAGAAACAGCAGATGATCTTCATTATCTTATCCATTCTAACGTATCATACCGTGATGCACCCACAGGCCGCTTTGATAGAGACGTCAAGCTGTGATCTGCCCAGCCTGTCAAACTAATAACGCCCATCATCCAGAAGCCACCGCTTGTACTCAGTGTGGCTCAGATCTTTATGTCCATCATTTATTGCAAAAGATTCGTGAAGAAGTACAAATGCAAGCGAATGTTACCGTATCATCACCAAATACAGTATCAGCAATGCATGTTGCCGCAGCACCATCTGCAGTAACAGAAGAAGTCTCATCAATGAAAACGACTACCCCATCATCGTCACAGACATCCCGTATCGATATGATTTTTCAGCTACTACCCACTCTTTTCTTTCTAACGTGTGCTGTATTCGGTATGTTTGTTGGCATGCGCTTATTAACCTTTATCGAACAAGAAACCTCGCAACGCACTACGCTATCAAACAAATGGTCAGAAGTCGGTTTTGAACAACTACAACAAATGAATACAACCATCAAACAAGAACTCGATTTAATTCTCGATTTACGCCATGAAAATCAAATGTTAATTGCAAAAATAAATGAACTCAATGTCATCACTAAAAACAACACAATAACAAAAGCTGCCGCTACTCCCCAAGGAAGAAATCCATGAAATATAAACACAGAAAAAATAATCAAAAAAAACCCCTATCTCATGCCATACCACCTCAATTAATCAAAGATAAACAATTCGCAGAAATCATTACTATTGCAAACCGCCAATCAGAACTCACAGTACAAGATCGCTATCTTTATGGTTACGCATTATTACAAACACAACAAAAACTAGCAGCCCTTATCACACTATGGCCACTAGCTGCAAAAAATCAAACTCAGCTATACGAGGATTGCGCTGTGATTGCAAGAGACGTATTTAACCAGGATATTGCTTCATCACTTAGCGATTTATCTGAAAAAGAACTACATATTTTATTTCTTGCCGCACAAACGTTAGCGCCTCATAGTCTGACCTATCACACAATAAAGCAACATCTTTGCAATTTGCTTTGGGATAAAAAAGAATATGAAAAACTAGAACATCTATTAAAATCCTCGAAAGAGAAGTCGCTCAGTATTTTCATTGAAAACATGAGTAAGCTTGCATTTTTTCAAGCAGAAAAAAAACTTTCTGGTAATATCCCCGCTTTGATTGGTTGTGTGTTAACAGGTGCTGCCAGTTTTATCGCTCGTCATCCTATGTATCACCATGATATACACGACATCATCCCATCATTAACGAATGAAATAAAAAACCTTTTTGCAGAGTGGGTCCATACTAGCAAGCAAAAAATATCTTGGGATTCAACATTACTAAATAATTTTATCGATTACGAAGCCCATATTGTCACTCATATTTTAGAATTATCGTTAAAATCAACCATGGCGCCTAACAATATTATTCCAACGCCTAGTTATCTTTTATATTATGATGCTGCAACCAAGCAAATCAGCCAACCCTTTTTTGCTTGGTTAACCACAGCAAATAAAGAACTACTGAATCTGTATCATGCGGATACACACCACGCTCTTATTTTTGCCTTGGGCGGCGATCATCTTTCTGCAACTAACACAGCATTAAAATCAATAAATATTAGCCAATTAAATCCTTATATTCGCTTAATGATGATGTTACGCGCTGACAATATGAAAAAATCCCCATTAAAACAACCCGTGGAACTCAGCGAACTCACTGTGACTGACACAACAAAGATATATCAACATATTGCCGTCAACAGCATCATAATTATGTTTAATCAAACGGATAAAAAACTCCTCCCCGAAACATTCTGGGCAACACTGAGAACATACTTTCCTGTTTTCCAACAGACTGATCTTAAGCCTATTTTACTTGCACAAATCATTTCAATGTTACAAATAGACCTTCAAAATAAAAAGCATTTAAATTTAATTGAAGCAAAAAATGATATGCATCAATTACAAGCATATGATCTCGAACAGCAATTAAATACATTATACATGCGTCAACAAGAATGCTCTCAATTTTTATCCGCACTAAACAGCAAACAATCCAGTCTCATTATTAAAAAGATCAAAAATGCAAATGCATTGTGCGACCACTTAACTTTACTATCTGATATAAATCAGTTGCTTTTTTATCATCAAGCTGAAGATTCATGGCATCACATTAAATCGTTAGTAGAAAATAGACGTTTAAACAAGTTCATACCATTAAAAAAATTATTTGATTTCTCTTTTAAATGTCACTGTCCACCATGTCATCAGCATCTTTATATAACGCTTATGCCACAGATAGTTGAAAATCTGCAGCTGCCTATTGTTACTACTCCCGACGCCAGTCATTATAGAAAAACACAAACAGAACTTGCGCCCACTAAATCGATGTTTTACTCTGAACCCAATCCTTTTACAACGCTTGATGTTCACTTAACCGATACCAAACCCATCATTATGCAAAAAATCATGCAACGAATTCAACGCGAACCAGAAAAAATGGCTGTGTTTAGACAAGCGCAAAATACATTATTTCATCCCGCACGCCGTTTTTTGCAACATTATCTACGCTTTCTGGCTTATGAAGAGATCCCCGCTGATTCGCTAGCATCAAGTGTACTTAATGATGCTTTTCCTAATATTCCCTTTAGAAGCGAGCTGATAAATACTCATGGATAAATTACATATTCTTGATCATATTCAAAGCCGTATTAGTGAATTACAAAAATCACATCTTCTTTTACAAGAACAATTAAACCATTCTAAAATACAACTTGAGCAACACATGAATGATTCCGCATTGCGTATCATTGATATCATCGATCTTATTCATACGACGACCATTCATATGCATTCAAATAATATGTCCGATTCAAATACCCAAACGATCATTAAAAAAATTGAAAGAAGATTAATTGATATTCTTAAGCGCTGGCAAGTACAAGAAATTCAACTTGCAGAAGGCTGCATTCAAGCAGGAAAAACCAGAGTACTCGACACACGACACACCTCAGAAATAAAACCTGCGGGTACTATTCTTGAAGTTTGTCGTCAAGGTTATCAACGAGGTGACACTATTATTCGTCCTGCGGATGTGATTACAGCCAGTAACACTGGAACATGAACATCGAAGACTATCACTAATTAGCATAAATCATTGTTGCGAATAATAGATAACTGATGGAGTAAAAACGCGCGCATCAGTTGCCGCTTGTCGCATATGGTCAAGATAGTCAAGAAGTCGGTCTTCTTTCATACCGGTTTTGCCTCTGCAAGAATTTGTTCACGAAATTTTAGCGGTAGATCACCAGGAGTTAACAGATCAACATGAACACCAAGCAACGTTTCCAGTTCAATTTGTAGACCGCCTAAGTCAAATAGTGTCGCGCCTGGCAATGCATCTACCAATAGATCAAGATCGCTGCCATCCTGATCAGTACCATACAGAACCGATCCAAAAACACGTGGATTTGCCGTTCGAAAATGGCTAACTATCTCGCGAACGTTTTTTCTTTTGATATCCAAAGCAATTGATGGTTTCATATTTTTTACTAGAATAAATAATAATTTAGCTCACTTAATAATAAACCATGACTATTTTTTGTCAACTATCCTTCAAAATATCTATTACATTATTTCAACGCCGTTTCCAATTGCCGCCTCAACTCCATTAATTTGCCATGAAAAAAATGCCCCGCATTAGGCATGCGAATTAATTCTGGTTTAGGTTGCAACGTCTCTATCCACGCATACGTCTCTTCTGGCGCAATCACTTCATCTTGTTCACCTTGTACAATTAACCACGGACATGTAATAGGCGGTAAGTGTGCCTCATAAAAACGCGAGACCATCGGTGCAATACTAACAAGTTGTTTGACGGATGATAAACGCGTTGCCGCTGCCGCCGCAACAAAACCGCCAAATGAAAATCCTGCTAACCATAATTCATCTTTCGGACAAACGGTTTTAACCCATTCTGCTAGCACAATCACATCATCGGTTTCACCACGACCGGTATCATGAATACCTTCGCTTTGACCAACACCACGAAAATTAAAGCGTACTGTACGCAAACCTAAATCACGAAACACACGGGCCAAAGTGGTTACCACTTTGTTATGCATTGTTCCACTAAATAACGGATGGGGATGACAGATAATCGCTGTGCCTTTGATAATGGGTGCTTCTTTTGGTGTTGCCGTTAATACTTCCATGGCGCCTGCTGGACCTGGAAGTAAAAAAGTTGTTTCTTCTATTGGAAATGATTGCATAAAGTATGTGCTCATCCAAATTTAATAAATTTGACCTATATAGTATACTGTGTATAATAAGCAACCTTTTATATGTACACAGATATGTGTTTTTTTCTGATTAACCATCCTACATTCTAGAGACTGGATCCCGCGCTAGAGACCGGATCCCGTCGACAAGTCGCGGGATGACGGGGAACTTATAATAACAGACCCTAGATTCAAAAAAATTTTAAATCAAATCTCTATAAAAAACGAGGAGCTACCGATATGGCAACAACACGCGGCGAACAGCTTGGTACAAAATCAAGTCATAACCCTCCAAATATTCATTACTACCCACGTTTATTAGAGAAGCGTAGAGGTTCAAGTTTTTGTATTCATGGTATTGATTTTTATAAAACCATGTCCGCTGAGGGCAAATCTGTCCCACTTGGCGGAGGTAGCTATGGTCAAATTTATGAAATAACAGATCAAAACAATGAGTACAAAAATATTTTTATTGTAAAAGAAGTATCGTTTGATTTCTATAACCGCCTACGTGCACGCGAAGACTATGCGGGTAAAACGGAGCAAGAGGTTCGAGCTTCGGCTAAAACACTCATCCCTAATGAAGTTGCAGACTTCAAAAGTGAAGTCTCATTGTTTGAACAACGCTATGGTTATGCTCGTTTATTTCATAATGAAGGCGAGTTAACTGCACGTGCTTTACTTCTACGATTACCTGGCCATCAATCAGACACATTCTATTTTAAGCATCCACAACAAGTCTTACGCGTGTGGATTTTAGCACTGATTGAGGTTCATTTTTTACATAGTAAATATGGCATTATTCACGGTGACCTCAAATGGAGCAATTTTATCTATGATGAAAAAAACGGTCGTATATATATTTGTGATTTTGGGCTGTCACGACGTACGGATGAACTCACTTCCGGCAAATACAGCAAGCGATATCATTTGCATCCGAAATTAGAAAAACAAGTCCCTGCTGACCCGCGTCATGATATTTTTAGCTTAGGTCAAATGCTTCTTGCCGTTGATGAAAATTGGGAGTGTCAACATCGCGATATTTCTAATTTTAAAGTAAAATTAACTGAAAATGCGTTACATGATATTTATTTAGGTATGATAGAGTTGAGTTCTGATAAACAATGGTCGCTAGAAACAGCAATTAATGAATCTATTAAGATTTATAATGATAATTTACCTCATACTCATAGTTGTTTTCGTATGAACGTAGATTTATCGACTTATCAGCCTTCACCTGCACCAAAGTTACCTAAAAGCTTGATAAAAAGTCCTCTGACTCCTAGCACTGCTCATAGCATTTCATCCATAACAACAGCATCACCTACTTCTGCAAAAAGTGAAGACTCAGTACCTGATGATCATGCAATCTATTCAAAATCATTGCTTGATTCTAGTCATCGTAATCCAAAGGATATGTCAGGTGCATTGGCTTCGACCGCTGTCGCATCAGACAGTAAAGAAGAAAAGCGTGAATCCTCTCCAATACCTGATGCTCTCGAAAAGCGTTCTGATATAGAAAAGGATCAGTCTGATTCAAGACTATCACAACCTCCTTCTCCACTATTGACTCCATCTCTCGGAGATCATGATGTTGATGAATTAATGACTGCTGATATAGCAAAGTTTCAGTCAGATGTTGGGGAATTACCAACTAATTCTCCGTCCTTGACTCGCTCTAATGAAAAAGATAATGTTGCAACATTCATGGTTGATGCAAAATCTATGGGACAGAGTGTTAGCAATGTCGCAGCGACAAAGTCTTCTAAATTAGTTGATACGCGAGAAGGCTCTTTGGTTAAGGCTGCGTCTTCTTTAGAAAGTTCATCTCCAATATTGGTTAACAGTCAACAGACGAATCGTTTTTTTGCACCGAAAAATGAGCAGAGTCAGCAACATACTTCAGTTGGGGGTGTTCAGAGACAACAAGCGGGGAGGGATGATCAAGCGGATGCGGCTGTTGCGTGTGGTAGGATGTGTGTGATTTTGTGAGTGTTTTAAAAGCCCCGCCTCTCTCCTGCTCTCTCTTCCCACAAAAAACGTGGGGGGAGAGAAGGTTCTTTGGTTGGTTACACTTGTTTAGCAATATTTTACTAACCCTGTTGAATACTGTGCAGAATTATTTGTAACCAATCAAATCTTCAATACCTTTCGCAAAAACATCCCCGTATACGACGTTTTATGTTTCGCTACTTGCTCCGGCGTGCCGACAGCAACTATTTGGCCGCCTTTATCTCCCCCTTCGGGACCTAAATCAATAATCCAATCGGCAGTTTTAATAACATCCAAATTATGTTCGATAATAACAATTGTATTTCCTGCATCACGCAAACGGTGCAATACCTGCAGCAATTGTTCAATATCATGAAAATGTAATCCGGTGGTTGGTTCATCAAGAATATATAACGTCGTGCCAGTATCGCGTCGTGATAACTCTTTTGCTAATTTAATGCGTTGCGCTTCACCGCCTGATAATGTTGTCGCACTTTGACCCAAACAGACATAGGCTAAACCGACATCGATTAACGTTTGTAATTTGCGGGCTAACATGGGAATCGCATCAAAAAACACACGCGCATCTTCCACAGTCATTTCTAATACTTGTTGAATATTTTTTCCTTTGTATGTGACTTCTAATGTTTCGCGATTATAGCGTTTACCATTACACACATCGCATGTGACATATACGTCAGCTAAAAAATGCATTTCTACTTTAATTAAGCCATCCCCTTGACAAGCTTCGCAACGACCGCCTTTCACATTAAAACTAAACCGCCCGGGTTGATAACCGCGTGAACGTGACTCTTGGGTGCCAGCAAATAAATCGCGAATCACGGTAAATATTCCCGTATACGTTGCGGGATTAGAACGAGGTGTGCGGCCAATGGGTGTTTGATCAATATCAACAAATTTATCTAACTGTTCTAAACCGGCAATCTGTTCATACGGTGCTGCTTCACGTAGTGTTGCACCATTCAATGCACGTGCAGCTAATGGGCCTAACGTATCATTAATTAATGTGGATTTCCCAGAACCTGAAACACCGGTAATACAGGTCATTAACCCTAACGGAATTTGAATCGTTAAATCACGTAAATTATTACCGCTTGCACCTTGTAATTCTAAAAATTTATTTTTATTAAAGGGTAATCGTTTTTTAGGAATATCAATTTTTAATTTGCCAGATAAATATTGTCCGGTTAACGAGTGTGGATTTTTTAAAATATCGTTAGGTGAACCTTGTGCAACAATCTCACCCCCATGAACGCCTGCACCAGGACCTAAATCCAGTACATGATCGGCACTCATAATGGCATCTTCATCATGTTCAACCACTATGACAGTATTTCCAATGTTTCGTAAATGATGCAGTGTTTCTAATAAGCGCGCATTATCCCGTTGATGTAAACCAATGGAAGGTTCATCTAAAATATACATGACTCCCACTAATCCTGCGCCAATTTGACTGGCTAACCGAATACGTTGTGCTTCACCGCCTGACAATGTTTCTGCACTACGATCTAAACTTAAATAATCTAAACCGACGTTCACTAAGAAAGTTAAACGACTCAAAATTTCTTTAATAATTTTTTCAGCGATTTCTGCGCGTGTTCCAGTTAATTTTAAATGTTCAAAAAAATGTTTCGTATGACTAATCGAATAACTGGAAATCTCCGGTAGATTTTTATTATCGACAAAGACATGGCGTGCTGCTTTGCATAAACGTGTTCCTGCGCAGTCTTCGCATTTTTTATTTGCCAAATATTTACTGAGTTCTTCACGAACGGCTTCGGATTCTGTTTCGCGATAACGACGTTCCATATTGGGAATCACGCCTTCAAATACGTCATGTTTCGTAAAACCGCGGCCATCATCATTTTTATATTGAAATTTTATTAATTCATCGCCGCTGCCATATAAAATCATGTGTTGAATTTTTTTCGGTAATTTGGCAAAAGGCACATCCATCGCAAATTTATAATGTTTCGCTAAACACGATAACATTTGAAAATAATACGAAGTGTGTTTATCCCAACCGCGAATCGCACCTTCTGCGAGTGTTAACGTTGCATTGATGACGACAAGATCCGGATCAAAATCTTGTTTAATACCTAATCCATCACATGCTTGGCAAGCACCCGTTGGACTATTAAATGAAAATAAACGCGGTGCTAATTCGGTTAAACTATATCCGCAATCAGGACACGCATATTTTGCAGAAAAAATAATAGATTTACGTTTGGTATCATCAATAAAACCGATTTCGACTAAGCCATCTGCAATACGTAATGCGGTTTCTAATGATTCTGCTAAACGTAAGCGAATATCTTGGCGCACTTTCAAACGATCAATCACGACATCGATGGTATGTTTGCGGCGTAAATCTAATTTCGGCGGGTTATCTAATTCGATCATCTCACCATCAATACGCGCACGCACATAGCCTTGGCTGCGTAACTCTTGTAATAGTTCAACATGTTCACCTTTACGCTCACGCACGACGGGTGCTAATACCATCATTTTAGTGTCTTCTGGCAGTGCTAAAATATTATCTACCATTTGGCTAATGGTTTGCGCTTCTAAAATATGATGATGTTCGGGACAACGCGGCTGGCCTACTTTTGCAAACAGCAATCGTAAATAATCATGAATTTCTGTGATCGTACCGACGGTTGAACGAGGATTATGTGAAGTGGATTTTTGTTCGATGGAAATTGCGGGAGATAAGCCTTCAATGTGGTCTACATCGGGTTTTTCCATCATAGATAAAAATTGGCGTGCGTAAGAAGAAAGGGACTCGACATAACGTCGCTGGCCTTCTGCATATAGTGTATCAAACGCTAACGACGACTTACCGGAACCAGAGAGTCCCGTGATCACAATCATTTGGTCGCGCGGCAATGTTACATTAATATTTTTTAAATTATGCGTGCGTGCGCCGCGAATTTGGATTTCTTTCATGTGTATTTCTCTAATGTATAAAACGATTTTCAGTTTTTTCTGCCAGCATGCTCAAAGCTTGCATCTAAGCGACTTCGATTAAGACTGGATGCAAGCTTTGAGCATGCTGGCAGTTTTTTTAGTTTCGCGCCAGCAACGAATTCATAACCTGTACAGATAAAAACTATAACTATCTCTAGGGTAAGGTATATAATGGGCGCCTATTATAACGAAAGAATGGTGTCATGGCTCTGCAAAAAATGTCTTTGAGTGAAAAACGCTCAGTTATATCGTTAGCATCAATTATGTCATTACGTATGTTAGGGCTATTTATGGTGATCCCGCTTTTTGCCCTATATGTTACCCATTTATCTGGTACAACACCTTTGTTAGTTGGGCTAACCATGGGGATTTATGGTTTAACTCAAGCGATTTTTCAAATTCCTTTGGGGGCTCTCTCTGATCATTTTGGTCGAAAAAGAATCATCGCATTAGGATTATTGATTTTTATGCTGGGCAGCGTGATTGCTGCGTTAGCCAATTCTATCGGGGTCATCCTACTCGGGCGTGCATTACAAGGTGCGGGGGCTGTCGGCAGTACTATCATGGCATTAATTGCTGATTTAACCAGTGAAGAGCAACGAACAAAAGCGATGGCAATGACAGGCATGACGATTGGCATGTCTTTTTCCATTGCGATGGTGCTTGGACCCATGCTTGCGCCATGGATTCAGGTGTCAGGTATTTTTTGGTTAGCAGCCGTATTGAGTATCATCAGCCTCATCATTTTATTTACTGTCGTACCCACTCCAACGCTTTCAACTTGGCATCGCGAAGCAGAGCCGGACTTACATCAACTACCTAATATTTTGAAACATTCTGAGCTGGCACGCTTTAATATAGGCATATTTTGTTTACACGCTATTTTTACGGCAAGTTTTATTGCGATCCCCATCAGTTTACAAAATATGGCGGGGTTAAAAAGCGATCATCAATGGGCATTGTATTTGCCAACATTGCTACTGGCTTTTTGTATTTCTATCGTGTGCATTGTGATGGCAGAAAAAAAACATAGGATAAAACCATTTTTTATTGCTGCAGTGGTCTTATTAGCCGCTGCTGAAATTTCTTTATGGATTTTTGCAAATAACTTATTGATTTCTGCGCTAAATCTATTATTATTCTTTACTGCTTTCTCGTTACTGGAAGCATTTCTCCCTTCTCTCGTTTCCAAAACCGCACCTCCTGCTCGTAAAGGCACCGCGCTTGGCATTTATTCCTTCTCGCAATTTTTTGGTATATTTGTTGGCGGCGCCGTGGGTGGTTGGCTATACGGTACATTTGGTTTAACCGACGTTCATCTATTCTGCGCAATTCTCGCCATCATTTGGCTAGCTATTGCGTTTACCATGAAAAACCCTCAGTATTCATTACAACCCAGTTCAGTATAATTTTTTTAGGAGAGCCAACAATGGCAAAAGGCAGTGTTAACAAAGTTATTTTAATCGGCAATTTAGGCCGCGATCCCGAAGTACGCTATACACCCAATGGTTTAGCCATAGCCAATATCGCTATTGCGACAACAGAAGCATGGAAAGATAAACAAACCGGTGAAAATCAAGAGCGCACAGAATGGCACCGTATCGTTATGTATAGCCGGTTGGCAGAAATTGCCGGCGAATATTTACGTAAGGGCAGCAAAATTTTTATCGAAGGCCGCTTACAAACTCGTAAATGGCAGGATAAAAATACGGGGCAGGATCGCTACACTACGGAGATTATTGCGGATTCGTTGCAAATGTTAGATAGCAAAGGCGCGGGGGGACATATGTCTGATCATGTGCCTATGGCTGAAAAGTCTAGTCCGGAGGCTGTGCCTGTAGGTGAGCCGGTGGTGGATCAGTTTGATGATGATATTCCGTTTTAAAAAGCACCTCTGCGCTTTTTGTTAAGTATTACAATAAGAGCCTGATTATATCAGGCTTTTTATTTTATAGAACGTTAATTTTATACTTGCATGTTTCTTATTATTTGATACCATGCGCAAAATGTTGCGTTATGGATAGAAGCATGAATAATAAAAATGAATACAAAGTAAAATTTATTAAATTCTCAGATGGTGAACGTTATCCTTTACTGATAAATAGCACAGGAATACCTGAAGTGGTGGGCAAAATTCAGACCATTTTAAGAAGAAATTAAGATACAATTCTCGCTGAAAATTGGAGGCGAGATCGAGATGAGCGTTAAACGTAAAAGCTACAGTCCAGCAGAAAAAGCACGAATTGCACTAGAAGCCATCAAGGGTAATTTAACAGCTGCAGAAATCACCGCTCAATATGATGTCCACATAACGCAAATAAATCAATGGAAGCGCCAAGCGCTAGACTCATTTCCTGAATTATTCGCCAATAAAACAAAAGCACTTCAAGTTGATTATGAATCACAGCTTGCGGAGCTTTATCAACAAATAGGGCGACTAAAAGTTGAAAACGACTTTTTGAAAAAAAAATCTGATCAGTTTAAGGGGTGATCGTCGCTCATGGTTGGAGCCTAATAATCCTGAGTTAAGCATACGACAGCAATGCGTATTATTAGATATAAATCGGTCGAGCGTGTATTACACGTCTCGCGTGGTAGTAAGTGATGAGACATTAGCATTGCTACGCATCGTAGATGAGACATACACGCAATATCCATTCTTTGGTACGCGTCAAATGGCCTCTTATTTACGAACCATTGGTCATGACGTTGAGCGTGAACAAATTCGTGGGATTTATGAACGACTAGGATTGCGCTCACTTGCGCCGGGGCCACACACAAGCAAATCTCATCCAGAACACAAGATTTACCCTTATTTGCTACGTGGAGCGACGATTGTTAGACCAGACCATGTGTGGAGTACTGACATCACTTATATCCGCCTACAACGCGGATTTGTGTATTTGATGGCGATTATTGATTGGTATAGTCGTTACGTATTGGATTGGGAGTTAAGCATAAATCTGGAAGCAGAGTTTTGCATCGACACATTAGAGCGCGTACTAGAAAAAGGAAAATGTTCTATTTTCAATACCGATCAAGGTGCGCAATTTACAAGTAAAAAATTTACTGAATTATTAATTTTACACGGGATAAAAATTAGCATGGATGGAAAGGGGCGCGCACTAGACAACGTATTTGTAGAAAGATTATGGCGATCGGTAAAATACGAATGTGTTTACAGGCGTGAATGGGAAAATGTTAAAGATGTCAGGCAAGGGCTAAAAGACTACTTTAAATTTTATAATTATAACCGACCGCATCAAGGATTAAAAAACGATAGAACGCCTGCATTGGTTTATCATGAGAAAAAAATGATTGTCATGTAAAAAAAATTAATTTCCTAATTGACTTATTCTCAATTAGGAATATTATTACGACGGTTTTAAGGTATTTAATTAACAATAACTGAATGAGAATTTATATCTTAATTTAAGAAAAAAATGGTCTAAAAAATTCCCCCGCTTCAACCACATTGGTATGTAACTTTATTTACAACCACTCAGATCAGGAATGCCAGTAAAGCGCCAAATACCATTGCGGCTGTGCTCTCAGCGATTAAAGTTTTACTAGACTGGGCTGACTCTTT
>Ga0207116_10165_pt1 | contig 19126 bp, 13 predicted proteins | sample Alteio_BWMinHeat_44_FD_153550 | JGI IMG/M metagenome (GOLD analysis project Ga0207116, IMG submission 153550) | Enriched cells from forest soil in Barre Woods Harvard Forest LTER site, Petersham, Massachusetts, United States -... | ecosystem: Environmental > Terrestrial > Soil > Temperate forest >... | reverse complement strand
CCATCACGTCGTAGCAAGCGTGCGCCCCGGCCGCGACGCCGAAGCCGCGAAACTGGAACAACAGGGCGAAGTACAATCCCGCGAGACATCGAAACGCAAAACGCCCCGCGTGGAAAGGCTCGCCGAACGGCCCGATGTGATGCGCCCCGGAAAAGAGTGCCGCGGAAGATATCACTGCAATCGTAGCCGCGGACACGGGCGGAATGCCGACCAACCGCAGAATCCAGCGAAGTCCGCCCAGGATCACGAGCCGGAATAGCGCCTCTTCGTAGATTCCGGCCCCGATGAACGTGACCACGCGGCCGGCGTCCTCACTCGGAATCGGCGGATAGGCGAGGGTGATGCCCAGCCCTTCGAGGAACGGCAGTGACAGTCGGCACAGTGCCCAAAGGCCCAGCGCGAACACCACGCTCTCAATGCCCATCCCCGCGACCACGCCGAGCAGATCGCCAGGCCGGCTCTCGCGCCCGAACCAACTCCAGCACAGGAAAACCAAGGCCAATAGCGCCGGCGCCACCGCGATTTGATCCATGCCGAGATATTCCAGGCCGAGGCGGATCCATGCGTCCGCGCCGTTGCGCAGGTTGTCCGGCTGCCCGCCGCCCAGCCAAATCACGCCCCCTTCATAGAGCAGGAGCAAAGGCAAGAGAAAGATGAAGCACGGCCACGGGTGGCGCGTCGCGGATAGATACGCAGATTGCCCGGAACTCAACATGTCAAACCATCTCGGGATAACGATGCCCCAGCAGCCGGTTGCGCTCCTCTGCGGTTAAGGCGCGTACGATGCCGCCGCTGTCGCATTGGGCCAAGTCGAGGAAGCGAGGAGTTGGAAGCAGCTTGCCCTGTGAATCGGCCAGAACCGACACGACCGGCCGCGCCGGCGTATTCAAGTCGCGCTTGCCCGTCGGAGTAGCGACCACGTACGCCACCTTGCCGTCGGCCAATTCCACAACGGAGCCGACCGGATAGAAGGACAGTTGCAAGAGTCGCTCACAAGCCTGCCGGTCGAGCGCACCCTGTTCCGCGAGTAGCAGGGTGTCCGCGAGGGCGGTGCGTGATTCGCGTGCGTCGCGGTGTTGGCGGGCTTCGCAGAGGGCGGAGTAAACATCGCAAACCGCGAGCAGACGCGGCAGGGCGGTCAACTGGCCGTCGCGGAGTCCGTTCGGATAGCCCGTGCCATCGAGTCGTTCGTGATGCGTGGCGACCGCTTCGGGAAGCCACGCGCCGGTCGGCAGGAGACGCTGTGCTAGGATGGCGCCGGCTTGTGGATGTGCTTCAATCGCCCGACGTTTGGCATCGTCGAGCGGCCCGGCATGCGACAGCACCTCCACGGGAACGTTCAGCATGCCGACATCGTGAATCAATGCCGCCAGCACCGGCTCGCGCGGGCGTGCGCGCAACTCTGGATCATGGCGCGACACACGTGCGATTACTCGGGCGACCGCCAGGCTATGGCCGGCGACAAACCGAGCGGGCTCCGCGTTCTCCATGTGCGGTAGTCGTAGCGGCGCTTGCTCGCGCGCCTCGCCCACGATAGTCTCCGCCAACGCAACGAAGGGTTGCGCGTCCGCCCAGCGGCCGCTTTGCAGGCCTTGCAGCAAATCCGCGAGCTTATCGACTTGGGCCATTTCGTGCCGTCGGCGATTGAGGGCGTGCGCGAAGGTCCCCAGACGTTGAGCGACCATGTTGAGGATCGCTTCGAGTCCTTCGCAAAGCCGAAGCTGAACGCTTGGCGCGTTGGGAAAAGCCTGGACCATTCGCAAGGCCGTCTCTGCCATCGCCATCGTTTCGCGGTGCAACTGAGCGAGCGGATCTGAGGCGGAGGGGAGGTCGAGTCCTTCGGCCAACGTGCGTAAACGGCCGACCAATTCCCGGCCGCGTTCCAAAACGCGCCGGGCCCGCGCGGTCAACTGGGTCGGCATTTGCGGCGTTTCAGACTCATGAGCGGCGCCGGACGGCAACTGCTTGAGTGCGTCGTCGAGCAGCCAGTCGCATTCGGATATGACCGCCGCCTGCCGTTCCAGCGCAGCGGGCTTCTGATCCGGATTGTCCGTGTCGCGCAATAACGAGACAACTGCCGACCCTGCCTCATGAGCCAGCCCTTGCGCCTGTTGCAGCCGCAACCGTAATGCGGTGATCTTGCCCAGTAGCACCTGGGTGTCGCTCATAGGGATTCCCCAGACCACCCCATTTGCCGCCGAACCGCTACATTCAGCCGACCGGCGCTGAGGGCCTTCTGTTAACCATCGGAGGCGCGACGGGGCGGACTTTAAGGGTCACGCGGAGAAAACCACCCGCCGAACCGTCGGCGTCCGGTCCCGACTAGGCCGCGTGCGTAGCGTTGCGTAAAATGACACCTATTCATAAGTTCCGCCAACGGTGCGAGGATTCATGGCCAAGACGTTATCCACCGAGTCCGATCTCAAGGACGCCGATCGCCTGCGCGTCTTGGTCATCGACGACGAAAAGCTCCACGCCGAAGCCGTGGCGGAGAGCCTCGAGCGCGTCGGCTACGAGTGCGTGATCGCGACCAGCGGCCAGGCGGGGGCGCGCAAGATCGAGCGCGAGGACTTCGACGTCGTCCTCACCGACCTGCGGATGCCGGACATGGACGGCCTGGCCATTCTGCGTAAATCGAAACAAGACCTGCCCGACGCCGAGGTGGTCGTCATCACCGGCCATGGGGACGTGAAGACCGCCGTCGAGGCAATCAAGGAAGGCGCCGCCAACTATCTGACCAAACCGGTAGATCTGGGCGAATTGCGCGCCATCGTTGACAAGGCCGCCGAGCGCCTTCGCCTTGCCAGGGCCAATCGCGAACTAAAGCGCCAACTCGACGAGAAGTTCGGCTTCGAGGGCGTCATCGGCAACAGCTCGAAGATGCACGAAGTCCTCGCCAAGCTGCGCAGCGTCGCCCCGACGAGCGCCACGGTCCTCATCCAGGGAGAGACCGGCACCGGCAAGGAACTGGCCGCCAAGGCGATTCACACGAACAGTCCCCGCAAGGCCAAGCCGTTCGTCGCCATGAACTGCACCGCCCTCAATGAGAACCTGCTCGACGATGAGCTTTTCGGCCACGAAGCCGGCGCGTTCACCGGCGCGGAACGCGTGCGCAAGGGCCGTTTCGAGCACGCCAACGGCGGTACGCTCTTGCTCGACGAAGTCGGCGACATGCCGCTCGCCCTTCAAGCCAAGCTGCTTCGCGTACTGGAGAATGGGGAGGTTTTCCGCATTGGCAGCAACGACGCGATCAAAGTCAACGTCCGGCTGCTCTCCGCCAGCAACCGCGACCTGGAAAAAATCGTGGAGGAGGGCAAGTTCCGCCGCGACCTCTACTTCAGGCTGAAGGTAGTAACCATCCACCTGCCGCCGTTGCGCGAACGACGCGAGGACATTCCGTTGTTGACCGCGCACTTCATCAAGGAGTTCAACGAGCGCCACGCCAAGAAGGTGAAAGGTGTCGCCGAGCCGCTCCGCAAGGCGATGGCCCGTTACGACTGGCCCGGCAACGTCCGCGAACTGCGCAACCTCGTCGAAAGCATGGTGGTGCAGGATCAGGACGACATGCTGAATCTCGATGATTTGCAAGAAGGCGACGGCCTGCTCCGAAGCCCGACAGCGAACCACGCCGCCGACGGCCCCGCAGGTCTCGTCGGCCGCCCCCTCAACGAAGTCGAACGCTACTACATCGAGAAGACTCTCGAAAAAACCGAAGGCAACCGCGAGGAAGCCGCGAAGCTCCTTGGCATCGGCGAACGAACGCTCTACCGCAGCATTCAAGATTGGAAGGTACAGGACAAGATCAAGGAAGCGCTGGCTGAGACGGGCGGCAACGTCGAAGCTGCCGCTGAAAAACTGGGGATGAGTTCGGCGGCGTTGGAGCGGAAGATAAAGAAGCTGGGGGTGGAGACGCACGATGACGCCGGCGAGCCGGGAGCGTAAGCGACCGGAGTAGGCCGTGTCTACTGCGTCCTCCGGTCGCCTACGCTCGCGGCTCGCCGCACCAGCGTAATGACCGGTAGATAAAACCGGCTAAACCTCAACCCGTCCCGTTTGTTTGAGTGGTCGGCGTTTCGAGAGGCTCGAGCTTGACAACATGCAGTAAGTCGATCGTCACCGAGCGGGCGAACAACAGGTCGGTTTCGTCGGAAGGGTTCAATCCAATCACCGCCGAGCGCCGGCCGGCCATACAAAGCTCTGGATGCCGGATCTCATAAGTACTGCCCTCGGTCAGGGTCAGTCGGAACGGCACAAAGGGACGGCGTCGCACGGCAGCGGCGAGTTCTTCGGGGGCCATCGGGGATTCCTCATTCTTGGGGCGCTTTAATACTGGTATTCTAATGACGGTATGTTCGAAACGCTATAGCCTGTGAAAGGCACACGCGGCGAAGCAGCCGCACAGAATTAGGGATCAAAAAGCCAGGAAGGGCCATGCCTCGCATTCACCAACTCCCCCCCTCCGTCATCACCAAAATCGCCGCCGGCGAGGTCATCGAGCGGCCGGCGAGCGTGGTGAAGGAGTTGCTTGAAAACGCGGTGGATGCGGGGAGTACGCGGATCGACGTGGAGGTGGAACAGGGCGGCGTCGAGTTGATCCGAGTGGTGGACAACGGCTGCGGCATCGCGGCGGAGGATTTGCCGATGGCGTTCGCCAGTCACGCCACCAGCAAGTTGTCGGGCGCTGACGACTTGTTTCGCATCGGCAGCCTCGGCTTTCGCGGCGAGGCGTTAGCGTCGATCGGCGGCGTCGCCCAGGTGTCGCTGCAATCGCGGCCGGCGGACCAACCGAGCGGCGCGGAGATTGCCTGCCACGGCGGGCAGCTCTCCGAGATCCGCGCCTGGAACGGCTCGACCGGTACGCGCATCGAGGTCCGGCATCTCTTCTTCAATACGCCCGTGCGCCGCAAGTTCCTGCGCACTATGGGCACGGAGCTGAGTCACCTGTCCGAGATATTCACGCGGTTATCCTTGTCATACCCCAACGTGCACTGGACGTTGCGGCACAACGGCAAGCCGGTGTACGAGGTCCCCGCGTCGGCGACGTTGATCGAACGCATTCGTCTGTTCTTCGGCAAGGAGATCAGCGAACGGCTCTATGAAGTACACGCCGATGCCGGGCCGGTGCGGTTGCGCGGCTACGTCGGCGATCCGGCCTGCGAACGTGGCAATGCCAAATGGCAATACCTATTCGTCAACGGCCGCTGCATTCGCGACCGCAGCCTGGGTCATGCGTTGCAGGAAGCGTTTCGCGGGCTGCTCATGACGGGCCGGTATGCGGTGGCGTTCCTCTTTCTCGATCTACCTCCGGATCAAGTCGATGTGAATGTGCATCCGACGAAGGTCGAGGTTCGCTTTCGAGACGGCAATGCGTTGCATCATCTCGTATTCACCGCCATCCGCGAGCGCCTGCGGGCGGAGAACCTGACTCCGCGCTTGCAAATCCCATCGACGCTGGCCGCCTCGCTCTCTTACGGCATTCCCAACGACCGCCCGCTCCTCGCCGAGCCCCCGCCGTGGTCACTCACCCCTGACGTGCCCGCGTCTCCGAGTCTGGCGTTCATGCCGACCGCCCCCGCGTCACACCCTCGCCCTTTCTCGGTCCAACCGCCCGAAATGTCCGTGAATCCAACCGGAAATGGCGCGAAAGCCAACGGTGCTGCGGCTCACCCCGTCATTCCGTCGGTCAGCTCCTTCAAGGCGATCCAACTTTACGACACGTATCTCGTTCTGGAGACGCACGCCGGCATGCTTGTCATCGATCAGCATGCATTGCACGAACGCATCCTTTTCGAGGGGCTGAAAGAGCGCATCCGCTCCGGCCCGCTGGAAACGCAGAAGCTCTTGATTCCGGAACCCGTCGATTTGTCGGACGAGGAGGCGGCCCGCACACTCGAACACCGCGACGCGTTGGCTTCGCTGGGCCTGGAAATAAGCGACTTCGGCGGCGGCACCGTGCTGCTGAGCAGCTATCCCGCCCTACTCAGCCGGCGGCCGCCGCAGGCAGTCCTGCGAGCGGTCGTCGATCATCTCGTCAATCAAGATCGTCCGCCGACGCGTGAGGCGTTGCTAAACGATCTGCTCAGCCTCATGGCTTGCCACGCCGCCGTCCGCGCCGGCGACCCGCTCACGCGCGAAGAGATCGCGTCGCTCGTGGAACAGCGGAATTTGGCCGATGACACGCATCACTGTCCGCACGGGCGGCCGACGGCGCTTTTGTTTAGCAAGCAGGATTTGGAGAAGCAATTTCGGCGGGTGTGAATCATTGAAGACGAATCACAAAAGTACGAAAGAGCGAAAACACGAAAGCAATTGCTGTTTCGTGTTTTCGCTCTTTCGTACTTTCGTGATTGTTTTTCGTTCATCACTTCACGCTGATCTTCACCGGCTGGACGAAATCCTCATCCAACGCCTTCGCCGCATCGACCGCTATTTCCTTTTCCTGAAGCCACAGCCGGTAGTTCACTCTCAGCGGCTTTTCCTCGGTTAGCTCATACTCGAAGTACGATCCGATGCGGCCATAGGCGCGCTCGCTGAATCGAGCTTCTTTCGGGTTGGTTGGCTTGTCGAGATACGCGACCGAGTAGCGTTGACCGCCGAGAACAAAGGACATGGCGTTCCAGGGGAGATTCGTCGGCCCTTCCTTGGTCTTCGGGTCCCAGTTGCGCGTGTCGCCGGGTTTGCCGACGCCGTCGGGGCGAATGAAGATGGTTTCGGGGTCCGCTTCTTTCTTTTGGACCTTGGCGTCGTGTTGTGCGACCTCATCGGCGGAGCGGAAGTGGAAGCCGGCGTGCTGCGGGTCGCCGTCGAGCTTGACCGTGGCCTTGGACGTCTTCAATACCGACGCGAACTCGACGAGTTGGCCTCCTTGGACGTGGTACACCGTTAACTCGCGTTCCTCGGTCGCGAAGACTTCTTTGCCGACGCCGTGCCAGGCGATCAATACGCGATGCCGGCCGAGGACGGACCCGGCTTCGCTGTATACGAGCTTCTCGTGCGTTTGAGATGCGTCGCCGGTGCAGTGCCAGGTGTCGGCTTTCTTGCCGTCGCCGTAGGAGACCTTGTTGAAGCCATAGAAGATGCCGCGATGATGCGGGTAGACGCCGGTCGGACCGCCGTTGGTGACGAGACGTTTGCCCGCCGGATCGTAGAGGTGGTGAAACACCTTGAAGGTTGCCTCGCGGCGTTCTTTCGTAGATTCGTCGAGGGTGTGGTACATGTAACTTAACACCGGGCGATCGTCAAAGAGCAGGTCCATATGCTCGCCCTTCGTATCCTTCCAGTGGAATCCGGCCGGTTTTTCGGGCTTCGCGTCAGAGACGGCGGCGGTAAGGTTGAGCGACGCGCCCGCTTTGAGGTTTGGAAGGATGAAGTGTAATTCGCATTCCTTGGCAGCGTCGGCGTCGCGGCGCATAATGCCGAGTTCGGTGATCTGGGCGAGTAGCACCTTGCCGTCGTCGGACTGAAGAGTGACGGTCTTCGCCTGTTCCGTGGACAAAGGCAAAAGCACGGTCGTTGGCGAATTGTGGCGGTCCACTTTGCCGGCGGCGACGGTTATTTCGAAGGTCTTTTCGGCGGCGCCGGCTCTAGGTACGAGGAGAAGCGCGGCGACGGCCGCGAGGAGCGTGGCTTTCATGGTCGAGTCTCCGAGATGATCGACCGATTCGCCGCAGTTTTGTGAACTGCGGCGAATCGGTTTGGACATGCGCAATCTACTTCTTCGCGCCCATCGCCCAATCGTCGGTGCGGAACGGGGAGGCGGGCAGGCCTTCTTTGTTCCACAGGTTCACGACTGGATAATTCGCCCAGCCAAATCGAACGGCGAGGGGCTTGGCGACCTTGTCGCTGGAAACAACAATAGTGTCGCCTTGAATGGCGGCGTCGGCGTTGTGGAACACTTTGTCTTCGCCGGCGATGGTGAAGCCGGTTAGCACGTCGCCTTTGGCGACGAGGCCGCCGCCGAGATGCTTGAAGCTGAGGATCGCTTTGCCGTCGGCGAGCTTTATGCTCTCATAAGTCGGGCCGGAGTATTCGATCCTTTCGCCATAGGCGATGGCCCGCGCCGCCAGGGCCAAGCGAGCGCCGACCGGCTCCTTTTGCTTGGGGTGGATGTCCTTCTCGTCGCCCACGTCGGTGATAACGGCCATGCCGGTCTTTTCGAGTTTCAGCGTCAAACGCTGTGCCTCGCGCAAACGCGCCCAAGCCGGATCGGTCGGGTCCTTCTCGATCTTCATGAACGGCGCCAATTGCACGAAGAAGAACGGCAAGTCGCCCTGGTTCCAGTCCTTGCGCCAGCTCTTAATCATCGTGGGGAAGAGCGTTTCATACTGCTCCGCTCGGCCGGCGTTCGATTCACCCTGATACCAGATCGCGCCCTTGATGCCGTAAGGAATCAGCGGCGCAATCATGCCGTTGTAGAGCGCGGACCCCTGGTTCGGGTTCTTCGGGTCCATTTTGGCGGGGATAAGACCCTTCAGTTTAGGATCGCCTTCCAGCGCACCCTTGGGCGTCCACGCTTCGGCGACCGTGCCGCCCCATGAGGTATGTATGAGGCCGATCGGCACATCGAGGGCCTTCTGGAGATCGCGGCCGAAGAAGTAAGCCACGCCGGAGAAACCGCCGACGGTGTCAGGGCCGCACTCGACCCATTTGCCGTTCAATTCATGCGTCGGTTCCTCTGCGACTTTTTTCGGAACGGTAAAGAGACGAATCTTCGGATTCTTTGAGGTTTCCTTATGCTTCGCTGCATCCGCGCATCCGCCCAGGCCCATTTCCATGTTCGATTGCCCGCTGCAAATCCAAACGTCGCCGACGTAGATATCCTTGAGAGTGATTTCGTTCTTTCCCTTGATCGTCATCTTGTAAGGGCCGCCCGGCTTGGGCAGCGGCAAGCTGATCGACCATTTGCCGTTCTCATCCGGCTTGGCCATGCCCCCGGTTTCGGCGCCATTGGCCTCGAGCGTCAGCAGGACCTTTTCGCCTGGATCGGCGGTCCCCCAAACGGGCACGCCGTCGGTTGATTCCTTTTGCCGTTGCAGCACCATGCCGTCGGTGAAAAGCGGGTGCAACTTTACGTCAGCGCGTGCCGGGGCGGAGGAGAACCCCGCCAGGCCCACGAACAAACCAATCATCAACATTCGCGAACGCATGGAAGCATCTCCTTGGTGCAAGTTCGCGCGGGCGCACGGATCATGAGCGTCGCCGCGCGAAGAATTTGGGAAAGCGCACGTTCGTTTCAACAAAGCGGGAAGCGGTTCACCCCAGGCGGGACGTTCCCCAGCATATCCGGCGGCGAAGCGAACGCAAGAGTCTGCAAGTCATTCCGCATTCTCCATTCTTCATTCATCATTCTCCATTTTCTCCGTTCTCCCTATAATTCCACAGAAAGCACCTCTCAAGGAGCCACCCTCATGCAAGACCGCATCGCGTACCAGGGCATCACCTTCGATGATGTCCTGCTTGAGCCCGGCTACAGCGACGTGGTTCCCCGCGACGTCGACGTCCGCACCCAGCTAACCCGCACCATCCGGCTCAATTTGCCGATCCTGTCGTCGCCGATGGATACCGTCACCGAGAGCGATCTGGCCATCGCCCTCGCCCAAGAGGGCGGACTCGGCATTATTCACAAAAACCTGTCGATTCCCGATCAAACCCGCGAAGTGGACAAGGTTAAGCGCAGCGAGAACGGCATCATTACCGACCCGATCACGCTGCCGCCCGACGAAACCGTCGGCGCCGCCAAGCGCATCATGGAGCAGAACAAGATCAGCGGCGTGCCGATCACGGTCAACGGCTTTCTCAAGGGCATCCTCACGCGCCGCGACTTGCGTTTTCTCCAGGACAGCAATCAACGTCTTTCCGAGGTCATGACGCACAACAACCTGGTGACGGCCACGGAACATACGACCTTGGAAACGGCTGAGCGGATTTTGACGGAAAATAAAGTCGAGAAACTGCTGTTGGTGGACGAAAACTATAAACTGAAGGGCCTGATTACCATCAAGGACATCGACAAGCTCGCCAACTTTCCCAATGCCTGCAAGGACCCACGGGGCCGGCTGCGCGTGGGGGCGGCGGTCGGCGTTCACGACCTCGAACGCGCCGAATCCTTAATCAAGGCGGGCGTCGACGTTTTGGTGGTCGATTCGGCCCACGGCCACTCGAGCAACGTCATCGAGACGGTCGTCGAGATCAAACGCCGCTTCCCGATCGACGTCATCGCGGGCAACGTCGCCACGATCGAGGGAGCGCTCGCGTTGGCAAAGGCCGGAGCGGACGCGATCAAGGTGGGCATCGGGCCAGGGTCGATCTGCACCACACGAGTCATCTCCGGCGTGGGCGTGCCGCAGATCACCGCAATCTACCAGGCGGCCCAAGCCCTTAGGGACAAGGGCCTGCCGATCATCGCGGACGGCGGCATCCGATATTCGGGCGACATCACCAAGGCCCTGGCGGCGGGCGCCCATTGCGTGATGCTCGGCAGCCTGCTGGCCGGCCTGGCTGAGAGTCCCGGGCAGATGATTATCTTCAAGGGTCGCAGCTTCAAGACCTATCGCGGCATGGGATCGATCGGCGCGATGATGTCCGGCTCAAGCGACCGCTACCGGCAGGCGAACAACGCCGGCGCCAAGCTGGTTCCCGAGGGGGTCGAGGGGCGCGTGCCGTACAAAGGCAACCTCGCCCCGTTCATTTATCAGTTGGTCGGCGGCTTGCGGGCCGGCATGGGGTATTGCGGCACACGGAATATCGAGGATTTACGCACCCGTTCGCGGTTCATTCTCGTGAGCGGAGCGTCGGTGCAGGAGAGCCATCCACATGACATTGCCATTACGCAGGAAGCGCCGAACTACAGTTCCCGGGCGGACTACGCTCAGTTGGATGGCGGCTAGCATCGGACTGATGCTGGCGGGCGAGGCGGTCCAAGCCCAGCAAACAGCGGCGCCGGTCAATACCAGCACTTGGCGCGCGAGCAATGGCGCCGCCGCGCCCGCAACCTCACCCAAGGCGCCCGCGCCCGACCCCATCGTTCTCTCGTATTACAAGGAGCCGGAACCGCCGCCCGCGCCCGTTTTGCCAAAACCCGCGCCGTCAGGCGGTCCTTCCTCTCCCATTAAGGAGATCATTCCCTCCATCGACGACACCATCCCGTTCGGTCTAGCGGACGGCGGGCCGAATGAGGTGGTCCGCTTGGAATCCGAAGCCAATTTCCGCCGACGCCTCACGCAAAGGAATCGCCAGAAATCGGACTCGGGCACCGACCGCACCACGTTTCCCGATGAGCCGGTCGTGTCCACCAAAACGGTAAAACATGTCGAGCGAGCGCTCCCCGGCCACATGCTTCTGGTGGAGCCCGCGTACGTTTGCCACGGCCCGCTCTGGTTCGAGGAGCGTAATGCCGAACGCTATGGTTGGGACTTGGGCATCATTCAGCCGCCGATCCAGGCAGGGATCTTCTTCGCCGACGTGTTGACGTTGCCCTACCACATCGGCGCGAACCTCACCCGAGGCCCCGAATGCAGCGCCGGCCAATGCCTGCCAGGCGATCCGGTGCCGTATCTCCTCTATCCGCCTCAGCTCAGCTTCTCCGGCGGCGTCCTTCAAGCCGCCGCGGTCGTCGGAGCGTGCGCGGCGTTTCCGTAAGCGCAGACGCATGCCGCCAATATCGAGGTCGAGTTGCGGTGCAATTGCTGTGCAATGGGTACACACCCCCCCTGCGCAGAAACGAGCACACCGACTCGGCAGGCGCAACTGACATCAGCGAAATACTTTACGACATTCATGCGCTGTGCGACGGTCTCCCGACCGTCGCGCCCGCCACTCGTGCCAATTCCTTTCGTCCAAGGTACACCACACCCCCCCCTCCCTGGATTCGACCATCGCCAAACGACTTACGTCGACGAAAACGAGTCGTTTCACGGAAGCGTGAAACGACTTTGCGGCCGATGTGAATGAGTACCTCGTATGACCGCACGGAGGGGTTCCGGGGCGTTCATTTCGTTGCATTGCGTTGCGCGCCGTGTGCCACTTTGAGGCAACCCATTGGCAGGCAACATGTTGACGAAATGACACGAAACGGGCGTGAGACGAGAGACGAAACAAGTCCCGTAGGGTGGGCTTTGCCCACCATTCGCCCTCATCAAGACGTTGGGCGCAAGCCCTCTCCGGCCGGGGTCTAATGGTGGGCAGAGCCCACCTTATGATGCTGTTGCGGCGAGGTCAGAGCATCAGTTTCTTGGCCACCTGGTTGATCTGATAACGGGCGGCATGCCGGTCTCCTGCCTCCCAGAGTTGTTCCGCACTGCACAGCCAGTTGTGGGCGAAGCTGAACTCATCGGTGGTCAGCGGCATGGATTCCACCAGTCTGTGCAGTCTCCTAAAACCCAACGCCGTCTCGGCCACGGAAGGTTCGGGCCGCTTTAAGAAGGTCAAGAAGCTGTTTGCCGTGAATGCCCGACCTGATGTAAGTGATGCCATTATTGTGCTCCAGTTAGAGGGCTTTCAATTAAGGAACTCGGATCGACGACGACTGTGGGTGTTTCGCTCAGGGGTCACGCCGGACGGTCTTCTTCTCGATTCGCTTCACGCCCAGCACCTTGTCGAGATACTTGATCGTGGCGACGTCCGCTTTTTTCTCGAATTCGCCTGAGAAGTTGTGCCCGGCGCCCTCGATAGTCATAAGCCGAACCTCGGCGCCCGCGTCCCTTAAACGCTTTTCCATCCCCTCGGATTGCTTGCACGGCACCAGATCGTCCTCTATGCCGTGGATCAGGAAGAACGCGGCACCATCGCTGCGGGCGTACGTGGCCGGGCTGGCTTTGGCGTACAGGTCTCCCAACTTGTCCGGCGAACCGCCGAGGAATTTGTTGAGCGACAGCCGCGCCAGAAAGTTTCCGTCCTTGTGCCAGTCCTTCAGGTCGTAAATACCGTAGTAGCTAACGACGACTTTCACGTGGCTAGGTTGTTCGGAGAAGGGGCCATCGCCCTCGAGTCCGTCAGCCTTGGACGTCAGGCTCAACAAACTCGCCAATTGCCCGCCGGTCGAGTAGCCGAAGGCGGCGATTCGATCCGAATCGACCTTGTACACCTCGGCGTTTGCCCGCAGCCAGCGGACGGCGCATTTCGCGTCATGGATGGCGGCCGGAAACGGATACTTCGGCGCCAGGCGGTATTCGACGCTGACCGCGACATAGCCCGCCTGGGCCAGCTTGATCATGATCGGCAGGTTGGTCTTGCGACTGCCGATCACGCCGCCGCCGCCGTGGAAAAGGAGGACGGCGGGATGTGGGCCTTTGCCTTCTTTGGGCATGAGGACGTCAGCCATCAGCGTCGTTTCCTTGTCGATCCTCCAGAAGACTTGGTCGGGAAAGTAATCAAGTTCCGCGGGAATGACCGGCGTTTGGGCTTTTTTCTCCGGCGCCGCCGCCGGTAAGGTTTTGGGTTCAGATGCCACAACCGTCGGCGAGCCGAGGATGGCCAGGGACAGGGAACAGAGGACAAAAGTTGTAAGGAGCGACGCCAGGATTCGTTGGTTCAAGCGCACGGTTTTCTCTCTTTCTGTGGGTAAGGGGAGGCGCGCGGCATCTCCGGCACGAGCGGTGCTCGCGTTTGGGAACCGTAGACTCAGTTTTGGGTTGAGGAACCGAAGCGATAATTGACCGGTGGACCGACGTCCCGGGTCTCATACCGCCGAGCGCGGATGCTTCGAACGGACTATGAACACCCGATCCGAAGGCCCTTTTGAATTCCGCCGTCAATCAGCTTAAGTAAGGAGACGGGAAAGACCGGAGATTCACCCGCGCTCGACGTGTTTTTTTCTGAAGTGTGGGACTATTTCATTCTGCCGGTGCGGTGGCGTGGCGGAGGCGGAAGCCCGCGTTTCACCTGTTCCCCCGTGCGAGGTGGGTGGTATGCTCGGGTAGTAGTTGGTTTTCTCCATGTTGGAGCAACCGCGATGGAGACACGCGAAATCAAAGATGAGTGGCCCGTTCTCGAAGAAAATGACCCGCCGCTCGACCTGACGCGCGAAAACGCCGCCTTCGAGCGCGAGCGGCCGCGGCTGGCGCGTGAGCATCTCGGAGAGATTGCCCTCATTCACGGCGATGAGGTCGTCGGCGCTTTCGCCACACTAGGCGAAGCGCTGAGGGAGGGCTTTCGCAGATTCGGCGAAGCGCGTATGATCTTCCGGCCGATCACTGAAAAGGACGAGCCAGAATGGATTTCCAACGTTGAAATCAATCACCCTTCGGTTCGACGAATCGACTGACCGCGAGGAGGATCGTGGCCAAGTACAGCGCCTTAGTCGAAGATCATCTGATCATTCCAGCCTCCGTGCGGGTGCCGCCCGACCAAGAATAATACCGGCGGCTCGGGGGTCACGATATTCCCTTTCCCGCATCGCTGGGATCCTTGCCTTCGAGCAGATTCTGGGCTTCCCGCCGCAATGCTTCGATGGCGGGCCGCATCATTTCGTACTGAAATCGGAGTTGGGCGTTTTCCTCTGCATGCCGTTTCCGTTCGTCGATCCACTCGTCGGCCTTCTGAAAGGCTGCTCGGGCTTCCTTCCTTTGCTTAAGCTGATGGAGATCCATGGCGGACAGGAGCCAGCCGTTCGCTTCTAACCCACCTTCCTTGGCCTTCACCTTCTCGATAGACGCCAAGCTGTCCCGCCAGTCTCCGTTGCGATATTGAACCATGGCCAGGGTGTACCAATAATCCGCTGCCCCCGGTTGCAATTCCGTCGCCCGGCGGGCTTGCTTGACGGCCTCCTTCGTGTCCCTGACTCGCTGGTCAGGGCAATGCGCCAAGAACCAAGCGAACCGATCGACACAATATGCCAAGCGCAGTTTCGCCGCATCGTGGTCCTTGCCCCAACGGAGCCGTTCCTCCTGTTCCTCGATACTCCGCACGCATACGTCGAAAGCGTCGGCAAAGCGTTCTGTTTCGCATAGCTTGTTGATCTCCTCTTGGAGCGCTTGCTCGTGCAGCCCCTCCAACATCTGGCGAGCCACCTCGAGGTTATGCTTAGGCAGCGGCCGGTCCGGATCCAGGGACACCGCCTTTTCTCCGTTTTCAATTGCCTTCTTCACGGCCGCTTCCGCTTCGGTGCGCTTGCCCTTTTGCTGCTGGAGTTCGCCGAGATGGAGGTACGCCAGGGCGAGCCGGAAGAATGCGCCTTTCCGATATTCCGGGTTGTCCGCGTGCGGCAGAACCTCCTCCCACAGTTTGATAGCCTCCTCGAATAGACCTTCGGCCTCCGCGGCGCCCTTCAGCGCCTTAACCTGGGCTTCCTCGTATTTTCGAACGGCCGCCTGGTCCTTATCGTCCAGAAGCTTGACCGACTTTCCGCTGCGCAGACCAGCCAGCGCCGCGCGGGCGCCCTCCATAGTCTTCTTGAACTCGTCGTCCGCATCGGGATTGCCCGCCAGTTGATCCGCCACCGCTACCGCGCGGGCATAATACCGTTCCGCGTCGTCCGAACGTCCTTGCCGGTCGCGCACCCAGCCCAGGTTGTTCAGCGTCAAGGCGAGGTTGGCCAGGTACCTTGACGGCGCCGAGCGTCCCTTTGTCAACTCCTCCGAGAGCCGCAAGGACCGTTCAAACGATTGCGCGGCTGCATCCAGCTCTCCCTTGTCGAGGCGGGCCATACCCTCGTTAAACGCGACGAAGGCCTCTTGCTCTCGCTTCGGATCGAACCCGGGGTGAAGAACATAAGCGCTGGTCTCATAGCGCGTCATCGCGGCAAATCCCAGGAGAGCACAAGTGAACACGATTGTCGCCCCCGCCAACCCGCGTGCCCACGTCTTCACGGAGGTCGAATCGGACTGCATCTCCGGGGGCAACATGTGTCGCGCCTCGCCGGCCAGACGCCACGCTCGAACACATAGGAGCATCCCTATGATGACAAAGGCCCAGTCCACGGGATCCGCGAGGATCCACGCCTTGCTCTCCTTTAGCGCGACGCCAGTGGTGAATACTGCCGCTAGATGGGCCGCCCATACGGTCAGTCCCCGCCCGGTTGTTATGGCCAGCACCGCGAGTCCAACGATGCGCAGTAGCTGCGGCCAGCGTAGAATCCGCAGAAGGGCAAGCAGAAGAAACGGCCAGGTAAAGAACAGAGCGAACCCCAGCCCCGCCGTTTTGAGCGCTTCGACGCGGGTCTCCCCCGTCGGCGCGTCCAAAGCTGACCCGCCCGCCCAAAACGCCGTGACGACAAAGATCAGGGCGGCCTGGATGAACAAGAGCAGCAGCATGCGGTTGACCAGGGAACAGACGGCCTCGCTGTACCAGATCAGACGCAGCCGCCCTCGGGCGTCCGCGTCCGCGACCCGGACCGCCAATCCGCTGGCGTTGCGACCGGCCCATCCCAGTTCGGGGCAGTGCAAGCAGGCCCACTCAATGACCGCATCGGCCCCGCGCATTCCCGCGCGGACCTGGAGTCCCCGCTCCGCCCGCCAACGACTCGCGCCGGTAAACCCAACCCGGCCAAGGGACTCGTACGGCACGTCTCCCGCGTGCCTCACCAGGGCCACGCCTTCGGACAGGCGCACGTCGCCGGCCAGTCCGTCGCCGTGCGGTTGTCGCTGCCGGGCCTGGAGTTCCCTGTACCACCGCTCACCTACCCTCGCATTGACAAAGGTCATTTGCAGCGATTCGCCGGAAGCCTCCGAACCGAAGTTGAGCGCCAACTCCCGACCATGTTGCCGCGTTTCGAGGTTGCTGAGAGTAGACAGTGGAAACTGCCGCAGCTGCCAAACATCTTGAATCCAGAGCGCGTCCGCGCTAAGAGCGGCCACGACGGGAGCAGCCCGGCCGGCCATGCCGTCGCGGTGAGTCCGCAGCGTCACTTCCGTCGGGGCGAGAATCTCAGCGAGCGCGTCCGGCCCGCTCGCCGGCTCCTCAGGGGGCCGAAGCTCCAGAATGGGCTGCGGCGCAACAGAAGTGATTTCCTGGTTTCCCAATTCGCCCAGGGGAGGCACAGCAATCGCCCGCCCACAGCTACAGGTGAAAGAGGAGCCGGCCATCCCTACGGACATCGCATGGACTGCACCACAGCTACAGGTCAGTTCGTAATCCATGGTTGGTTCCTCCCTTGGGCCAGGCCTTGGCCCTAGTCCGATCACGCGCTACTTTTCGTTCTTCTCCAGCCGTTTCACCAACTCCGCCACGTCGGACCAGAGTTTTTCGCAGACGCGGCGCTCTTCATCGGAGAGTTTCTGGAGGTCGGCGAGATCGCGGACGCCGGCGAGGTCGGGGTCTTCCTGCCAGTGGGTGAGGGTTTTGGCGATGTGTGCACTGGATCGCGGAGACTCGGCAGCGAGCCAGGTCCAGGCGGTCAAGTCAGCGCAAAGCCAATCGAGGGCCTGCCGACGCAAACGGGCGCGCTGTGCCAGGTCGAGATTGGCGGCGTTTCCGCTTTTGGCGGCCGAAGCGATCAAAGCGGCGCGAGTGGCGTTGTACCGATGTTCGGCAACAAGGTCGTCCGCGAACCTCGGGTCGTCCTGAAAAGCATCCATATAAAACCGGGCGGAGGTTGCGTAGAGGTGCCTGTAACGCAGGCACATATACCCGAATTCGATGGACTCTTGGGTGTCCTTCGGTTTCGCTTGGGCGTCCAAGACTAGGGCTAACTTCGGCTCAACTCGAACAAGGTAATCACACTCCTTCACCCAGTCCCCTACCGGAAATGGCAAGTGACCGTTATCTTGTCCAAGCAACTCATGGCCCGACCGATATGCGGTAAGCGCTTCGGTGAACCTACTCTGGTCCCGCAGTGCGGCGCCAAGAGCACAGAAGTATTTGCCGACGTCGCGGGCGTGGAGAGCATTGCTCATCGCTTGTTGCGATTGCTGTAGATTCGCGTTTTTGCCGGAAGTGGGCGCGTAGATACCTTTTCCTTGACCTGAAGACCATGGGTTTTTCCCAGTTTCCTCATGCAGTGGGGCGATTGCAGCCAGCGCCACTCGGTATTCCTGCTCAGCTTCGCTCGGCCTATTCTGCATGCTTAAGGCAACCCCAAGATCGAAGTGCGATTCTGCTCTAAAGTAGTTGCCCGTTTCTTCAAAAACCTGGTTTAGCGATGTCGCGGATCGTGGTAGCAGGCGTCGGCGCTCCAACGCATCTGCGTGCAGCTGGTCCTCGTAACGATTCACTTCCCGGAACTCCGTTTCCGCCTCTGCTGGCCTTCTTGCCTGGAGCAAGAGTAAGCCCAGTTTGGTATGGGCGCCGATATGATCCGGTTCAATTTGGATGGCTCTGCGGAATTCATGCTCCGCGCCGACCGGGTCGTCGACCTGAAGGATCTCTCCGAGCCCAATGTGCGCTGCGGCGAATTGCTCCCAAGCGCGAATGGCCTTTCGGAACTCCTCTGCCGCCTCCACCGGCTTTTTCAGCTCGAGCAATCGCTGACCTTCAGAGTGATGGTCGCGGGCTTTCCGCTTTTCCGCGAGCCGTTGACGGACTGTCTCTGCTTCCTGTCTCACCTCAATGATCAACGTCCCTAGTCGATCTTGAACGTTTGCGGACGCACCCGCGGTTAGAAAATCTTGGGCGTAGCGGCACTCTTGTTCCAGATGCGCCCAGGTGGGTATCGCAGCTTCTTCAGATCCTTGGGCCCGGGCGTCCTCACGCAGACGCTCGATCATATCGACGGTAAGCTGTACCCGTACGTCCAATTGATGTTGCTGATACCAATGGCGAGCGCCCAATCCGCCAGCAGCCAAAAGCCAAATACCTATGGCCCCCGCCAGGGCCACCGCCAGCCGGCGACGTTTGCGTTCCTCCTTCGCCTTAACCTCCGCCGCCGCCTTCGCTATCTCCGAACGACGCAACCGTTCACGCACCCCCGATTGGTAGCCGGCCACGCGCTCGGCAACTGTTCCACCATCTCGCGGCCGTGCCTCACGGTCCGCCCTCAAACACGCCTTCGTCAACTCAATCAGCTCCCCATCCACCCCGCAGGCGGCCAACCGGTCGTAGGCCGGCTGAAGCTCCCCTCTTTGCTGCGCGCCGAATGCCGTTGTTCCCTCATACGGCGCGTGCCCCGTCAGGATCACGCACAGCACGCCGCCCAGCATGAACACATCGCTCCGTTCGTCGTGCCGGTCCACTTCACCCAACGCCTGTTCCGGCG
>Ga0207116_10153_pt2 | contig 19171 bp, 20 predicted proteins | sample Alteio_BWMinHeat_44_FD_153550 | JGI IMG/M metagenome (GOLD analysis project Ga0207116, IMG submission 153550) | Enriched cells from forest soil in Barre Woods Harvard Forest LTER site, Petersham, Massachusetts, United States -... | ecosystem: Environmental > Terrestrial > Soil > Temperate forest >... | reverse complement strand
GCCCATCCCGCAAGGTCAAAGCCCGCGGTCGATCGGGAACTCGTTTCTCACCCCAGCCCCGCTCCGGCGGAAGAGTTCAAGCTGCCGGTCCGTCCGATTGTGCCCGCGCCCGAGCCAACGGTGGCCGAATACGCCAAAGCCAGACCGGAAGCAGCGCCCGCCGGCGTACTCGGCGAGTTCGTCTCCGACCTGGAAGCTTCGTTGGGAGACGGTTTCTTGCCCCCCGCTCCGGTGCCGCCTGCACCGCAAGTGCAATCTCGAGCTGCTCGCGAGGCGATAGCCGCGGCTTCCGGACATGCCGCGTCCGCTGCAGCTCCAGCCCCAGCTTTTTCTCCAGCTCCAGCTCCAGCTCCAGCCAGGGAAGCTGCATCCCCGACTTTCACCTATCAGCCGACCAAGAAGCGGACACTCTCGCCCGAAGTTACGCCGGCAACGCCGCAAGCGAGCGCTGCCAGCGTGGATCTGGCAGACATGTTCGGCGAGCTGAAGCACGAACTGGAAGAGGACTCCGCCAACACCCAGGAAGATCCCGAGACCCACTACAACCTGGGCGTAGCCTTCCGCGAAATGGGATTGCTGGATGAAGCCATCGGCGAGCTCCAGAAAGTGTGCCAGGCGGTGGATCGCGGTCACAACTTCCCGCAACTCATGCAGACCTACACCTGGCTGGCCCAGTGCTTCCTCGACAAAGGCGTGGCCGAGGCGGCCATCCGGTGGTATGAACGAGCGCTCAAACTTCCCAACATTGACGAAGAGACCCGGACTGCCCTGAACTACGAGCTGGCCACCTCCTATGAAGCCTCCGGCAACAAGACCACAGCTTTGAGTTATTTCATGGAGGTCTACGGCAGCAACATTGACTACCGGGATGTCGCCGAGCGCATTAAAGCTCTGAAGTCGTAGAATGGCACAATGGGTTTCTTTCTTTGCCTGGGAGCAGACTCCGGAGAGCATCGACCGGTCGCGTGCACGACCCATGGGAGCGCGATGTGACCGCCAGCCCGGATTCTTCCATCGACAAAATGCCTCCCGAATCTCTGCATCAGACCAGCTTTCAGCTCTGGCTGCACCGCACTCTCTGATACTGCTGTTCGTTTTTTTCTGCGCCACCGTGGGAGTTCTTCTGGTCATCCTGCCGTGGAGGCCGGAATGGACAGATAATTATTTCCTGCTGGGCTCTCCCCGCCTCCGGGCCTTCGTTTCCAACGGTTTTGTGCGCGGCCTGTGTAGCGGCCTGGGACTGCTCGATATCTGGATCGGATTTTGGGAAGCCGTTCACTTCCACGACGAAAAGCAGCACTGAAGGAAAGACAATCTCATCATGAGTGAAAGTAAACTCAAGCCTGCGACCCTGGCGTACGAGAATCCAGCCTTCCTGAACAGTCCGGACGGCCGTGTGTTCCGTCTCCTCTCCGAATACACGGAACCTCTGTCACGCTTTCGGCGCGAGCAGATCCAGGACACGGTGGTGTTTTTCGGCTCAGCGCGTTTTCACAGCCAGGCAGAAGCGAACCGGAATCTCGCTGAGCTCGAAAAAGGACCGGGAGCGCCGCCTGCGGCCGAGCGAAAAAAGGTTTTGGCTTCGGTAAATATGGCGCGTTACTACGAGGACGCACGCCGGCTTGCCTTCCTGCTCACCCAATGGTCCGTGCAGATTCCAGCTCGTCGCCGGCGCTTCGTCGTGACTACCGGCGGCGGCCCCGGCATCATGGAAGCCGCCAATCTGGGGGCCCAGGAAGCGGGCGGCAAGACCATTGGCCTCAACATCAATCTGCCCTTCGAGCAAGATCCGAATCCTTACATCACGCCGGCGCTTAATTTCGAGTTTCACTACTTCTTCATGCGCAAGTTCTGGTTTGCCTATCTGTCCAAGGCGCTGGTGATCTTTCCGGGCGGCTTCGGCACGCTGGACGAACTTTTTGAAATCCTGACCCTGGCCCAAACCCAAAAGTTGGCCAAGAAAATCCTGGTGGTGATTTACGGCAGCGAATACTGGAAGCGTCTGATTAACTTTGACGTCATGATCGATGCCGGCACCATCGCTGCCTCTGATTTGGACTTGTTCCACATGGCAGATTCGCCGGAAGAAGGCTTCGAGTTTCTGCGCGACGGTCTGACCAAGTATCACCTCGGACCGCAACAGCCGAAGGCGCCGGAAGTCATGCCGGAAATTGCCAAGACCAATCCATAACCAGTCGACTGACTTGCTTCTCTACTACGTCACCGATCGCTCTCAGTTCCCCGGAGACGAAGACTCGCGTCGCGCTCGATTACTGGAAACCATTGTGCAGGCCGCTCGCTGCGGCGTCGACTACATCCAACTGCGCGAGAAAGACCTGTCCGCTCGCGAGCTCGAGACCCTGGCCCACGCCCTCGTACGCCGACTGAGAACAGAGAACAATAAACTGGAGACTGATGTCCTTATCAACGCCCGCACAGACGTTGCTCTGGCCTGCGGAGCTGACGGCGTGCATCTGCGCTCGGATGACATTTCTCCCGCTGACGTACGAAATACTTGGATTCGATGTAGCGCAGGTACTCGGGTTCGTATTGGCGTTTCCTGTCACCATCGGTCTGAGGTTGCCCGCGCCGCAAAAGAAGGCGCGGATTTCGCCGTCTTCGGGCCAGTTTTCGAAAAGGTTCTCATGGAGAAAACGCGCGCACTTCCCACCGGTCGCGATGCCCTGCGGGAAGCTTGTCTGGAAAAAATTCCAGTCCTCGCACTGGGCGGTATCACGTTGGAAAATGCGGGAGCTTGCATGGAGGCAGGCGCGGCCGGAATCGCGGCCATCCGACTGTTCCAGGAACATAAAATGGACAAGGTGGTTGCAGCGCTGCGCCACCTCAAAACAGACGTCGGCCCTTAGGCGCCGGACGTCAGCCCATCCGAAGGCTGACGCCCGAAGTCCGAGGTCCGTTTCTAACTCTTGATCGTCTTCGATTCCTCATCCCAGGTCACTGCGCTTTTGCGGAAGTACGATTGGTTCGACATGTGGCACGCCAGAGCTGCATGATGACCGAACACGGCGTCTTCCACTACCGGTTTGCGCGTTTTTACCGCCTGGAAGTAATTCCATAGATGCGGTTTTTCCTCGTCCCAGGAAACGCTGCGATAGGTCGTGCCTTCCATCGCCGGTTCCTTGCCCGGCACGGCATCGTGCTCCTGGTGCCATTTCTTGAAATATTCCTCCCGCATGGCCCGCGGGAAGCCCGCTGTGTAATAGCTGGGGCCGGTGTCCACGCCCGCCTGCGGAGTGTAGGTCAGGCTGTACTCGGTCAGTTCCAGGATGCCTTTCGAGCCCTGAAAGCGATAAGTCTCAGGCGTCTCCGTTCCCAGGCTGAGCCGCATATAGACCGGAACGTCGCCGTACTTGAATAGCGTGCAGTGAACGTCCGGCATGTTCCTGCCATCCTTCCAGCGCAGAATCCCTCCCATAGCCATCGCCTGCTTTGGCGCCTCGTTGATACCCAGCACATATTGCATTCCGCTCACCAGGTGAACGAGCAGATCGCCGGCCACGCCGGTGCCATATTCCTTCCAGCACCGCCAGCGCGCAAAGATCAGGGGATCGAAGGCCCGCTTGGGCACGGTTCCTTGCCAGCTATCCCAGTCGAGCGTCTGCGGGGAAAGGTCGGTCGGCGGCGGGTATTCCCAGGCTCCGGTAGGATCGTTGCGGCCCAGCGAACCCTCGACCAGCATCAAATCGCCGAGCACTCCTTGCGCCACCAGTTCCTTTGCCTTGGTGCAAATCACCGAACTGACCCGTTGCGAGCCGACTTGGACGATGCGCCCGTTCTTCTTCGCTGCCTCCAACATCTCGACCCCTTCTGCTCCGGTGTGCGACATTGGCTTTTCAATGTAGATGTCCTTGCCCGCGCTGACCGCATCGACCACGACCTGCTTGTGCCAGTGGTCAGGTACGGCGGCCACGATGCAATCGATCTCTTTGTTCTCCAGCAATTCATGATAGCGCCGCGTGGTGGGCAGATTCGGACCGACAATCTCTTTCGCCAGCGTATGACGCCCGTCGTAGAGATCGCAGGCTGCCACGCACTGCACTCCCGGCAGTTCGATCGAATTGGCCAGCAATCCCGATCCCTGCATGCCGATACCGATCATGCCAAAACGCACCTGGTCGCTAGCCGCCACGGTTTGCGGCAAGGCGCAGAGCGGGTCCGGATCCAGGAAGATTGTCTTGAGCCCCAAAGACGCGCCCGCCGCGGCCGCGCTGAGTCCAATGAATTTGCGACGCGAAAAACCGTTCCTGTTCATCAAGCCTCCACCCACCAGCAGAAGATTTAACCGCCGGACCCGAACTGTATTATTTCTTCAACATCTTGAGCGCAACTTCTTTGAAAAATACGACGTCATTCTCACTGTGATTCTGGAGGCCGACGTAGCCTTCCTGCGGGCGCGGCCCACGTTCCGGCTCAAACGGGAATTTCTTGGCTGGCACCGGATCGCCCTCAGTGAACTCCGTCACTTTCACCCCGTTCAACACGACGGTCGTGTGAGGACCATCCAGCGTGATTTCCATGGTGTTCCACTCCGGCCCGGGTTTGCCCGCATGGGCCAGCGGCTTAGTCATCGAATAGAGCGTTCCAGTGATGTGATAGTCATCTTCCTGGGAAGTTTCGGGATGGTTGTCGATCTGCACTTCATATCCGTAATGCACCGGCATCCACGCTTCTCGGGGTTCGATCGGAATACGGATATAAACTCCCGAGTTATCGTTCTTATCGCGCATCTTGAATACGACGCGGAGCACGCAATCGCCCAGCTTCCCGCCCGTCCAATAGAGCAACCCCATCCCGCCGTGAGTACGGATCAGTCCATCTTCGACCGTCATTTCGCCGGGACCGACGTGCTTCCATCCCACCAGATCCTTGCCATCAAACAGCTGCTTCCATTCTCCCGTCTGCGCCGGCGCGGGGGCGACACTATCCGCGATGAGCGCGGCTGTAACCATGATGATCAATAGCAGTTGAAATCGTTCCACACGAAACCGCATGGGTCCCCCTTTTGAGGCGGGAGAAATATAACACCAAATGGCTGTGCTAAAGTACGAGGTAAGTCCTTTTGTCTGGACGTCTGCCGAGATTGGCGGCGCCCGAAGCCAGAATCCGAACCTCCCAGTTACCGACGGTCATTTTTGAGCGAAGCAAAGAGCAGGAAAGCGGCATCAAAGCAGATATAATGATCGCGTAAAGCTCAGAAAATAATCTCTCTTCCAAAGAAGAATAAATCCGATGTCCATGAAGACAAAGCTCGCAATTGTGGTTTCTTCCGCTGCTGTGCTGCTGTTCATGTACGTAGGCGGATTGGACGGCGTTCGCGCCTCCAACAACGATGGCTCTTATCGGCAATTACAGGTTTATAGCGAAGTCCTTTCGCGGGTGCGCAGCGAGTACGTGGAAGAACCCAACATCCCGCTGGTAACCGACGGCGCGCTGCACGGCCTGCTCGAATCGCTGGACTCAAACTCCAGCTACCTGACGGCTTCCGAGTTCAAAGAGTACAAGGCCAATCAGACCGAGGCCAAAGGCGAGATCGGGGCAGCCGTCTCGAAGCGATTTGGCTATGCCGCGGTCATCTCGGTGATCCCTGGCGGTCCCGCAGACAAGGCCGGTATACAGGCCAGCGATATCTTCGAGGCCATTGAGGGCAAGAGCACGCGCGAGATGTCACTGGCTGAAATTCACAATCTGCTGCTGGGCCAACCCGGTTCAAACCTGAACGTGTCCGTGGTTCGCGCTCGTCGCGCCGAGCCTCAGAAAATCGTCATCACCCGGGATATCGTCAGCGTGCCAGCGGTCGCTGACAAGATGGTGGACGACGGTATCGGCTACATCCAGGTCGACGCTTTCAATAAGGGCAAAGAGCAGGAAGTTGCCGCCAAAGTACGGGCGCTGCAAAAATCCGGAGCCAAAAAACTGATTCTCGATCTGCGCAATTGCGCCGAGGGTGACGAAGGGGAAGGGATCGCGGTCGCCAACCTGTTCCTCAATCACGGCACCATCACTTATTTGCAAGGCCAGAAGTATCCTCGGCAGGCCTTCAATGCTGACGCCTCGAAAGCGATCACCAACTTGCCCCTGGTCGTGCTGGTGAACAAGGGCACAGCCGGACCCGCTGAAGTGGTCGCTGCCGCGATGCTGGAAAATGCGCGCGGAGACGTTATCGGGGACAAGACTTTCGGCGATGGCTCCGTTCAGAAAGTGATCCCCCTTCCCGATGGCTCGGCACTGATTCTGTCGGTCGCCAAATACTATTCCCCTAGCGGCAAGGCGATCCAGGACAGTGCGGTAACTCCGAACATTGTGATCGCGGATAGCGACGATGACGCAGCACTTCCCGACGATGATGACAACGCTGCCCCGGCCGACGAAGACAAGAAGCAGCCTCCGCAACAGGACGAGCAACTGCACAAGGCGATTCAGGTGTTGAAAAGCAAGACAAGTTAGTCGCGGGTCGATAGGCTTTAGTCGCTGGTCTTGATCGCGCGCCCCCGGGCGCGCGATTTTGTTTGGGGAGACGGATGTCGGTCAGCTTCCGTTACTTCAAGACTGACGGCACCACCCGGACCGGCGTCGCCTTCGCTTATTGGACAGCGCCGCTTTTCGATCCGGCGGGCAGCACCACCGACCTGACGCCCGAGATGATCAACGAGAACGGCAAGATCGCTCCGGCGCCACGGGTGCCCTTCACCCGCGCTGGGTGTGACTTCGGTGCGGTCGCGACCGCGAACACCATGCGAGAACACGGCGATTGACATCCCAACCGTATTCGGCTCCGGCTCGCCCGAGGCGGCAGAGGTTGCGTCGAATCCTCTACAAGCTTTTGCGGACTTTCTCGGCATCGGAGTGCACTGCGCAAAGGATTCAGCTCGGTGTGCGGCCTCGGCCCACGCGCGGCCAGACGTGCTGACGGATGAGCCGGGCGGCTACAACGGCTTCAATGGTCTGTTCGGCGCCGCGTATGTCAACCCGATCATCAAACCGACCGGACTCATGACTGATCTCGACGGTAATGTGATCCAGGACGCGACCGGACACGTCGGCTTCCCTGGCTTCGATGTCATGGAAGCCACCGTTTCCCTTGCCTGGATCGCTCAGATGCAGGAAGCCGGCATTCCCATTACCTATGCCTACTCTCGGACGCACATGATGCCCACGGCATTTCGGGCAGCATCCACGCCGCCTACGGTCCGGGCGAGGTCGGCTACACCCAGCAACTGCAGGCGTACGATCAGGCCTTTCAGAAATTCTTCGACCGGCTCGCGGCCAACGGAATTACCCGACTGCGGGGGGGGCAGCCGGCGACGGCTGTCCCTACCGCGATCGACAACAACGTTTTGGCGTCGCCAAGCAAGCACTGGCTAGTTTTCACGGTTTTATTTCAAGCCAAGCTCGCCATCGTACTGTTGGATAACTCCATAGCACTCGCAGGCGGAGTTTTCAAGTTTTCTGCGGTTCACGATCTTCACTGCACCACGGGTGTACTCGATGAGCTTCTTTTTCTGCAAAACACCCGCTGCCTCGCTCACGCTAGGTCGATCTGTCCCTAACATCGTTGCGAGAAAATCATGCGTGATGGGCAGCGACCCTGAATGGACTCTATCCTGAGTCATTAGCAACCACCGTGCGAGGCGCTGCCCAATATCGTGCAGCCGATTACACGCGGCTGTTTGTGCAACCTGCATACCGCGAATTGCGGCATAGCGGCCTAACGCCAGTTGCAGGTTTGGAGAGGATTCCAACGTGCTCTGCAAAGCACCGACCTCGACCCGAAACCCATCCCCCGTGATTTGCACCACCGCATGAAGCGGGCTCCTGCTCAGGCCAACAGCCGCCAGTGTGCCTGTAAAGCCCTCATTTCCAACTATGCCAGCTTCGGCCGTTCTTCCATCTTTCATTACGACTACAAGAGAAATCAAACCTCGATTCGGGAAATACGCAAATTCTAGCTTTCCACCCGCCTCATGAAGGACTAGATGGTTTGGCAGGCTGACGTATTCGAGATGGGGACGCAATGAGCCGTAGTCGCGATCGGAAATCGATAGGAGTATGAGGCTGCTGACTGGTTTCCCATGGGTATTCGTCCGCTCGCCGGACTGCACGACTCGGCTGCGTTTGCCCTCCATAAATCATCCTTTTCGGTAATTGTGTGTTCACCTAATTGCGAGAAAAGACCTGGCTCATTCCCCCGAGGCTCTCTCTGCGCTCGCCCTTTAACGCGCAGCAAAGCTTTCCAATCAAAATCATCAGCTTCTGCGGGTCCAATTCTTTACTAGCCTGTTCTGCGATGGGTCTCCAATCTCCCTCTTCAAGGTGCGGGGCCATAGCGGGACTCCTTTCTAACCGCTCACGAAGTTACCTCGGATTTGAAAGCCGGGTCTGAGCAATAACGCACATTCAAGCAAGAGACTCGCGATCAGGGTGGTAGAGCAAGCCGTTTGGAGCGCAGCCCAAGGGGGAACTCCGGGCGTGCGCCGGAACAAAATCTGGGTATGTAGGATGCCCGACAGACCCATCGATATTGGCGCACGTAGACTGCGCGTTTATCCGTATGACAGCACACTAGTACTCGTTGGCGCAGAGACAGAGGCAGCCATGAGCAGGAAGCTGGTATGGATTGAGCTGAAGAGTTTTCGGGGTTTCGGTTGCTCTGAATGTGGATGGCGGTTCAAACCTTCCGGTGCTCCTGAAGGCAAATCTTTCGATGAAATGATGCGCAACTTCGAGTTGCGGCGCGACAAAGAGTTTGAATCCCATGTTTGCGCCGATCACGCTGTCCACAAGAATCCAGGATAGTTCACGTAACCAGGCCATTAGACTCAGAACCCCCGCAATGGGACCCACTGCTCGGCGCGGGCGTAGCCACACGGAATTTTCCACCAATGCCGTGCGAGGCTGGCTTAGCTTAGCTAGCTAGGGCTGAGCATGCGTGCGGCAGCGTGCCGACCCTGTCTTTTGCCGTTGGTATGCTTTGGGCACTATGGCCAAATCGAAGCAGCCCAGCTCACACGAAGAAACTCTAGACGAACTACTAGATATCGTTGCGAACGCCCGCGAAGAATTGGTCGCCGTTGAGCGAAGGCTTGAGGCTCTACGGGCTGACATCGCTAAAAGTCAAAAGCGGAAAGACGGATCCAGCAAGAAAAGCTAGACAACTCCTGAGTCCCGACAGAATCCTGTCGGATGCCACGCTGGGGCAATAAATCGAAGGCAACTTCACCGGCAGCCTCTTTCCTTCGTACTCATTCGCATTACCAGTCAGCCGCCAACCCCCGGTCCTGGTATGGGGGTGTAGGAATTTTCCCGGTGCCTATAGCTATCCCCGGCATCCGTTTGACCCGCTCCAAAGCCTCCAATAAACTGAAAACATTCCACTTCGCACCTAACCTATGGCAGACCACATTCATGTCAAGCTTCCTGACGGAAGCGTGAAAGAAGTCCCAAAGGGGACGACCGCGCTCGATATCGCTAAATCAATTGGCCAGCGGCTGGCCGACGCCACGCTTGTGGCCAAAACCAACGGCGATCTTATCGACATTACCCGGCCGCTGGAGAAAGACACCGATCTTCGCCTGCTGAACGAACGCGATCCTGAGGCGCTTGAAGTTTACCGGCATTCGTCTGCTCACTTACTGGCGGCGGCGGTGCTGGAATTATTTCCTGAGACCAAGCTGGGCCACGGGCCTCCCACTGACACTGGATTCTTTTACGATTTCTATCGTCCTACTCCGTTCACGCCGGAAGATCTGCAGAAGATCGAAAAGAGAATGCAGGAGCTTGTGCAGCAGGATCTTCCCTATGCGCGCGAATTTCTGCCGCGCGACGAAGGACTGGCGAAGTTCAAGGGCGAAGGCGATTTCATGAAGTGCCACTTCATCGAACAGTTCACCAAGCCCGATGAAAAGATTTCGATTTACAAGACCGGCAAGTTTCTGGATTTCTGCCGCGGCCCGCACATCCCTTCGACCGGAAGGATCAAGGCTTTCAAGCTGCTAAACATTGCCGGCGCCTACTGGCTGGGCGATGAGAAGAACCCGCAACTGCAGCGCATTTACGGGACGTCGTTTTTCTCGAAGAAAGACCTCGATGATTTTCTCAACAAGCAGGAAGAGGCCAAGAAGCGCGACCATCGCGTCCTAGGCCAGCAGCTCGATCTGTTTTCCATCCAGGAGCTGGCCGGGCCTGGGTTGATCTTCTGGCATCCCAAGGGCGGGATCATCCGCAAAGAGATGGAAGACTGGATGCGCTCCGAGTACCTGAAGCGCGGCTACTCGCTGGTGTACACGCCGCACGTGGCGCGGCGGCAGTTGTGGCAGACCTCGGGGCACGAAGGCTACTACGCGCAGAACATGTTCGACGTAATGGAGCTTGACGATGCCGAATATCGCATGAAGCCCATGAACTGCCCGTTCCACATTCTGATCTATAAAGACTCGCTGAAATCGTATCGCGATCTGCCGGTGCGCCTGGGTGAGCTGGGCACGGTGTATCGCTACGAGCGTTCGGGTGTGATGCACGGCTTGCTGCGGGTGCGAGGGTTCACCCAGGACGACGCCCACATTTTTTGCACGCCGGAGCAGGTTGAAAACGAGATCGCAGATTGCGTCGAGTTTGCCCGGGATGTGCTCAAAGACTTCGGCTTCGACAAATTCCAGACCGAGCTTTCCACCTGGAACCCCACCGATCGCAAAAATTTCGTGGGCAGCGAACAGCAGTGGAACTTTGCGACCAATTCCCTGGAGAAAGTCCTCAAGCAACTGAACATCGAATACACGACCATCCCTGGCGAAGCGGCGTTTTACGGACCGAAAATTGACATCAAACTGGTGGATGCCATCGGGCGTCTGTGGCAGCTTTCCACGGTGCAGTTTGATTTCAATCTACCGCAGCGCTTCGGCCTCGAATACGTCGCCGAAGACGGATCGCGCAAGCAGCCTGTCATGGTGCACAGGGCGTTATACGGCTCGGTCGAGCGCTTCTTCGGCGTGCTGATTGAGCACTATGCCGGAGCGTTTCCCGTTTGGCTGTCGCCGGTGCAGGCGGTGATGATCCCGATTTCCGAGCGCCACGCGGAGTACGCCAACAAAGTTGCCACACAGTTGAAAGAAGTCGACGTGCGCGTGCATGTGGATTCTCGTAATGAAAAGATGAATGCCAAGATTCGCGAGCATGCGATGCAAAAAGTGCCGTTCCTGCTGGTGGTGGGCGATAAAGAAGCGGAGGCCGGCAAAGTGAACGTCCGCACCCGTGGCAAAGAGCAGACGGAAGACATGCCAGCTGCAGAGTTCGTGGAGAAGATCAGGAAGCTAATCGCGGAAAAGAGCTCGCGTCTGTGAGTTCCAAATTGGCACAGTCCAGGTAGCGGCGTCCAGCCCGACCAAAGTCGGGCTTAGACTTATCCCTCGTGCTGAAGCCCCTTTTACCGCCGCAACCTGCCGCATCTCCAGCGCGACTGCAAGCCCGTACTTCCTAACCTTCTGCGCCTACCAGCGATGGACATTGCCCGAGCCAGCGCGCACCATCGTTATGGAAACATGCATGCGCGCGAATCAGTGGACAATCGACCCCTCGCGCGGTTGTCGTCATGCCTGATCATGTCTACATGACCTTTACACCCGACCAGATCTTGAGAGCAAAGAAGTATTCTGGTGGGCTGGAACTATAAGAGCCATCAAGGGCACTTCAGCGCACCGAATCAACCGGCAGCTTGGTAGGCTTGGACGACGGTGGCAAGAGGAGTCATGCGATCGAGTTTCAGAGACGCTTGATGAGAAGATCGCTTACGTCTTAGATAATCCGGTGATGATCCGGTGAGAAGGGGATTGGTGCATTCCGCGGAAGAATATCGCTGGTTGTGGGTGGCGCCGGCGTTGGAGGCGAGCTTTGCTCGGCCGGGCAGGTGAGGACACCTGCCCCTACGCGGACCGGGGCGATCATTGGCATCGTCTCTGATACCCACGGGCTGCTTCGTCCTGAAGCTCTGGCCGCTTTGCGGGACTCCGACTACATCATTCATGCTGGGGACATTGGCGACCCTGCCATCCTGAAAACATTGGAAGGGATAGCGCCAGTCACTGCCATTTGCGGCAACGTGGATCGCGAGGCTTGGGCGAAAAAACTTCCTGCGACCAATGTGCTTGAGGTTGGCGGCATCTTCATTTATGTGCTGCACAATCTTCGAGATATCGATTTGCAGCCGGAGGCGGCGGGATTTTCGATTGTGGTTTCGGGACATAGCCATGTGCCCAGGCAGGAAACGAAGAACGGCGTGCTGTACTTCAATCCGGGCAGCGCCGGGCCGAGGAGATTTCAGTTGCCTGTGACCATCGGGCGATTAACCGTGAACGATGGAAAAGTCTCGGGAGAGATCGTTGAGATTGTGCCTGGGTTCGAGTAGCCGAGCCTTGCTCGGCTGGGCGGACGAGGCGTCCGCCCCTACGGGAGGCGTGGAGAGAACCGCTACTTTACGCAGGAGCCGGGGCTGCCGGCGCCGGCGGCGCTGGAGCGTGGCCGCCTCCGGTGTTGACCAGGTCTTTTAACTCTTTGCTGGGCTTGAAGAACGGAATCTTCTTGGCGGGAACTTCAACCCGCTCGCCAGTCTTGGGGTTGCGGCCAACACGCGGTTTGCGCTGGCGGGTGCGGAAGCTGCCGAAACCGCGGATCTCGATTTTGTCGCCCACGCGTAGCGAGCGCACGATGCTGTCAAAGATGGTCTCGACGATGACTTCACTGTCCTTGCGTGTTAATTCCGCCAGCTTGGAGACTTCGTCGATCAGATCGGCTTTTGTCATACGCTCCTCAGTCCGTCTGGATTATATGGGATGGCGACATTGGTAGGGGCCGCAATCCTGTATAAACTTCTCAAATTTCAGGGGTTTTATGCAAGAAGCTTTTCCGCGCCCCTAGTCCAAAATGTCAGCGCCCGAGTCCTGGAGATCAGGTCCCAGGTAACACGTGACTGACTCAGAACACGGCTTCTACTTCCACAAATAATAGAACCCGGTATGCTGATCCAGCAGCTTCTCCCGGCTGGGCAACCATTGGGAGACATCCCCAAATAGCAGATCGAGCAAGGTCTTGCGGTCCTTGTCGGGATGCACCAGGACGGGCTTACCCGTTATGCCGACCGCCTTGGCAGTATCGTCCACGGCAGTTTCGAAGTCGGCGATCTGATCGATCATATGCATGGACAGGGCCTGCTCACCAGTCCAGACCCGGCCATCGGCCAGGGACTTGATGTCATCCACCTTGGCGTGGCGGCCTTCAGCTACAGCTTTGACAAACTGGCCATACATGTTATCGATCAGCGTTTGCAAATAGGCGCGCTCCTTTGGAGTCATGTCGCGAGAAGGATCGCCCGTGCTCTTGTATTCGCCGACGGTCAGCACCTCGGGCTTCAGTTTGGCCCAGCGCATGAGATCGCCGTAGTTGACCCACTCGGAAATGACGCCGATCGATCCGACCACGCTGCCATTATCGGCATAGATCTTGTTGGTGGCAGAAGAAACGTAGTAAGCGCCGCTGGCGCCCACGGTTTCGATCGAAGCCACAATGTGTTTCTTTTTCTCGTCGCGGACCCGTTTGACCTCGCGGTAAATTTCTTCCGACGCGGCCACACCACCGCCCGGCGAATTCACGTGGATGATGATGGCTTTGATGGAATCGTCATCGCCAAATTTCTTGACCTGCTGCACCACCGTGCTGGGATCGAGAATGACGCCTTCCAGTTCGACTACGCCAATTTTGTCCCCAAAACTGGCGCGCAGTGAAGCGTTATCTCCGCCCGCATGCAGCGAGAGATAGACTAGCGTAAATACCGCCAGCACAAAGAGGAAGAAAGCTCCTCCCCCGATGACGATCCAGAGCAGAGTTCGCGAACGTCCGTTTTCAGCCATACAGATGGCATAGTTTAGCACTTGGGGCAGTTTCCAGTTTCTGGTTTCTAGTTCTTGCCGTAGGTTCGGCTGGTTGAAGCGACTTCATCAGCCCGGGTAGAAGGCGGCTTACTTCCCCGGAAAGGTCTATCCATGCCGCGATCGTATTGGAGCTCAGAAAGCCCAAGTTTCCCGGTATCACAAGCTGAGTTTCCATCTCGATCAGCGAGCCCCGTGCTGGCCCGAGAAACTGCCGGCACTCCCCCATCGACAATCTTCCCTGCCCTTGGGCAATACTACTCGCGACGGACTCGGCTGATCGTCTCAGCTGGCTGGTCAAGCCGCACATTTCCTCTCGAGGGAACCTTGTGTGGCACGATAATCTCGGTCACCAAGGTCGTTGCTTTTTGCCAGACGATTCGGTCTCGATAGGAGCATCCCATTCTTGTCTCCTCGCGTTGCTCTCGGCCAGATTGGTGGATAATGCGCTGCAAGAAACTAAACACCAGAACTCCGAGACTTGTCCGTGAGTCTGAACCCTCGTACTGGAAACTGGAAACCAGAAACAGGAAACCGCTTCCCGAATGCTCTTGACGGGCACTCTCTGGCTTCGTAACATTCGCCCGATGATGGAGGGACCATAAATGGCTACATTCTGTGTAAGTTGTGGAAATCCGCTGGCGGACGGAGCCAGATTCTGCAACCAGTGCGGTGCCAGCCAGCCCCCCGCGCAGGCTGGAGCTGTAATTCCTCCCGCGCCCGCTGCTCCGGCTGCCACGGGCAGCAACACGGCGATGAAGATCATCATCGGAATCCTGGCCCTTTTCATGTTCCTGATCCTGGTGGTGGCGGGTGGCTGTGCCTATTTTGCCTACCGTGTTAGGCAGAAAACTCACGAGTTCGCACAATCGATGCACACAGATGCAAAGCCCTACACCGGCCGACGGCAGCCCTGTGCCATGTTGTCCACCAGTGAAGCTTCAGATGCCCTAGGCCAAACGGTGGCGTCGGTAGAGCAGCGCGGCACTTCTGCGTGCGAATACAGTTATGGCAATGGCCAGCATTTCGACGTCGAGTACACCTGGCAGGGCGGCGGCATCACCATGGGCATTGCTCGCGGCGCGATGAAACATATTTCTGGCATGGAGACCTTCACGTCGGTGGAGGGCGTCGGCGATGAGGCCTACCTGGCTCCCGGGAACTCTGCCCTCATGATGCGCAAGGGCGACGTCATGGTGAATATTGACCTGCGCGGCGAATCTGGCGTCACTGCGGACGCAGCCAAAAGGATGGCGAGCAAGATCGCGGACCGTTTGTAGTCCCAGGTTATTTTCTAAGACCGCGACTGATCGCCACGGATGCACGAGAGGATGGGAGCCAGATTCATGCCGTTTTGCGCGCAGTGCGGTTCCCCGGTTGGCGCGGGCAAATTCTGCTCCAGATGTGGCGCTCGCCGGCCGGAGGCTCCCGGAGCGACTCCGGTGCCTCCGGCCTCTCCTTCCGTTCAGCCACTGCCTGCGGTTATGTCCGTCACGAACGCGCCGTTGGCTCGGCCCGCCACGCAGGGCAGCAATGTCCTGACGAAGGTTCTGGTGGGCTTTCTGGTTTTTATTTTGCTGATTGTTCTGGCTGTCATGGGGAGTTGCGTTTATATCGGTTACCGTGCCAAGAAGAAAGCCGACGAAATCGAGCAGGCGTACAAGTCGAACGACCTCAACAAACTGGCAGGCGCGCTGGGAGTCGGATCCTCATCAGGCGTTTCGGGCTCCTCACGCGGGTCTTCTCCCGGAACTACCGGAGGCAATTCCGGAAACACCGCGTCCTCTGCTGCACCGCTTTCTTTTCCCGCCTGGACGCCTTCGATTGGCGGAAATGAGTCCGGAGCAAAAATTCCTTTGCGTCCTGGACTCACGGTGGTGACCGCTATCGCCCAGTTTGGCGGCGACTACGAATCCATGAAACAGATTCAGCAGCTGAGCGCATCCGAGGTGCGCCTTTCCTACCGTGCCGACAATGTTCCCAATCCGCTCGAGGGTTTGCAGAAACTGAGCGGCGACGCGGCTCCGAAATCCAGTGGCTCCATCTCCGGCCAACGCACGGTTCGCAGTCAAGACCTGCAAACCGCCCATGACTACATGCAGTGGTTTGGCCCTAACCAGCCGGAAGTCATGCCGGGAACAACCGCGATCAGCGTTTCCCGCGAAGTTCTGGCTGAACTGAAGGACAAAGGCGAAACCCAGTTCAGTTTCCGCACGGGAGGTTTGAAGGGAATGGCAGGCTCGCTGCTCGGCGCTCTCGGCCAGATGGCGGGCGGCGGCGTCCCGGGGACGCCGAAAGAAGCGAAAGGCCTGGCCAACATGGGCAAGGACGAATGCACACTCAAGCGTACAGGCAACGGTCTGGCCGCTTTCCCTGTTCTGCTAAACGATCAGCGCGTGTCGCTTCCCGCCGTGCATGCCCAATGCGCCACGGATGATGGCCTGGCTGACTTTTACTTTCTCGACGACCTCGACAATCCGCTAGCCCTGGCCTGGAAGCTGGGTAGCAGCGACACTCTGCAAGTGGTTAAGATTTCCTATCCTCCTCAACCGGCTGCTGCCCAGGCTGCGGGCGCATCGGCCGCGCAAACTGGTTCTGGCACAGGTGGCGGCCAGCAGATCGAACAGGAACTGAAGCAGAAGGGACAGGCCGAGGTCTACGGCATCTATTTCGATTTCGCCAGCGACAAGATCAAACCTGAATCCGAGCCGGTGTTGCGCGAAATTGCGGACGCGCTCCACCACAATCCGGCCTGGAAACTGGGCGTAGAAGGCCACACCGACAATATCGGCGGCGATCTGTATAACCTGGATCTATCCCAGCGTCGCGCCGAGGCAGTGAAGCTGGCACTGGTGACTCGCTATCGCATCGCCGCAGACCACCTCACTCCTCAGGGTTTTGGCGCCACCCGGCCCAAAGAACCGAATGACACGCTGGCCGGTCGCGCCCGCAACCGGCGGGTGGAACTGGTGCGGGAATAGAACCAGTAGGCGTTTCCCGGGCCAGATTGAGGAGCGGCAGATTGAGAGCGTAAGACTCGAGCGCTGCAATGGTCACCGACCCGTCTTGGTCGGCTGCTTCTCCCCCACTCGCTGGCTCACTTCGAACACCATCTTGCCGGTTTTCTTGTCAGCATCCACAACCACGTGATCGCCGTGCAAGACCTCGCCGTCCAAAATCTTTAACGCCAGCGGGTCCTGCACCAGCTTCTGAATCGCGCGTTTCAGCGGACGAGCCCCGAAGTTTGGATCGAAGCCCTCGATGAACAGCAGGTCTTTCGCCGCCTCGGTCAGCTCGAGGGAAATCTTGCGATCCGCCAGCAAGCGGCGAACGTCTTCCAACCGCAACTCGATGATCTTCACCAACTGTTCCTTGCCCAGCGGACGGAACACGATGATGTCATCCACGCGGTTCAGGAACTCGGGCTTGAAGTGGCCGTGGAGCGCGTTCATCACCTGTTTGGAGGCCTCGTCGAACTCCTGCTCTGAGCGCAATCCTTCAGACTGCAGGAAGGCGGACCCGATGTTCGAAGTCATGATGATGACAGTATTGCGGAAATCGACCGTGCGGCCCCTGCCGTCGGTCAGTCGGCCATCGTCCATCATCTGCAGCAGGACGTTGAAAACGTCGGGATGCGCTTTCTCGATTTCGTCGAACAGGACCACCGCGTAGGGTCGTCGCCGCACCTGCTCGGTCAACTGTCCGCCTTCTTCGTAGCCAATATAGCCAGGGGGCGCCCCGATCAGCCGCGAGACCGCATGCTTCTCCATATATTCCGACATGTCGATGCGCACCATGGAATGCTCATCGTCGAACAGGAATTCGGCCAAGCCCCTCGCCAGCTCGGTCTTGCCCACACCGGTTGGTCCGAGAAAAATGAAAGATCCAATCGGTCGCTTGGGATCACTCAAGCCCGCGCGCGAGCGGCGGATGGCATTGGCTACGCGCTCCAGTGCGGCGTCTTGACCCACTACGCGCTGCCGCAGGCGCTCTTCCATGGTGACCAGCTTCTTGACTTCGCCTTCGAGCATTTTTGAGACCGGAATCCCAGTCCACTTAGAAACGATACGGGCCACGTCTTCTTCGTCCACTTCCTCTTTCAACATCCGTGTGGAACGGGCGCCTCCGTCCGTTGGTTTGTCGTCCATCTGGGCGGTCAGCTTCTTCAGTTCCTCCTCCGCCTGCACCAGCAGGCCGTAGCGGATTTCCGCCACTCGCTGGAGGTTACCCTTGCGTTCCTCTGCCTGCTCTTCGATCTTGAGCTGCTCGATTTTCTCCTTAAGCGTCCGGGTGCGGGCAATCAAATCCTTCTCGCGCTTCCAGTTTGCCTTGAGCGCGTTGGACTTCTCCCGCAGGTCCGCCAGCTCTTTTTCGATTCCGGCCAGCCGCTCTCTGGAGTTGGCGTCACTTTCCTTCTTTAAGGCTTGCTTCTCGATTTCGAGCTGGGTCGCCCTGCGCTCCAGTTGGTCGATTTCGGTGGGCATGGAATCGATCTGGATACGCAGCGATGCCGCCGCCTCGTCAATCAGGTCGATCGCTTTGTCGGGCAGGAAGCGGTCCGAGATATAGCGATGCGACAAGGTGGCGGCAGCCACGATGGCGGAATCCTTGATGCGTACGCCGTGATGCACTTCGTAACGCTCTTTGAGTCCGCGAAGAATCGCAATCGTATCTTCGACATTGGGCTCGCCGACGAACACGATCTGGAAGCGGCGCTCGAGTGCGGCATCTTTTTCGATATACTTGCGATACTCGTTCAGCGTAGTGGCGCCGATGGCACGCAACTCGCCGCGGGCCAGCGCCGGCTTCAGCATGTTGGACGCGTCTATCGCGCCTTCAGCCGCACCTGCGCCGACGAGAGTGTGCAACTCGTCGATGAACAGGATGGTCTTGCCCTGGGAGTCTTCGATGTCCTTGAGGACCGCCTTGAGACGATCTTCAAACTCCCCGCGAAACTTCGCGCCCGCCAGCATCGCGCCCAGATCGAGAGACACTACGCGCTTGTTCTTCAGGGCCTCAGGCACATCACCGGAAATGATGCGCTGGGCCAGGCCCTCGACGATGGCGGTCTTGCCGACGCCGGGCTCGCCGATCAGCACCGGATTGTTCTTGGTGCGGCGAGAGAGCACTTGCACCACCCGGCGAATTTCCTCGTCACGTCCAATGACCGGATCGAGCTTTCCGCGCCGGGCCTGTTCCGTCAGATCGCGGGCATAACGCTCGAGCGCTTGATACTTGGC
>Ga0207116_10118_pt2 | contig 19232 bp, 8 predicted proteins | sample Alteio_BWMinHeat_44_FD_153550 | JGI IMG/M metagenome (GOLD analysis project Ga0207116, IMG submission 153550) | Enriched cells from forest soil in Barre Woods Harvard Forest LTER site, Petersham, Massachusetts, United States -... | ecosystem: Environmental > Terrestrial > Soil > Temperate forest >... | reverse complement strand
GGTCGGTGAATGTGGTCGTGACCAACCCGGACACGCAGAGTGCCAGTCTCACGAACGGATTTACCTACACCTCGCCAAGTGCGCCGACGGTTACCAGCGTGAGTCCGAATACCGGGCCAGCGGCGGGGGGTACGGGGATCACGATTACGGGTACGAACTTCGTCGCGGGCGCGACGGTGACGTTGGGCGGAACGGCGGCGACGAGTGTGGTAGTGGTGAGCGGAACTCAGATTACGGCCACGACGCCGGCGCATGCGGCGGGAGCAGTGAATGTAGTGGTGACCAATCCGGACACGCAGACGGGGACGCTGGTGAACGGGTTTACATACGCAGGAGCGCCCGCCGTGAGCAGCGTGGTGCCAAATGGGGGCCCAGTGGGTGGCGGCACGGGGATCACGATTACGGGTACGAACTTCGTCGCGGGCGCAACGGTGACGTTGGGAGGAACGGCGACGACGAGTGTGGCAGTGGTGAGCGGGACGCAGATCACCGCCACAACACCGGCCCATGCGGCAGGAGCGGTGAACGTAGTGGTGACCAACCCTGACACGCAGAGTGGGAGTCTCACGAACGGGTTCACATACGCAGCAGCGCCCGGGGTAAGCAGCGTGAGTCCGAGCACGGGGCCAGCGGCGGGCGGCACGGGGATCACGATTACGGGTACGAGCTTCGTTACGGGAGCGACGGTGACGTTCGGGGGGACAGCGGCGACCAGCGTGGTGGTGGTGAGCGGGACGCAGATCACGGCGAGGACACCAGCCCATGCGGCCGGAGCGGTGACGGTGACAGTGACCAACCCGGACACACAGAATGGAAGTCTCACGAACGGGTTCACGTACGCAGCAGGGCCTGGGGTGAGCAGTGTGAGTCCTAACACGGGGCCAGCGGCCGGGGGTACGGGGATTACGATTACGGGTACGAACTTCGTTACTGGCGCGACGGTGACGTTGGGTGGAACGGCGGCAACGAGTGTGGTGGTGGTGAGCGGGACGCAGATCACGGCAACGACGCCTGCCCATGCGGCGGGAGCGGTGAACGTAGTGGTGACCAACCCGGACACGCAGACGGGGACACTCACGAATGGGTTTACGTACGCGGGGGCGCCGTCGGTGACGAGTGTGACGCCGAACAACGGAGCGGCCGGAGGGGGGACGGGAGTAACGATTGGGGGAACGGGATTCGTATCGGGAGCGACGGTGAAGTTCGGGGGAACGGCGGCGACGAGTGTGGTAGTGGTGAGCGGAACGCAGATCACGGCCACGACGCCGGCCCATGCGGCGGGAGCGGTGAACGTGGTGGTGACCAACCCGGACACGCAGACGGGGACGCTGACCAATGGGTATACCTACACCACAGGAGTGGCGATTGGGTTTGCGCAGCTGGCAGCAGCGACCCCGCAGACGCCGACGCAGGTGGTGACGGTGGGGTATCCGGGGGCGCAGACGTTAGGGAACCTGAACGTGGTGGTGGTGGGATGGAATGATACCAGCGCCACGGTGCAGTCGGTGAGTGATAGTGCGGGGAACGTATACAGTTTGGCGATCGGGCCGACGAGTGGGACGAATTTGCGGCAATCGATCTACTACGCGCCGAACATTAAGAGTGGGAACAACACGGTAACGGTGCGGTTCAGTCAGGCGGCGGTGTATCCGGACATTCGGATTTTGGAGTATCGGGGGGTAAGTGCGGTAGATGTGACGGCGGGAGCGAGTGGGAACAGTGGGACGGCGAATAGCGGGTCGGCAACCACGACGACCGCGAACGAGTTGATCGTGGGCGCGAACACGGTATCTTCGGGCGCGCTAGTAGGGAGTGGATTCACGGTGAGGATTGTGACTGATCCGGACGCAGATTTGGTGGAAGACCGGGTGGTGACGACGACGGGGAGCTACAGTGCGCCGTCCACATTAAGCTCGTCGGGCTTCTGGGTCATGCAGATGGTTACGTTTAAATAGCAGAGTCACGTCTTGGTAATGATCTTCGACCGGAATCTCAGGTCTACAGGACATCAGCCAACAACGTCAATCTAGGAGACTTATGGAAAGACTGCTCCTCCCTCGCGGTCTTGCACGTTCCCAGCATCCGCGCTTTGCAGTGTTCGCAGCCGCATCGCTTTTTTTCTGGCTGTATCCGGCCAGTTTGCTGGCTGCACCCACGATCAGGTATGTGCAGAGCAACTACGCGGTGCCGCAAACGCCTCAGACCACGGTTACGGTGAAGTTCAACGCGGCCCAGACTGCGGGTAACCTGAGCGTAGTAGTCGTGGGGTGGAACGACAGCGCTGCGACTGTAAGTTCAGTTACCGATAGCAGCGGAAACTCCTACCTGCGCGCAGTGGGGCCGACAGTGGTCAGCGGAGTGTTGTCGCAATCGATTTATTATGCCAGGAACATCGTAGCTGCCGGGGCAGGAGCCAACACCGTGAAGGTGGTATTTAGCCAGGCTGCGGTATACCCGGACATTCGTATTCTCGAGTACAACGGCGCGGATTTGACCATTCCGGTGGACGTAACGGCAGCTAGCAGCGGGAACGGTGGGACAAGCACAAGCAATAGCGGGTCGGTGACGACCACGAACGCTACGGATCTCCTGTTCGGGGCGAATATTGTCACCGGTGGGACTGGCGCAGCGGGGAGTGGCTTTACTCGCAGGGTACTGACAGTTCCAGACAGCGATATTGTGGAAGACCGGATGGTGGCGGCCACTGGATCCTATAGTGCGACGGCCCCGGTAACCGGGAATTGGATCATGCAGATGGTTGCCTTCCGCGCACAGGTGTTGGGAGGCGACACCCAGCCGCCGACGGCGCCGACAAACCTGACCGCGACGGCAGTGAGCGGGAGCCAGATCAATCTGACTTGGACCGCTTCGACCGACAACGTAGGTGTGACTGGGTACATGGTTGAACGCTGTAAGGGTACCGGTTGTGGGACCTTCGCGCAGATCGGGACGCCGACCGCGACGACATTTAATGACACGGGACTGGCGGCAAATACGAGTTACAGCTACCGGATTCGGGCCACTGATGCAGCGGGGAACCTGAGCGGATATTCCACCGTAGCGAGCGCGACGACCCAGAACCCAGACACGCAACCCCCAACCGCGCCCACGAATTTGAGTGCGACAGCAGCGACTGCAAGCCAGATCAATCTAAGCTGGACGGCGTCGACGGACAACGTGGGCGTAACCGGGTACCTGATCGAGCGCTGTCAGGGTACAGGATGTGCGACCTTTGTACAGATAGGCTCCCCATCGGGAACCACCTATAGCGACACCGGGCTGACCCAGTCCACAAGTTACAGTTATCGCGTTCGGGCCACTGATGCGGCAGGGAACTTCAGTTCCTATTCCAATCTCGCGTCGGCAACCACGCTAGTCACCATTCCCGGGCTGGTGGCCGCTTACTCATTCGATGAGGGTGCCGGCTCGACTATCACGGACTTGTCGGGTAACGGAAATAATGGAACGCTGGCAAACACCGTGTGGACGACCGCGGCCAAGTATGGGAATGCCCTTGTATTCAACGGCTCCAACTCGCGGATCACGGTTAACGATTCTTCCTCGTTGCATCTCACAACGGGGATGACCCTCGAGGCCTGGGTGAATCCGTCCATAGTGAACAATGGATGGCGGGACGTTATTTACAAGGGAAACGACAATTATTTTCTCGAGGGGACATCGGACAATGGCGCACCGGGTAGTGGTGTGACGGTTGGTTCGGCGGATAATGTGATCCGCGCATCCACATCCCTATCGGCCAATGCCTGGTCGCACTTAGCATTCACTTATGACGGTTCGGCGCTGCGGCTGTACGTGAACGGTGTACAGGTAGCCAGCCTGGCCCAGACGGGTGCCATCACGACTTCCTCTAACCCACTGCAGATTGGAGGCGACAACATTTACGGGCAATACTTTTCGGGCAGCATTGATGAGGTCCGGGTATATAACCAGCCTCTGACACAAACTCAGATTCAGTCAGACATGGCCACACCAATCGGTAGCAGTGGCCAGCTACCTTCGGTAAGCCTCAGCCCGCAGAGTATCAATTTCGGCAGCCTGGCGACCGGATCTACGAGTGCGCAGCAGCGGCTGACCCTGACGAACGTCGGCGGCGCGCAACTGGTGATCAGTAGCATTTGGATTTCCGGGAGCAACGTCGGGGATTTTGCCCAGACTAACAATTGCGGAAGCAACGTCGCTCCCGGCGGTTCCTGTACGATCAATGTGACTTTCACTCCAACAACGACAGGCGCACGTAGTTCAGCCGTAGCTATCAGCGACAATGCACCCGGCGGCACAAATACCGTTCCTCTCTCGGGCACAGGAACCGGACTCACGGTCACGCCGCGGGTTGCGGCGCTGACACTTACCCGGACGCAACAATTCACGGTCAATGGTGGAACCGTGACGTGGTCTGTAGACGGAATACCCGGTGGCTCGGCAACCTCCGGTACGATAAGCGGTACCGGTCTATACGCTCCGCCAAACGGTGTGGGAATGCACATCGTCACCGTAACCACTACTGACCAATCGCAATCGGCGAGTGCCACCGTATATATCACCAACTACCCCGGTACGTTCACGCACCATAATGACACCCTCCGAACCGGCCAGAATACAAACGAGACAGTGTTGACTCCGGGCAACGTCACCCACGCCCAATTTGGAAAGCTTTTTTCCTACACCATGGATGGAATTGCGTTTGCCTCACCGCTGTACGTGGCCAACGTAAACGTCCCGGGGCAGGGCTTCCACAACGTGGTGTACATTGCAACCGAGCATGACAGCATTTACGCCTGGGACGCTGATGGGTTGAGTACGACTCCTCTGTGGAAGGTCAGCTTCCTTCAGTCCGGTGTGACGTCAGTACCTTGCGGAGATACCGGCGAATGCGGTGACATCCCCAATGAAATCGGCATCACCGGAACACCTACAATCGATCAGGGCACCGGCACACTGTACCTCGTTGCAAAGACGAAGGAGGGAGTGAACTACGTACAGAGGCTGCATGCCCTCGATATCGCTACGGGCGCTGAGAAGTTTAACGGACCAGTGTTGATTCAAGCCCTCATCCCGGGATCCGGTGAGGCTTCCCAAGGGGGCCAGTTGTCTTTTGATCCTCTCCGAGAGAACCAACGGCCTGCGCTTGTGTTGAGCAACGGGGTGGTTTACATAGGGTGGGGTTCGCACGGAGATCAGCATCCGTGGCACGGCTGGGTTATTGGCTACAACGCAGCTACGCTTCAGCAGTCGATGGTCTATTGCGTCAGCCCCGACGGTTACGGCGGTGGTGTCTGGTCAAGCGGAGGAGGACTGGGCGCCGATTCCGGCGGAAACATCTTCTTTAATACTGGTAACGGAGACTTTACAGTTAATACCGGGGGTAAAGACTACGGAGATACGGTTGTCAAACTCGGTTCGGCTGGAAGTGTCGTGGATTACTTTACGCCATTCGACCAGGGGAATCTGGAGTCTCAGGATCTTGACCTTGGGTCGGCGGGTCCGGTCCTCCTGCTGGATCAGCCCGGTTCGATTCCCCACCTTTTGGTCACTGCCGGGAAAAATGGAACCGTTTATGTTGTCAACCGAGATAATATGGGCCACTTCCATTCGGGAAACGACAACCAAATTGTCCAGTCTCTCCCGGGCATTCTTCCGCATGGCCTCTTGGATGAAGGTAACTTCGGCGCGCCCGTATTCTTCAACGGATATGTTTACTTTGCCGCCGTAAAGGATACCCTCAAGGCTTTCCAGTTGAGTAACGGTCTGTTGTCTAACGGGCCCACGTCACAGTCCTTGGATGTTTACCCGAATCGTGGTGGAGCGTTCGCCGCCTCGGGCAATGGCAATACTAACGGCATTGTGTGGGCTATGCAGGACAATAACCCTGGAAGTGGAATTCTCCACGCTTACGACGCAGGTAATCTGGGGAACGAGCTTTACAACACCAGCCAAGCTGGCTCTCGCGACGCGCCAGGGGTAGCCTCGAAGTTCAGCATCCCGCTTGTGGCAAATGGAAAAGTGTTTCTTGGCGCCCAGAACAAGTTGGTGGTGTACGGGCTATTGCCGTAAGGGGCGTATCACCGCAAACCCCTGGAGAAAGTTCGTTCAGTCGGGAAGATAATTCCGCCTGCGAGGGCACAAACGAAAGATTGCGCGATGGAAGTGACAACACCGTGTTTTGACGTAGTTCAGGTTTGATGTGATATCAATTCGTTCGCAAACTCAACTTTGTAAAAGAACTGGACGACACGAATTCTGCACATGGCTCATCCCGAAAAATTGTTTTTGAGCTTGGGCATTGTTGTGTTCGCGCTGGTCCTTGCCTCGCGAACCCAAGCTGCAGAAACCCCTCGGATCTACGTTTCCAACGAAGACAGCGGAGAGATTACCGTCGTCGAACCCCCGACGGGTCAAATCCTGCGCCGCATTCATGTGGGCAAACGTCCGCGCGGCATAAAGCTGACGCTCGACGGTAAACTACTCTACGTGGCACTTTCCGGCTCGCCCGGGGCTAGTCCAGGAGTGGATGAGTCCACGCTCCCATCCCCGGACCGCACCGCCGATGGTATCGGAGTTGTGGATGTTGCAACTTTCAAACTCTTGCGTACGCTACCCAGTGGCCAAGATCCAGAAGCCTTCGACCTGTCTCCAGATGGCAAGACGATCTTTATCTCCAATGAAGAGACGGCGGAAGTGGCGGTGCTGGATGTGGCAACTGGTAAGCTTACTCAAAAAGTGCTCGTCGGCAGAGAGCCGGAGGGTGTGACGGTACGCCCCGACGGAAAAGTGGTGTATGTCACCTGTGAGGGTGACAGTGAAGTGGTAGCCATCGACACCGTAACCCTGAAAGTTGTGTCCCACATGCACACCGAGCCGAGGCCAAGGTCCGTCGTCTTCACTAAGGACGGCTCGACCGCTTTTGCCACGGCCGAAAGAGGTGCCGCTGTAACCGTTCTTGATGGAATCAGACATAAGACGGTCGGGACGATCACGATCCCGTCGGTGGCCGGAAACCTTCAGCCGGCGCGACCCATGGGCTCCGTGCTTGCGCCCGACGGCAGCCAGATTTTTGTGTCGAATGGGCGCGGTGGAAGCGTCGCCGTCATCAATGTCGCCAGCCATAAGGTAATGCGGATGATCGATAATGTCGGAGCCCGCCCGTGGGGGATTGGAGTGAGTCCGGACGGGAGGAAGATCTACACTGCTAACGGTCCGTCCGATGACGTGTCGGTCATCAATGTGGAAACGGGGCGCGTAGAACAGCGAATTAAAGTGGGCGGACGACCCTGGGGCTTGGTCGTGGCGCCACGTCCGTAGGACGCGCAACTTTCCTCATCACCCGATCTCGCTGCGGGGCGATTTTCTCAGTGGTGCATCGGCGCTCTCGCGAAGGGTGACCTGTCCCAGGTCCGCCAGAACGCGCGCATTTCGTTCGCTGCGCCTAGCGAGACGCGTATGTAGGTATCTATCGCGGGAACTGGACTGCCGAGCAATATATTTTCTTTGCGAAAATATTCGATAACCTCGCCGGCCCGATGTTGCGTGTTCAGCATCACGAAGTTTGCGTGAGAATCGATGAACCTTAGCATCCGAGCCTGGGCCTGGTTCAGGAATTCCTGGCGAGCATCCGTATTCTGCTTGACGAAGTTTCGGACACTTTCCGTGTCTTCCAGCGCGGCAGTAGCTGCACGAACCACTACGCCATTCACGCTGTTCAACGTGATGTGAGGGCGCATTTGCTCGATGACGGCAGGTGCGGCAATGCAGTATCCCAAGCGGAGTCCCGCCAGCGCGTATACCTCGGAGAACGTACGGCAGACGATGACTTTTTCCGCGTTGGTGGGACGATCGACAAACGATGCATACATGGAAGATTGACCAGCGTAATGGTGATAGGCCTCGTCAATCAATACGTAGCAACTGGGGTGGAGATTGGCGATGAAGCTCTCCAAATCTTTTCTGGGCGTGAGCGAAGCAGTCGGGTTATTCGGGTTACAGATGTAGACTAGTGACGTAGTGGCGTCGACACGTGCCAGCATTTCGTTGAGATCGTGGGCAAAGCTTCGATCCAGCGGGACCGAGACGACCTCTGCTCCCGCCGCCTTGGCGTACCGACCGATAGCTTCAAAAGTAGGGGATGCCTGCACTAATTGCTTGCCACGCCGAAGAAACGCAACTGCGGCTACTCGTAGGATCTCGGTGGAGCCGCAGCCCAGCAAGACCTGCTCCGGCTTGACGCCATGGAAGCTTGCGATGCTCCCCGTCAATTCGGCATAGTCTGCATTGGGGTAGCGGTTGGCGGTGGACACGGCTGAGTGCATTGCGGCGAGAGCTTTTTTGCACGGCCCGTAAACATTCTCATTCTCGTTCAAACGAACGGGTCCCCTGGGCACTATTGGCCCGGTTGGCTCTAAAACATGGGCCGGCCAGATGCGAGTCACCGGCATTGCGGCCCCTGCAGCTGCGCCAGTACTAATCGTGCGGAGAAAGTTTCTGCGAGAAATAAGCATGTGACTACTCTGTTCTCGTCTTTCTGCTAATGTGGAGGCGATGCTCCACTGTTGTTTTGAAACCTGAACGGTGTTTGCTATGGTACCTCAGCTACAACAGTTTCCTTAAGGTGGCTAGGCCAACATCGATAGATACGGCCCAGATGCGGCGTCCGCAACCCCCGCAACCCCCGCCTTGCAACCTTCTGCGTAAGTTGATCCTTCGGCATTGAAATCACAACAAGCTGGACCGAATGCCACGCGCTGATCCCCGGATTCCGGCACTCTCCAGGGAGGCGGTCGCTCAAACTAGCTCAAATACTCCTGCAAGTACGTAACGCCTCGGGGATCACGCCGGCATTATCAACCTTTTGAGGCGATCGCCGCCGCCCGACTAACAGGAAGATTACCGTTGAGTAACAGTTACTGTTGTGCGATGTCGACGATGTTGAAGAGCGATAGACTCGGATAGTAGAAACCGCTGAGCCGGCGTCGCCCGAGAGTACGGGTTCCTGTAATTGCGGTAGAGGGACGCTCCCAGATTCTATGCGAAACCAGGATGTTGAGGTTATTATCGGCCATTCCGGGATGGGGACAGGACTTCATGCCGCGTCATTGTACACTCCGAAAAGTGTTTCGAAAGACGGAAACACCATCGAGATCAGCGTTCGAGGCCGTTGGGTTCGAGCCCCCGCGCTGGAAATAAACCGCCAGATATTTGTAATCACGGGCAGTTGGATCAAGAGTGCTACAGTTCACGATGAGGAATGGCTGGAGACGGAGCTGATCAATCCCGAGGCTTGCGTGAACCAGCTGCGCGAGCAAGGATCCGAGCTCCGACCTGACTTATTCTCGTTTACACAAAAAGTGTCCGCCACGGTTCCAAGGCACACATTTCCCATGGAATGGGACAGCCTGGCAGCTATTCGGATCACTACATGGCAAAACTGGTGGGAGCAGTTGCCTCGTGAAACCCGGAAGAATGTCAGACGATCAGAGAAACGAGGCGTCAAAATTGCATGTGAGGATTTCAGCGACGAACTGGTCGGCGAAATTCTCCAAATACAAAATGAGTGTTCGGTGCGGCAAGGACGACTCTACCAACACTATGGAAAGAGTTTCGACCAGGTGAAACGAGACCATTCAGGATTTGCGGAACGGAGCGATTTTATCTGCGCTCGCTTCGAAAACGAATTGATCGGCTTCTTGAAGCTGGTTGACCGGGGAGATGTGGCGTCGATAATGCAATTGAATTCACAAGTGGCCCATTACGACAAGCGACCCGCCAATGCCTTGTTGGCAAAGGCGGTTGAGATCTGCGAAACGAAAGGAATCTCCTACCTCACTTACGGAAGATTTAATTACGGAAATAAAGACGATTCCGGCCTTCGGGATTTCAAGATTCGAAATGGCTTTGAGAACGTGCTGGTTCCCCGGTATTACGTTCCGCTAACGCCGTGGGGAAAAATCTGCGTAAAAGCACGGCTGTATCGTGGACTCCATCAAATTCTTCCAAGTAGCGTGATCAAAGCAGGTGTCAATATTCGGGCGAAATGGTATAGCTTTCGGGCGATTGAACGAACCACTCTTGTTGAGAGTACACAGGACGCAAAGAGAAACTCCTCCGGGTTGCCACGCTCGGGAAGACAGACTTGCAACATTTCTAATCGATGGAGCGCGAGCAATCTTACCTCGCAAAAGAGCCCAACTCAGCCGGTTGGGAGCAAGTAATTCTTATCCGACAACCCGACGGACTTCGAAGGACTGACAGCACATCATCGGCGTAGCGGTACGACAGACTCCGGCCTCGACACGCACAATCGTCTGAGATCACACTTGCCGAAAGATCCGCATCTGATCGCTATGCTCGACTGCACAAGCCTTCGGGCTGCGGTGAGGATGGAGCCGCGGGCTGGAGTCGAACCAGCGATAAAGGCTTTGCCGACCTATGCCTTGCCACTTGGCGACCGCGGCAAGGTTAGAGTAAGGCAATTACCTCTCTCGCGCGACGGCACAAAAGTAACAGTCTGAGGGTTACCTGTCGTGCCCCCAACCCGTCCCTTGAAAAATGGCAACTGTGGTAACGATTCCGCCGGTGAGGCGCTGCAGGCTGCGTGGCAAATCGAATGAGGCAAGGGGTCAACAGTCCGGCAGGCCAAACACCTGGAATAGCCTTTCGGAGTTTCGATAGACTAGCTCGATAACGTATTCAGCACCGTCCACCGTTCAAATCAGGGACTACCATAGTCGAAAAAGCCATGCATATTCTTCATGTCGTGGGAGCTAGGCCGAACTTCATGAAAGCCGCGCCCGTGATGCGTGCGCTTAAGAAGTTGCCCGAAGTGCGACAGACTTTGGTCCACACCGGCCAGCATTATGACAAGAACTTGTCTGAGGTTTTCTTTTCGCAGCTTGAAATTCCAGAACCGGACGCAAATCTGGGAGTTGGTTCCGGCAGCCAGGCGCGCCAGACCGCAGAGATCATGAGCCGTTTCGAAATCATCGTAGTCAACTATCGGCCGGACGTAGTTTTGGTTTACGGAGATGTTAACTCCACCCTGGCGGCTGCCCTGGTGTGTTCTAAATTAATTGTCCGGGTAGGTCATGTGGAAGCTGGTCTCCGCTCGTTTGACCGGACTATGCCAGAGGAAATCAATCGCATCGTCACAGACCACCTCTCTGACCTCTTGTTCACTCCTTCCGAAGATGGAGACATCAATCTCAAACGTGAGGGCATTCCTGAAGACAAGATTTATAGGGTCGGCAATGTGATGATTGATTCCCTCATTCGGCTTCTCCCGAGCGCAACCCTGTGTCGCAAGAATGGCGTGCCTGATCGCTATGCCTTAGTCACGCTCCATCGCCCTTCCAATGTCGATGACAGGGCGACCTTGAAGGGCATCCTCGAATCCCTGCTTGAGGTCAGTCGAACGCTGGAGGTTGTCTTTCGGTGCACCCGCGGACGCGCCACTCTACCGACAAAATCGACATCGATATCCAAAGGCTTCACCTGCTGGAGCCTTTGCCTTACATCGAATTCCTCGCCCTCCAGCTAGGTGCTGCGGTGGTCATCACCGACTCGGGCGGTGTTCAAGAAGAGACAACCTATTTGGGAGTGCCATGCTTAACCTTGCGCAGCAATACCGAACGTCCCGTAACCGTCACCCTAGGAACAAATGTGCTGGTCGGCCAGGACCGGAGGAAGCTGAGTTTCGAGCTAAGCAGGATTCTGGAAGGAAAAGCAAAAACAGGTAAGATACCACCCTTATGGGACGGTCATGCAGGAGATCGGATCAGAGGGATTCTGTCCCGGCTGTAAGTTTGGAAACTCGACATAGAATCTCTGCGCTCCATGACTCACACACTATTCTGGCACCGCGATCTCGCTCCATCCTAGATCAGAGATAGTTTCAAAGCGAAGGTGCAGCAAGCGTATTCCAGTTGGCGCCCAGCCATTTCTGCAATGCGCTCATCAAATTGGGCTTAGCTCGGGCATGGGTTGCTGCGGCCGGCCGGACGCTTGAAGACGGTTTGGGGCCGATAGCGCCGGCTGACCCTCGCTGAAGATTTTCTCTCAGCCCAATAACCCATTCCCGCAACGGACCTTCTGATTGTGAGTCCAGCTTCGTTTCCACTTCGCCGAACTGGGCCAACGTTTGTAACGCGGATATCCCACCCAGGCCATTTTTATTTTCCCCGCCAGGCGCGTGAATTTCAGAGTACAGTGAATCAAGGGCAGTGCGTCAGCTATGTCGATCATCATTAGCATCAGGGAAGGAAAGGAGTGTCCTAAAGGGGGGCACAACCACTTCTACAGTAAATGTGTTTCTGACGGAGTTGCCTGGACAGCAGACGATTCAGTTGCAGCAGTATGTGCTGGTCTAAGGCTGCCACGACTCTGGACAAATAGCAGGATTTCGGCCAGTTCATTGGGAGTGAATCAAAGCCCTTCAGGGTCCGAAACGACAATTCATCGGCTAGCGAGGGCACTGGCGTGAGAGTCAGTGCCGACTGGGAAGCCGTTTTGCGTGGACCTCAATTCGTTGTGAATTTCCCGGGCGCCGTGCACCGCTCCCGATCTCGCTGACAATATTCTTGTCGAATGCGCTGATGCCGCTCGGGCTGAGTACCTCGTACCAGCAACGAGGCCATTCTTCGAGGGTCTGGAAGAACTCAACATCTCGGTGCGACGTTCTTCGTCGAGCAGGGTGGGACTAGATCAATCGGTAACAGATTACCGGCACCCGGTTCCTTTTACAGCGAAGATCGCGCCTCGATCGCACAAAGCGCGCGTCCGCGCGCCCTCGCAGTTTCGTTGCCACAGGTTTTCGATTTTTGCAAGACGGTTTGAGAAATCGGAAAGTTGCAGTACCCGAAGGTATCGAGCCGATGGATATCTTCTCTCCTGATTCCGAATCTGCAAGGCTGGGGTTGCTATGCGTTTCCCCGAACGCACCCTCACGCCCTTCCTGCTTCGATTTATCATCCTTGTATTCTCACTAGCCTCGACCTTATGTTACGCAGGGTCCCCTTACGGCACGCTGGGGCTGCGCTGCAGTCCCGACCAGATATGGTCCGGTGTAGTGTTTGTGGGCCAGTCCACCACCATACCTGTTGCCCTAAGCAATACTGGCTCGACGACCATAACTGTTTCGGCCGTCGTCCCGGGGGGCTCTGGATTCGCTATCAGTGGCTTGAATTTGCCTCTTACCTTATCCCCCGGACAGAGCGTGCCCTTCAGCGTCAGCTTCAGCCCTCAGGCACGTGGACGCGTTGATGCAACGTTCGGATTCACCATCGCCTCGGGCCCGACCCTCAATCTCAACGTTCATGGCTGGGGAGCAATCCCGGGTCTGCTTACGGTCAATCCTCCCAGCATCGGCTTTGGAACCGTCCTCACGGGAACGGCCACACAAAACGTAACCATCAAGAGCACTCTTGGCCGCGTGATCGTCAATCAGGCGGTAGTTTCCGGGAGTGGGTTCAGTATCAGCGGACCGAGCTTGCCGCTCATGCTCGGTTGGGGTCAGACTGCGACCTTCAGCGTCACCTTTACCCCCCAATCCAGCGGTGCTGTAACCGGCAGCGTTACGATTCTTAGCAATGGGTCAGGTGCCGGCCTAACCATTCCGCTTACCGGCACAGGAGGGGCCGCTGCGGGGTCACTCAGCGCTACCGCCCCGACTCTTAACTTCGGAAATGTACAGGTCGGGAGTAGTCAGACACTTTCGGAAACTCTGACCAACTCCGGAGGTTCTCCAGTCACCATCAGCCAGGCAACGGCGACGGGTGCTTACGGCGTGAGCGGCCTCGGCCTGCCGATGACTCTGGTGGCTGGTCAGAGTTCGAGCTTCAGCGTGAAGTTCACCCCGACGACCGGCGGATCGGCCGGCGGCAATCTGTCCATCGCCAGCAATGCATCGAATCCTAACCTCAGCGTCCCGCTCTCCGGCTCAGGCGTCACGCCTGGAGCACTCACCGCTACTGTCCCCAGCCTTAGCTTTGGCAGCGTCCAGGTCGGAAGCAGTCAGACACTTTCGGAAACCATGACCAACTCCGGCGGGTCCAATGTGACCATCACCGCGGCCTCCACCGTTATTCCTTACAGCATGAGCGGAATGACCTTGCCTACAACCATAACGCCCGGTCAAAGCGCCAACTTCAGCGTGAAGTTCACGCCGACGACCGGTGGATCGGCCAGCGGCAATCTTTCCATCATTAGCAATGCCTCGAATCCGACAATGGCGGTTCCACTCTCTGGAACCGGAGTCACTCCTGGATCGCTTACCGCTACCGCCAGCAGCCTTAGCTTCGGTAGTGTTCAGGTGGGAAGTAGTCAGACACTTTCTGAGACGCTGACCAACTCCGGCGGATCTTCGGTCACCATCAGCCAGGCAACGGTGACCGGCGCCTATGCGGTGAGCGGCCTTGGCTTGCCGGCAACTCTGGCGGCTGGTCAGAGTACCAGGTTCAGCGTGAAGTTCACGCCGACGACCGGCGGATCGGCCAGCGGCAATCTTTCCATCACCAGCAACGCCTCAAGTCCTACCCTCAGCGTCCCGCTCTCCGGCTCAGGTGTCACTCCTGGATCGCTTACCGCTACCGCCAGCAGCCTTACCTTTGGTACCGTCCAGGTCGGTAATAGTCAGACATTATCGGAGACGCTAACCAACTCAGGAGGCTCCAGCCTGACCGTCACTCAAGCCAACGTTACCGGCACGGGGTTTGGCGTAACTGGATTAACCTTGCCGTTAACCCTGACCCCGGGACAGAGCTTCAATTTCGGCGCCGTCTTTACTCCTACTTCAGGGGGTAACGCCAGCGGCAACATTGCGGTGGTCTCGAATGCCTCGAATCCGAATGTTGCGATCTCAATGTCAGGTAGCGGAGCGGTCGCCGGTCAGCTGACAATTAGTCCGGCCACCCTGAGCTTTGGCAGCGTTGTCGTGGGGCAGAGCAAGAGCATGACCACCACTCTCAACGCCACGGGATCGAGCGTGGTGGTCTCCTCCGCCTCCGCGGGCACTTCGGAGTTCGCCGTGGGCGGGCCGTCGCTTCCGTTGACGATTCCGCCCGGCCAGTCCGCGTCATTTACTGTGACTTTCACACCGCAAGCCAGCGGTGCAGCTTCGGCTGGTGCTTCTTTTGTTAGCAATGCGACAAATTCCACGATGCAGGTGTCGCTCACGGGCAGCGGCACTCCACCGCCGGCACACAGCGTCAATCTTTCCTGGAACCCGAGCACTTCCGGGGCGGTAGGCTACAACGTTTACCGTGGCAACACTTCAGGCGGGCCCTACACTGAGATCAACCCGATGCTCGATCCCAGCACGAGTTATACGGACAGCACAGTCCTGGGTGGGCAAACCTATTATTATGTCTCTACCGCTGTGGATGCGAGTGGTGTGGAGAGTGGATTCTCGAACCAAGTGAAAGCCACAATTCCCGCTCCGTAATGCCCCAAGCGCCTACCTGTCCATCCATAGTGCGCAGCAAAGCAATTCTTGCCGCCAGTTTGAATGCCATTTGAACACCTGTTTCCAGCCGTGTTCGTGGGCTGTCGCCGTCATGCATAATGGGTGAAAAAGCCGAGTGCAAGGATCCAGGAGCCCGTCGGGCTTGCCACTCTCACTGCAAGCGCGCCGCGCGCACGTCCTCGGTCATCATCCGCAGAATCTCGCGTCCGATGGCGAGAGAGGCGGTGGCGGCCGGCGACGGAACGTTCAAAACGTGCAGCATGTTTTTCGCGCGCACGAACTGAAAATCATCCACCAGGAATCCATCTCGCCTCAAAGCTTGCGCCCGCACTCCGGAACCATTGGCGACCAGATCGGAGTCGTGGATCCCAGGAACTAGGCGCTGTAGAGCTTCTACGAACGCGCTCTTTCTCACAGAGCGATAAACCTCACTCACGCCATCTCGCCAGTATTTGTACGCCATACGCCAAAACCCTGGATAGGTGAGCACTCCGGCGGCGTCGCGAAGGTTGAAATCGGTCCAGCGATAACCCTCCCGCTTGAAGGCGAGAACTGCGTTCGGCCCGGCATCCACTGTGCCATCGATGCGGCGGGTGAAATGCACACCAAGGAACGGGAACCGTGGATCGGGCACAGGATAAATGAGTCCTCGCACAAGATATCGCTTCTCCGGAACGAGTTCGTAATATTCTCCGCGAAACGGTACGATCATTACTTCAGGTTCTTGTCCCGCTATGCGGCTTACACGATCACTGTGCAGCCCAGCGCAGTTTATTACGTAACCAGCCTCGAACACGCCACCGCTAGTCTCGACCATCGTTTTCCCGCCACGCTCGACTATACCCACCACCTTTGTGCTGGTCTTCACGGTACCGCCGCGCGCGGCCACAATAGTGGCGTATTTGCTGCACACCGCAGCGTAGTCCGTGATGCCCGCGCCGGGCACGTGCAATCCGCGTAGGCCTCCGCACTGAGGCTCGATCTCGCGGAATTGTTCTGGCTCGAGAAGGCGCAGCCCGGCAATTCCGTTTGCCCGGCCGCGCTCAAGCAAAGATTGCAGACGAGGAAGCTCGTCATCCCGGGTGGCTACGATCAGTTTTCCGCAAACCTGGTGGGCGATATTGTGCTCGCGGCAGAATTTCAACATGGCCGCAGCGCCCTCTACGCACAACCGCGCCTTCATCGATCCCGGCTTGTAGTAGATGCCGGAGTGAATCACGCCGCTGTTGTGCCCGCTTTGATGGCGGCCTACACCGGCTTCTTTTTCTACCAGCAGCAGACGCAGGTGGGGATAGAGTGCGGTGGCGTGCATGGCGGTCGACAATCCGATGATTCCACCGCCGATTACCACGATGTCAAAGTTTTGATCGGGCATGAATGATGCAGTCGAAGACGACTACATAGTTGCTCTAACCCCGGATCCTGCTGCGCACTCGGTGAGTATATAACCTCGGTTCAGGGCCTTCCGGGCGGCTCAATAGGGGAGAATGACATGCTAGAATCCAGACGCGACTACCAAATTTCCAAATGACAATGACGATAACTGAGTCCTCATCCACGACTATTTTTTCCGAACTGAAGAGCCGGATTGACAAGCGCCAGGCGCGGGTTGCCATCATGGGACTGGGCTATGTAGGGTTGCCGCTAGCGCTGCTCTATAGCGAGCAGAAGTTTCCCGTGACGGGCTTCGACATCGACCAACGCAAGGTGTCTACGCTAACCCAGGGCGGATCTTACATTTTTCGCATTGCGGCCAGCGAGATCCAGCAAGCGAGGGCACGCGGCTTCGAAGCCACCACAGACTATTCGCGATTGACTGAGATGGATGCCATCATCATTTGCGTGCCCACGCCGCTGAACGAATATCACGAGCCTGATCTCAGTTACATCACTGACACAGCCAAAGCCATCGCTCCTCATCTGCGTGCCGGTCATCTGGTGGTACTAGAGAGCACAACCTATCCCGGGACCACGGAAGAAGTCATGATTCCCATCCTCGAAAAGGGGAACCCTCACGGTTTTAAGGCGGCGCGGTCAGGAGCATCGAGCGCGCAGGAGTTTTACGTGGCGTTCTCGCCTGAACGGGAAGATCCCGGCAATCAAACGGTAGCGCGGCGGGATATTCCAAAGGTGGTGGGCGGGCTGGATCCGCAAGCCTCGGAGCTGGCCGCAGCGCTGTACGGAGCGATCTTTAACCGGGTAGTGCGGGTCTCATCGCCGGCGGTGGCGGAGATGACCAAGCTCCTGGAGAATATTTACCGCTGCGTGAATATTGCTTTGGTGAACGAGCTGAAGTTGTTGTCGCTGCGTATGGGTTTGGACATCTGGGAAGTGATCGCAGCGGCTTCCACCAAGCCGTTTGGCTTTCACGCTTTCTATCCCGGGCCGGGATTAGGTGGGCATTGCATCCCCATTGATCCTTTTTATCTGGCATGGAAGGCGAAGGAGTGGGATTTCCGCACTCGTTTCATCGAACTGGCGGGCGAGATCAACGCCAATATGCCGTATCATGTGCTGGAATCGGTGTCTAAAGCCTTGAATCAGCACAAGAAGGCGCTGAACGGGGCCAAAGTACTGGTTCTAGGCGTGGCTTATAAAAAGGACATTGATGATCTGCGTGAATCGCCCGCTCTCACGATCATCGAATTGCTGCAAAAGCAGGGGGCCGTGGTCAGCTACCACGATCCCTATTTCCCGACCGTGGGCAAGGGACGAAAGTACGATCTACAGATGAAGTGCGCCACGCTGGAAAACCTGGGGCAATACGATTGCGTGCTGATCGTGACCGACCACTCTGACTATGACTACGAACGCATCGTGCGCGAATCACAACTGGTGGTGGACACGCGCAATGCGACCCGCGGCATCCGCAGCCCGAAAATTGTGCCCTGTTAGCGAGTGGAGACCCGACAGGCACAACAATCAGAAGGTTGGATGACCAAGTTCTCACCACAACTGCGTTTTGCCCTACTCGGTGCGATTTCTCTAGCAATTTGGTGGCGTCCATTAACCACCACGCTTGTGCTGGCGGCGAACGATGACCAGTACACTCACATATTCCTGATTGTTCCCGTGAGCGCCGCGCTTATCTTTCTGGAGTGGCGCTCGGTCGACGGCGCGCTTGAGCCGAATGTTCCGCTTGGTTCGGCGTTAATTCTGCTCGCTTCTATCATCGGCTGCTTTGGCAGCTTTGGGGCGGGACGGGTATCGCCCGACGTCCGACTTTCTCTGAACATGGCCGCGTTGGTAACTTGGTGGATTGCAGCCTTTGTCTTTTTCTTCGGGAGTCGTATTGCGCGGACCCTGGTCTTTCCTCTTTGCTTCCTGTATTGGCTCATACCGATTCCAGAAAACATCTTGAATGGAGTAGTCAGCGGCTTACAGCGCAGCTCCGCTTGGACGGCCCGAGAGCTCTTTATCTTGGCTGGCGTTCCAGTTAGCCAAAACGGTGTTCTGCTGTACATCCCGAGGTTGACGATTGAAGTGGCTAAAGAGTGCAGCAGCATTCGTTCCACGCTGATGTTAGTGGTCACGGGTATGGTGCTGGCACATCTTTTTTTACGCTCGATGAGCAGGAAAATTCTGGTTGTGCTCGCTACGATTCCGCTTTCGATTGCCAGGAATGGATTTCGAATTTTCGCTCTGTCAATGCTGGGAATTCACGTAGATCCGGGATTCCTGTTTGGAAACCTGCACCATAGAGGCGGGATTGGGTTTTTTGTTTTGGCGCTGGCGCCAGGGGTGGCTGAGCTTCGCTCCGGCG
>Ga0207116_10093_pt1 | contig 19233 bp, 21 predicted proteins | sample Alteio_BWMinHeat_44_FD_153550 | JGI IMG/M metagenome (GOLD analysis project Ga0207116, IMG submission 153550) | Enriched cells from forest soil in Barre Woods Harvard Forest LTER site, Petersham, Massachusetts, United States -... | ecosystem: Environmental > Terrestrial > Soil > Temperate forest >... | reverse complement strand
ACTGCCCCAATTTTGGCACACACCCATCATCTGCAATAAAGAGGGAAAGAAACTTTCGAAGCGTGACTTTGGCTTCTCGCTCGATGATCTGCGCAGCACTGGCTTTGTTCACGAAGCAATCGTCAACTATCTTGCCCTTATCGGCGGCAAGGCGGCTGAACAGGAGATTATGTCCCTTGAGGAGTTAATCGCCACGATCGATTTTGCAACCTACAGCACCTCCGATACCATCCGGTATGACGAGGACAAACTCCGCTGGATTAACCATGCTTGGATTAAACGTCTTCCAACTGCCATTGTCGCAGAACGCTGTCGCCCCCTCCTTGAAGCGCTCTACCCAGCAGCGGCAGATCTTCCTGCTGCAACGCTCACCAAGATCATCGCACCCTTGCAACCGGAGCTTGCAACACTTGCCGATTGCGTGCCACTCCTCCATGGTTATTTTCATGAACCGGAGCTCGATCGAGAGAGCCTTGATCGCTTCGGCCTTGCAAAATGCCACGCTGCACTTACTGAAATTGCCAACGAACTTGCGGGCAGCAAAACGGTATCAGAGCAGCAACAGCAGATGAAGGAGATTGGGAAGCGGTATGGGATTGGCACGAAGGAGCTCTTTACGCTCGTGCGCCTCATCACCACAGGAAGCGCCGAGGGAACGAGTATCACCAACATCCTCGAAATCATCCCCCAAGATCGCATCATCGCTCGGATTCGCCAGGCGCTCCAAAGCTAAACTCTTGTCATCGGCAGGGCTGCAATGCCATCCTGAAGCATAATGATCGCAATGGTATTATGAAGGGAAAATCTCGCTATGTTGCAGGTACTAGTCGCCATCCTCGCGTTATTAGGAAGTCAGTTGCTACGAGGAAATGAGATTGTATCGATCCTCGCGCTTGAACAGGGTATGCGAAGTTGCTTAGAGGCTGGCAAGAGCATTACGCCACCAAAAAAAACAGTGACCGGAGCAGAAGCAGTCTCGGAAGCTAACAATATTTTAAATAAGCAACTTGAGGACGGACTTTCCGACGTAATTACTACTGACGCAGGATTTCCGGTCGCCGATGATCTCGCAAAACGCTACCCATCGTTAAGAGAAGACCTACGGTATACGGCATGGGCGGCAGAAGGCGTAGCTTTGGAAGATCAGTTGTTCGTAACAGCTCGGGCGATACGCAGAGGCATCAAAAGTGGCAAATTCTATCCAGGCGAAGGTGATGCTTTCATAATTGAACTTAATAAGGACGAATCAGAGACCTTTGATAAAATAAAGACAACGCTCACATGGCCAACGAAACTGCAAGAGGTCTGTAACAAATTCAATACATACTTTGTTGATGGTGTCGCCCGTATAGGTATGATTCTTAATCTCTGGGAGTCGAACCTTGCGCTTACTACAACTGCAATCCCCAGCGCAACGGCGAAAGATGAGAAATTTACCATAGACACCTTGGCAGATGAAATTAAACGGGTATGTCAATATGATGGTGTTGCCGCCAAGAATGATCAAGAGCTGTTACTCGAACGTCTTAAAAAACTTCAAGACGCGTGGGACATTTGCAAAGCAATTCAAGAGTATTCTGACAAGATTCCAACAGCTCCCATAACTGGTACAGCAACAGAACCAAGTCTTAGTAGCATGAGGTCTCAGGCCGAAGGCATACTAAAAGCCATTAGGGCTTTGCTCGCCGATCCCGATCTTGACCCGATTGAACGACGAATAATACGGTACCTTAGCCTAGACGATAGAGCACGAGAACTGATTTTTCAAATTGACAAGCGATTACGCGACCTGGCATCTTCCGCGTCGTAAAAAGAAGACACAAAGGGTTCAAACCAATTCGCCAGGAACCAGTAGCCGATTGGGCAGCTTTTGCAGCTCCATCACAACTCCTTCTGCAACCATCTGCCCCATAACCGCTTCAAACAAAACCTCAAATGCCGGCGGCACAAAGAATTCGAAACGGCTTTCTGCGACATCCATGGTGCGATCGAAGGCCATATGCTCGTAGCTGCGCAGGATGGCCGTCAGATACCAACATAACTCTTTCTGTACAATAGCTTGATAATAGAGACAATAGTTCATAGACTGTGCCGGAGATGGTTTTTTGAGAAGACCATTATCTTCGACAATACCATACGCCGCGGTAAAAGCAACATTTCTCCAAGGATATCTATGGAAAGCGCTACTAACAATACCAGCACCATATCACTCTTCGATGCCATCATCATTGAACTCAACGCCATGGTCGGCGCCGGCATCTTTTCAATCCCCTTGCTGCTCCGCGCACAGGCGGGCCCTGCCGGCATTTTAACCTACATCGGCGTTACGGCTGCCGTCTGGTGTCTTGCCGTCTCATTGGGTCGTGTTGCCAAATATTATGCAGGATCGGGCTCCTTTTACACCTACGTTAAGCCGTGGGCAGGCCACTACGGAGGACTCTTTACGGCCTTTCTCTACCTCCTAGGCCTCGTCGTTGCCATGGGCCTTTTAACACAACTCACCGGGCTCTACCTGCATGATCTCGTACATCAACTTCCTGCAGTCGGCTGGTCGCTCTTGACCCTTGCAGCACTTGTCTACCTTTGCCACGGTGGTTACACAGCTGCAGCGTGGGTACAATATCTGCTTATCTTCGGGACCATTGCACCGCTCATCTTCATGAGCATGCTCTGCTTCTCGATTGCATCATGGCAGAATCTTACCCCCTTCATGCCCCACGGAATTCTACCGGTCATTACGGCAACCCGTGCAGTTATCTTTGGCTTTCTCGGTTTTGAATGTGTTACCTCACTTTACACGATGCTCAAGAGCCCCCAGAAGAACCTTTCCCGTTCGATTGCCTCGGCGGTGATCATTACCGGACTGCTGTATTGCACCTTCGTTGCAAGCATTATGCTCGCCATTCCTGCCCACCTTGCCGTGAGTGGCACAACTACGCTGCCCGAATTGATGCTTGTTCTTTTCCCTAACTATGCATGGCTCATCACCCTCATCACGATCACCATTATTATCGCACTCGTGGGAACGCTCCACTCTATGATTTTGAGTATCAGCAATCTGCTCAAGGATACCGTCAGCATCGCCCTGCCCCACCGGCGTATCTCGCTTGCCGCTGCTGTCTACCTCATCTGCGGCATGATTGGCCTATCCTGTATAGCCTTCCACAACATTGACCTTTTCTTGAGCATGACATCACTCTGCGTGGTGACTGCCTACGCCTGTTCGATAGCAACGCTCTTTCTGCCATCAACGAAAAGCACACGGAAGGATCGCATCATCGCAGCCTGTGGCCTCGTCACCGCGGGTATTATCACCATATCGGCGGGAATGGGAATATATACAATCCTCTTTACCACGTAAGCGACCAAGGAGTCACAGATGGATTTTCGTTCGGTTATAGCCCCGCTGCTCATCGTTGCACTTGGTATAGTGCTATCGACTACGTTCATGCATGCCAAAGCAAAAGCACCTAAAGTTGGTGACCACGCTCCCGATTTTACGGGAACGGATCAGCAGGGAAAGAATATACATCTCAAGGAACTCTTTCCTGCCCACCGCGTGGTGCTCATCTTTTACCCGAAGGATGAATCATCCGTCTGCACCCAACAGCTCTGCAGCGTGGGTACTATGATCCCCAAATTACCCGCAGATGTTGTCGTCATCGGCATCAGCAGTGATTCAGCAGCAAGTCATACTTCCTTTGCCGCACACCATAACCTTCCCTTCTCACTCATCAGTGATCCCAAGGGGAAGATCAGAACGCGTTATGGCGCCTACACCCTCGGCTTCGTGCCCGATCGTGCTACGATTATCATCAACAACAAAGGCATCATCACCCATCGGCTTGATGGCTTGATGAATATACTGAGCGCCAAAAAGCATATCGAGTTGCTGCGCAGCGTGTTTCTTGGGCAGTAGAAAAAGTAAGGCCCGTTAAAAAGAGTTCGAAAGCTAACCTTTATACGGAATAGCCATGCAATCTGAAACCATCGTTGTTGACACTAATATCACACTCCGCTACCCAAAAAGCTCCGACACCGCGGCACTCTACGCCGTAATCGAGCAGAACCGCCCTTACCTTCGCCACTATCTTGCATGGGTTGATGAAACAAAATCTTCGGAAGATACCCGTCAATTTATAGAGACAACTGCCATTGGCCGCGCAAAGGGTGACAACCATGAATATCTGATCTGGTTCCAAGATGAGATTGCCGGCTTTATCGCCTTCAACACCATCCATCATCATATTCGTTTAGCCATTTTGGGCTACTGGCTTACAGAAAAATTTACGGGACACGGAATCATGACCAAGGCTGCACGGGCCCTTGTTGCACACGGCTTTTCTACATTGGGACTCCATCGCATTGAGAGTCGCTGTGCCTTATCAAATAGCAAAAGCCAGCAGGTTTTGGAGCGTGTGGGATTTCAGCGCGAAGGGCTTGTCAGAGAGGCGATTTATGAAGATGGGAATTTAGTGGATGCATACCAATATGGATGTTTGGCAGAAGATCTGAAGTAGCTGCACAGCCATTCAGGGCCACTAGGCATAGCAGCCATCATCGATTTCTGAGTCTACCGGTCGTCACTATATTCTATCTCTTGATCTACTGGCCATCCTCTGCCAGAGGATCCTGCGCCGGCAGCACGAACCGTCATAACAGTGAAATCACGAAACGCCATACAAATTTTCCCTGGCTCGTTTTTCTCGCCGCCTACGCAACATAATGCATAGCCATTGATTCCCTCGTTCCGACACGTTGCTGCTTCTACTACCGAGCTTCTCGATTTACGTAGATCATAATGGACAACAAATAGACATTTGCTACGATCCTCTACATCAGTGTATGAAAATGAGGCCGTTGGATCAACACGAAGCACCGCGCTCATCGCCCCTTGCACAAGACCATGGCCAAAGAGCCCAAATCGTTCCCTTACTGCATCATTTCCGGGCCAAGCAGATGCAGCATTTTTTTTGGAATCCTTATCACGCAGCGCTTCGCTCTTTTCCGCTCCGCGCTCGGCAGCATATGCACAACCATTGAAAGCCACCAAGCATAATAGCCATATCCTGTTATTTGCCATCGTTATCCTCTCTGACCAAATAAATTAAAAATTATTGCTCACCTAGATGATGCGGCCAAAACGGGGAAAAGACAAGCCTTAGCAGATGATGCTATTTTCCTTGATCGCAGTTCGATGCTTTTTACCAAGATAGATCGCTATACCGAACCAGATCGCCACAAGGCTGAAGCCGATATAGTTACATGCAATAAGATACCGCGCTTGCCCAAAGGCCTTCTTCACGAGATTAAGCATGCCGCCCGCTTGTTTGGAGGCACGCGATCCGAAGGTTTCAATCCAGGCCTGCGCCTTAAAGCGAGTATCATGGCTCGTTGGGATGTACAGTTGCTTCTGGGCGGGACCATTGAGCGCATAGTTAATCGCCTTTGAGCCAACCATAAGTGCCAAAAGAAATGTCAGGCTATCAACAGCAAGAAAGCCAAAGAGTGCTCCGCCGATCAAAAGCGGCACGAGTGCTAATGCAACACCAACACCAAGAACACGGGTAATATTACTGACACCTAACAGCAAACAGCCCAAGGTCACAACGTTAACCCATCCGCCGAAATCTCCCAAATAGGCAAGATATTCGGGGCTATTGCCAAAGTGGCGAAAGGCAGCTCCTTGGAAGTTGAAGTCGATGATCGTCGCAATGAATTCAAAGGCAAAAATGCTCATGAAAATGCCCGCAAGATAACCATGCTTGAGGATGAGCCGCGCACCTTCAAAAAAGCCTGGTTCCTCGGTATGCTCCTCGGCAGCCTTGCCACCAAAAGACTTGAGAAGTTCCTGTGGTGTTTTCTTCAAAAAATAACGCACTGCAGGAATGATGAGTGCGGTTAATCCCGCCGCAGCAAAGAGCGGCAAGGCACTGGTCGTCAGATTCAGGAGCTTTGGCAATCGGGCAATAACGACGGGACCTAAGATGGAACCAATTTGGCCGAGAGCGACCACCAACGGAAAGCCCTTCTTTGCCGAATCAGGCATGGTAATTTCAGATGCGAAGGCCCAGAAGAGTGCTACGACGAGGGAGCCATAGCTTTCCACAAAGACATAATAGGCAAATGCCAACAATTGGCTGCCAACATATGCCAACCCCGTGCGTGCGTTGATGCATTCGGCCGATCCATGGGCAAAGAGCATGATAATCCCAAAGACGATGGTAATGATACTGTAGATGGCAGGAAGTATGGTGAGCATTCTTTCTCGGGAATGGCGCTCGAGCATGCGGGTGTAGAGAAGTACCAACGGGAGTAGGCAGACCAATGATACGGTCTTTGCCCAGGGCAAGAGATCTGGCCCAGCAAAAATACAGAAGACTGCGTTTTTGATAACACGTAAGGTCCAATAGGAGCCGATGATGAGCCCGAATATGGCTCCCATCCGAAGAAATTTTTTAAGTTCAGCTGTTTCAAAGTCGCCAAACAGGAGACTGATTGTTCTACGTACGAGCGTACCCTTCATATGAAGCCCTTTCGCTTTCTGGGGTTAATAATCATCCTTGTGATAAGGCGACAACCCCAGTCCGGTATGTTCTTCCATACCTCATAAGCCGTGGCGGGGTTATCGCTGCGTGTGTATGCCCTTCGCTGTGGCAATATCATTATCACTCATGATAATGAGCGTAGCAGAGTTGTAGTTTTGAGGCAATATTACCGTCGAAGGGGTATCGCATCCAGATAGCTAGCTTGGCCTGGAGATCAATATCTTCAGATAGAAATTTTATATAAAACCTATAAAAATATAATCTTCTCTTATAGCTTTGCATTCGCCGGTTAACGGCTATACTTGAAGAAGCTAGCCCTACCCAAAAACCTCGGAGCATCCGTGATTAACAAAAAAATCAGCCTCCTTGTCGCCCTGACAAGCCTCGGCCTTATGACAACAACCAACCACACCTCCATAAGCATCAGCTACACAGAGTGGAAAGAGCTTATACGGCGGCCTCGGACGGCGCAATTTTGCGATTACCATCTCTTTTCTCTACCCATGAAGTACCATAAACCAGCAGGACATAATACCATGATATGGACCTTCTCCATCCCCCCTATAAGTTATGATAGCTTTTGGGCAAGGGACTTTGAGCAGGAAAAGGAGCTCTATCCTTCCGGGTTTTACCTGAGCAAGCCAGAGGATATGAGTAACTATTATGCGCCCGATGATCTCGATCTGATCTGGACCTATGAGCAGCGAGGAAATGCCATCGTATACCACTGGTATGAAGTGGTATCGCAACCTGAAGCCGAAGCTCAAAGCCTTCTCAGGCATGCCCAAGTGTATGGAATGGCTACGGTAGCAGCACTCCTCTGCGGCGCCTATTACAAAAACAGCAAAACAACGAGCTCAATCGCTCTCGCAGCCGCAATTTTGGCAGGATTCAAGGGTTTCAGTTACCTAGACCGATACACAAAGTTGCACAATAGTTTCTGGATGGATAAGGAACTTCAAGAACAAATTACAAGAACTATGGTGGCGCTCGGTGATGATCGCCTTGCGGATCATAGTCCATGTCGCCTGAGACGACAGGGAACAATTTGTCATCCTGAGATACACGCACACATAGAACAACAGCTAGAGGATTGCCCGATAGCAGAAACTACAAAAATAGGAACCTACATCGCCTATTGTGAGAGCACTCGATAAGCACGGCAGCTACAGCGCAATGAGCATTTCTAAAAAATAAGTAGAAACGAAAGAGTAGTATGAAAAACCTCCTAAAATTGTCTTTACTATCCAGCCTCATAGCCGGAAACTGCATTGCAAGTGAAAGTGCAACAGAAGCAACACAGCAAACTCCCAAAGAGAAAAGCGCAGCAGAAACATGGCAGTACATTCCCAGAGAAGACCATCTTGATCATCTGCCTGCAGACTCCTTGATTTTACAGAAATGTAAGAGCATGAAAAGGGCTTGGATGCTCAAGAGCACAGCAGAAAAGGGATGCGACCATATTCGAGGACTGCTCGAAAAAGCCGATCAAGAGGGAGGGCTTAAGCCAAAATCCGCTAGAGGATTTCTCGGTAATCTACTTCTATTGGTAAATCCCAATGTAGAAGCCCTTAAGAGGGCAATACGGCCCATCCTTAATGAGGAGACGGATGCGGTGAAGTATGGCGAATATGATAAAGTTGTCGCAACCTATGAAGCCCTTCAAGAGCAGCACAAAAAACGTCTTGAGCTAGCGAAAGAAGCAGAAGCAGCACGCAAAAAAGAGCTCGCAAAAAATCCCAAGTTTTAGAATACAATTTACTCGAGAAACGGACCATGCAAAAGTTTAACACCATCGCCCTCCTTGCCCTCACAATCACCGCCCTGATTAGCACCAACGAAACCAGTGCCCGTGGTCTCTGTGGACGTCTTACCGTTCGCCTTCAAACGATACAACGCCTCCAGAAAAGCGGCGAACTGGCAACTATTAACATCGAAAAACCAATCCCCTTCGGCAAGCAGTTGCGTAAGAAGTTTGCCATCCGCAAGCCCATCACACTCGGAGACTTAGTAGAATCGGGACAAGTTAAAAATATTGGGACCGGCTTTTCTGCCTACCAATGGACAAATTGGGGAGCAATATCCTATCATTGCCCAACAGAAGTCATCCTACGAACAACCAAAGGAGCCGCTATCAAGCTTTGTGGGGATGGGGCAGAGCATTGGGAGCTCTCCAAAAAGGGCAACGAAGCTCGTCGATCCTTTACACCTGACAAGGTACCTGATCTGCAAATATCTCGAAAATTTTACACTTTAAGTAAGAGCGCAGTTAGCGAAAATGACCTGGATTATTGCCCTATCATGACCAGTGTTACTATCATAACATTCCACAATGGAGCGGTAGTTGCAGGGATCGAAGCTTCAACCGAAGGCGATATCATTGAAATCATCATCGTACAAGGCGGTTACTTTGCTGGACGGCAGGTAGTGCCATGGAAGGTGTGGACTGCGTCTCAGATAGATCATTTTTCATGGACTTGAGGAGAACTACTGAGTCACGCTGTGAGGTTGCCGTTGGTATATGAAAATCTGTCCAATTTCGCAGCCTTTTGGACCACCCGTATGGGTAACCCATCGTGGCAGTTCATAACGGGATAAATCCTTCTCAGCTATCTTTTCGGTCCACAAATCATTCATATAGACCCAATGACCCCGATCAGTTTTTGCCACAGAGGTTCCATGAACATCACCGTCCGGCCACCTTTTGCAACATATGATGCCCACCAGTTCATACTTCAGTGACCCTCCCGCTATTTGTTGCCCGCTATATGGAGTCAAATCAAGCTCCAGAGGAACGGCATAGGGTAATTTTTCCGATCGCCAATCAACTAAACTACTTGATCCCGCAGCAGCTGTTGCAACAGCTCCTTGAAACAGTGAGCTTATGATGAGAATTTCCGGTTGCTGTCCAACCACTTCCCGTACGTTCATCCACTGCAAACTGAGATCACGAAGCAACGACGAATTTTTAGCAAGCGCCGTCCACGATCCTCCATCCTGCTGATAATTATCCGCCGATACAAGCCATAGAGATCCCATAGATGGACATTTTCCCCGACGGGCATGATTCCAGGCCTCTACAAACTTTGGAATAAGCACATCAGGCTTTCTATGATTTGTCGTAGAAGACCATACATCATACAATGCTGTCAAAGTGTAACATGGCTCAGTACATGATTCGTACCCGACAAGATCATGGTAATATGCTGCAACTATTGAGTTTTTATCCCGCTCTGCAGCCGCTGCTAACTCATTGCGATACGAGCCGAGCCCAAAGCTTAAGGCATGAAAGAGGGAGTTAAGCAGACAGCGCTGCTCACCATTGGAAAGCCCCGGCGCAGGTACCGCTTCGTTGGCCAAAAGACCGAAAGGTATCATGAACATTAACAACACAAGCAAACGGATTGGATTATTCATACAGGATTCCCCAAAAAAATACGCAGTAAATTAACTTATGTCAAAACAAGATGGCTATTTTGAATTTAACAGATCAGGTAGAAATCTCAACCTCGAGCAAGGGTATTGAGAGCCCCCCCTTTCACCCGTCTTCGCTCATTCTATCGACGTGTCCGGCGTAGTAGAACCCTTCGTCAAGATACTCTTCGGAGTAGGGACGTAGACGGAAGCCTTGCTTGCCCGCCGTAGCCTTGGCGTAGGAGGGTGCGGAGTAGGGGCTGCGGGCTGCGCCCGTATTTTGCCCAGGACAGCCTCCCTCCTGCCCATAACGCCCATAAAAACTCCCCCTCCCTCTCTTTTCTTTTCTATTTGTAACTTTTGGCTCCAGATCTATAATATAGTATTGTTAGTTTGACTTTTTCTTTGAAAATGGTATCTTAATAGAAAATAAAGCTTTCAACGGCCATTGTGGCTCTCAGCAGAGAAAGAGATTCTAAGGAGTTATGATGGATACAACACAGCAACGGGGCATACCACAACGGGGTACTCCTTCAGCCAAGAAACAGCGCAACTTCGGTGAAGTGGCTGAATATTTTGATGCACATTGGAAAGTTCCCGCCGACCATTCCTTAAAACGAATGCGTGAGCTTGATAAGGCTCTTGGCCAACCGTCACGCCAGCTGCCCGCAATTTTGGTCGCCGGTACGAATGGCAAAAGTTTAACGATACAATTCGCCGCTAAATTATTGGCCCATGAAGGGTTGAATGTTGGCGCCTTTACCTCGCCCCATTTACTGCTCTACAAAGAGCGCTTTTCGGTCGATTTGAAGAGCATGCCAAGTAAGACTTTCGCCGAAGTTGGCAATGAGATCATTAACACCGCCGAAGAGCTGGGCATCCAAGCACATACTTCAGAGCTGTTGACGATGATGGCACTCCTTTACTTCAAGCGCAGCAATGTTGATGTTGCAATCCTTGAGGTTGCCTCAGATCATGGTGCAACCGATCCGGTCACCATTGTCGACGCCAAAATTGCAACGATCACGCGTGTCACGCCACTTGATGCAAAACTTTCTGAAGAAGAGATCGCAGCAGATGCAGCGCGCATGGCAACGCTCGTGACACCGGGAATGCATCTTATTTCGGGTGATCAGAGCAAAATTACCCTCCAAGAATTACACCGTGTCACTACGGAGCGGGGTGGTGTCTGGGCAATGCCGATTCGTAAGCTCGCCCATCTTACCTATCCCTTCGAACAGCTCCATGGACGCTGCGCAGCCCTTGCGGAGCGTATCGCCCACCTCTTTGTGGAGCACCATATCGATCGCAAATTAATATCCGAAGCGACGAGCCTTCTCCTCCGTACCAACGGACAACGTGGCCGTCCAACCTTGGAAAGCAAGCGTAAGTTAGAATTGAATCCTCGCAAAACGTTGGAGCAATTCTGGAAAGAGACCTCAAACGATCTGCCCGGAAAGTTCCAGCTGCTCGATAAAGAAAAGCCAACGATCCTGCTCGATACAGCAGCGAACCTCGATGCCTTCAACAACCTCTTGCTGGGAATCCGACTTCTCCATTACCAACGACCACTCAAGGGACTTGCCATCATCATCGGTGCTGCGAAAAATACTCTTTACAATGAAGAGTTTCTCAAGCTTCTGCGCTACTTCTTCAAAAAGACTTCAGGCTCAATCTTCATCTGTCCGATCGAAGAGCCGCTTCCTGGTGTTGACGAAGAGCAGTCATGGAATGCTGAACAGGTGGCCAATGATATCAAGAGCATGAAGGTCAAAGCGCGGGCTTGTAAGAACTTCGAAGAGGCCTTTGAAGCTGCTAAAAAAGCAGTTGATGAACGGTATGGCCTTGTCGCCATCAGTGGTTCACAGTCGATCGTAACCGCCTACTGGCGCCTTAAGGGTATCAAGAAATTTTAAGCCAATTTTTAACAGAACTACAACACGTCGAGAGCTGCGGGAAACACTGCTGCTCTCGACTTACTTTTTTTATAACTTGAGGAGTTTTCTCAATAAATGATACGACTTATTTTTTTCTACGCAGCCGGCATGCTTCTCGGAACCTTGCATGCCAATACGCTGCTCCTCTTCCGAGAGGAACATGGCTCAAACGGGACAATGCGCCTTGTGATAGCTGCCATTTCCTGGCTCCGCATGCTCATCGTTGCAATCTTTTTTTCCTTTGTCTTATTGTACTTATCCCCAATCCATTTTATACTCGTTAGCATGGTCTTTGTGGGAATGATATGCTACGTACTTCAAAGGAAGATGGGCCATGTCCGGCTTTGATCTCACGGCAAAACATCAATGGCGCCCTCTGGCAGCATGGGGAATAGAGCATCCCTTTTTCAGCCTCGAGTCAGATACGATCATCTTTTCTTGGATCGCCCTTGCGCTCATAGCACTCCTCGCATTCCTCGGCCGCATCAGTCTCCTCCATTATCCTCAATCAGTTCCTGGCTACATCGTCAAAAGCTATATTCGCACCTTCAGCAACGTCATACAACAGACAGGTGTCCAGCAGGAGGCCATACGCCAGCAATTTATTACCTTTTTTACAACACTCTTTACCTGGCTCATCGTCTGCAACTGCATCATTATCCTTCCCTTCATGGAGGAGCCCACAAAAGATCTCAACACGACCCTCTCCCTGGCACTCGTAACCTTTTGCTACATTCAATATGCCGCAATGCGCCAACATGGCTTTTTGCAACATGCCAATGAATTTTTTAAGACGCCCCTGTCGATCCGTAATGTCTACCAGCCGGGCAATCTGCTTTCTCTTATCAATCTTGCCTTCAGAATTGTTGCTAATACCTGCATCGGCTTTATTCTGCTCCCCATTGAACTCATGGGGAAATGTTCCAATATCATTTCGCTCGCCTTCCGTCTCTTTGGCAACATCTTCGCCGGTGCTATCATTGCATCGCTCTGGTTCTACGCCCGGTCAGGTTCGATCATCATACAGCTCTTCGGACTGCCGCTGACGCTTTTGATTACCCTCTTTTTTGGTATCTTTGAAGGAGCAGTGCAGGCATTTGTCTTCACCATGCTCAGCGTTTCCTATCTCAGTCGAGCGCTGCAACATCATGAATAAAAACAGGAATCACCATGCTTGAACTGCTTTACTATGCGCTCATCGCACTCATTGTCGTCCTTCCGGCAACGACCGTTGCCTGTGGGCAGTGGCATTCAGGCCAGACGGCACTTGATGCCATCAACACACAGCCCCAGGCAAAAAATGATATCTTCCGTGCCTATATCTTAGGTTCAGCGCTCAACGAAATGGCCGCCATCATGAGCACGATCATGGGGGCATTTTTGCTCTTTCTTCGCCCTGCTATTACGTTGGAATATCTCATCGCCCTCATGGGCATTATCGTTGCCCTCGTAATCCCAAGCTGCCTCGTTGGCTATCTTTCTGCCAAGCCACAGCAGACGGCACTGGCATCACTCGCGCGTCAACCATTTTTAGGCAGCAAAATTGTAAATCTTATGATCTTGACGATATCGATGATGCAGATGTCGGTCATACTCGGCCTCTTTATCTCCTTTCTCATCCAAAAACAGCTCTCGCCGGCACTTTCCCTCCTGCAAGCATTACAACTCTTCGCCATCGGCCTTACCTTTGGAGGCGGCTCGATTGGACCACTCATTGGCATGAGCAACTTTACGGAGACGGCATGTGGCGCCGTGGGACGCTATCCCCATGCTTATGGCAACATATTATCCCTCTCCTTCATCAGCCCGGCGCTTATTGAAACACCCATACTCTTCTCACTTGGTGTTGCACTCTTCATCATGTTCCGAACACCGGTCGCAGCGGCACCATTGCTCGCTGCAGCACTCACCATGACTCTGACAACCTTTGGTCCTGGCATCGGATCGGGTCGTGTTGCTGCATCAGCATGTCGGCAAATTGCACTACAGCCTGCACGCTCTACCGAATTCACTTACGTGAGCATGCTCGTGCAAACGCTCATTGATGCTTCAGTCATCTACGGGTTAATCATCGCCATTATTCTCATAGTCTTTGGAAATTAGCCATGGCAGAGCCAACACTACAAGCCCATCAGGTTGTCTATATCATCACCCAACTCGAACTTGGGGGCGCACAAAAGGTCTGCCTCAATTTAAAACGGGGCGTTTCCGATGCTCGTTGGCAAACACGCCTCTACGCCGGTGCTGGTGGCATCCTTGATGAGACGGTCAAAAATGAGCAGGCGATTGAACTTATTACCACCTTGCGACGTGCCGTTGGTATACGTTCGCTCTGGCAAGAGACGCAGACGCTTCTTTTTTTAGCAAAGCGCTTACGGGCACTCCGCAAGGAAAATCCTCGCATCATCGTCCATACCCACAGCACCAAGGCAGGCATCGTCGGCCGCTGGGCCGCATGGCTTGCACGCATCCCCGTGCGCGTCCACACCATTCATGGCTTTTCATTTCATGCCCATCAGTCAAAAGTTACATGGCTTGCGATGTACTTTACCGAATTAGTGACGTCCTTTATCACCACCCACTTTGTCTGCGTCTCTTCGGCAGATCAAACAACGGCAGTTCAACTCTTTCCTGGCTTCAAGAAAAAGCAGAGCATCATCCGCGCGGCAGTTGATTTCACTCCCTTTGAACAGCAGCGAACAGACCGCATATCGGGCGAAAAAAAGATCTTTATCTTTGGCACCATCTCCTGCTTTAAGCCACAAAAAAATCTATTCGATCTCTTGCGGGCATTTGCTTGGACCTATGATCATAACCCGAATATACGTTGTGAAATCATCGGCGACGGTCCTTTACGTGGCGAGATTACCGCGTGGATCAAAGAACACGAACTTGAACAGGTCATCACCCTCCATGGTTGGCAAGAGCAGGTGGCACCGATCATGATGGGATGGGACGCCTTTGTGCTCAGCTCACTCTGGGAAGGACTTCCCTGCGCCATTATTGAAGCACGCCTCCTGAAATTGCCCATCATCACCTACGACACCGGTGGCATTCGTGATGTGGTTAGCTCCGAATTGAACGGCATCATTTGCCCCCAAAAAGCGTGGCCATCACTCGCCGAGGCGATGCACCGGATGAGCCTCGATCGACAGCTTCACACACGGCTCAGCAGCTACCAGGATGATCTGGAAGCCTATCGTAACAGTACGATGATTGCCGAGCACAAAAAGCTCTACGAACGGTTGCTTGCTTTTTATTGCGTGTAGAAGTTTTTCGATAGGTAAGCACGTCCTGAGTCCCCGCAGATGAAGACGAGCAGTTCATCGGGGCGTAAGCGTGCGGCAACCCGTTCCGCAGCACAGGCAACAGCACCCGATGCGGGGCCTACGAGCAGACCATAGGAGCGGGCAAGCTTGCGCAGCGACTGGAGTGCATCAACGTCAGAGACGGCCATAAATTCGTCGATCACACCATTATCAAGCAGGGGCGTTTCATAATCGACACCCATACCCTCAAGCACGTAGGGCTTAGGATTGCCGCCCGTTGTGCGGAAGGAGACGTCGGAATCGACAGCAATCACTTGGACTGCTCGATTCTGCTCTTTGAGATATTTTCCTACACCGCTTACCGTACCACCACTTCCCGCAGCGGTAACAAGATGGGTAATCGCACCATCCGTCTGGCGCCATAATTCGGGGCCGAGGAGTGTATAGTGGGAATCAAGATTGGCCTGGTTATAATATTGGTTCAACATAAAGGAGTTGGGCGTTGCACGCTGCAGCTCACAGGCAACGTTGTGATAACTCTTCGGATCGGTCAATAACATCGTCGCCGGACAGGTAACCACCGTTACGCCATAGGCTTCAAGTGTTGCACGCTTCTCTTTGCTCACCTTGTCAGAAACGACAATAATCACCTTATAACCCTTAGCAATTCCGATAAATGCAGCTGCAATACCTTGGTTGCCCGATGATGCTTCGATGATGGTACCACCTGGCTGCAATAATCCCTTCCGCTCAGCCTCTTCGATCATGTAAAGCGCCGAACGATCTTTGATGCTGCCTCCCGGATTCATATGCTCAAGCTTTGCATAACAACGGCGCTCGGGATGGAAGGGAATTGCAACGAGTGGGGTATTGCCAATCGCTTCGGTAATAGTACGGTAGAGCATAGAGAGATCCCCTCGTTGATAAAGCTGTTACTTGCTCATCAGTATAGCATCGAGGAAAATGGCGGTGCAATGTGAAAACAGTGAGAATTATGCAACTTGCTCAGGAAATTTTTCATGATCTTTCCGCGAAGCAATAGACTGCGTTTCGGCAACTGCCGTAAGACTTTGTCCCATCCGTAAGGTACAAAGCTGTTGATCAAGCGCCAAATGGTCTCCCGCATCTTGCCACCAGCTCTCTAAGCGGCGTAAGGGCGCAAGCGGATGCTCGGTGCCAAAGCCATAGGTTCCCCAATGCATCGGAATAAAGAGCTTTGCCTGTAAGGTCAAAAATGCCCTACCCGCCTCTTCGGCATTGATGTGGCTACCCCGCATCCAATAGTTGGGCTCACAGGGCCCAATGGGCATGAGCGCAACATCGATATTGGCAAATGCCTCGCCAATGGCACGGAAATGATCCCCAGCAGCCGTATCACCAGCGATGTAGTAATTACGCCCTTGGTGCGTGATCATCCAACTTCCCCACAAGGACTTGTTGTAATCAAAAAGAGCGCGCTGCGACCAGTGGCGTGCCGGTAGAAAGGTAACCGTTGCCGACGTTGGTTGACTCGCACGAACAATCTTATGCTGATCCCACCAGGTACATTCGACAAAGTTCTCGATACCCCAGGATGCAAGCCAACGACCATCACCAATTGGCACATAGAAGGTACAACGATGGTGCCGGGCAAGATATTGAAGTGTCGCCTGCTCCATATGATCCCGATGGTTGTGGCTAATGAGTACCACGTCAATCGGTGGCAGAGCCTCGAGTGCAATTTCTGACTTGTGCAGGCGTTTAAACAAAAGCGTTAAATCGTTAAAGACAGGATCGACTAAAATCGTGCAATCGGGAAAAACCAGCAAAAAGGTAGCGTGGCCAAGCCAGGTAATTTTTGGAAGCGCGGCAGCAAAGGGCACTTCCACAGAAGACGCAGAAGTTGTTGTTTCTAAACCACTATTGTGCCAGGAAGACAGCTCTCCATAACCGGATCGACGCTCATACCAGCCCGTACAATACATAAAAATCGAAGGGAGGAGCACCCATTTGTAGGGATCATCGGCACTGTGGTAAAAGCGGCCGCGCGATCGATAGGGGGCAGTAGGATAGTGCACTGGCTCCATTATCGAGGACTCCACAACTCATCAAGCTTGATCTCCTGGTAGGATTCGACGATCAAATCTGCCTTCTTGACTTGGGAACGATCGGTTGATGTCATGATACCAATACAAAACATACCCGCTGCCTTGGCAGCAGCAACACCATGCGCAGAATCTTCAACGGCAATGCAATATTGCGGATCCGTCTCTAATTTATCGGCCACGTGAAGGTAAATGTCAGGATGCGGCTTGCAGCGATTGTTGACGCGTGCCATGGAATAGAGATGTTCCCCAAAGAATTTTGAGAGGCCCATATGCAAATTGGTCTTTTGTAGGATATCCTCATCGGCATTCGTTGCAACACCCGTTTTAATGAGTTGTGCGGCAACCTGCGCATGAAATTCAGGGAATCCTGGAATGAAGGTGAGGGGAATATTCCCTGCCCCGTAGAGACTGTGGGCGATAGAACGCTTTTCCCGAATCAACTCTTCAAGGGGAACTTGCAAGTTGCCCATCTCTTTGATGATGCGGCAGGCCTCGTGGGTCGCCAAACCATGAATTCGTTCACTGAGAATCGCCTGTTCTTCCGCGGAAAGACGGACGCCACGATTGACCATAAGCTGCGCCGTCGCCGTGTCCCAGAGCGCATTCGTATCGACGATGGTGCCATCCATGTCGAAAATTATTGCACGTTGTTGCATATCAGCTCCTTGTTCCATATTTCGCTCCCCCGGATCCTATGGTATAATTTTTTTACTAAAATAACCCTACTCTTTTACACTCATGAGGAGTCATTCTATGAAGTCCCAGCTTAAGCCTTGGCCGCTCCAGATTACCATAGGTCTCCTTGTAAGCACGCTCGCCTCAATCAAGATGGGCCACCTCATCGGGTCACGTTTTGCCTTCTTTTCCACAGCCTCGTTGTTAGCACCACTCGCAGCACTCCTCGGCGGATTGCCCGGAATTGCCGGGGTAATCCTTGGCAAGCAGCTCCTGACTGCCGGTACCGTCGCGGGTAACCTGTCTTCCCTTTCAGTGTACCATATTCCGACAGTGTGCGCCTCCCTCTATGCCACCGCTCTTTGGGCTCAGGGCAGAAGTGCTCGCCCGCTCGTCAGGTTTACCTTTGCGCTCATTCCCCTTGTCGCGATGCTCCTCTTCCTGTCCGACGAACAAGGGGCAGCAGCTGGCGCTTACACCCTCTTCTGGCTCATACCCATGATCTCAGCGCTGGTCCCCCATGCCAATGGTTGGCTCCACGCCCTGGCGACAACCTTTACCGCCCATGCAGTGGGGTCGGTCCTCTGGATGTATACCCACACCATGACGACAGAACTTTGGCTTGGCCTCATTCCCATCGTCTGCTATGAACGCCTCCTCCTTGGGACGACGCTCTGGCTTACTGCACATGCTACCCAGGTCGTAGTTACTTACATCCAAGCGCGCTCCGTAAAAAATGCTCACTGTACCACTCCCTTACACCAAGAGTCCGTATGATCGCCCGTAAAAAATTCCTCGCGACGCTACTACCCATTTTCTTCTTGGGCGCCATCGCCATCAGCTCCCTTGCACTTATCAGATTTCTCCAGCGCAGCAGAAACCGCTCGCTCGTTACCCGCTTCTTACAGCAACATCCCATGAAGAGCCTTGGTATCATCATGGATGGCAACCGCCGTTGGGCACGTCGCCAAGGCTTTAAGCCCTGGATCGGCCACCGGCATGGCGTCGAGCCGGTCAAGGCGACTGTTCAATTTTGCTTGAACCATAAGATTCCCCACCTCACGCTCTTTACCATCTCCCTCGAAAATCTGAGCCGCCCACCTGAAGAGCTGCAATATCTCTTCGATGTCCTCGCCCAAGAAATTGCAGGATCATTCTTCGATTCGCTCCATGAACATGGCGTCCGCGTCCGCTTTATTGGCGACCGGAGCCGATTTCCCGAAAAGTTGGTGCCGCTCATCGCCGATATCGAAGCGAAGACTACGCATAATGACAAACTCAATCTGAATCTGCTCTTCTGCTA
>Ga0207116_10164_pt1 | contig 19239 bp, 18 predicted proteins | sample Alteio_BWMinHeat_44_FD_153550 | JGI IMG/M metagenome (GOLD analysis project Ga0207116, IMG submission 153550) | Enriched cells from forest soil in Barre Woods Harvard Forest LTER site, Petersham, Massachusetts, United States -... | ecosystem: Environmental > Terrestrial > Soil > Temperate forest >... | reverse complement strand
CCCTCCGCAAATATACATGGAAAGGCTCACACAAGGCTTCAAAGGCAATTTCTGGGACTTTTACCCCAGCGTATTTCATTTCGTTCCTTATCCAAAAGGTAGCTTCAGTTGGCACCACTTATGGTTTATTGCTTATCTTTTTATCTATGATCTGGTATTTGCACCGGTATTCGCCTGGCTGGTATCGCCTAAAAGTGAACGTTTCAGGGATGCACTGGCTGTTTTAGCCAAAGGAAAATGGGTTTACCTGCTGGCTGTTCCCGGCATCATTTGGTATGCCTTGCTAAGCTGGAAACTGCCCGAAACCAACGACCTGGCGCATGATGGTTGTTATTTTGTATACTGGCTGCTAGTCGTACTCGCAGGCTTTGTTTGCATACTTCACCCTAAATTGATGGATAGCCTGGAGCGCAACCGCCGTTTTGCACTAGCTATTGGGTTTTTTAGCCTGATGCTGATGAATTATATGCGGTGGAACAAAATAGAGCCAGACCATGTTAACTGGCATTTCCAGGGTGAGTTTTTTTACGCCGCGTTCAGAGGATTGCGTGCGACGATAGGTTGGGCCTGGGTATTGGCGCTGGTAGGCTACGGCAAGCATTATCTCAATTACAAGCATAAGGCATTGAATTACCTGAACCAGGCGGTATATCCATTCTATATCCTGCATCAAACAGTAATTGTGATACTTAGCTATTATTTAGTGCAGGTACAGGAACCTATCCTGATGAAATACATCTTTACCGTGTGTGTAACATTTTTTATCACTGTACTGACTTATCATTTAATTATTCGGCCTTACGCCTTAACACGCTTTTTGTTCGGCATGAAGCCAAAGGATAAAGTGAAACCACCGATGAAGGTGGAGAAAGAAGAAATAAAACCGACGGTCGTACTTTCTGCTTAAATTTGTGATGAACAAAATGAAATTCTTCAAAAAATACATATTCCCAGCCATCTATGGCCTTTTGGTGTACTTTACAGTCAGGCTTTTGCATGACACTGATGTGAACCAGCGTTTTTGGGAAAGACAGTTCTACATAAATGCTGTTGAGCTGGCTTGCTCTATTATTGTTGGATATCTTGGGATCTATATTTTTCGAAGGCTATTTAAGTATTATGATAAGCACTGGCCAGTTCAGTTACGCTATCAGGACGTTGTTCGCGAGCTGCTGATCCTGGTAGGTCTCAACCTGGTGCTGGTCAATGCGATATTTGTGCCGATGGATATGATCCTGCACCAGGACTGGAAACCCTGGTGGATACCCTGGGCGGATGTGGCCGACATCAATATGATTCCCACTTTATACGCCATTGTTTACTACGGCATAGCCCGCACCAGCACTTACCTCAAAGCTTACGTGGATAATAAGGTGCAGCTGGAAAAGGTAACCAATGAACATTTGGAAACAGAGCTGAAATTTTTGAAGGCGCAATATCATCCTCATTTTTTGTTCAATGCCCTCAATACGATTTACTTCCAGATGGATGAGGATCATGATGGGGCAAAACGGAGCATTGAAAAGTTTTCGGAATTATTACGTTATCAATTATACGATCAGCAACTACAGGTACCCGTGACGCAGGAGATTGAGTACCTGCAAACTTTTATCGACCTGCAAAAGATACGCAGTACTGATAAGTTGAAACTAAAAGTTGATTTCGATAAAATGCTGAACGGGCAAATGGTTTATCCATTATTGTTTCTCCCGCTGGTTGAGAATGCGTTTAAGTTTATCGGCGGCGATTACCAGATGGAAATAGAAGCAAAGGTTGCGGATGGCAATATTGAATTCATGATAGAGAACTCCGTGCCCCTGACAAAAGGAGCCGAAGCAAAAGAAGGCGGCATAGGTTTAGAGAATTTGAAACGACGCCTGAACCTGCTTTACCCGGGGAAGCATTCGTTAAATCTTGAGAAAAAGGAAAATAGCTTTATAGCTGAACTAAAATTACAGTATGAGCGGTAAAATAAGCTGTATAATTACAGACGATGAGCCTTTTGCACGAAAGGGCCTGGAGGGATATATCGAAAAGATAGATTTTTTTGACCTGAAAGGCTCCTGTGAGGATGCTATGCAACTGAGCGATGTGCTGCAAAAACAACCTGTCGACTTGCTTTTCCTCGATATCCAAATGCCGCATATAACCGGTGTCGAATTTCTTCGCGCGATACGCAACCCGCCGAAGGTGATTTTCACAACAGCCTATCAGCAATATGCCATTGATGGGTTTGAATTGGATGTAATGGATTATTTATTGAAGCCTATCCCGTATGAACGCTTCCTGAAAGCTGCCTGGAAGGCAAGGGATTATTTCGCACTAAAAGAACAACCTGAAATAACAGTGCCTTATATTTTCGTAAAAGCTGCGGGCAAGTTGGAGAAGATAACCTTTGCCGAGATCTTATTCATAGAAGGGATGGAAAACTACCTGGCCATTTACACCGATAGTAAAAAGATAGTGACCCATATGACTATCAAATCATTGCTTGAAAAATTGCCCGCGAAACAATTTATTCAAACACATAAATCGTACGTGGTAGCTGTAGATAAGATAAATACCATTGAAGGCAACACGCTCCATGTACAAACTTACCAGGTACCGGTCAGTAAATATTTGCGCGAAGAAGTTTTGGGGCAGATAGTTAAATAAAAAATACAAACCCCATGTCATTTCGAACGAGCGCAGCGAGGAGAAATCTTACACGCCGGGCATAGTCCGCCGGGCATGGTGGTGAAGATTTCTCACATGCGTTCGAAATGACAACTTATTAGTATAAATTTACTTTATGGAAATGCTACCAAACATACACCCCGGGGAAGTACTGCAAGAGGAGTTTTTAATTCCGCTTAATATCACACCTTATCGTTTGGCTAAAGAAACTAATATTCCCCAAACCAGGGTATCCGAAATAATTAAAGGGAATCGCAGGATTACTGCGGATACTGCCTTGAGGTTAAGTCAATTTTTCGGCAATTCTGCAAAATTCTGGCTTGGATTGCAGGATGATTTTGATATTGAAAATGAGTTAGTTGAAAAGCAAGGTGAATTTGAGGGTATCAAGCGTTTTGTTGCTGCTTAATAACTAATTTAAGAAATGCTGATAGATCTTAGTCACACCATTGAAAACGGTTTAATAACCTACAAAGGTTTGCCCGCACCTATCATTTGCGATTACCTGAGCCGTGAAAACTCAAAGCAATTTTATGAAGAAGGGACAACCTTCCAGATAGGAAAAATTGAAATGGTGTCTAATACTGGCACTTATATCGATTGCCCGTTTCACCGTTTCGAGAATGGGAAAGACCTTTCGGAGGTCGAACTGGAAAAATTTGCAGACATTGAGGGGATCGTTATCCGTGTTCCATACACAAAACAACTGGCCGTAACAGCGGAGGTGCTGATGAATTATGATGTAAAAGACCGTGCGGTTTTGATACATACGGGCTGGACCGAACACTGGAATACCGGGGCCTATTACAATGGTCATCCTTACCTTACCGCCGATGCTGCCGAATACCTGTTAAATTCAGGGGCGAAGCTGGTAGGAATTGATTCGCATAACATAGATAATACCGAGGGCAGAACCCGGCCGGTTCATACCATCCTGCTTGGTGCCGAAATACTCATCGTCGAACATATGTGTAACCTGGAAGCACTGCCCGAAAAAGGGTTCAAATTCAGTGCAGTTCCGCCCAAATTTAAAGGAGTAGGCACATTCCCGGTAAGGGCTTTTGCAAAGATTTATTGACAAGGTATATTGCTTTTGCTCATAGTGGTTTGAAATTCACTATCTTTCTAAGAAAAAGTTTATGAAAGGTTTCTTTGGGATTTTAATCCTATTAGTTTTTTTCAATGCTTCTTATTGCCAGGATTTGAACACTGACAGTATTATGAAGACAAGAAAAACGGAACATCTCACAGGGAAGATCCCGACCTCTTACACCGCGGGTTACGAGTCGAGGGCAAAAGTCCTGCAGAACGAATTTGAGAGTGCAGTAACTTTTTATGAGAAGAAATATCATAAAAAATTCAAATTGAAGCTTGCTGTACTGGATTCAAATCAATGGCCCGCCAAAGAGTTGGCTTTTGGCTTTATGGACTATGATTCAGGATGGGCGATGATACCAGCCCATATTCCTTATCAATTCTTTCTTCGCCTTTACGGGATTGAATCCAGGCAGCTTAGTTTCGAAGCATTTTTAAAGAAAAACGGGCTTACGCCGAATGAAATAATTTCGTCAGTTTACCTTGTGTATGCATTGCACGAACTGGGGCATTATTTTATCGAGGACCTGGAGCATGAACAGGTTCCGGATATGTTTGCGAATGAAATGATAGCGACATATTTCTCCTTTAACTATTTTAAAAGTATAAATAGCAAGGACTTAAATAATCTTATCTTGTTTTCAAAATTCATAGCTCAAAACTATAACGGAAAATATCATAGGATAGGAGCTATGGATAGCTTGTTTGCGAACATGCCCATCCAAAACTTTAAATGGTACCATTGCAATATTGTTTTGTTATGCAATAACATTTATAAGAAGAAGGCAGGCTCATTCATAGACGACTACCTGGTGCTTTTCGCAAAAAGCGCTAAAAGTAAATATACGACCTCTGATGTTGTTACATTGCTTGATAAGCATACTGGTGGCGTCGTGAAGCCATGGGTTAATAATTTGGACACGTATAAACCGCCTGTCAATTAGCTCCAACAAAAAAGCACCAACCATCTCGCGGGTCGGTGCTCAGGAAAACTACCTAGCTATATAAAAATTACATAGCAGCACGTTTTACGGGTGCTATTTGTAAAAGGTTCATCTGCTGCCATTTAGCGATCTATTTTGAATTGGCCGTTTCCCAGGCGGTGTGAATAGCATCTTCCAGCATATCATCCCTTACTTTGGCCAGCTCAATAAATGTAGCGCCTTTTAGGCCCCATTTATTGAGTACCGGATAGAAAATAGAGGCGTCGAAGGAATTAAAAACAGATTGATCAATAGGGGATAGCTTTACCATCATACGGTTCTCAGCGGGCCAAAGCGTAGCGAAAATTGTCTTCTTTTTTATCCGGAATGCCGGGTGCCCAAAATGGTCGAACTCTTCAGCTTCAGGCTGTGCAAGTGCAATTTGGCGGGCGGTTTCCAGGTCGGCCATATCAGTTATTTTTTAGCTGCCAGGGCTACTTTAATCCCAAGCCCTATCAATATGATTCCTGTAATCCTTTCCTGCATCCGCCATACCCTGGGGTTTTGTGTAAAAAAGTCTTTAGTCTTGCCCAGGACAATGACAACAATAATCAGCACCAACGTTCCCTGCACAGCGAACCATATACCTAACGTTGCAAGTTGTATTTTGAAAAACGATGACGCCGGGTCTATAAACTGTGGAAGGAAAGACAAAAAGAAAATCGCCACTTTGGGGTTAAGCGCATTGGTGATAAAACCCTGTTTGAAGAGTTTTCGTTTGTCAAATTTTATAGCGCTATTAGCGGAAGTATCAATATTGGATTTGCTAATAACAGCCTTTATACCGAGGTAAATAAGGTAGGCGGCACCCGCGAATTTAATAAGACTAAAAAGATAAGCCGAGCGGGCAATTATTAATGATAGCCCAAAAACAGCTGCCATGATGTGCACAAAACAGCCGCAAAATACCCCCAACGCTGAAATGACACCCCCCTTAATCCCTTGTGATATACTTCGCGACGCCACAAACAGCATATCATTACCCGGAGTGAGATTCAACAGCAGCGAAGCAACAAAAAACAAATAAATGTTTTGAAAATGTAACATGCCCTTTAGCTTATTACCATAAAAATAGTTATCACAGTGCGATTTGAAGCATCTTTAGGTAAAGTTTTTGATAATGCCGATATTGTATCCGATTTCACCAATTATCCTGACAGACCCATGCCTGAAAATCCCGAAGGGAATGTAACAACCAACACCGCTAATGGTATCGCTACGATATCCTTTTATCACCCGGCGCAAAATTCGTTACCGGCAAAACTTTTGGATAAGGTAACAGCGGAGATAGAAAAAGCCGGCAAAAATCCTGGTGTACGTATTGTTATTCTGAAAAGTGAAGGCGACCGTACTTTTTGCGCAGGAGCAAGCTTTGACGAATTATTACAGATAACGGATAAGCAAGCCGGGGCGGAATTTTTCTCGGGTTTCGCCAGAGTCATAAACGCTTGCCGTAAATCATCCAAAATAGTTATCGTACGGGTACAAGGCAAAGCTGTGGGCGGCGGGGTTGGATTGGCCGCCGCCGCGGATTATTGCCTGGCTACCGAAGCAGCTTCGATCAAACTAAGCGAGTTGGCCATAGGTATAGGGCCATTCGTAATATCACCCGCCGTAATACGCAAAATTGGCTTACCTGCTTTTTCTCAATTGACCATTCGGGCGGTCGATTTCCAATCAGCGGCCTGGGCCAAAGAAAAAGGGCTTTATAACGAGGTTTACCCCGACATAAAAAGCATGGACGAGGCTTTGGATGCTTTGGCATCCAAACTGGCATCCTATCATCCTGATGCACTGGCCGGTTTAAAACAAATATTATGGGAAGGCACTGAAAATTGGGACGAACTGCTTGCCGAACGTGCCGCTATCAGTGGCGAACTGGTGCTATCGGAGTTTACACAGCAGGCGCTACAGGGTTTCTTAGGTGGGAAAAGGTAATTTAGTAATACCCGGCATGGAACCTGTGTTTTTTGGGCAGGGGAAATAATTCTTATCTTTGCGCTTCTATCCTAAGCCGAAATGCACAATCTGCATTTTATTTCTTTAATACTCATATAATATGGTATGCCGATTTAGTATTAACTTTATTAGCGGCGAAATAATGTGCATACTGATACATTGCGGCCCAGTTAACGCTATAACAATGATTAATGCTAAATCTATTTTGAATGGACCATCCGCAGAAAAATAGAACGATCATCATAATAAGTCTCATTGCAATTGTTCTGAGCGGTATTGTACTATTAGGTTGGGTGTTGAACATCCCGGGGCTTCAAACCGTTCATCCTGCCTTTGAAGCGATGCGGTTTAATACAGCGTTATGCTTTGTGTTATTAGGCGGCGCGTTATTAACTACGCAATACAAGACTGATAAATATCCGGTGCTTTTTTACGTTTTATCGTCATTAGCAACGCTTATTGCTTTAGTTACTCTTTTTCAGAACCTCTTTAATTTTAATACCGGACTCGATCAACTATTTGTAAAAGATAATACGCCTACAGATAAGGACAACCCATTTCCCGGGCGCATGTCGGTTAATTCAGATATGTGTTTTTTGTTTCTGGGAATAGGTTTTTTAATACTCACCACTAAAAAACGGGTATTCAATATAGCAGCTCAATATTTATTTCATATAGTCACCGTACTTTCTTCTATTGCAATAATTGGTTATTTATATAGGGTCTCTTTTTTTTATAATCTTTCTAATTCTAATGTTGGCACAATGGCTGTTCATTCCGTTGTGCTGTTTTTTTTTATATCAGTTAGCGCGTCCCTGCTAAATCCTTCACTTGGAGTAACTGGCCTGTTTACCGGTCAGCTGGTCGGTAATAAAATGGCCAGACGGCTTTTTATCCTTATAATATTTGTCGTCATCGTTTTGGGAACTTTAAGGATACGAACCCAGCATTATTACCAGTTTTCAATAGAGTTGGGGGTTGCGCTGGTAACGGTTTGTTTTTTATTAATATGCCTTTTGGTAGTATGGTTTACCGCTATATGGTTGAATGGGATCGACCGGAAACGATATGAAGCCGAAGAGGAAATAAAGGCTATGAATGAGGAGCTTGAAGAAATAGTTGAAGAACGCACAGCAGAGATTCAGAAAAGTGAAGAAAAATACCGGCTGCTGATTGAACATGCATCCGATGCCATATACGTAGTGGATTTGTACGGGAATTTTACCGATGTAAACGATAGCATGTGCAGGATGACTGGATATAGCCGCGAAGAATTGCTAAACTTAAATGTCGAAGCGATCATCGATCCTGATGAGTTAAAGGTTGACCCGGTAAAACATGGGCCGCGCAGTGCCGGGGAGGCAACAGTAAGAGAAAGGCGGTTTAAACGTAAAGACGGGTCGCTGTTTGATGCCGAGATCAGCGTGAAGATGTTTGCCGATGATAAGGTGTTGATAATGGCCCGCGATATTACAGGCCGCAAGAAAATGCAAGCCGAATTAGGGGACGCGGAATTAAAATTCAGGACCCTGGCAGAAAAATCAATGGTGGGGGTTTACATCAGTCAGAAGGAAAGATTTATATATGTAAATCCAAGGTTTGCGGAGATTTTTGGTTACGAACCGCATGAGTTGATCAATACGGAGGGTAGCGCTATTGACATAATCATTAGCCAGGAGCACCAAAAGGTGGTAAGAGCGAATGTCGAAGCACGTTATAGTGGCAAAATAGATAATGTTCATTATGAAGTGGTAGGGCAGAAGAAAGACGGGACGAGCAACTGGGTTGAGTTTTATGGAAGCAGTGTTATTTTGGGCGGTGAACCGACAATTATTGGCTCAATGCTGGATATTACGGAAAGGAAATTAGCAGAAGAACTTATGTTAAGAGAAAAGACCCTTTCTGATACCATAATAAATAGTTTGCCGGGCGTATTTTATTTGCGCACAGAAAATGGCCAATATTTACGCTGGAATAAAAATTTTGAAGCCGTAACCGGTTACACATCGGAAGAGGTGAAAAAGATCAGCGTAAAGGACCTGATTGTAAAGGAGGATCAGGAACGGGTAAAAGAAGCCAATGAGAAGGCATTTAAAGCGGGTTATGCAATGGTCGAAATTAAAGCGATAACTAAAGACGGTACTAAAATACCCTATTTACTAAGTGTTGCTCCGCTCATGTATGAAAACCAACTATGCTTATTAGGAACAGGTATTGATATATCATCACGTATACACGCCCAGGAGGAATTACGATCATCCGAACAGAAGTACAAACTGCTTTTTGACAGTAACCCCTTGCCCCTTTGGATGATAGCAAAGGATGATCTGTCAATAATCGCGGTTAATAATGCTGCTGCTAAACTTTACGGCTATACCAAAGAGGAGTTCTTGCATATGAGCGTAACCGCATTAAGGCCTAAGGAAGACAGGGAGGGGCAATTAGAGGGATACAGGAAAGATATAAGCAGTTCAACAGATATGGGTATCATCAGGCATGTTAAGAAGGACGGCACAATCATATTTGTCCAGATAATTGCGCATGATATTATCTTAGAGGGCAGACCTGTAAGGCTCTCACTAACAAACGACATAACTGAGAAACTTAAAGCCGAAGAAATGCTGCAAAAATCTGAAGCTAACCTGCAATCCATCTTAAATACAACCGATACAGCCTATGGTTTATTTGATATGGATCTTAAACTGCTGGCATTTAATCAGAAAGCAGTTCAATTTGGTATAGAACAATATAACCATTCGCCTGAAAAAGGCGACCGTATTGCCGACTATTTCCCCCACGAAAGGTTCCCTCAGTTTATTCACCTGGCCGGAGAAGTGTTAAAAGGCAACAGTATACACTATGAAATTGATTATCCCCAGGCCAATGGCTCGGTGTTTTGGTATGATGTAAAACTGTTCCCGATTACCAATGACAGCAAGGAAATATTGGGCCTGATGATGGCTTTGTATGACATAACGGAAAGAAAAAATGCTGAATCTGACCTGAAAAATGCCTATAACCGGATACAGGGCCATATTAACAGCATAAAAGATATAGCCTGGAAACAATCGCACCTGATGCGCAGCCCGTTAGCCAATTTAAAGGCACTTTCTGAATTGCTGAAGGACCACCCTACCGATATTGAAACCCTTGACCATTTCCAGGCCGAACTTGACAGGATGGATGCCATCATCCACGAGATGGCCGACCAGGCATCAGGGCATGAGGAATAATGAGCCTATTAACAGGGTGTTTTCACGGTATAAAAATGGGTGAAAACACGGTGTGTATCTGATAGTTATTTGGGGATTTTAGTGTGATAAAAATTAATTATTTTTCACCTTAAAACCCTAACAATCATGAAACGGATATTCATAAGCATAACATTTTCGTTTGTCTTAATAATGGTTATACCTATTAAGATGTATTCTCAGCCAAATGTAAAAAACGTCACGCTTAACAACATTTCTGTGAAAACATTTGAGGACCAACGTGATTATTTCTCACAACATAGAAAAGATGGCAACGAACCAGCAATGGCGTCAGTTTGGTTTAGCAGTCAAATGATATCCAGAATGGTAACATTATTGGTAAAAGAAAAAAAAGCCGATGGCGTGAGATTTTATTTTACAGCATATCTTTCAGCCAGCGGTAATGACGAAACGTCGATTGCTTTGGTTTCTACATATACAGATACACCAGTTCACTACAAAGACCAAAGCGGACATCGGGATTATTTTGATCATGATGTTAGTGATGATTATTTCGTCAAAGATCCGGCTTCTATTGCTGTGAATGTTGATCATGATGATTGCGGCGGAGGTGCCCGGCTTTATGGTGATATTAGTTCTACGATTTTAGATTGCATAAACGACGATGAGCACTATATTACTGTGGACGAAGCTAAGGACTGGGTTCAAAGGTGCCGGGATAAAAAGCACCCTTTCAACACAGTAAGTGAATGGTATGATATTGGGTTGTTTAAAAAGCTTGTTTATGATGGTGATTATGATGGGATCAGAATATATTTCTGTCGAAAAAAGGGATTTCTGGGAGTTTTACGTGGCCGAAACAGATTGCTTGTAGTAACGACAAAAGCAGATCCAAATAACAATAAAGTCCACATCGATGATTATGATTGTCAGAAAAACGGGTTTTTATGGACAAATAAAAAGTTAGATGAGGAAAAGGAATTCCTTAAAAAATTCCTCGCAGCGCCACCGCAAGACAACGGCGAACTATGCCCCAAAAATTGCAACTAATACAATAATATACTATGTCATACTTCACATTAACAACTGTTGTTGAATTAGTTTGCTTCCTTTTTGCAGTTATTTGCCTATTGAAAGATAAAAGTTTAGTATGGCGGAGTATGGTTGTATATCTTTTACTTACGTGTATTACCGAATTAGTAGGGGTATATGTTATTAATCATACTTCTCCACACAATAATCAATGGGTTTACAATATTTTCATATTACTTGAGGAAGGGTTTACAAGCTTGATGTTTTATCATTTGTTAAATAAATACATTAATGGCAAGCCTGTCATTATCATTGGGCTTGCCATTTTTCTTATATTTTATACTACCAATATTATTGATCATGGTTTTTTGGTGTACAATGAGCATACTTATACAGAAATGTCTGTGGTATTCGTGATTTATAGTTTGTATTTTTTCTTTTTATTGATTAAAGATGAAAGGTACATTGATATAGGATATTCCGCCGAGTTTTGGTGGTCAGTCGGAACTTTGTTTTTTTATTTTGGTATAACAAGTGTCAATATTTTTGATGCCAAATTAGATAATGTCATGTTAAATGGTCATCACTTAAACTTCTATATTTTTCGGGTACTAAACTTAATATTATATGGCTGTTGGAGTTATTCCTTTATCTGCAGAAAATGGCTAACGACGATATCGAAGAGCTCATTGTAATAACAACTCTTGTTTTTCTGTTAGCGCCGGCTTTTTTGGTGGTATATATTTTTATTCACAATCGCCGCAAACGAAGGTTCATAGAAGAGAAGGCTCAATTCGATGCGGAGTTAATCAAAACCCAAATGGAGATCCAGGAACAAACCATGCAAACCATCGGCGCCGATTTACACGATAATATAGGCCAATTGCTGAGCTTAACTTCGCTGACCTTAAACTCCATCGAGCTGGAAAACCCCGACAAAGCGCAGCAAAAGATTGACGCAGCTATAGAGCTAAATTTAAAGTCGATCAAGGAAATGCGCCTGCTTGGGCGGTTGCTGCATGGCGAGCAACTGTTGAAATTGGGTTTGGAAGAAGCTATCCGCAGCGAGGTGACCTGGATCGAGAAGTCAGGGCGCTTTACTGTGGTTTACGATATCGACGGGGACAGACCGGAGGCTAATAATGCCGACAAAGACCTGATCTTGTTCCGCATTACGCAGGAGATACTGAATAACATTATCAAACATTCCCAGGCGAAGGAGATTAACATCAAATTAGGGTATTTGGATACCGGTATCAGGCTTCAGATCATTGACAACGGCAGCGGCTTTAACATAGGCGATTTACCCGAAGCGCAAAAGGGCATGGGCCTGAAGAATATTCAAAAACGGGCAGAGATAGTGGGCGGTGAGGTATTCATCCAATCCACGCCGGGCGAAGGCACTTGTGTAGACATATTTATTCCTTATCCTTAACTATGGAAACTGATAAGATACTGATAGCCATTGTAGACGACCATACCCTTTTCAGGAATGGAGTGGCCAGCCTGATGAGCGAATTTGCTGAGTTACAGGTTGTATTTGAAGCCGAAAACGGTCAGCAAATGCAGGCCGCACTGGCAAAACACCCTGCGCCTGATGTAGTGCTCATGGATATCAATATGCCCGTGATGGATGGCTACGAAGCAACCGCCTGGCTGAAGAAGAATCATCAGGATATCAAAGTTCTGGCACTCAGTATGTTCGAAGATGACCTTGCCGTCATAAAAATGATTAAAAGCGGGGCATCCGGTTATGTGCTTAAGGAGTCCAAACCGCGCGAACTGTTGGAAGCTATCAAAACCATCTATACCAAAGGCGTGTACATCAATGAGTTGGTTTCAGGCAAACTCATACGCTCGATGGGTGATGATGACGAGATCGAGATATCAAAAAAAGAACTTGATTTTCTAAAATACTGCTGCTCAGAGTTTACCTACAAGGAAATTGCCGACAAGATGAACGTGAGCCCACGAACAGTAGACAACTACCGTGAGGCACTATTCCTAAAACTAAACCTCAAATCACGCACTGGTTTGGTACTGTATGCCATTCAAAACCAGGTATTCAAGTTTTGAAAATGCTAAAATTGAAGCGAATGTTCCTTCATGCCCAAAAACCGGGTGTAGCGCTTTGCTGCCGAGGCTATTGCAGTATGTGTTGCTTTGCTTAATGGTTTGAACAGGCTCACCCGGATAATAACGCTATCCTTTTTGAAGGCATGTGTCCAAATCCCTTTGATCTGGCTGTTTATTACGATCGTATTATTGAATATGGTTCCTCTGGGATTTGCTTTATCGATGTCTTTTTCGGCAATTGCGGCACTGCGGTCCTTGTAACTTACGATGAATTCATCGTAGTTGGGCAGCAGGTAAGCGGTGGATGATTTTCCCGCGGCCATACCGTTGTCTTTAAACCAGTAAATACTACCCTCAACTACGTCACTCATAAGGTTACTCTTTACCATTTCAAGGCCCTTTTTTGAATCGGCAACCGTTAAACCGCTCCACCAGGCATAATCTTGCAAAGTAGCTGGGCCATGTGAGGTGAAGTACCGTTCAGCCAGTGTAGCCAGGGCCTCGTCACGACTCATTGCCGTGGTCTTTGGTACCCGCTCATCCAGCAGGGCATAGGTGAAGTGTTTGCCTATCCGGCCGCCGCTGCAAACCAGCTGCTGCAGCTCCATTTCCATCATAATGTGTATAAAGCGCTGTTCGGCAGTAGCAATCCCGGCATTTTGCAGCGCTGCGGCAATTTCGGTGCGGACTAACTGTTTGCCCCCGTCTAATGCCCTCGTTAGCACGTTGGCGCATTTAAGCAATATCTCATCCGTTAGTCCAAGATACCTTTTGCGGAACGATGTGAAACCCAGCACCCTCGGCGCAGTAAGGTCCAGCATCCAGCGGATATCTTCGGGAGTTACGAAGTGCCAGGTGGGCCTCAGGACGTGCGTACGGATGATATCCCCATTGGTAAAGGCCTTTTCAATCGTTTTGGCCGAGTTGCCCTTAAGCCGCTGACCCAGCGCCCATACCGCGCCGCCATAATCCTGCGCCTGTACGGCACCCAGCCATTTTACGATCTCTTTGGGTTTGGTAAACTGCTGACCGGCAAGGTGTTGGTTCTGCATGCGCAGCCGGGCGATATCAGTTGCCTTCATAACGGTTTAAGCGGTTTCGCAGGGTGCGAATTTCTTCCTGTATATCCTCCATCCGCTGTAGCAGGTGGGTAATTGCTTCTATGCCGGCAACGTTTATTTCCAGCTCATTATGCAGGCGAACCATTCGCTCCAGTTTTTGCAGTTCGGTTTCGGGTATATAGGTTTCCTGTTCAACTACCTGTATTTCAACCAGCCCCGCTTCGCTTAGCGAACGGATAAATGTGTACTCCACCTGGTGATAAGTGCAAAACTCACTGACGGCTATTAGTCCCATGTTTTTAAATTCTAAATCCTAATTTCTAAAACCTAAATCTTAATTTTTAAATTCACTATTCACTATTCACCATTCACCATTCACTATTCACCATTCACTCCTCACCATTCACCATCTCATCCCTTCGCCAATTCCCTAAACAACTCTTTCTGTTTTTCGGTCAAATGCGTTGGTAACTGTATGTCGTAGGTCACCAGCAAGTCGCCAAACTGCCCTTCCTTTTTGTAAACCGGCATACCCTTGCCTTTCAGTTTCACGGTGGCGCCGTTTTGTGTTTCGGGGTGTACCTTTATCTTCACTTTGCCGGTGAGGGTGTCGATGGTCACTTCGCCGCCGAGGACCGCTGTGTACAGGTCCAGTTTGGTGGTGGTGTACAGGTTGGCGCCATCGCGTTTGAAGTTAGGGTCGGTAGCAACCGTGAACTGGATGAACAGGTCGCCCGCCGGACCGCCGTTAACGCCCGGACCGCCATGACCCGCTATCTTGATCGTCTGCCCATTCTCCACACCCGCCGGAATGGTGATGCGGATATTCTTCCCATTCACTGTCAGCGTTTGCTTATGCGATTCGCTCACATCCTTCAGCGACAATTGCAACTCGGCGTTGTAATCCTGGCCCCGGTACCTTGCCTGTTGCCGGCTACTACCTCGCGCACCGCCAAACATCTGCTGGAAGAAGTCCGAGAAATCACCGCCGCCAAATTCGCCGAAATCCTCAAAACCCTGCCCATGCCCTCCGCCGAAACCGCTGTACTGCCCTCCGCCCCGTTGTTGCTGTTGCCGGGCATATTGCTCATGCTCTTCGCCGTGCTGCCAGTTCTCGCCGTACTTATCATATTTCTTGCGCTTCTCGGCGTCACTCAACACCTCGTTGGCCTCGTTGATCTGCTGAAACTTCTTATTCGCCTCCGGGTCATTCGGGTTCAGGTCGGGATGGTATTGCCGCGCCAGTTTGCGGTATGCAGCCTTAATGTCCTTTTCGGAAGCACCTTTGTCAACGCCCAGTATCTTGTAATAGTCAATAAAAGCCATAGGATGTTATCAATACTAAACCCGGTTATCCGGATTAGGTTTTGCAGGTATAAAATTAGTATTGTAGAAGCAGGAATCAAGACATAAGATGCAAGATTATTGTGGAAGTTTTGGGCGTTGCCGCTGATAGAAGCGGCCGTGCTTTACATTCATACGCCTGCAAGCATTACGCACGGGCCGGTATCCATTTCAATCACTAACGCAACATCCCGTTCCGTTTATTGTCTGAACACGATTTTTTGGATTGAAGGGATTTTTTACCTATTGTTTGTTTTCATTGGTGTTCAAGAAGGCTGCGTCGTTAACAGGATTGTTCCGTTAAAATCTTGGCAATCTGGTCAATCTCGTTAATCGTGTTCAGACAATATTCAACAGCAAAACATGGTTAACATGGTTAACACAATTTCGTGCATTTGTCAGTTAAATAATTGATAATAAAATATTTAACAAAAAAACATGTTAACCATAAACTTTTTTTGGGTATAGCTTTTTCCGGACGAATCATTTCCCGTCACTACAATGTCTCCCTAATAAATCCTCTCATCCCGAATCCCTAATGCGGGCATACTGTCAAAACACTGTCACCACTTTTCATATTTTTCTTATGTATATTTGATAACAACCTGTTCCCATGCTACGCCTTTTCATTGTCCTCGCTATTTCATCATTCCTGTTTATCAGTTGCGGCCATCACAAAAGTGACAAACCTGTCCCAACTGTTCATAAAGGCTATAATTTCAAACTGAAAATTCCATCAGAATGGATAGAAAAGCTGCGCCACTATAATTACAAGCAGAACAATGTAAAACTGCTGCGCGAGCTCGATAGCCTTATCCAGCCAAATAAAATATTCGTACCTGACGAAGACGAGGATCTGGACACAAACCGGTACATATTGAACCCCATATTTGCTAATCTTGACGGCGAATCGGCTAATGAACTGGTATGTTTAGTGGGTTGGGACGAGACCTACCCGTCCATAACTGTATTCAAAGAGATAAAGGGCGATTGGTACTTATTGTACGTGGAACCATTTTACATGTTTTACACGATGCCCGAACTAATCATTGCAAATAATTTTGCGAAAAACAAGACCTTCTATACCAGGCAACTATATGACCGGGGTTCAGGCGAGTTCTACGATGGGTATAGCTTTTATAAGCTGGTAAATAATAAAGTTTACAAATGCCTTGAGCTGCCGCATGAGGCTCGTATTTACGGATGGGGGCTTTACCTGAACCAGGAAGTTACCATGGATTTTAACGTCAATGGCGGCAACACTGATGAAATCTGGGCTTATTTTCATTATAACTTTTTTCCCGGGGCTATTAATAAGGGAGATATGTCATGGGATGGGCATACCGATATTTCTTTGGTTAAGGGGGAGGATGGAATAAATTACCAATGGGATAGCGTTAAGTTCGCCTATAAACCCAAGGATTATAAAAATGGCGATTCAACCATGTTAAATGCACAAAAAGTAGCCTGCTTTGGCGCTTTCGGTAACGACAGCTTGTTTGTACATGCTTTTCATGCTGAGATCAATAAGACGCTGCAAACAGGTACGCGTCAGCAAAAAAGAATATTAAAAGACTATCTCGCTCGGGTGAAACAAACGGGCCATGCCACTACCGAAGAACTGGAAGAAACAACCGAGGCCGGTGGGACAAAATTCTATGGCGTTAAAAAGAAAAAGAAAATCAAAAGTGGGAAAGCAGAATAATGCGCGCTGAAAAATATGAATTGCATTAACTTAATATATCTCCTACCTTAGATACAGCAATTGACTGATACTTAGTCCTATAAACGATGCCTGATTAAGGGCGCCGGTTAAATCTTATCGATCCAATGATGAACTACTTTTTAGAAAATTGGCCCGTCCTTTCCATCGCCTTTGCCGGAGTTGTAGCCGTTATTGGGACTTTTTTTAGCAGCAGCCAGGATGAAGAGCTAAAAGATTCCATAAGACAACCTGTAGAGGGGAATAAAATATCACGCTATATTTCAAAAAATTGGCCGACACTTTTAATCGCAATTGCCGGAATTATTGCTGTCATCGCAACATTTGTTGGCAGCAACCAGGATGCTGCGCAGAAAAATAACATCGAGAAATTAGGGCGCGAAACGGTGAAATTGGATACGCAAATTATGAAACTGGATGACCTTAACAGGGATATTTCAATGCGGAATGAGGCGCTTGCCGGGCAGAATTTCAAATTGGATAGTGAATCAAAAGGATTGGTATCACAAGTGAAAGGATTAACAGAGCAATCACAAAAATTAATCCAGGTGATTAATCAAAGAATTGCTAATGAAGCCGCGGAAAACCTGGTATCAGGACAATTACACATGGATTTTAAACCAACTTTTCAGGATAGTGTAATGATAAAAATGGGCGCGTCGCCTTATAAGTTTTCTTTTAAAAGTTTGAAAAACGGAGCCAGCAGGCTTTGCATGGTTGGTCAAAAGGATCCTTTGCAGATAAAGACTCATAATAAAAAGATCCAGCTAAGTTTAATGGTGTATGATCTGCAGGGGTTTCTTTTGGCTGAGATCGCCAATAATAACTGGCGCCCAAATAAAAACTATGTAGGACGATTTAATTACGACGACAGGGGCTTCGAAGTGGAAGATAATAAGGGAAATGTTGTAGTGAGCATTGACATAACCGGCGATAACCAGTTGGTTATCCAGGGCATTTTTCCACTTAAATCAGAGGGCGTTATTTTGGTAGCCGGTGTCAAAGAGTTTAAGATCCTTCAAATGGAAAATCCTGAATCGGCATTGATAGCAGAGAATGTTAAAATGAAAGAATTATTCGAGTACACAGGCGAGGATTGGCTACATAAACGAAAAAAATACAATTAGTTTTGATGTCTCTTTGAGGTAATTAATTCTTAATGGTTAACCACGGTTATATGGGTTCCTACGGTACCCCCATTAGCCACATAGGTACTCAACGCCTTTGGTACACCGCTAACAGAAACGTTTGACATTGTAACATTGTCTGTCACAAGACCTGATGTTGCATTGCTTATAGAAACAACACATTTTGTAAAATTAGAAATCGTGCCCCCCTCTATCGTTATATTGCCGGGGCATGTATCTAACGCTACGGCCATACTGCTGGCATTATTTCCATTGAAAGTAGTATTCTTAATTTTTACAATGCTAGTACCTTGTAAGTTAACTGCCGGACCAACGTCGCCAACTGTTAAGGTACAACCCGAAATGGTCAAATTTTGAGTGCCCGTAAAAGCATGGATTGGCGACTTTGCGGTGCCTGAAATAACATCACCTATTATCGTGATATTATTACTTGCCGGGGCACCGTCAATAAGTATACCGTCCCCTGCTGAGCTGGTAATAATATTTGTATTTGAAGATGAACTTGTGCAATTAGCAAATTCTATCGCTTCCCGTTGAGAGTCCTTGAATTTATTGCTAGTTATGGCAACTCCCGTACATCTTACTGCACTGGCGCCGATGCTGCCGCCGATAAATGTATTGCCCGAAATAGTAGAATTAGACATAGTCCTTATTTCCATGCATTCCGCTGCATCGTTTGCCGGTGACGAGGGCATTTTTATAGTGTTACCCACAATTGACCAATTGGAAGTTAAGTTTGTACCCGCAGTACTACCACGTATACCTACGCCAAGTTGTTGAATAGTTGAAGGGGGCAACATACTTCTGTCAACTATATTATAGCTAAAAGTACCACCGGCGCCTACTACAGTTTCGGGGTCATAAAAGAACCCTATATAACCCACCTGGGTTATTGTATTATAAGTCACCGTTGGGTTGAGATATGCCCCA
>Ga0207116_10162_pt1 | contig 19379 bp, 15 predicted proteins | sample Alteio_BWMinHeat_44_FD_153550 | JGI IMG/M metagenome (GOLD analysis project Ga0207116, IMG submission 153550) | Enriched cells from forest soil in Barre Woods Harvard Forest LTER site, Petersham, Massachusetts, United States -... | ecosystem: Environmental > Terrestrial > Soil > Temperate forest >... | reverse complement strand
TACAAAATGTTTTCAAACACGGTGGAAATAAAACAGAATTACAATACTACCTAACTTTGATAGAAAAAAACAAACCACCCCTAAAACGTAAACGAGTTATACCGAAAAAATGTGAACGAGTGATAGAACCGCCACATCAAACAAGCCTAACCTTTTTTTCATCTGTTACCATACCATCTCAATCAACATTAACAGATTCGCACAGAATCGTACGACCTAAAATATCATTAACAAGCTCATTCTGTTATAATTCATTAATTCATCTAACACCGAACGTTGAAAAAGAACTCTATTTCAAATACAAATAATATATATCGAGGTTTTAAAAAGCATGCAACACTGGAAACATTTTCTTGAAACACATAACCTGCCTGATCTTGATCATATCGCATACTTGTCACATTTAGGATGTTTAAAAATATCGGGTCCAGATGCTAAAAAATTATTACAAGGTCAATTAACCTGTAACCTCGATGATATTACTCATACACAATCACGTATAGGCGCACATTGCAATCCAAAAGGCCGAATGATCAGTTTATTTCGCATTTTTCACTCTGATCATGATTATTACTTACAAATGCCTCGCGAAAATATCACGATAGCACTCAATGCCTTAAAGAAATATGCTGTTTTTTATAAACTAGAATTAGCGGATGTCACTGACTCATTAAAAATATTGGGTTACTTGGGTAATCATATCAAGCAATATATTCAAGATATCTTATTAAATATCCCAACTAATAACGATAATGCCATTCAACACGATCATTTACTTAAAACTCTAATTAAGCATGATACTTTTTTTCAACATGATAATTTGCTCAGCACACCAATGCATCATGATAGTTCTCAGCAGGATAATTTACTTAACATTCCAATGAATCATAATGATATTCCTCAGCAGGACAATACAATTGCACTCGATCACTTACTTATCATTAAGATCCCTGGAAATATTCCACGATATGAAATCATTACCATGACCGACGATACAAACAATGAGATAACTAACAAATTAAATCAATCAAAACTATCCAGCGCGAATTCTATTTCTCCTGATATTTGGGAGTCTGCAAATATAGAAGCAGGTCTTGCCAATATTTACCCTGAAACCAGCGAAAAATTTTTACCACATGAATTAAACCTACATTTACTCAATGGCATTAGTTTTAATAAAGGCTGTTATACCGGCCAAGAAATCATTGCCCGCATGCACTATCGAGGCAACTTAAAAAACAAACTGATACAGACAACCATCCACAGCAGCATCCCACCCTTGCGTGGCGAGGATTTACCCGGTACAAAAAATATTGTCGTCGATTATTGTAAAAGTAGATATAATACTTATCAATTACTGATACTCGGTTAAATCAATGACAATAAAATTAAAAATAGTACTCGCCCAACTGAATCTTTATGTGGGTGATATTAATGGCAATTTAGCTAAATTAATCACTGCTGCAAAAACAGCACGCGACACACATCATGCTGATATTATTGTCTTCTCTGAACTTAGCTTGACGGGTTATCCACCCGAAGACTTACTCTATCGCAAAGCATTTATCGATGCTGCTGCGGCAAGCTTAAGACAATTTCAGCAAGAAGTAAGAGACATTTACTGCGTTGTCGGCCATCCGCTTGTCATCAAACACAAACTATATAATGCATGTTCTGTCATTTATAACGGCGAAATTTTAGGTTGTTATACCAAACAATACCTCCCCAATTACAGTATTTTTGATGAATATCGTTATTTTACGCCTGGATCATCACCTTGTATTGTTCCTATCAAGGGCATTCCAGTTGGGATTACTATTTGTGAAGACTTATGGCATGAAGAACCGATTAAACAAGCTGCTATGCAAGGTGCACGTCTTATCTTAGCGCCCAATGCATCCCCTTTTGAAATAAACAAACATGAAGAACGTACGCAAGTACTAAAAACTCGCGTCAAAGAAACGCATTTACCCATCGTATATGTCAATTGTATTGGCGGCCAAGATGAATTAGTTTTTGATGGCGGCTCCATGGTCATCGATGCACATGAAAACATTTGCCAACATGCAGGATTTTTTAAAGAAACATTATTACCTGTCGATTTTGAAATAAACGAAAACACTATTCATATCCCAAGCAACCCTATTGCATTACCTACAAAAGATGAACTTATTTATCAAGCATTGGTTTTAGGCGTTCGCGATTATGTGCATAGAAATCATTTTCCTGGCGCATTAATCGGTGTTTCTGGTGGTATTGATTCCGCCTTAGTGTTAGCAATTGCCGTGGATGCACTCGGTAAAGATAACGTTAAAGCCATATTAATGCCATCACGTTATACTTCTGATATCAGTATGGAAGATGCCATGACGCTCATTCACAATATCAACGTTGAGCATGAAGTCATTTCTATTGAGCCAGCTTTTACGAGTTTCTTAGCATGCTTAGATTTAAATAAACAACCTAGTATTACTGAAGAAAATATTCAATCGCGTTGTCGCGGTACTATTATTATGGCTCTTTCCAATAAAACAGGCCGAATTGTTTTAACAACAGGTAATCGCAGCGAAATGACGGTAGGTTATGCTACTTTATATGGTGATATGGCTGGCGGGTTAGATGTATTAAAAGATATTCCTAAAACGTTAGTATATCGACTTGCACAGTACCGCAATCAACGACATCCTGTCATCCCTCAACGAATAATCGATCGTCCACCTACTGCAGAATTAGCTCCTAATCAAAAAGATGAAGACAGTTTACCGCCCTATCCTATTCTCGATAAAATTCTAGCGCTCTATTTAAATGATGAAAAAAGCAGTGAAGAGATTATTCAACAAGGCTTTGATGCCGCGACGGTGTTAAAAGTCGTAAACTTAATTAATAAAAGTGAATACAAACGTCGTCAAGCACCCATCGGTATTCGCGTTAATCACAAAGCATTTGGCCGAGATCGAAGATATCCGATTACTTCTGGTTTTAAAGAATAAAAGAAAATGCAAGAACTATTTTCAAAAATTTTTAATTATAGATATTTGATTCGCATATTTGTTTGACGTAACATAATTTTGGTTTTTATTCTAAAATAAGGAAATTTCATGAAAAAATTTACTCGTCAATTTTTACTAAGTTCAATTTTTACAGGCATTATTAGCTCGCAAGTATTTGCATTACCCGTTGTTGATGTTCCCGTACATACACCATACCGCATCAACCCTAATGCACCATTAGGCGCAGCATCAGGATTATCACCCAACCAAGTTAAAAATGCATACGGCATTACCAACGTACAACATCAAGGTGAAGGACAAATCATTGCTATCATTGATGCATTTGATGCGCCCAATATTGAAAGTGATTTAGCTGTTTTCAATAATAATTTTGGCTTACCTGCGTGCACAACGCAAAATGGCTGCTTTACTAAAGTCTATGCGTCAGGCCGAAAACCACGAAGCAATCCAGATTGGGGAGTTGAGATTTCGCTAGACGTTGAATGGGCACATGCTATCGCACCTCGCGCTAAAATCATGTTAGTCGAAGCATCTTCTAGCAGTATGAATGCCTTGTTCACTGCGATTGATGTCGCTATTAAAAATGGGGCCAATGTTATTTCTATGAGTTGGGGCGGCAATGAATTTTCTCAGCAAATCCAATTTGATGCTGTATTTAATAATCCCGATGTCACTTTTACCGCTTCATCCGGTGACAGTGGACATGGCGTACTTTATCCTGCTGTATCACCCAATGTTATTTCTGTTGGCGGCACTACATTAAACATTGACGGTGCTGGTAATCGCTTAGACGAAACCGCTTGGGATGGTAGTGGCGGCGGTTTAAGCGCATATGAGAGTGAACCCTCTTATCAAATCAACTATCAAATTCCTCGCAATCCATCCAATGTTCGTGGTGCGCCTGATGTATCCTATGATGCAGACCCTACAACAGGATTCCCCGTGTATGATAGCGTTGCTGTCAATGGTAAAAAAGGTTGGTTTGTCGTGGGCGGCACAAGCGCAGGTGCTCCGCAATGGGCTGCTATTGTTGCAATCGCTAAATCTTCTAGCATACGCAAATTAGGTGACTTTCATAATTTGCTATATAGCATGGCTAAAGATAAATACCAATTAACGTTTAATGACGTTACAGCAGGATCTAATGGCAGCTGTGGTTATGAATGCAATGCTCAAAATGGTTATGATTATGTGACAGGCTTAGGGACACCACAAGTACAAAACATTATTCCTGAAATCATCAATGCAGCTTCTTACATGAAGCAAGATGTCTAATTAGCGCCAAGTAAGATATCCATCAAAATAATTACCAGCCTGCATTTTCGTGCAGGCTGATAATCATGTAAAATTTTATCTCACACAGAGAAAAACATGCCTTAATTGACGAGAGCCTCTATAACACATTACATCGCCTCTTTCACATACGTAGAATTGGGATAGTTATACTCCAGAACTCGCTGCACTTCTTGCTGATTTTTCATCAGCCCTAACGCACGATAAGATTTCGCCATAATCACTAACGCTTTAGGAATCGATGGCGCACCTTGATAATGTCTTACGACTAAACTAGCGCGATTAGCCGCAGCCACATAAGCACCACGACTATAATAATATTGTGCAACCTCTAACTCATGGTCAGCCAGTGTATTTCTAAGATAAATCATATACTGATGTGCAGCTGGCGCATATTTACTATTCGGATAATTTCGCACCAACATAGCAAAATCGTTATATGATTTTTTAATTTGCGTTAAATCACGAGTCGCTAAATCAACCGCAAATAGATGCTCAAAAATACCTAAGTTTTGATAGTAGTTAGATAACCCACGCATCATATACGCGTAATCAATATGATCGCTGGTTGGATGCGCATGAATATAACGATCTGCTGCTGATTCTGCGGAGGCATAATCATCTGTCATATAATAAGCATAAATAAGATGTAATTGTGCTATTTCGGTTTCATGTCCAAAAGGATATTGCACATCCAGTGCCTCAAAACGCTTAATGGCTTGCTGATAACTGCGGTTACGCAATGCGTCTTCACCGCGGGAAAATATTTGTTGTGCTGTTTCATCTTTGTAGGCTTCTGCAGGATCAGTGACTGTTGAGCAAGCATTTAATAAAATAGCCAATGCCGCTAATGTCATTAATAAATAACGTTTTAAATGATTCATTTTTTACTTTCCATGGTTTTTTAAAACAATGGCGTGCATTGTAAACGAATTTTTGTCATCATTCACCCAATATATCAGCAGTTCTCGCTAAGCTTCGCAGCCCGCGCCAGACAAGGACTTTGAAAAATATTTTTCGCAGTATATTGTGTTTACAGGCCACGTCTGGTGTGGGTTCTGGAGCAAAATGATCAAAAGTCACCGGGACAGCTGCCAATATATGAACGCTGGTTTGATCTTGAAAGGGCAGCCTATTTGCTATCAATACTTTTGAAGCACGACCAGTTTAATTTCGCACCAACCATGCGCTAACGAGACGTTGCCAATAAGAAACTTATGACAGACAAAATTGAACACACTTTTACTATTCCCGACGAGCTAGGCGGTATGCGTCTTGATCAAGCGCTTAGCAAATATTTCCCTGAATTTTCACGTACTCAAATCCAGGAATGGATTAAATCCGGCGATATTACGGTAAATGAGAAAACCCGCAAAGCACGTGACACGATTTTAGGGGGCGAAACCGTTACGATTAATGCTGTTAGAAAAACCCAACCTAGTTTTCATGCACAACCTATTGCGTTACATATTATTTATGAAGATGATGATTTAATCGTCATCAACAAACCCGTAGGCATGGTTGTGCATCCCGCAGCAGGCAATCATGACAATACTTTATTAAATGCTTTACTGCATCATGCTCCGAGTTTACAAGCACTCCCTCGCGCTGGCATTTTGCATCGTTTAGATAAAAATACCTCTGGATTACTTGTCATTGCGAAAACTCATCACGCTCTACAACATCTTTCTAAGCAATTAAAAACACATGCTATCGTTCGTATTTATCAAGCCATTGTTTTTGGTGTCATGACCAGTGGCGGCACAATTGATCAACCCATTGCTAGACACCCCATTCAACGTAAACGCATGGCCGTCATTGAAACAGGAAAACCTGCAGTTACGCATTATCGAATTATCGAGCGCTATCGCGCATATACACGCCTAAAAGTACAACTTGAAACGGGACGAACTCATCAAATCCGAGTTCATATGGCCTATATTCGGCACCCGCTGCTGGGTGACCCCGTTTATGGCGGACGGTTACAATTACCGAAAGGAGCCTCCCCAGCATTAATCAAAAAATTACGCGAATTTAAATATCAAGCATTACATGCAAGCGAACTTTCACTCACTCATCCGGTGACTCAAAAAATAATGTCTTGGCAAGCACCGATACCGGAAGATATGCAAGAGCTGATTGATATTTTAAAAATAGATGCACTCTCTTAACTAAAAAATCTAATAGTTTCATTAACTAATGTGTGGGGTAGTACAAAATGCTAAAAGCGAGTATACTAGTATTACGAGTATTATAGATATTACGAGGTGCCCAATGTCCTTAAAAGCATTGCCGATAAAGGTTCCAGAAGAAATGTATAATAGGCTTGATCGCTTAGCCAATAAAACACATAGAACAAAAACTTTTTATGTGCGCGAAGCCTTAATGAATTATCTTGAAGATTTGGAAGATACCTACTTAGCTCTCGAACGATTAAAAGCGCCAGGTGAAACCATTTCTATGGAAGAAATTATTAGAGATATGAAATTAACGCCAGAAGAGAGAAAAGAAATTGGCCTGGACGATTAAGTGGGACATTAGAGCCCAAAAAGAATTTGATAAATTAGATAGATCCATCCAAAAAACGATTTTAAATTTTTTAATCAAAAAAATTTCGCCGTTAGATAATCCTCGTGTATTCGGCAAACCATTATCTTATGAAAAATTTGGATTGTGGCGATATCGAATAGGCGATCATCGAATCATTTGTCGAATTGATGATGCATCCATTCATATGGTAGTTGTAAAAGTTGGCCATAGAAAAAAGGTTTATGATGAATAATAAGTTATGACTTTTTATCTCATAAAACACAGAAGAATCAAAAATTAATTAAAAGTACCCCTATGAACAAAAAATTATTTATTACCCCAGATTGGCCAGCACCGAGCGGCATTCAAGCGTATACAACTTTAAAAGCAAGTAATGTAAGCCAGCCGCCGCATACAAAACTTAATCGTGAACAGGTTGTACAAATATTAAAATTGCCTAATGAACCAACCTGGTTACACCAAATTCATAGCGACATTGTGTTACCTGCTCATCCAGAAAACACCGGTAAAGATGCGGATGCAAGTTATTCTAATCAGGTGAATCAAATATGCATCATTCAAACAGCCGATTGCCTGCCTATTTTATTATGCAATAAACAAGGCACTCATATAGCCGCTATCCATGCAGGTTGGCGTGGTTTAGCAAAAAATATTATTGCTAAAACAATCCAAACACTACAGCAACCTGGGAGTGAATTATTAGCTTGGATTGGTCCTGGTATTAGTCAACCTAACTATGAGGTTGGCGACGAAGTACGAAAAACATTTATCGATAATGATCCTGAGACAGCAAGTGCTTTTATCCCCTCCCCTAATCAGCGATGGCTAGCTGATTTATATGCGATTGCCAAACTGCAATTACGCAAACAAAAAGTAACCGCTATTTATGGCGCAGATTTTTGCACATATTCCGATGAAAAAAACTTTTTTTCTTATCGACGCGATGGAGTAGATACAGGACGAATTGTGAGTGCGATTTGGTTACAGAAAAAGTTTTAATAATAGAGATTATCCAGTTTTTTGAATTACCTAATTGCAGTGATTATAGCTATTAAAACTCGACACTACCGTCTCTTTAAACTTATCTAATAAAAACAATTGCTTTTATCCCCCTTAAATTATCTTTTTAAATTGAATCAATCACTTAAATGAGCTTAAGTATATGAGATCCAAATGATCAAAAAACCCTTAAACAGTCATAAAATCACAAATAACTGTTATACTGTGATATAAAGAATTAGGTCAATGTTTGGGGGATCAACATGCGGTCAGGTGAAAAAAAGAGCAGCGCTATGCAACTACAGGTGTTAAAACCTTTTAAGCTAGCAGAAGAACACCAATTCACAGCTTCAGATGACGCAGTGCTTAAAAAATTATTTGAGATCTCTTCGTTTTTTATATATGAAGAAGGAGAGGAAGAGAAAGCCAAAGAAGAAGCAAAAGCGCTGCTTAATCAGGATACACCAGGCGCATATATCATTTTATATCCAGTGAAAAAAGGTGAATCGAGTGTTGCTAATATTTGTGAAAAAACATTTACTGTAATGCATCTTGCAGAAGAAAACGGTTCTGAAAATACTATTAAAGATAATATTAAAATTCGTTTAGAGAGACAACACTCTTCTTCTGATATTCAATATGAACGCGACAGCTTAAACTCAGGTTTAATTATTAACATAAAAGACGATGAAACAAAAGTAGAAGAACACGTATCTCGAGTATTCTATAAACAATATTATCCACATGCTAAAAAAATCGCAGAAGAATTAGTAGAAAAAGTTTTAAAAGATTTACCACCAGAAATCCTTGCATCAGGACCTCTTGATTTAAAAAATAATAATCATTCTGATGTTTTAGAGGCTAACATTAAATCTCTCGTTAAGCCAATTCCAGAGGCTGTTTTAAACCGTTTAACAAACTGGAAAACAACTGGAGTGATGAATGAAGAAACATTTAAAAAAGATTATCCCTTAAATGAAACACTAGTCAAAATAAGAGACAACATATTTCATACCGTCCCAGGGTTTAAAGATTATTTTGAATCCGTTAATGATGGATATCTATTTCCATTAATGAATGGCGAAGCTCTACTTAATCTAATATCTGATTTAAAGAAATTTTTTATTTATAATGAATGTATTAAAAAAATTCCAGAATACAAATATAGAAATGGATTATCTCAAAAAGATAGAATAAATCAAACGGACGAGTTAAATAATTATTTTTTAATGAGGAATATGCATGCTTTAGATAAACCGTTAATTAATTATATTAAAAAACAACCTTATTTTAAAATAAAAATAAATTCTTTATTAAAAGCACAGAAATATGAAACATCGCTAGTAAAAAAAAGTGAAAAAAAACATGCTTTTTTTATTAGAGAATTTACGAAAGAAGAAATAGACAAAAGTCTACAAATCAGAGAAAGAGAAAAGAATATTCGTCAATATAAATTTATTGATCACTCTAAAGTAGAAGAACAAGTAAAAAATCATCATTTATTTGTTATCACAGCATATATTGGTTCTGACTCAATAGGATTTTATAAAGATTGGCATTTGCTAATACAACGAAATGGAGGAGTTTTATTATCACATTCTAATAATGGCTCGATAGAAGAAAAAAACTATATATCATTTGATGAGGCGGTTAAAGATGTTACAGATTATATTAATAGTGAAAAAGAAAGAATACTAAATGAAGCACGGGAAAAAGCAAAACAAGAAGAAGCAGAAGCTAAAGAGAAAGAAAAGCAAGCATTTGAAGAAGCAAAGAAAAAAGAAGAACAACTATTAAAAGAAGCAAGAGAGAAAGAAAAACAAGCACAAGAAGAAGCAAAGAGACAAGAAAAAATGGTCTTAATGATACAAGAATCTAAAAAAATCAAACCAGAAGAAAAAAAATCATTACAGCCAATAACAACAGATGCAGCGTGGATATTTGATCATATTTATCAACATCGATATGCTAGACTAGATGTACTAAAAATATTTACAGATCCAGTAGAAACAATCATCCCACAAACTATTGCTCGACAACATCATGGTATACAACATGTCAGTCGAGTAGCTCTGTATATTCCCATTTTAGTGACCTTATATAAACGACATGGAAATAAGGAAGTCAGTAGATTAACAGAACAAGATATTCAGTTAATACAAATTGCAGCATTATTTCATGATGCCGGTCGCGAAGCGGATGGAGCGGATCAACCCGATTGGGAAAGAAATGGTGGAAGTGCATTATATTATTATTTAACTATAAATCTAGGTATTGATCCTACAAAAGCAATATTATTAGCTGAATCAACAGTTAATAAAGATTGGGAAATAGGAAAACCCTATTATAAAATAACCATAATAAAGGATGGTTTTATTGAATGGAAACAAGCAGGAATATCAGATACACCTAAAGAAAAAAGTATTTATGAAAACTTAATTCATGATGCAGATTCTCTTGATATTAGGCGAGTTAGAAATATATATGATGCAACATATTTAGATTTTTTTAAGGATATGATTCAAAATTGTGAAATAGAAATAATAGATACAATGTCTCATATAGAAAAACTTCCTAATCGTTTATATATTCAATTTACAGGAAGTGGGGTTTTATATCAGACAAGAGAAATGTTAAAACCTGCAATCATCACTAAAGATGAATTTAAATCAGCAGGTTTTTCTGATATTTCTGAATATTCATCAAAGTTATTATCAGATCAAGAAAAAAGAATATTTAAAATAAATGTCTTAAAAGAAATAAACAAAAAACGCATTTTAACTTTTGGTCATGATTCTGCTTTTAAAGAAATGACGGGTTTAATAGATGAGGTGGATGGACTCCTAACTCAGCAAGGCGATAATCTTCATACAAAAAATAGGAATATTAAACATCAATATGAACATAGAGATGCATATCGTGTAGTCAGTGAAACAATTCAAGACGCAACTAAGTATCCTATTTTATATCACTTTTCAAATGGATATCTGGGAAAATTATATCATGTATCTGACCTTCCAGATGATAAAGTGATATTAGCAAGAGGAATTGATAATCCTACATTATATCTTCCACCACGAAGTGATGGCTTTATTGAATATAGTGCGGCAAGAGAGATTAGAAAAGTGAAACGTCAACCAGGTATACCTAGTAGACGTGGTTCAACAAATAAGAATGGCAATCCATTTCGATCATTATCGATAATAGCCAATGGATCTAAAGTATTTTATCCTGTAGGATATTTAACAGTAAATCCAAAAATTGACGATGTTCATTCTGTAAGCCTTACTTCTACTGGGGTTGGGAAAAAAAAGGAGTGGAGAGATAAACCCAGCGCTTCACCAGAAATAAACAGAGACTCACTTTATTTTTATCATCAAAAAGAAAGAATGGGTGGTAGTATAACAAGAGATTCTAGTCGCTATTTTATAGAAGCATTAATGAACGTTAAAGATTATGATGCGGTTTTCTTTACACATAATAAAGGTACGAATGAAAAACATCAACCTACTTCTTATAATACTCATTGTATTGAAGCTATTTTTTTACAAATGGAATATATGAAAGAGAAAAAGAAAGAGATTAAAATTTATGAATATCAATCGCCTCCTACGCTATGGATAGAAAGAAAATACACTCCTCAAGATATCAAAAAATTATGGGGTGAACTATTTAACAAACACAAAGAATTAGTTGTAAACACGATTAATCATATTTTTAATATACCTAATGAAATATTTGATGTGGATTTGTTTAAAATAAAAAGCATGTATAAACCCATAAGTGATCATCAAAAGTTTGTTCCTGCTGACGTTCATTATGAAGATACACTAAAAAAAGAAATTAACTCAGAGATAAACACTATAGTTAAGGAAATTAAACTTGAATACGCTAGAAAATTTGAAAAAGAACTATCAGAAATTAAAAGCATTTTATGTATTCAAAACAGCTCTGTTCCTCAGACGGGTATTTCAAATTTAATGGCTTATTTATCAATTGGATTCACTCACTTCTTAGATGCTGGAGAACAAAAGATTTCTAAGGAAGACTATCATAAAACCAAAGATATTTTTAATGCCCTTCAGTTATTAAGCAAAAATTTGAGTTATATTAATACATGTTGTGTAACTATTGAGTTGAAACAACAATATATTCAAGTTATAGAAAAAATACATACTAGATTTTCTGCTTTAACGCCACAGCAGTTATCATCAAAATCAAAACTAATTTTAACTGAATTAAACGATTCTCTTACATTTGTAGAAAAGGAATTTATTAACATAAATAATAAAGTACAGGCATTAGAAAAAGAAGAATTACAAAAAGTGGCAAAAGAAAAAGCAGAAAGAAGAAAAGAAGATGAAGCGAAAAAATTAGAAGAGGTTAGAAAAAAAGAGGCGGCAGATAAATTGGAAAGAGAAGCTAGAGTAGCAAAAAAAGTTGAAGAAGCAAAAAAAATTGAGAAAGACAGCAGAACAAAAGAAATAAGTAAAATAATCGAAAAAAATCCTAAGCTAACTCATTTAAATGCTTATGTTAATAAATTCAGCGATTCATTTATCAGTGAATGCCTAAAAAATCATAACTTACTACATAACGTTTCTACATTATTCAATGATAAAATACCTACCACTACGTCTCTAAGCGACAAAAAAGAAATGGAACATTTTGTAGCAAGAGACGCATTCTTTTTATTATTTGATGAAAAACACTCAAACCACTTAAGTAAAATGATCGATTGTTATGTATCATTGGTAAATTATTCTCGACCACCCAGCGCGCTTGTTGTTTCAAGTTTTTTGCAAAGTGAACGTACTCTTGATATTGCAAAAGAATTAACAATAACTATTCTTCGTGCATTAAATAATGATGATTCTAATGCGCAAGATAATATATTAAAGAAAATTGATGAAGACGTAGATACATTACTAAAACAATTGCTCATTAAAAAACCCTATGAACAAGATAAAGCATTATATGACATTTTTAATGCCGGTTTTCCTGAGATATACAAGAAAATGATGACGAGCGATCCTGCACCTAATCCGCCATTATCACTAGGAGCAACTGCTACTAAATAATTAACGCGAATTCGGGATAAGAAATTCGCGCATTAACTCGTATACAGCGATACCTTAGAAAATAAAATTTATGAATCTTTACTAATCACCAAATAAATCGCCCCCGGCCCACGCAACACATGCAATAATAAATCTTTTTTCGTATTATTCGCGACTGCTTTCAAATCAGCAATACTCGTTACATTTTGTTGATTCGCAGCAACAATCACATCACCAGGACGCAAATCAGAATGCCAAGCGTTACTATCTTCTTCAACAGAGACCACTAAAATACCTTTGATATCGCCATGCGTCGGATCCAATTGCGTAAAATCTTTTAATCCCACACCATAAAGTAATGGATCTAATCGTTCGCTTGCCAGCATTCGGAGTTTAGGATCTGAAATATTGGCGGTAAGCGTTAATGCTTTACCATTTCGCAAAATATGAATCGTTGCTTTTGAATCCACACGTAAAAATGCAATCGCATTCACCACATCATTGGCATTATTAATTGTTGCACCATTAATATCTGTAATAATATCGCCTGTTTGCATCCCCGCAGTTTGAGCAGGCGAATTAGTCATGACTTCTGTTACCACTGCACCTTTAGAAATAGAAAGATTAAAAGCACCGACTAAATCAGGCGTAATATCTTGCGCACCAACTCCTAATGCTCCGCGCTTAACATTTCCATATTGAATGAGTTGTTGCATGACACTTTTTGCCATATTCGATGGAATCGCAAAACCAACACCAACACTGCCGCGATTGGGAGCAAGAATGGCTGTATTAATACCCACTAATTGACCATTGACATCGACTAATGCACCGCCTGAATTTCCTGGATTAATAGAGGCATCTGTTTGAATGAAGTTTTCAAAACTTTCTATGCCTAATTGAGTACGGCCTAATGCGCTAACAATTCCTGATGTCACGGTTTGATTTAAACCAAACGGATTACCAATAGCGGCAACCACATCACCCACTTTTAAATCATTTGAATTACCTAATTGAATGGCGCTTAAATTTTTAGCTTTAATTTGGAGTAAAGCAACATCTGATGGCTTATCCATCCCAATAATTTTAGCGGTAAAATGTCTACCATCGCTTAACGTCACCGTCACATCTTGTGCATCTTCAACAACATGAGCATTTGTTAAAATATACCCGTTATTCGCATCAACAATAACGCCTGATCCGACAGAGAGTGCTTTATCTGGCGTATTTTGACTATTACGATTTCTTAACATCATCGTATCAAAGCCAACTAGCTTGATAATCGCACGGATATTGACAACAGCAGGCAATGTTTTTTGTAACATAGGCGCTAACGTTGGACTGGTTGGAATCGTGGCAAAAGAATTAATACTAAACAAACATCCGCAAAGTAAAAAAAACGTTAACAGTTTAAAAAGATACTTGTTCATGCGTTTTTCCTCTGAATAAAATATTAGATTAAACTAAAAATTTTTCTATTCCCGCAACCGTTGCAATAGACAATAATTGCTTTGGCATATTATCAAAGCTAATCATTTTATTATGACTCTTTGCGTATCGAAGCCATTCAAGTAATAAAGCCAGTCCCGCACTATTCACTGCTGTGACTTTTGAAAAATCAAATTGTAACGCAGGATTTTTTGCAATGAATGATAAACTTGCATTCCATAATTCAACAACTGTCATAAAATTTAAAGTACCTGATATCATCAAGCAACCGGTATTACTTTCAGCAATATTAGCACGAGGAATCATTGCGTCTTACTCACTATTCTTTGCATTTTAATCGCAGTCACTTATTCACTATCTCTTTGCATTATAATCGCAGTCACTTATCCACCATTCTGCGCATTATGATTCGAAATATACTGAATCAATCCTGCCATATCACTGCCTTGTGAAACTTTATCCGCAAATTGCGAGCGGAAACTTTCAATTAAACTAACGCCTTCTACCGTCATATCATATAACAGCCACGCAGAACCTTGACGAATTAACCGATAACTCACATTAATTGGCGCGCCGTCTGAACGAATAATTTGACTATCGACACGCACTGTTTTTTTACCAACAATACCACCACGCACGGGATGAAACTCAACGGTTTGATCCGTATAATCCGCTAATGCAGACGCATAGGTACGAACTAATAATGTCGTAAACTCATTTTCAAATCGTGAACGTTGTGATTCTGTTGCACTATTCCAAGTTTGTGGCGGTAATACTCGCTTTGACATTTCTGCTAAATCAGCATGCGGAACGACAATTTTTCTGGCTAATGAATAAACCAAGGTAGGATTGGTTTTTAAAGTGGCTTTATTCGTTTTTAAGTTTGCAATCATTTGATCAGCTAATGATTGCAGCATACTAACAGGATCATCATCATTGGCTGCCGCAACTTGCATGCCTGCCAACATTAATCCTGCAAACAATATAACAAATGATAATAATTTTTTCATGGTTGAACTCCTTCTTTTGTTAGTTATTTATAGGAGCAATTGAGAATTCTACTTGCCCCTTATTTAATTTGAACTTTGTGTACTTTTCTTATCTGGATTACTTATTTTAAACATAAACTGACCGATCAATTTTTCTAATATAATCGCTGGGTGCGTTTCTTCAATGTCACTACCTTCTTTTAAAAACTCAGTGCTGTACATCGGTGTAATAGCAACATAGTTATCGCCTAACAAACCGGCTGTTAAAATACTCGCTGAAGAGTCGCTGGGAATATCATTTACTTTTTTGTTAATCCGCATATCGACCACCGCTCTAAATGTACTGGGATCTAAATGGATTCCCGTCACTTCTCCTATTGTAACACCTCCCATCTTAATTGGGGCTCTTACTTTTAGCTGACCAATCTCATCGAATGTTGCCGTCACATCATAACCGTCTTGTTTAAAAAACGATGTTAAGCCACTGACTTTAAATGCAAGTACAATAAGTGCAGCAATAGCTGCGATCAAAAATAAACCCACAAAACTTTCAATCGTGCGCTCAGATAACATTACCATCCCCCTATCATCATTGCTGTTAATACAAAATCTAGCCCTAAAATAGCTAATGAAGAATAAACCACTGCGCGGGTTGTAGCACTTGCAATACCCGCCGATGTTGGCTCTGCACTATATCCTTGGTATAACGAAATCCATGTGACAACCAAACCAAAAACGACACTTTTATAAATACCATTCACTATGTCGGACCAAAAATCTACCGAGGACTGCATGTTAGACCAAAAAGCGCCGGCATCCAAGCCCAACCATTTGACGCCTACTAAATAAGCTCCATAAATAGCAACCAAGTTGAAAATAATCGTAAGCAAAGGCATGGAAATAAAACCACCCCATAAACGTGGAGCAATCACACGACGTACAGGATCAACCGCCATCATTTCCATACTCGATAATTGATCGGTTGCTTTCATCAAGCCGATTTCCGCAGCCAATGCAGAGCCTGCACGTCCGGCAAATAACAATGCGGTCACAACAGGACCTAATTCACGAACAACACTTAATGCAACTAAGGGACCTAATTCTTGTGCAGCACCAAATTTTGCTAAGGTATGATACCCTTGCAACGCAACGACCATGCCAATAAATAGACTAGAGACAACAATAATCAGTAACGACAATACGCCTTCTGCATAAATTTGTTGTGCCACTAAAGGCAGACCCTTGCGAATATTGGGAACACGACATACGACTTGCATCAATAAAATGCCCGCACGCCCATAATCTCTAAGGGTTGCAAGTCCCCAACGTCCTAACGTATTCACTTGATTTATCATTCAAATACCTCTGTTATCACAAGCTGCTCATGGTCTCCATGGTGGGCACGGCTAAAAAGCAGCCTTTGCCCACCCTACAGATTCAAGCGCAACATATGCCAACCATTTCAAATATGCCTAAAATGTAGGGTGGGCAAAGGCTGCTCTTTAGCCGTGCCCACCAAAAACCACCATCAACTACAGATTCAAGCGCAACATGTGCCAACCATCTCAAATATGCTTAAAATGTAGGGTGGGCAAAGGCTGCTTTTTAGCCGTGCCCACCAAAAACCACCATCAACGAGAACCCTCAACTAACAAATCCTGCGCTAACGTTGCCGCAGGATAATGAAATGGCACCGGCCCATCAGGCAACCCTTGCAAAAATTGTTTTAACTGTGCACTGCCATCCTGAATAATGGATGCGGCTGTTCCATGCCCAATGATTTGACCATCCGAAATAACATACACATAATCCGCAATACTCAATGTTTCTTGCACATCATGCGAAACAATCATTGTGGTCAACCCCAACGCATCATTTAATGTGCGTATCAGTTTAACAAGCACCCCCATCGAAATCGGATCTTGGCCAGAAAAAGGTTCATCATACATAATCAACTCAGGATCCAGCGCAATCGCTCTTGCCAAAGCCACACGTCTAGCCATTCCACCCGATAACTCACTCGGCATAAAATCACGCACGCCGCGCAAACCAACCATTTCCAACTTCAATAACACGAGATCACGAATCATGGGTTCTGTTAACTGTGTATGTTCTCTCAGAGGAAATGCAACATTTTCAAAAACCGTTAAATGGGTAAAAAGTCCCCCTGTTTGAAATAGCATACCCACACGCTTTCGCAAACTATACAATGCTGCCCGCGATAATGTGTGGACATTTTGACCCGCAACAATCACTCGTCCTTGACTAGGTATTAATTGCCCGCCAATTAAACGTAATAATGTCGTTTTTCCTGTTCCGCTAGGCCCCATGATAGCAGTGACTTTACCCTTGGGAATCGCGATGTCAACGCCGCGAAAGATAGGACGATTATTGCGATTAAACGTTAAATTATTTATTTCGATGAGATTATTCATGTGCACCATTATTAATCGTAAACGTGTATAAGTATATCAAGCTAAGCAATCGTTTAGTAAAAAATTTTTATCCGATTTTGGCAAATTTTATTATTTTATGATTTTTATCGCTTACGCATCCATATAAATTGAAAATTATTTTGATTTTTTTTTGTGCTTAAATGCAAAGGATGTTGCTTTTAAGTATTTCAAAGAATATTATTCTACGCACAAACTTGAATAATACACAAAAATATAGGGGTTTTTATGCAAAGTCATACCGTCGACCATAATGCTGCATTATTAGATGCCATAAAGAGAAGTGATAAAGCAACAGCAAAAAGTTGCCTAGATGCAAAAGCCGAGGTTAATGCAGTAGACGAAAATAAAAATACTCTTTTACACATAGCTGTTAACAAACCTAACAACACTGACATCATTCAACTTTTATTAGACTCTAGAGCTGACGCTCATACAGAGAATACAGGAAATGACTGGCCAATTCATACTGCAGCAAAATCCAAGCAGTGGGATGTAGTGGACTTATTTTTAAAGACCGATCATAAAAAGTATATCACCCTTTCCAAAGCAGGCTATCTACTCTATTTAGCTGCGGATAATAAACAATCTGATCTTGCAAAACGTTTAATTGAAGAAAAAGTATCAACACAATTCACTTGTGCTGATGGTAATACTGCGCTCAGAGCTGCAGCTAAACACGAAAATGTTGAACTTTTTAATTTATTGCTCGCCAATAAGGCTGATCTCAATGCCAAATTAAAAACCGCTGAAGCAACAGAACAAACCATTCTTGAGATGATTGTAGCGAATAATCAATCAACTCAATTTTTCTCTACTGCACTCAGAGCTGCGGCTAAAGACGAAAATTTTGAAGTTTTCCATTTATTGCTCGCCAATAAGGCTGATATCAATGTCAAATTAAAAACAGCTGACGCAAAAGAACAAACCACTCTTGAGATGATTATAGCGAGTAATAAATCAACCCAATTTTTCTCTAACGTTCTAGAACAAGCAAAAATAGAACATAACCATGAAATAATGAAACAAATGCTTCAATATCTAAATACGAAGTCCAGCTATAATCCCGCTTTAATAAAAGCAGTTGCCCAGAATAGGTTGCAGTTAGCCGAAGACCTACTAAAGGCAAGAGCAGATGTTAATCAAATAACCTCTGAAGATGAAACCCTTTTACACAAAGCTGTTCGAAATAAGAGCGCACAAATGATCTCGCTTTTATTAGAACATAAGGCAGACCCTCATTTAATAGATAAAGAGAAGAACTACCCGATTCATCTAGCAGCGGCATCCGAAACTTGGCCATTAGTAGACATGCTTTTAAAACAAGGAAATCCAAATTATCAATATCCTGGCTATAGTTATTTGCTATATATAGTAACTTATTACAAAAATCCAGAACTTGCGAGAACATTAATCGCAGAAAATGTATCCCCAGCACCAAGCTACGGTACTACTGCTGGAAAATCAGGTTCATTACAACAAGCTCTTTTGAAAAACAATTTGGATCTTTTCACTTTATTTCTACAAAAAGGCGCGGATGTTAATTCTATTATGGGCAATAAGCCCATTTTAGAA
>Ga0207116_10161_pt1 | contig 19394 bp, 13 predicted proteins | sample Alteio_BWMinHeat_44_FD_153550 | JGI IMG/M metagenome (GOLD analysis project Ga0207116, IMG submission 153550) | Enriched cells from forest soil in Barre Woods Harvard Forest LTER site, Petersham, Massachusetts, United States -... | ecosystem: Environmental > Terrestrial > Soil > Temperate forest >... | reverse complement strand
TACGTTAAAGCAAACCCATTTGATTTGATACTAACCGGCCGCGAATCTATTGACTACAATGGCTCAAAAGTGGCTGGTATGCTGGGCGAGCTATTAGACCTGCCTTCAGTTTCTATTATCAAAAAATTAGATGTTGATGGTGATAAAGGTACTGTGGAACGCGAAATTGAAGGCGGTAAGGAAGTATTGGTTGTCCCCTTCCCCTTTGTAGCCGGAACGGCTGAAGGGGTTGCTGAACCCAAAATACCCAATATGCGCGGCATTATGTCAGCACGGACAAAACCTCTACAGGTAATTGAGCCGGTTGAAGTAAAAACGTCTTCGGAAATATTGAGCTATGAGACCCCTGCTTCACGCGGCCAGGTTAAATTGATTTCGGTTGAAGATAGCGGCAAATTGATTGACCTGCTGCATACCGAAGCACGTGTGATATAACAGATTTATTAAGATTTCTAATACCGGAATAATATGCCAATTTTAATATATGCGGAGAATGCCAATGGGAAATTCAAAAAGTCAACTTTTGAAGCCGTTTCGTATGCCCGGGCAATTGCCGATCAAACCAATACCAGCCTTACCGCTATTTCTATCGGCGATGTAAATACCGATGGCTTAACTTCATTAGGAAAATATGGTGCTGATAAAGTGCTGAACGTGTCCAATGATAAGTTGAAGCATTTCACCAACCAGGCTTATGCTTCGGTTATAGCCGAGGCGGCAAAAAAGGAAAATGCAGCTATTGTAGTTCTATCAAATTCCTTTTCTGGCCGGGGACTTGCGCCACGTATAGGGGTTAAACTTGAAGCAGGTGTAGCTGACGGTGCGGTAGCATTACCCGAAATATCCGGCGATAAATTCACCATTAAAAAGACTGCCTTTTCCGGTAAAGCGTTTGCACTTGTTCAATTGACCTCGGCAAACAAAGTAATCGCTTTAGTTCCGAACTCGTACAAAGTAGTAGAGAAACAGGCGGCCGGAAAAGTTGAAGATTTTAATGCGGAAATCAAACCATCTGATTTTAAGGAATTCGTTAAAGAAATAATCCAGTCAACAGATAAGGTTTCGTTACCCGATGCTGATATAGTTGTATCGGGCGGACGCGGTTTGAAGGGCCCTGAAAATTGGGGCATGATAGAGGAACTTGCTAATCTGTTAGGAGCGGCTACTGCCTGCTCCAAACCGGTTTCGGATGCCGGATGGCGCCCGCATGAGGAACATGTTGGGCAAACTGGTATAGCTGTCAGTCCAAATTTGTATATTGCGGTCGGAATTTCGGGAGCTATTCAGCATTTGGCGGGCGTTAGTTCGTCAAAAGTTATTGTTGTGATCAACAAGGACCCCGAAGCACCGTTTTTCAAGGTAGCGGATTATGGTATCGTAGGCGATGCATTTGAAGTGGTACCAAAATTAATAGCAGCGGTTAAAGAATATAAAGCTTCGGCATAATAAGGTTTGCAGCGATGGGTAACAATATGAAAAAAATTAAACTGGATATCGTAGGGCTGTCCTACAGCCAAACTCAATCCGGAGCGTATGCTTTAGTTTTAGGCGAAGTTAACGGCCGGCGCAGGCTGCCTATCATTATCGGTAGCTTCGAGGCCCAGGCCATTGCCATCGAGATAGAGAAAATGACGCCGAGCAGGCCGCTTACGCATGACTTGTTTAAGAATTTTGCGCAGGCCTTTAACATCGTCATACAGGAAATTATCATTTATAATCTGGTTGACGGCATATTTTACTCAAAACTCCTTTGTTCTGACGGTAAGAAAACCATAGAAATTGACGCCCGCACCTCTGACGCTATTGCCATGGCCGTACGATTTGATTGCACTATTTATACTTATGAATTTATTCTTTCAAGCGCGGGTATTGTAATTGAGGGTAACGATTTTGTATACCTTGAAAACATGAGCGACGCACAGCAGGAAGAAAAAGCCGTTACTACGGCTGCAGGTGGCAGTTACGCTGGATTGAGTAATGATGAACTAAAAACCAAATTACAGGAAGCCCTTACCGAAGAAGCCTACGAAAAAGCTGCCAAAATTCGTGACGAGTTAAATAAACGAAAAGCTTCCTGACGATTCAAAATCCCAAATCCTTTTGCTATTTTAACCTCGGTTTAATACTTTAAGATCCGGATACCCTTTATGACTATTAAGTTTCGCTTAATACTGATGAACTTTATGCAATATTTTGTGTGGGGTTCGTGGCTTTTGACAATTGGCGCTTATTGGTTTCAAAACAAACACTGGACGGGCTCCGAATTTGGGGCCATCTTTTCTACCATGGGGATCTCAGCGATCTTTATGCCGGCCCTTACAGGAATCATCGTCGACAAATGGATCAATGCTGAAAAATTATACGGTGTCATGCATATTTTTGGAGCATTGTCTCTGCTCATTCTACCAATGATAACTAACCCGTATGCATTTTTCTGGGTGATGTTATTGAATATGGTATTTTATATGCCAACTATTTCGTTATCTATTACGGTTGCCTATTCTGCCCTGAAAAGAAATAATATTGACGTGGTAAAGGACTACCCGCCGATCAGAACTTGGGGAACGGTAGGTTTTATTGCTGCTCTATGGACGGTAAGTTTAACGCATAGTGAAACCACTGCTAACCAGTTCTATATTGCGTCTGCGGTAGCTGTGGCTTTGGGGATTTATGCATTTACATTACCTAAATGCCCGCCCCTGATGAAAACTACCGATAAAAAATCTTTGGTAGACTTATTAGGATTAAAAGCATTTACTTTATTTAAAACTCCCAAGTTTGCCATTTTCTTTGCATTCTCAATGCTCCTGGGTGCAGCACTGCAACTGACTAATGCTTATGGCGATACGTTCCTGCACGATTTTGCAAACATACCCCAGTATAAAGATCTTGTTACCGTAAAGTATCCGGCTATTATCATGTCGATATCACAGGTGTCTGAAACGCTCTTTATTTTGGCTATCCCGTTTTTCCTCCGCAGGTTTGGGATTAAATATGTGATGCTTTTCAGTATGCTGGCCTGGGTATTGCGGTTTGGCCTTTTTGCATTTGGCGATCCATCCGGGGGACTGTGGATGATTATCCTGTCCTGTATCGTATATGGTATGGCTTTCGATTTCTTTAACATATCAGGATCACTATTTGTCGAAACACAAACCACGCCGGAAATCAGGGGAAGTGCACAGGGCCTGTTCATGATGATGGTAAACGGCTTTGGAGCTTTATTCGGAAGTTTTTCCAGCGGTGTGATCATTGATAAATTTTTTATCCTGCCTGATCATAGTAAAAACTGGCATGGCATCTGGCTCACTTTTGCAGCATATGCCTTAGTAATTGCTGTTGCTTTCCCGTTTGTATTCAGGTATAAGCATACTTCAGCTTTAAAGGCCGCTATTCAGCACATTTAATCCCATGAAAAAGCATTATCGAACCGAAAATGATTGCTTAAACTGCGGGGCTACACTTCAGGGCAAGTTTTGCCACGTGTGCGGGCAGGAAAACCTTGAACTCAAGGAAAATTTCGGGCATATGATGAGCCATGCGATCAGCGATTATTTTCATTTCGACCACCTGTTTTTTCATACTTTAAAACCCTTGCTTTTCAAGCCGGGATACCTTACAAACGAATACATGGCCGGCAGACGGGCGCAGTACCTGCACCCAATAAAAATGTACATTTTTATCAGTATTTTGTATTTTCTAATTGCGTTTAATTTAGGTCCATCTGGCAGCAGCATTATCAAGTTTAATGAAAGCCCTCCGCCGGATAAAACTGTTATCACAAAGGAAGAAAAACGCATCAATGCCGATACAACGATAGATGCTAATACCAAAAAAGTGCTGGTTGACCAACTCCGGGAAAACGATACCTCATATGCTCAATACATGGATGGCCAAAGGAAATTGCCCGAAAAAATGCGTGATGGATTTTGGGCCAATTTGCTAAATAAGCGGGTTTATGCTTATAAAGAAAAATACGGTAAAAGAGCAATAGAGCAATTTGCGGAAGATGTGCAGCACAACATTCCTAAAATGATGTTTGTATTATTACCGCTGTTTGCGTTACAATTGAAGCTCGCATTCAGTAAGAATAAAAAGTTTTATGTCGAGCACCTGATTTTTGCCTTTCACTATTTCTGTTTTAGTTTTCTTTTTTTGTCTTTCTTCAATATTATTGAATGGCTTATGCCTGTTTCGTGGACAACAGCAATACCATGGTTAAACCTGGTTGAAATGCTGACTATTCTGCTCTATGTCTATAAGGCATTTAGAGCGGTATATCACCGGGGCCGATTCAGGACTGTTACCAAGACAATAGGTATTTCAGTAGCCAGTTTTGTGATCAGCATCATCTGCCTGGCTGCAGTGGTCGGTATAACCGGATTGATGGCCCGGTAAATCAATTCACGCCAAAAGCATCTAATGCAATAGTCGGCTTTCCTGTGTTATCAAAGGCGCCTAACGTATAACTTTGCCAGTTATAGGCTTCAGGCTCCCAATAGAATACACCTAACCCATTTCCATTACTTACACCATTTATTTTCGTGATAAGGTCAGTTAAAAAAGCCCTGCTGTCGGTGGGATCAGATGCATTCATCCCTACTTCTACTACCATAGCAGGTGTTCCATAACGCGACACCATATCGTTAATATTGGCCAGGCATTGAGTATCAAGTGTAGTATAGTTGGTTGTGGATGGATATAATGACATGCCAATAATATCCCAGTGAGCGCCATTATTTTTCAGACCATCAAAGAGATATTCGTAAAGGCTGTTATCAAAGCCATTTGGCAAGTGCACAATAACTTTGGTTGTACTGCTTACCGATTTGACTGCCTGGTACCCGGCTTCGACTAAGGCGGCAAAATTAGCCATGTGAGTTGAGGCCCTGCCGTCCTCCCAAAGCATGCCGTCGCTAACTTCATTGCCAACCTGTACCCAATCAGGTGTGACGCCATTGGTTTTTAAAGTGTTCATCACACTGACAGTATAGTCGTGAAGCGTGGTTACCAACGTAGGAAAATCGAGAGCCGCCCATGCGGCCGGTTTAGGCTGTTTACCGGGGTCGGCCCAACTATCACTATAATGAAAATCTATCAATATCTTCATACCCGCGGCTTTAGCCCTTAACGCCTTGGCTACAACATCTGCGGTATTGCACCAGCCATCAGTCGGGTTAACCCAGGCTCTAAGCCGGATAGAGTTCATCCCCAAGCTCTTCATCAAGGCAAACAGCTCTATCTGATTGCCCGATTTATCGTAAAATTTCACACCTGAAGATTCCATTTGTGTCACCCAGCTGATATCGGCACCCTTGGCAAAAGTGGTCGCAACGTGAGGTGGTGTATAAGTTGGCCCAGGGGTCGGATTACCCTCTTTTTTTGAGGAACAAGAACATAGAATTACAGGAATCGCAAACAATGCACACAATACTTTTTTCATACTTAGAAATACCTGTTTATAATCGATGGGCCCTGAGGCTTATACAAATATAATTGACTGGTATGAAAAATAAAATGTTTATTTAACATTTATTCTTAAAAGCAATAAAAAAGTGCCACCCCAGTTCGAAATGGCACTTTCCATTGATTTATAATTTACCAGTTCGTGATGGAACTGTATTCGAAATATAGTTGAATTTTACGGTTTGATCCCCTATCATTATCTTAAGCTCACCGGGCTCGGTCACGGTTTTGCTTACATCGTTCACAAAAGCCAGGTCCTTTGATGTCAACTTGAATGTTACTGTTTTGGATTCACCCGGTTTCAGATCAATCTTGTCATAGGCCCTCAACCGTTTAAAGTCAGGCGATATACTGGCATACATTTGACTGGTATAAAGCAACACCGACTCCTTCCCTTCCAACTGGCCGGTGTTTTTTACATCCACAGTTACCATTAAAGTTTCGCCTTCCTTTAAGCCTGGTTTGCTGATACGCAAGTTGCTGTATCCAAAAGTAGTATAGCTTAAACCATACCCGAATTCATACAGCGGGTTGTAGCCGTGGCTGTCATCCGGATTGCCGTTTTCGAGGTTTTTACGATAATAATTGTTAAGCGAATTTGGAAACTTAGGATAGGTAATGGATAATTTTCCGGAAGGATTAGCATCGCCGAAAAGAATATTAGCCAATGCGTCGCCACCCTCGTTACCAGCGAAATACATCATCAGCGTTGCAGCAGATTTACTTTCGGCTTCTGTTACGACCCGGGGACGGCCTTCAGCCAATACAAGAATGATGGGCTTACCGGTTTTAGCCAGTTCTAAAGCTAATTGTGTTTGTGCCCATGGCAGGTTCAGGTCATCAATATTACCTACATTTTCCGTATAAGATGTTTCTCCCAAACAAAGAACAATGGCATCGGCATTTTTTGCTGCTGATACAGCGTCATCCACATTCTGCAGTTTATCAAATGATGCTCCCGCCTGGTAGGTCACGTTGTCCTTCCCTATCTTCTGCTGAATGGCGGCAAGAATAGTGTTTTTGCCCTTTGCCAACTGATCTGCAAGATCGCCCTGCCAGTTGTAACTCCAGCCACCATCTAACGAACGCATGGTATTGGCCGTAGGGCCCGTCACAAGCACTTTCATATTCTTCTTGAGCGGAAGTACATTGTTGTTGTTTTTAAGCAATGTAATGGCCTCTGTAGCAGCCTGCAGACTCACACTGCGAAACTCATCTGACCCAAATTTTGGATAATCGTCAGGATTGCCAACCGGGCGATCAAACAGGCCTAATTCATATTTCACTTTCAGTATGCGGTGAACTGCCTGGTTGATGCGCCACATTGGTACTTTGCCCTCTTTGGCTAATTCAACAAGATAAGTGAAGAATGTGTAGTCCAATGGTACCATACTCATATCAATACCGGCATTAACGGCTATCATTACGGCATCTTTTTGTGTAGCGGCAATGTGGTGACGATCATGCAGGTACTCGATATCCCTCCAGTCGCTAACAGCGATACCATCGAAATGCAATTCGCCGCGTAACACGTCTGTCAGCATATAATGGCTGCCGTGTATGGGCACACCGTTTATTTCACCAGAATTGATCATGATCGTTTTGGCGCCAGCCTTTACTGCCTCAGCAAATGGTGGTAAAAAATATTCGCGCATGTAGCGGTCTGGTATCCATGCCGGGGTGCGGTCCTTTCCGCTAAGCGGATAGCTGTAACCCAAATAATGTTTCATGCAGGCGGCAACGTGGTATTTATCGCCCACATCATTACCCTGGTAGCCGGTGATTATGGATACACCCATTGTTTTATCCAGGTAAGGGTCCTCACCAAAAGTTTCGTAAATACGTGGCCATAGCGGTGATTTGCCCAAATCCAAAACGGGCGAGTAATTCCATGGGATATAACTTGCCCGTGTTTCGTAAGCCGTTATTTCTCCGGCGTGGTGTACAATGTCGCGGTTAAAAGTTGCAGCCATAGCAATTTCCTGCGGGAAAAGCGTACTCCCTAAAGTATAGGTAACACCGTGAATAGCGTCGATACCATAGATAACAGGGATTTTTAAACGATCCTTGCCTGCTTCATTTTGTATGGCTGAAATAACGTCATACCAGTGACTACGGTCGTAAGCAAAACCGCTCACATTTAATATGGAACCGACATGATATTTCATGATGGCATCTTTCAGTTTGGCCGGGTCAAGTTGATGCGGACTGGTATTGGATTTCGATACTACATCCAGGGTAACTTCGGTCATCTGCCCTACTTTTTCTTCAAGGGTCATTTTAGCGATCAGGGCATCAACTTTTTTGTCGAGGGCGCTCTGCTGCGGAGCCTTTTTGCCCGACTGGGCGCTTGCGGTAAAAGCGCTTATCAGAACTAAGCCAACAAGCGTTATAGAAATTCGTCTCATGAGTTTGGGTTTGGTTTGATTTATTGGTCTTATAGTTTAAATATCAGTTATTTAGCTGACTTTGCAAAGCTTCTATTGCATTAGCCAAGTATGCGAACGGTGCATTCCAATTTATGGCTATTTCATTGACCGCGTAGGCCTGGTCATTATCAATATAAGCTTCATCCGGCACAACGGATGGCACTTTGACATGGTCCTGCATACCGGGGTTCGGGCCCCCTACCAATAGTCCCGGAATTGGTTCAACAATTCCATCGGCTATCGAAGGCCGGTGATGCGGATGCATTGGCGTTTTGCTGCCATAAGCAGTAACATAAGAATAACCCGTACCGTTTCGCCCTAAAAGATAATCGAGGTTAGTTAATGCATATTGCAAGTATTTTTTATCACCGGATAGTTTATAAGCCTGTATCAACGCTATACCCTCATTTCCGGCATTCGAATTACTACCCCAGTTAAAATTGCGTTTGTTCTTTTGCATTACCGTTTGGTAAGCGGTGCTATCTGTACCTTTGATGAGGTTATCGGTAAAATCAAGTAGTTTTTGCTTCAATTTCGATAAATCAGTATAACTGTCTTTAATCAAATTACCATTTCGTATAATAGAATAATATCCTAATAACCTTACCTGGTTCCAGGTAGGCAAAGGCATTTTATCATCGGGCATTAAGTTAACGGATTTAACGTATGCAGCATTTTGTGTGGTCACGAACAACTCCGAAGCGGCCCAGATAAACTCATCACTTACATTACGGTCGCCGTAATCTCCTGTTGTTATTTTTGGGCTAAACTTTTGGTTCATTGCATTCTGATTATAAAGCACATTGGGATTTTTCTGCGCCCAGTCCCATGCCTTTTCGGATGCCTTCAGGCACGAGTCAGCTAGTGCCGGTAATTCTTTTGAATACTGTTTGAATATCCTCGCCGACTGTGCCATTACAGCCGCAAAATCGAGTGTTGCCGCGGTGCTTTTCTGAACTACATAACGGGTTGCGGTTGCCTTGTCGGGCATTATCATCCCATCAAAAACCGCGTTGGTTAGTTTGTGATACACGCCGCCGTCATTTGGGTCTTGCATGGTCAGCATCCAGCGGATGTTCCAAAGTGTTTCGTTCAGTAGATCCGGTACACCATTGCCGCTTTCGGGAATATTAAGTTTTACAGTTTTTACATAATCCGGAAAATCCTCGTAAAGCGAAAGCAATGTATAGGTTGATATGCCGCTGTTTACGATATACTTATTGTAGTCGCCGGCATCATACCAACCGCGTGGTGATGAAATTATAGTTCCTTCAGGCCGCTCTGCACCGGCAGCCGAAGCGTGTACTAATACTTTATCATCAGGATGGCCCTCTGCCCTGTTCCATTTGCCGGCATATTTCTCTTCCAAAGGAATGGAAGCACGCATAAAATAATAAGCCTTAATGGATGCATCGGCAACTTTGCGATGGACTGAACTGGAAATAGTAAAAGGGTATGAATTTCCAACGCCTTGAACATCAATGACGTAAGTCCCCGTCTTAGTAAGCTTCGAGAAGTCTGCTGTATAAGTATAATTTCCAGCAAAATTAGGTTGCAGGGATTTCACCAAATGGCCGCTGAATACTTTTTTCTTATTTGATGATAATAAAGAAAAATTTGCCTCTTTATCAGTTAGCACTATGACGATTTTTTTGGCATTGGGATAAAAGCCTACCTGGTTCAGACGTATTTTTAACTCACCACTATCCAGGGTATTTTTGCACCAGGCGGCCGTACTGGCCAGTAAAAAGGCAGCAAACAATAAAAAAAAGGCTTTCTTAAACATTAGTTTTAATTGGCCCTTAAATATAGTGTGATTTATACAATAAGTATAATACTAAACGTGCAAAATACTATAAAATATTTTGGCAAATCATGATATTAAAATAACATAACATATGCATATTACCTGATGGACAGATAATTGAAAAATGAAGAAATTCAGGTTACAATTTTAACAAACGATAAGCAAGACTCAGACTAAATAGATTCAGTTTTGTACTTGATGTTCCATACGCCTGGCTTGTAAGTCCCGCCTCATACCGCAAATCAATTGAGATAGCTTTTATGTCCAAACCGGCTCCCACCTGCCATGCGAAGTTCTGATCTTTGTAATTCAGCGCATATATCGAAGACGCAGCGCCTGATATGTTCTGATCTTTGTTTATGGCAAATGAAACAACCGGCCCGGTATAAAATCTGCCGCCTATGCCCAGCGCGCCAATCTTTGCTCCAAAAAGCAGCGGCACATCGACGCTGGTAAAGTTCGCTTTGGTTTCAACACCATTGGAAGTTACGTCGGCGCTTTTCCTGGTAAAATATACTTCGGGTTGAAAGTTAAAACCCAAAGCTCCAAATCTTGCCCAAAAACCGCCGAGGTAGCCGGTTTGATTACTTGAGCTTAAGCTGCTACTCGCAGAAGTAGAAACACTGGCAAGATTTAGCCCACCTTTGATGCCAAACTGTACAGAAGGCAGAACTTGTGCCCCGGCTGTAAATATTACTGATGTAATGATAAATAAGGAAAGTATAAGTTTTTTCATGCTGAAATAAGTTAGTTGAGAGGTAAAAGGTTTCTAATTGGTTTTTATAGAAATATCCGGTAAAAGCCCTATTAAAAAGTAATAACAGCAATTCACCGGATATTATTGTTTTCCTGCAATAAATCTCAGAAAAAATTTAACAATAACCTATTTATAAATAACTTATTGTGAGGCAGATACTTTACCCTGGTAGTAATCTAAAATTTTGCTGTAAATAAAGTAATCGTAATGGGCGCTTATCAAATTCAGATTTGCTGCGTCCAACTGGTTTTTTGAAATGATATAATCAACCGAGGTCAACACACCCGAATCGTAGCGTATTTTGGAAATCCTAAAGCTTTCTGTGTAAGCGTTTACCTGTTCAGTTAAAGCCTGGTATTTATTATAAGCAGCAATCATGTTCGAGTATGCCTGTTCCACATTTTGGCGTAACACTATCTTGGTGTTGTCTTCTACATATTGAGCGTTTTGTAGGTTAATCTTTCCAAGGGCAACCTGGTTTTTCCTGTAATGATTTGTGAAAATGGGTATGTTTAAGCTCAGCAATCCGTAGGTACCGTAGTTGTTTTTAAACTGGTCGGTGTAAGGAATATTTTGTATTGAATTATTGGCTGTCGTAGCACTAATGGATTCTTTACCGGTTGGCGTATTCACAAATAGTCCTTTAACCCCATTTGTGACCGAATCAATAAAAATGGATCTTGTACCTGCGCTTGAATAGTTGGTTGATATGCCGCCACTTAACGTTAAGGTCGGGAATAACTGACCTTTTAATACCTGTACCTGCTTCTCAGCACTCTGCCTTTTTAATGTAGCCGACTTTACCTGCGCCAACTGTTGCAGTGCCGTTGCGTATATCTTATCAGGGTCAGCATCATGCTGCCCCGCAAGGTCCTCGGCACTCAGCGGCTGAAGTTGGGCGTTTGCATCGTACGGTATATTCAAAAGCTGGAATAAACTTAGTTTGGCTGCATTTACGTTATTTTGAGCTGAGGTGGCTGAAACCTGGCTGCCCGCTAATTGTCCCTTAAAATCATAAATATCAGAAGCGGCTTTATTTGCGCCCTGTTGTTCCAAAACGTTCGCACGGTCAACCTGTTGCTGGGTTACAGCTAGTTGGCTTTTGGTTGCCGACAATTGCTCTTCGGCATCTAACACCAACAGGTAATTGGTAATAACATTAACGGTAACCACATCTTTTGCAGCCTGCAAATCCATTTTACCTGCCTGGTACGCCAACGATGCCTGCTTGATCGCATTCTGGTAGGATAAACCGTTAAACAGGGTTACACTGGCGTTGAGGCCATAGTTGTCAGACGTTAAAGATTGATTAACGTATGTATTGGTTACCGGGCTCAAGCCACGTCCCTGGCTCAGTTGCCTGCTCGCGCTGCCCGACAATGCTGGTATCAGGTTTTCTTTGGCTTGTAAGAAATTGATGCGATCAGCTTCCATTGTCAAACCGCTTTGCTTCACCTGCAGATTATTCTTAATAGCGATATCAAGGCATTGCTGTAAGGATAGAACCGTATTTTGCTGGCCATAGGTTAAAATACTGGCAGCCAGGAATAGTAGTGTCAAAAAGTATTTATTAAATCGCGTCATTATAATAATAAAAGTATATCGTAATTAATCAGAACTTCCTTGACGAACTGATCCTGCCGTCTAACAGGTCAATTATCCGTGTTCCATATTCTGCATTTTTTTCGGAGTGGGTCACCTGTATAATGGTTACTCCATCCTCCTTATTCAATTTCCTGAAAAGCTCCATTATTTCTTCGCCTTGTTTCGAATTCAGGTTACCTGTGGGTTCGTCAGCTAATATTAGTTTTGGGTTTGCTATCAGGGCACGCGCTATACCTACCAATTGCTGCTGTCCACCGGATAGCTGAGCCGGAAATAGATCCTTTTTTCCTACGATCTGGAACCGGTCGAGCATATCGGCAACCATTGCTTTACGTTCGGAACTCTTAACATCCTGGTAAATAAGCGGCGTTTCGATGTTTTCATAAACGGTGAGCTCATCAATCAGATGGTAAGCCTGGAAAACGAAACCGATATATTGCTTGTATAGCGCAGCGCGTTGCTTTTCTTTTAACTGGTGCACCGCTTGTCCAACAAAATAGTGGTAACCTTCGGACGGCTCATCGAGCATACCTATTACGTTCAGCAAAGTTGATTTACCTGAACCGGATGGACCCATAATGGAGATGAACTCCTTTTCGTCGACATCAAGGCTGATATCGTTTAGTACAAAGTTTTTATTTCCGCCTACCTGGTAGTATTTTGATACGTGTTGTAATGATAGCATGTGTTTAATTATTGAATTACTGATTTAATGAATTATTGATTTAATATTAGTAATTCATTTTGGCATTAAGCAATCAATAACATACCAAAGTTGTAAAGCTTTATTTATCAATAAGTTATATCTGAATTGTTTTTGTACGGTGTCCGCTTATGTGACAGGGTGCGTACGGTTATGATACACTCTTTTTTGTTATGAATGTTCAGTATTGAGTTTTGAGTTTGGTAATTCTTTACTCAAAACTCAATACTGATAACTCATTACTCGCTTCTAAGGCTTTTTACAGGATTAGCCAATGCTGCCGTCACAGCCTTATATCCTACCGTTACCCATGCGATAGCAATAGAAGCTACGATCGCCATTATAAATATGCCGGGGCTCAAGGGTATTTTGTAAGTATAATCCTGCAGCCATTTATGCATAATATACCACCCTATCGGCGCTGAAATACCAAAAGCAATAATAATGAGCAATGTAAATTCCTTCGAGAATAAGTAAACTATATTACCTACGGACGCGCCCAGCGTTTTGCGGATACCCACTTCTTTTGTGCGCTGAACGGCCATGAAAGATACCAGCCCGTACAAACCCAAACAGGATATAAAAATGGCTATACCCGCAAATATTTTGTAGAGCTGCGACAACTGATCTTCACTTTTGTAAAAACCAGCTATTTTATCGTCAAGGAACTGGTATTCGTACATGCCATTGGGAAATGTATTATTCCACAATCTCTCCACGGAAGCCGTGGTCTGCGTAATATTTGCCGGCTGTATCTTTATGTTGATCTTTTGATAAACGTCCCTCCATGAACTCATTAGAACGGGTTGTATTGGATTTTTGAGCGATCTGATGTTAAAATCTTTTACTACCCCTGTAATTTGTGCATATTTCTTTTTATCGTCCCACAATTTGATATATTTCCCAATCGCATCCTTCGGATTGTTTATCCCCAGTTTTTTTATCAATGTTTCGTTAACTACGTAACCGCGTATAGTATCACTTTTAGGGTAAGGCTTACCAGCAACAAATTGCAGTTTATAGAGGTTAAAATATTCTGCATCGGCCCACTTTAATTGCGCATTGAAATCAGTTTGCTTTGGCGAATTATTGAATTTAAAATCGCTGCCCCAGCCATTATTATCTGAGGGGCTTGCAAAGCTGTAGCTCACATCTTTTACTCCTGGCTGAAGCAATAGTTGATCGCGCAGTGTGTTTAGTTTGGTTTTGCTGATACTATCCGTTGGAAAAGGCACGGTCATGATAGCATCTTTATCAAACCCCAACGATTTGTTCCTGAAATAATCCATCTGGTGAACGAGTACGATCATACCGATTACCAGGAATTGTGCAATACAAAACTGAGCCACCACCAGCACCCGCCTGAGTGAAATGCCGCTCGACTTGCCCGCTTTGATCTTATTTTTAGCGCTTCGATAGGGTTAAATCCTGAAAGAACCATTGCAGGATAAAACCCAGAAAAAAGTGTAACGCAAACAATTACACCGAATAGAAATAATAACAATATCGGATCGGCAATGAATGTATTGCTTAACTTTATTTCAAGCAGGTTATTAAGAAACGGCAAAGCAGCCTCCGCAATGCAAACAGCTGACGCAACTGCAAACAACGTAATGATCAGCGTTTCGCTGATGAATTGCAAAACCAATTGATTACGGTTGCTCCCCAACACTTTACGAATACCTACTTCTTTCGACCGGTTAACCGCCTGTGCGGTAGCTAAATTGATGAAGTTGACACAAGCAATAATCAATAAAAACATACCGATGAGGCTTATAACGTCAATTAGCTGCTTACTAAAGGGATGGCCGCCATATACGCCAACCTGGGTATTGTAGTGCATATCGGAAAGGGCTTGCAGTTGAAGGGCGTCCTTATTGTAATCGGCAGGCTTATGTTTTTTCACAAACACCTTCAAGTCAGCGTTGAACTTGCTTACAGCAATATTGGAGGGCAACACGATGTAGCAATTATTATCGCCGAAAGTGCTAACCCAATCTCGTGCATTGCCATTTAAATCTCCGCCTTTTCCGACCATTGTAATCCATGAGATCACCAATTTGATCGGGAAGTCGGTATTGACAGGAGTATTTTCGAGGATGCCGGTAACTTTCAGGTCTCTTTTGTTTTCATATTTGATGATCTTGCCCATTGCCACATGCCAGTCGCCAAAAAATTTGTCTGCTTCGTCACGCGTTAACACTACCGCGTTCGGTTCAGATAATGCATTTTTTTTATTTCCCGCAAGCCATTTAAAGTCAAATATTTCAAAGAACTGCGGCTCAGCATAATAAGCCAGGTCTTCCTTGAATTTTTTCACGGCGCCTGTTTTGTTCCCATCTTCAACAGAATAGTGGCTTCCGTCATTCATCATGATAGCCGATACTTCCTTTAATTGCGGAAAGTCTATTCTAAGACCTTCCGAAAGTGGTAATGGAGATCCGCTGGACGGAAATACACCGTCAGGCGTATGGAACACCGTCATCACCCGGTAGATCTGATCCCTTTTTGAATGAAACTTATCGAAACTTGTCTCATACTGTACGATTAAGAAAATGAGCAGGCAGGCAGCTATCCCAATAGCCAATCCCACAATATTTATCGCAGCGTAGCTTTTATTTCTCAGCAAATTGCGCCAGGCGGTTTTGATGTAATTTCGTATCATGATTTTAAACTCTAAATTCTAATTTCTAAACCCTAATTTCTAAATCCTAACCTTACTCACTTCGTAAACTGTTAACAGGGTTCGCGACGGCAGCTTTAATTGCCTGGGAGCTGACCGTTATCAGCGCGATGAACAACACAAATACTGCCGCGCCCACGAATATCCAGGCATAGGCAACAAGGTCTATTCGATACGGATAATTATCCAGCCATTTGTGCATTGCCCATATGGCAAACGGAATGGATATTGCGGCAGAGATCAGAACAAGGATCGCGAAATCGGTTGAAAGTTTTCTAACAATACCTTCAACAGAAGCCCCAAGCACTTTCCGGATGCCGATCTCTTTTTTGCGCTTTTCGGCAGACAAAGTGGCCAGTCCAAAAAGGCCAATGCACGAGATGAAAATCGTCAGCGACGCCCCGAAAGTTATTATCTGCTTCCATTTAGCCTCCTTATCATATTGTTCGGCAATTTCGGCGTCTTTGAATTTATATTGATAAGGGATAAAAGGGAACTCTGATTTAAATTCTTTTTGAATACGGTTCAACGATTCGGATTTGTTTTTATCACTGATCTTCACAAAAATATTCCCCCATTGGATGTCCGGCCTCATCGTAAACAAAATCGGCGACATTTTTTCAGTAAGCGACAAGAAATGGTAGTCTTTCACAACGCCCACCACAGTGTATTTCTTCTTATTATAAAAAAAATCAACCACTTGTCCTATGGGGTTCTTCCAACCCGCCTGTTTCGCAAATTCTTCGTTGACAAGCACCGAATTGACGCTATCTGAAACCATAGCTTTAGAAAAATTGCGACCCTTTACCATGGGCACCTGGAACAGAGGCAAATAATCTTCGTCGATATGCTTCATATCGAACATCATTTGTTGCCCATTATTAATGTGTGCCATGGTTCCCCATCGTCCGCCCTGGTCTGCTGTCACGCTGAGAACATTCGGGTCCTTTGATAATTCTGTTTTGAAGACAGGCAATTTTGTCTTGTCCAAACCAAAACTGGTTATGGATACCACATTTTTGTCATTGTAGCCCAGGTCAAAATGCATGAGGTAATTGAACTGGGAATAAATGGTGATAGTGGATATGATGAGAAATGTGGCCAGGGTGAATTGCAATATCACCAGCCCTTTGGCTAAATAGTTTTTGCCGGCATATTGATTGCGATTGTATAGCGATTGCACAGGGTTAAATCCCGATAACACTAATGCCGGGTAGAACCCAGCCAGCAAACCTGTAAGCAGGAAAATGGCAATATATCCAAACACCAGTTTAAAACTCAGCAAATAGGAGAATGCAAGTGCTTTATTAGCAAGGGTATTAAAGAATGGTAATACCAGCACAACCAGTGCGATGGCCAAAACAAAGGCGATAAAACTTAGAATAAATGACTCACCCAGGAACTGCATGATCAGTTGCCTGCGCTGACCACCCACAACCTTACGGATACCAATCTCCTTTGCGCGTTTGAGCGAACGTGCAACGGTGAGGTTTACAAAATTGATACAGGCTATGGCCATAATAAACAGCGCAATTCCAGTCAGAATATAGGTATATGTAGGGTTGCTGGCATCCGATAAGCCGTTATCCGCCGGGTAATCGGTATCGGTATGCATACCCAGGAGCGGCTGTAGTCCATAGCTTACTTTGTCTTTAAATCCATATTTATCTGCTTCTTCTTTAAGCTGGCTCGCAGCGTCTGTCATGAATACCTTGTTGATCTTGGCATCCAATTTTTTGATGTTAGTGCCCGGCTTAACAACAATGAAGGTATTCTGAAAGAAATTGAGCCAATGGGTATCAGCTTGATTTGTTTTCTTGGGCAATAGCATCTGTATTTTGATCGACGAATTCTGCGGCGATTTCCTGATGACGGCTGTTACTTTAAATGGCTGAAACTTGTCGTCTACTTTCAGGTCCAGCGTTTTCCCGATGGGGTTTTGTTTGCCGAAATATTTCTCGGCCAGCTCCTCAGAGATCACTGCGGAATGAGGGTCATTTAGCGCGTTTTGTGTATTGCCTTGTACTGGAGGGAAAGTAAAAACCGAAAAAAAGTTGCTATCAACAAGCAGCACCGGTTGATCAAAAACTTCGGTACCGCGCTTTAGCGTAAATGTATTGCTCTGTATGCGCATAAAATCCACGATCTCGGGCAACTGGCGTTTAAAACTTGGTCCCGGCACGTCGCCAGTGCTGGATATTTTATCTACATGCCCATCCGGCTTTTTGAAATTAGCCACGAGATGATAGATATTTTCGGCGTTTTTGTGGAATCTGTCATAACTCACCTCATCCATCGTATACAAAAAGATGAGCATACAGCAGGCCAGCCCAACGCTTAAGCCTACAATGTTGATAATTGAGAAAGCTTTGTTCCTCCAAAGGTTTCTGAATGCGGTTTTAAAATAGTTCCTGATCATATCTTTAAATACTAATTTCTAAATCCTAAACTCTAATGACTATTGATTAGTGCCAAATAAGAAAATCACTCACTTCGTAAACTCTTCACCGGGTTAGCCAATGCTGCTTTTATTGCCTGGAAACTTATAGTAAGCAGAGTAATGATAAGCGCCGCTATCGCCGACAGGATAAATACTCCGGGACCAATAGTGATATGGTAATCATATTTCTTCAACCACGGCTCCAGGAAATAGAGCGCAACAGGCGGAGCGATCACGCAGCTGATCATTACCAATATTACAAAGTCGCGTGATAATAGCAGCCAAACCTGAGCTATAGAAGCTCCCAAAACTTTGCGAATACCAATCTCTTTGGTACGCTGCTCTGCAACATATGCCGCCAGTCCGAACAATCCAAGACAGGATATAAATATGGCCAGCCCCGCAAATACACCTGCCAGTTTGCCAATAAGCGTTTCCAGGCCAAACTTCTTGTCATACTCTTTATCGACAAAAACATAATCAAATGGAAATGCCGGGTTATATTTATCGAATATCTTACCGATCTTACCAATAGCCTCATGCGGATTGACTCCTGCTGCTAAACGGTAAATCACATAATTACCGCCGCGCCCGTGGTTGAATACAGTAGCTTCTGCCGGTGTGAAGGGCGATTCCATGAGCGCATCGCGAACTACTCCAATTATCCTGGTCGGATACGCATTACCCGCGTAAGTAATAAGTTGATTAAGCGGTTGTTTTAGCCCGATACGTTTTACAGCAGCTTCATTAAGGATGACGTTCAGTGTGTCTGAAGCCCAATCGCTCGAAAAATCACGTCCTTCGAGTATCTTCATCCCGGCCGTTTTGAAATAGTTATCTGCTACCGTAACACCGCCAACATTGATACTCAATTCGCCGGCGGTTTTGCCGGGCCACTTGTCTATACCAGTGTGCCAGTATATCCCGGTAAGTGGGCTCGACGCCTTGGTCACACTCTCCACCATCTGGCTTGCCAGCAGATCATTTTTAAGCGCGTTGTAATTGTTTGACAGATCATTGCTCATCCCTGTAGATACCAGCCTGTCGGAGCTATAGCCAGTTGGCCTGTCTTTTACGTGTTGTATCTGTTGATATATGATTACCGTGCTGATGATGAGCGCCACCGAACAGCTGAATTGCAGTACCACGAGTATTTTGCGCGGCAATGCTGCTGCCTTGCCTACCTGGATTGTACCCTTCAACACCTTTACCGGATTGAACGACGATAGGTAGAATGCAGGTCTGCTGCCGGCCATTAAGCCGGTAAACAGTACATAACAGATCATCGCAATCCAGAAAATTGGGTTACCGTAAGGGATACGTATCGCGCTTGTGGTGAGTGTATTGAACTCAGGAAGTGCCAACTGGACTAATAGTACAGATAACAGGAATGCCATGAAAGTTATCAGTACCGATTCAGTAAGAAATTGCCAGATAAGGTCGCTGCGCTGCGAGCCCATTGTCTTACGTACACCCACTTCCCTTGCCCGCTTTTCCGAACGTG
>Ga0207116_10159_pt1 | contig 19517 bp, 22 predicted proteins | sample Alteio_BWMinHeat_44_FD_153550 | JGI IMG/M metagenome (GOLD analysis project Ga0207116, IMG submission 153550) | Enriched cells from forest soil in Barre Woods Harvard Forest LTER site, Petersham, Massachusetts, United States -... | ecosystem: Environmental > Terrestrial > Soil > Temperate forest >... | reverse complement strand
CTTTATACTAATCGGTCCTGGAAGATCGGTCAACGAGAACGGATGCACGGGAATGCACCCTACTGCGGCAGAGGCCGTTTCAGGAGCGTCTGTGCGACCTCCACCGTCCGTTCCACGGCCGCATTCAAGAATTTGCGGCCTTTTTCGGGGCTGGCCAGCTCCGGGTAGCCGACAGCGCCGCGCTGGGTGCGCTGCTTCATGTCCTCGGCGGTGAAAAGGCCGCGAAGAGTAGGCTCAGAAACCGGGGGATCATTCTTGATCTCTTCGCGTCGCACCAGCTCCGGCCGAACAGCCATGATCATGGATGTCTCGAACTCGCAGGCGTGTCCCATCAATTTCCGCGGTCCTTCGGCCAAGTCCGCCAGCTCTTTCTCCGCCAGCTCCCAATAGGATGCCGCCGTCACTTGCCGCCGCGGATACCGGGTCTGCAGCCGTCGGAGTGCCATGTGCATGGTATCGATGTTGCCCCCATGCCCGTTGAGCACGAGAATTCGCTCGTAGCCGTCATCCAGGAGCGGCGTTAGCAAGTCGCACAAGATCGAGACGTGCGTATCCACTTCGGCCGACAGCGTCGCCCCAAAACGCAGGTGATGAGAACTCGCCCCCAGCCATTGCGTGGGCAGCAGCAGCACCTGTTTTTGTAGGCGCCGTTCGACTTCCTCGGCCACGCCTGTGACCAGAATAGTGTCCGTAAACGTCGGCAGATGCCGGCTATGTTGCTCACAAGCGGCGATGGGCGCCAGCACGAGCGTGGTATCCCGTGGGACCTCACGTAAAAGGGGCCAGGTCATGTCCTGAAAACGCATTGGGTTCTCCTCGTCAGCGGCCGCATTGCTCTTGATGCTCAAGTCTCCCAGCGGCATACTCCGCCGCTGGCCATGGCGTGTCAAAGAAAAGGTATAAATGCGAAGGCGGGAAAACATGGGAAAGAGAAAAATCGTTTGCATTCTGGCTTTGGCGGGCGCCTCGACCCTTTCCGCCGGCTGCACTCAACAGGATACCCAGACGATGACTCGCATCGGCCAAAAGCTCGCGGCGGTTCTCGGCGACGTGAAGGACAACCTGAACACCGGCTGGCAAGACGTGTATGGCGGTCTCGGCCTGGAATCCCGTGTTGCCGCCCGGCTCCACTGGGACAAGACTCTTTCGGATACCGGCATTCAGGTCCAGTCCAGAGGAAGCGAAATCGAGCTGAAGGGGACCGTGCAAACTGCGGAGCAAAGGCGCCGGGCCGTTGATCTGGCGGAAACGACCGCTGGTGTGGAGAGGGTCATTGATTCACTGGAGCTGAGCGGAAATTGAATGCCACGCCCGCGGGCGAGAGCAGTAGGGTGCGTCCATTCTTCGCCGAAATGCGGAGCGCTGGTTCTTGCTCTCTTACGGGGCGAAGAATGGACGCACCCTACCTCCTGCGGGCAAGTAAGTCAGCGCCCCGGAAGTTGCCCCACGTATTTCTCAATCCCTGACAAGAACATCTGAATGGCCACCGCGACCAGAAGCATGCCCATCAATCGCTCCACCGCAATCATTCCCCGCTGCCCCAGATAAGCACGTACTTTACTGGCGAGGATGAGAATGACGGCTGTGGCGGCCCAGGCCACGGTCAGCGCGATCAGCCAGTTTCGCCAGTGTTCCGGCTGTCGACTCATCAGCAGCAGCTCGGTTGCCAGCACCGAAGGCCCGGCCACATACGGAATCGCCAGCGGCACGATGAAAGGCTCTCCCTCGATTTCCTCGTGTAGCGATCTACCAGGGGGCGGGAAAACCATGCGCAGGGCAATCAAAAACAGGATCACGCCGCCGGCAATCGTCAGCGCCGGTTCGGAGATCCCGAACACGCCCAAGAGCGGCTGACCCGCGAAGAGGAAAACAATCATGACAATGTAAGCGATCAAGAGCTCCCGCACGATTACGCGAGTCTCACGTGCCGGGTCCACTGTACGCAAGGACGCCAGAAAAAAGGGGATGTTCCCCAGGGGATCCATCACGAGGAACAACAGGAGCGCGGCGGATTCGATGCTCACTCTTTTTTCTCGGTCGAGACTGGTTTGGATGCCGCCGAGGTCCGTGCGGCTGCCGGCACCTGAAGCCGAGCTACACTCTCCCGTTGTACCAAAGGTTCCTGATTGACAGGAGGCGCTTGCAGCGGCATTCCAAGTTTTCCGTGCGGCTTGGTGTCTTCAGGCAGAACCCGGGGCGGCGGAGCTGCTTCACTAGGCCGTGGTTCGAGTGGGTGCCCGGGCCAGGAGGGATCCCCCTGGAACAATTTGCCGTCCGGCCACGGATTGCACGGGTGCAGGCACGGCAGGTCAAAGAGCTGCTCCAGATTCGGAATCGGCGCTACCGGATAAGTACACTCCGCCTGAAACAGGTCCGGCGTCTGCAGCAACGAGGCGACGTCCACCACGGCAAACCACATGTCATGGAGCGAACCAATATAGCCTTTTACCAAATTCACGAGAGTCTGTTCGGCGCTGACCAGATCGAGAAAGCTGACGCCGGGCGGCCCGAAAACGTGGCGTTGTACCACCGCACGGAAGGCGCGAACCTGGTCGGGCAACATGTCTTGCGTATACATCTCCACGATTTTCCGCGTGAACTCATAGCGAGAAAAGGCATCGGCCAGACGCGAGGCCAACTCCGAACGCACGCGATGCGGTTCTTCATTGGCCCGAACCAGCTGCCCTTGAGCCTGCCGGATTCCCCCCAGGTTTTGATCGAAGACGGGCAACGCAATGCCAAACTGGGCCAGGCCGATGACCCGGTAAGGACCGGGACCGGGCGAATTATCCTGCTGAACCATTAACTGCGTGATGAAATCGGGAATAGGTGTGACCTGTGCGATGCGAAGGACCTTTTGCGCTTTCTCCATGCCCACTTTCGCGGCCAGAACCTCGGTGTGATTATTGAGGATGATCGCCAGGACGTTGTCGTGTTCGTATTTGGGGATAGGCCGATCGAGACTCCCCGCCAGCTGTGTGAGAGGCAAGCCCGGCAACCCCAGCGTCGTGGCGAGTTGCTTCCAGCGTGCCAAATAGCTGTGATGAGCCTGAACGTAGGCCGTGCGTGCCTGATTGGCGATCACCCGCAATTGCGCGGTTTCGTAAACGGCGGTCTGACCGCCTTTCATCTGCATGGTCATGACCTTGAACACTCGATCGGTGAGCTGGGCCAGGGCCCGGCTTACCTTCAGGTTTTCGCGCGCGACGAGCACGGACAAGTAACCGCTGCGGACCTCCGTGCGCAGGTCGGATTCGGCCTGGCGCAGGTGGAGTTCGGCCATCTCCACGTCCTTGTAGGCAGCCGCATACGCCAGCGAGAGCTTGCCCGGCGTTTTCACAAGCTGTGTGATGAATCCGCCGTTGATCGGGCCGCCCCCAGGGCCCATGGATTGCGTGGCAATGTTGATGGTGGGGTTGGGGTACATCCGCGCCTGGATCGCTCCCCCACGGGCGGCTTCGACGTCGGCCGCCATCTGTTTCAGTACGGGATTGTTGGCCAGCGCGAGCTTCTGCAAATCCGCCAGCGTCAGAGGCCGCCCCTCTGGTCCCGAAGGCGCTTCCAAAACTTTGCCAAGCTCTTCCAGAGGCGGGAGCTGTCGATCGATGGCTTTGTCCCTTGCCTCTTGCGGCGATCCAACCGGCGGCAGTTTTATCAGCGGGACGTCACTGCCGGGAATGTCCCGCGGGACTTTGAGCAGCTCCGCCATGGAGGGTTTGGGCTTTATCTCCTTCCCCTGCATGTCCACAGGAAGATGATCGGTTTTATTCGACGTTGCTATCGACGCAAGCGGGTCAAGATCGACGGCCAGATCGAGCTTGCCGCATATGGAATGGTCGACGGCTTGTTCCACGGGAAAAGCGCAGCCCCCTACGATGAGGAGTGCAAGAGTCAGGTGCAGCCGCGTGCTCGCCATTTGGTTTCCCGTCAGCCGGGTGCTTGCCTCCGTTAAAAATGGATCTCGCCACGGAAAAAGCCGCCGTAAGTCGAGAACTGGACATCGGCCGGCAGCCCGGGGGCGCTGGGGATGAACGAACTGCCGAGGTCAAACCATTGCTGAAACTGGAAGCCGCCCGAGAAACGGACCCACCGTGCCCACGGTGGCGTATAACCCACACCGACTTCGAGATTGAGTATCATCGGTGTGCCAGTGTTCGTGTTCATGTCGCCGGGTTGAGCAGGGCCCCCAGACGCTTCATGATTTACCCGGTAGGCGCCGCCGATAGCCTCCGTAGACGTTTGTCGCAATGGCCCGACCAGAAAAGAGCCGTTGAGCCGGCCAAAGGCAGACAAACCGGGGGCGGGCAAGGCGCGCCAGAGCGCGAATCCAACCGTCGGGCCGGCGCCGTTGAACAGGTTAGATACGCCTTGTTGCAGCGTCGGTCCCGCGGCGCGAGAATCGGAGTAGATGTTGGCATAACGAACGCCCACATGCCATTTCATGTTCCAGGTTGGACCCCAGCAGATTTCCGAGCCTGCGTAGTCCAGGTCAGCGATGTTCACGTTCAGCCGGCTGCGCAGGCCTGCCGGAGCACCCGACGGATCGAACCCACGCAGCACGGCATCGCCATCGCTAACAATCGCCTGATAACTAAATGTGATCTCCCCCATCTCGGCAAAGCGGTAGCCCACGCCCACGCGCGGGCTCGCCGTGACCTCCAGAGACGCGGTCGGCAATTGGAAGACACTGAGAGTTCCGCCGGGCAGAAACACCTGTCCGGTGAGATGGTTTTCCAGGTGGATGTACATCACCGTGGTTTCGACATTGCCAAACCAGCCCGGAGGTGCAGTCCAGCGTCTGTCGAAAAAGGCTTCGGGAGGCAGGGCGGAAGGCGTCATGCTCTCGGGAAAAATGGACGGGGGTAACAGCGACGCCCCCGAACTGGAAGCTTGCGCGGTCAGGTACGGAGGACTTGTGCTAAATACCGGAGCTTGAGCCGGAGGCATCGTCTGAGCGGCGGTGGGGACCTGGCCGCTAGCCAGGAAGATTCCCAGCGCGATCAGCATTTGGCCCTGTTTGGAGAGGACCATGGAATTCCCCCTGCCGGCCGCCGCCTCGCCGTGGCCGGCGCCCTCAGTCTCACGGACAACGAATCTGCAGATGGATTAGGGGGGGAGGTATAGTTCACAGCCCCATGGAACACAAGGTTAGCTTTGTTGAAATCCGGAGCGGGCGAAGACCCACGGATGCGATTTCATGCGCGGGACGGGGCAAGCTAGGAAACCGTACCGTTTCCGTCGGCTCTCATCTCTTCTCATCTTTCTCCCAGCTCGCTCATTTTGTCGGCTTCTGTTCTTGATTCGCCCAAGTTTTCACGCTATAGATCCCGCCTCTGCGAAGCTCCCTATGAAACTCAGACGAACCGGGGGGATTTTTGCGTGACTGGGGTCAAGCGTCCCTTGTATCTGTGTGCCGGCTTGCAAAGCAGCGGCTCGACGCTGGCGTCGTGGTGTTTTTTGCAGCGTCGGGACATGAACGGGATCCTCGACGGCCGAGGCGATGTCTTGCCCGAAATCCCCGAGGACCTGCCGGTACCGTACACCTGGGCGAAGTTCACCATCACCGCCTTCCGCCTGCGCGACATGATCCTTCGCTATGAGGACGAAGGCTGGGACGTGCATCCGCTCTTGATCGTTCGCGACGTTCGGGCGGTGTTCAATTCCTTGATCGCCAAGCCTTATGGCCGAAACGGCATCACGGCCGAGGAACCGCCGTTGCGCTTGCGACTGTTGCGCTTCAAGGAAGACTGGGAGCTGTTTCACGCGCACCGTTGGCCCGTGATTTCCTACGAAAATCTGATTGCCGATCCCGAAGGAGAACTTCGCCGCACCTGCGCGCAGTTGGGGCTTTCCTGGGATCCGGCCATGTTGACCTGGCCCAAGCGGTCGCAAGACATTGCTTTTCCTTGCAATGGCAACGAAACTTTTCTCAAGAGTCGCGGTCGGACCTGTCAGGAGTCGATTCAGCCCGAGCTGGCGCGATTGAAAGTCGATCGAATTCCCTCAGGCGATCTGGCATGGTTGGAGCGCGAGTTCGAGACCTACAATATCTCATTTGGCTACCCGACGCGCGCTCTTGTCGTTGGGGCTCACGCCGAGGGCGAAAGGGTTGTGCCCAGCTTCCAAAACACCCGCCGATATCGAAGGCTGCAACGCAAAAACCTGCTGACCTGGGTGGGTCAATTCATCCCCTTCGTAGGCCGGCACTGGCGCATGGCTTATTTGCGCTGCAATGGCCTGCGATGAAAATGACAAGTTCCCATAAGAAAAAAGAGCCCGGCCTTTGTGAGGCCGGGCTTTCGTTTGCGCGAGCTTCGTCGGGGCACGAACGTTAACGCCCGTACCAGTAGTTCGGCATGGGGGCAGCGGGCGTGGGCCAGTAGGCCGGATTATACGGCGGGTAGTAGCCGGGGTAATAGCTGACCTGTTGCACGTTGTAAGGCTGGCCGACCGGATAGCGCGGCGGCTGCCAGAGGGAGACCGAGCTCGGCAAGGGTGTGGGGGGAGGCGGGGTGAAGTTGCCGGTGTTGGGCGGCAGCACCATGCCCGGCCCCGAGCAGCAGCTTCCGCCGTCGCAGCACGGATCGCACATGGCCGGGCCGCAGCAGAAATTCGGCGGAGGCGGGGGTGGCTGACAGCAACCCAGGGCGATCGGGCAGCAGCCGATTCCCGTGATATTGCCGAAGCAAACCGGCGTGAACGCATTGTAAGGACGGCAGCAAATGTAGGTCGAATACTTGCAGCCGCCGCAGTGGTGGAAGAGCCAGGCCCAGCTCGGCTGGGCGTAGATGCCGATAACCGCCAGACTCAACAGCCCAATGGCAATTCTCTTCATTCTCATGGGGGTGACCGTTCTCAGAAGTAGCGGGCGAACGGCCTACAATCCACCGTCCTGATGGAAGGCGCGCGCCCATGTTCCACGAGAACTCTATCACCCGATTCGAGGAGGCGCGAACACACGACTCAAATTTTGGGTCTTCTCTCTGCGTCACGAGGGCGGACGTTTAGCAGAACGCGCGCTTATGCAAGAACACGCAGAGTTTGTCGGGAAATCGGGCCGCGGCTGGTTTTTCTCTAAAGTTTTAAAGTAGGCACGGCGTCCAGGTCCAGGGGTGCAAACTGGCCGCTCCGCCATTTCTCCACGGTGATCGCCGCCATTGCCGCATTATCCGTGCACAGGCCGGGGGTGGGCACGTATAGCTCGGCATTCAGCTCGTGTGTCATCCCCGCAAGCTCTTGCCGTAACTTGCTGTTGGCGGCCACTCCCCCGCCCAGCGCCAGCCGCCCCAGGCCGGTGCGCTCCAGGGCTTGCCTGGCCTTGCCGACCAAGACATCGATTACCGCTTGCTGGAAGCTCGCCGCCAAATCCGCCCGCTGTTGCTCGGTCAAAGGCGGCCCTCCCTGCGTGGCGCCCTGCCCGTGAACCGCATAGAGCACCGCTGTCTTGATTCCGCTGAAGCTGAAATCCAGCCGTTCATCGTGCAGGAAAGATCGGGGAAAATCATAAGCCCGCGGGTTGCCTGTTTGCGCCGCTCTCTCGACGGCCGGCCCGCCCGGAAAACCCAGCCCCAAGATGTTCGATACCTTGTCGAAGGCTTCGCCTGCCGCATCGTCGATTGTCGTGCCGAGCAGTTCAAATGCCAGCGCTGACCGGCAATGAAACAGGCTCGTGTGTCCGCCGCTGACGACCAGACCGACACAGGGAAAGATGTCCCGGCCCGCAGCCAGGCGGCAGGCGTAAATATGCGCCTCGATGTGGTTGGCGCTGACGAGCGGCACATCCAGAGCGAGCGCCAGCGCCTTGGCGGCGCTGACGCCGACCAAGAGTGCGCCCACCAAACCGGGCATGTTCAAGACTGCGACACAGCCGACCTGCTCCAGACCGATGCCCGCCTGCTTCAGAGCTTCATCGATGACCGGCAGTAGCCGCTGCAGATGAGCGCGGGCCGCCACCTCCGGCACGACACCGCCGAAGCGGGCGTGCAGGTCGGTCTGTGATGCCACGACGTTGGCGAAGATTTTCAGCTCGTCCGTGAACACCGCGGCGGCGGTTTCGTCGCAGGACGTCTCAATACCGAGAAAATATATCCCGCTCAATCCTGCCATAAGATTTCGGGCAGAGAGATATGGTATCGAAGTGATTCCTCTTTCTGCGGCCAGATTTCAATCGCTCCCATTTCATCGTTTAGTGTTACTTCTTCGGGTGTGACTGGTTTTTTCCTCGCTATATGCGAAGCGGGATTGTAGATGCCTTGAAGATAGTCGGCGAGATCCAGTGTGCGTGTGAACCGGCTTCCCGGAAAGGCCGAATAGGCGGTAAGGGTGATCCGAGAACCGATCATCGTATAGGTCAGCCAGCCATTCTGAATCATCAAGTTGGTCCACCGACCTTCGATATTCGCGCGTTTCTCTTTCACTTCTGCTTCGAGCTTCGTCCGTAGTTTGCCTGGTAAGTCTTTTGCCGGCTCGAAGGTTCTTCGCCCCTCCCGTTCCAGCCAAACCTTATAGGCATTGCGGTTCTTGGAATCCACTGCTTGGAGGTGCATCCGTGGATCCTCCCGCGAGAACCAGCCCCAGTTATAGCCCTTGGGGGCATTCCGCAGAATCACGGCCATGGGGAGACCTTTCCTTTTGACTGGACTCGCCGTTTTCGAGGTGGCCTGACTCACCGTGTCACCTTTACCTTTCTGCCTTCTGCAGAGGATTTCGGGATTGTTGTTCTCGGCTTGACGGCTTCCTCATGCCATTCCTGCCAGCGGGCGCTCTGCCGGAAGAAGCTCAACGGATTGTCAAAGACAACTTTACGGATTTCGCTTTCAGCATGTCCCCGCCGTTTCATCTCCTGGATCAACTCCGGCACCGCAAGGGGGTTCGATTTGCCCCAATCGCCCGCGGAGTTTGCCATGATCTTGTCGGTGCCGACCATCTCCAGGATGTCCACCGCCCGCTCCACCGTGCACTTGGTGATGGGATAGAGCGTCATACCGCACCAGAAGCCGTTGTCCAGGGCCAGGCGCACCGTGTGTTCCTCGACGTGGTCGATCAGGACGCGCTCGGGATTCACGCGTCGGTCACCCTTGAGCATGTCGATGATCATGCGCGTGCCCTTGTACTTGTCTTCGAGGTGAGGGGTGTGAATGAGCATCAGCTCGTTCGTCTTCGTCGCCAGGTCCACGTGCTCTTGGAAGATGATGGCTTCGTTGCGCGTGTTTTTGTTGAGGCCGATCTCGCCGATGCCGAGGACGTTCGGTTTGTTTAGGTATTCCGGGATGATGGCGATGACCTCGCGCGAGAGCTTGACATTCTCGGCTTCCTTGGCGTTGATGCACAACCAGGAGTAGTGGCGAATGTGAAACTGCGCGGCACGCTTGGGCTCGACTTCCGTGAGGTGGCGGAAGTAGTCGCGGAACCCTTCAGCCGATCCGCGATCGAAGCCCGCCCAGAAGGCCGGCTCGCTCAGCGCTACGCAGCCGCATTGCGCCATGCGCTGGTAGTCATCCGTCACGCGCGAGATCATGTGAATGTGAGGATCGATGTAGTACATGGATGCTCCTCAAGCCCCAAGGCGAGTCTTCGAGCCATGGGGTAGACGTTCAACGCGGCTCCGGCCTCTCCCACGCCGGCTCGTACTCAAGTGAAAAAACCCGCTGGATGCGCTCGGCCCGTCCGCCGCTCTCATCGTGCAAGATCTCAAGAGCCTGGCGAAGCTGTTTCATCCTCGAATCTTCGGCCAGCGCGGCGGCGTCGCGGCCGCGGTCGATCCGGTCGAGAACGGCGGCTACTTCCAGGATCTTGCAGCGCGCCTCGAGGAAATAGCTATCAAGCGCTTGCCGAGCAGCTAAGGGGGTCATGTGAGGCTGTCCTGTTGATCGGGGGTGAAGAGCCTTTGATTTTCCAGGCTCACGAGCACGTTGAGGCTTCCCGAACGAAATCCTTCCAGATCCAACGTGACAAATCGGAACCCAAGTTCCTTGAGGCGTTCAATCACTTTGGTGCGGAGAGCGGCATCGGCCAGCCGCGGCAGCTCCGCCGCCGGCACCTCGATACGTGCCAGCTCTCCTTCATGCAGCCGCACGCGAAACTCTCGAAATCCGAGAGTCTTCAAAAACGCTTCGGCAGCTTCAACCCTACCCGCGCGCTCGGTTGTGACCTCGACACCGGGCGCCAGCCGGCTGGAAAGACAAGGCGATGCGGGCTTATCCCAGGTCGGCAGGTCCCAGGCGCGTGCCAGGGCGCGAACGTCGGTTTTCGTGAAGCCGGCCTCCTGCAACGGATGGCGAACGGCATGTTCGGCTGCCGCCGTCAAGCCAGGCCGGTAGTCCCCTCGGTCGTCAAGGTTGGCGCCGCTGCAAATCACCGCAACGCCAAGCTCCGGCAACAGCTTCTCAATGCGGGTGTAAAGCTCGTCCTTGCAGAAATAGCAGCGAGTGCCATCGTTGCGGACGTAATCCGGATCCTCAAATTCCTGAGTGGCGACCAGACGATGCCGAATGCCGATTTGGCCGGCAAGCTTGACAGCCTCCTCGATCTCGCTGCGCGGCACACTGGGACTGTCCGCCGTCACCGCCACGGCCCTGTCCCCCAATGCCAGGTAAGCAGCTTTGGCAACCACGGTGCTGTCGATGCCGCCGCTGAAGGCCACCGCAACCTGATCGAGATTGCGGAGAATCTGCAAGAGGCGTTGGCGCTTGTTCTCAAGTTCGGGTGTCAGGCCGGCATTCGCGGGCATTGGAGCCTCACCTAACGGCGGGTCAACGTTCATGATAAGTCAGTACGGTGCCATCCTCAAGAGGATGCCCCCCGGGTGCACTACTGACCTGCCTGGGCCTGTCATTCCGGCAGCGCATCCATGCTTCCCAGGTGCAACTTGGCAGACCGACGCCACGCCAAATAATTGCCTGATTTCCGCAAGCCCAAGTCAATCAGGTGCTTGCACCATCTCCGTAGTTTAGGGCACAAGACTTGCTAACAGGGGCGGGGGGATACCCTGTTTTGGGAGTGTCCGTCGCCGCTTTGGATTTTTGGCCGGAGGTCATTACAACATGAAGGTGAAGCCGCTTGGAGATCGCATTGTCGTTCGCCGCGAGGAGTCTTCTGAGAAGACCGCCGGCGGACTGTATCTGCCCGACACCGCCAAGAACAAGCCGCAGCGCGGCAAAGTGCTGGCCGTGGGCGCAGGCAGGCTCCTCAAAGACGGCACTCGCAGGGGCCTCCAAGTCAAGGAAGGAGACAACATTCTCTTCACCAACTGGGCCGGTGAAGAATACAAATCCAAGGCTGATGAAATCCTCATCATGCGTGAGGAAGATGTACTCGCAGTAATCGACTAAAAACTCGTAATCCGTTTCGATCAAATGGAACGGGAGGCAACACAGATAACAGAGGAATTAGGCCACTCTGTTTTCTCTGTTGCCTCCTGTTCAGAAACACCTGAGACACTGGAGGGAAAATGGCTGCCAAGCAAATCGCATTTGACCAGGAAGCCCGCGATGCCATGCGTAAGGGCGTGGGCAAGCTCGCCAAGGCCGTCAAGATCACGCTCGGTCCCAAGGGCCGAAACGTCATCTTGCAGAAGAGTTTCGGCTCGCCGACCGTGACCAAGGACGGCGTCACCGTGGCCAAGGAAATCACCCTGGAAGACAAGTACGAGAACATGGGCGCCCAGATGGTCAAGGAAGTGGCGTCCAAGACCAGCGACGTGGCCGGCGACGGCACCACCACCGCCACCGTCCTCGCCGAGGCCATCTTCATCGAGGGGCTCCGCGCGGTTGTCTCCGGCGTCAACCCTATGCTCATGAAACGCGGCATCGAGAAAGCCGTCGAGGACATCGTCGAGAGGCTCAAGAAGATGAGCATTCCCGTCAAATCCAAGAAGGACCTGGAGAACGTGGCCACCATCGCCGCCAACAACGATACCGAGATCGGCACCATCATTGCCGAGGCCATGGAGAAAGTCGGCAAGGACGGCGTCATCACCGTTGAAGAAGGCAAGACCCTGGAAACCGCCCACGAGTTCGTCGAGGGCATGCAGTTCGACCGCGGCTACCTGTCTCCCTACTTCGTCACCGATCCGCACAAGATGGAGTGCGAGCTGGAAGACCCGTACATCCTCATCTACGAAAAGAAGATCACCACCAACAAAGACCTGGTGCCGGTCCTGGAGAAGGTGCTCAACACCGGCAAGCCGATCTTGATCATCTGCGAGGAAGTCGAGGGCGAGGCCCTGGCCACGCTGGTGATCAACAAGCTGCGCGGCACGTTCAAGTGCGCGGCCGTGAAGGCCCCCGGCTACGGCGACCGCCGCAAGGCCATGCTCGAAGACATCGCCATCCTCGCCGGCGGCAAGGCCATCTTCGAGGACCTCGGCATCCAGCTCGAAAACATCCAGCTCAAGGACCTCGGCCGGGCCAAGAAGGTCAAGATCGACAAAGACAACACGGTCATTATCGAGGGCGCCGGCAAGAAGCCCGACATCCAGGGCCGTATCCAGCTCATCCAGCGCGAGCTGGAGAAATCCAGCAGCGACTATGACAAGGAAAAGCTGAGCGAACGGATCGCCAAGCTGTCGGGCGGCGTGGCCAAGATCAACGTCGGCGCCGCCACCGAGAGCGAGATGAAGGAGAAGAAGGCCCGCGTCGAGGACGCCATGCACGCCACCCGCGCCGCCAATCAAGAAGGCATCCTGCCCGGCGGCGGTGTCGCCCTGCTCCGCGCGGCGGCCGGACTCAAGCCCAAGGGTCTTTCCGAAGACGAGCAGACCGGTTACAACATCGTCGTCCGCGCCTGCAAGTCCCCCATCGTTCAGATCTGCCAGAACTCCGGCGAGAACGGCGAAGTCGTCGCCAACAAGGTCGCCGAAAACGACAACCCCAACTACGGCTACGACGCCCGTCTCGACAAGTACTGCGACCTGGTCAAGGAAGGCATCATCGACCCGGCCAAGGTGGTCCGCAGCGCGCTGCAAAATGCTTCCAGCGTGGCTACCCTGCTCCTGACCAGCGACGCTTTGGTGGCCGAGATTCCGAAGGATGAGAAGAAAGCGGCGGGCGGCGGGATGGAGGATATGTACTAACCCGCTGATGGTTGGCGGTTTCGCATAGAGCCCGGCTCAGGGAGACGAGCCGGGCTTTTTCTCTGCTGTACGGAACCCTATCGTGGTGGCACGCCCAGAATCAGACGTAAAGAGCGACAATGAAAGTGCTAACGACAGCGGCCGAGATCAGTGGTGAACTGGTTCGCCTGATTCACGAGTGCTCTTCATGCCAGATGGCTATTGCATGGGCTTCCGTAGGTTTCGAAGCTTTCAGGGTTTTGGTGGCCAACACCCAGAAAATTGGAAAGCTGATCATTGGTATCCATTTCTACCAGACACACCCACATTTCATCGAGACATTCTTGGAAAGTCTCCGTGTTCGTTTCATCATGAATCCTGACGGAGTCTTCCACCCCAAAGCTTATTTTTTTGAGATCGCTCCGGATAGTTGGGAATTGCTCATTGGCAGCCCCAATTTTACCCAGGCGGGAACCGGCGCCAACGACGAAATGGCTATCTTGGTGTCGAGTAGGGATGATGGAGCGCATATGGCGCTTGATGCCGTCCAGAGAGCGATTAATGATTATTGGCAAAAGGCATCGGCTCTGAGCCGGGCCGATTGGGAGCGTTACCGAGAGATTTGGAATCGGAAACAGGCCAATATCGAAAAGCTTCAAGAGAGGATCGGTCTTCCTGAGCAGAGAGAAGTTAACCCAAATGCGTTAATCGCGACACAGCACGAAAGCCGGAGCGCAAACGCCATTTTCTCCGACGCCATTCTCACTGTCCTTGGCCAGTATGGTCCGGTGACTACTCGGGAAATGTATCCCTATATCAAGCAGCGGCAGCCCGACCTCTGTAACGACCACATCCCGCGTCTTTGGCGAGGACAGTACCAATGTCCGCTATGGAAACATCTGGTGCGTACTGCCCAACAGAACATGCTGAAGAGACGACAGGCTCCGATCAAGCGCGACAAGGGGACAGGGCAGTGGATGAAGCGATCGTAGGACGCGCCATCCTTCGCTCGATCGCGCAGGGGGTGCCGGCGGTTCTGCCATTTTGAGCACGTCTCGCACCGAGCCGGGCTTTTTCTACAGCTTGAGACATCCCAGATGCAGCCCATTGACCAAGATCTTCAGCGCGACCCAACCGTACAGAGGGTCTATGCACTTGAGTACGAGATTCGTTTCAAGTTCCGGAATGGTCGCGAGTATTTGGATTTTCAGGTATCCCAAAACGCGCAACCTGCAGGGTTCGCCACCTTTCAGGTCCGTTCCCACTCGCAGGAAGTCTCCGTTGAGCAGATCGTGGTGCACCGACAACATCGGAGGAAAGGAATCGCAAACGCGCTCGCAGTTTGCGCGGGGAAGTTGACAGGATTCAACTTGGTTTCTTCCCAACAGACCGAGGACGGCACGCTTTGGTGGAATCAGCCCAGTAGACCTTGGTAGTCCAATTACCGGTCGATAAGCTCCGCGGCAACCGCCTGCGGCACACCAGTATTCTCAAGAAAGTCGATCCAGCGAATCAGGAGCTGCTGAAAGTCGGATGGGGAAACTTGAAGGAAGCTGTACCCAAGGATATTGCCGTCTTTGTCCCTCTGGGTTGAGACGAAAATCACCTCGCTAACTGGAGAGCCTCCTTTGGTAAAAAGATTGCCGTGAGCAAGAGCATTTCGGATGATCTTCAATAAGCTCCTGACTTTTTTCTGAGAAGAGACTGGCTTCGCGTTCTTTAGCGCCGGCCAATCATCGGGTGTTCCGGCGATTGAGGCCAGCTCCCCGACTCTCCAGCTCTCGGCATTCTGGTTTTGCCACAGTTCTGATGCCAAGAAGGGTTTATTCAAGAGATTGCTTACAGCTTCGGCCATTTCGGGAAATCGTTCTCTGTCACCTGAGGGATGCGGCGAGGCATGCGGTTCTTCGTCAGGCTTGAGACGCTCAAAGGGAACTATGAATGCTGAGGCAGCTGCCATTAATAGGAGGGTGACCTCCCGACCGCGCAGGCGTGCCGGCCCTTCTGCCATTTTGAGTACCTCTCGGCAGCGAGCCGGAAAGTCTCTTACGAAATTTGTGTACTCGGACATGCGAGGTCCTTCCGGTTCGCGCGAACATTGAGCCAAACCAATTGACTGACTGAAGCGCCCTTGGAATGAAAAACCCCGTGATTTCTGGCCTGAAGCGCTCGCTCTGGTTGCAAATGCCAGCCGTAGAGCTCGACTCCATTGGGCCGGTTCATACGGCGAAACAACTTTGGCCAACAATTTGAACCATCGGTCACGATTAATCCTCCGTCGTCGGGCAGTCGCTCCAGAAAAGGCAGAAGGAAAGTGCGATTCCAAACCCGGAGGGCACTCCCGCCTTCGCCAGTACTGTCATTACGATAGAAAAGGACGTGAACGCATTCGAGTTCGCGGAGCGCTTTGGTGGCGTCTGAGCAAACGAATTTCGGCGACGGAGCGCCAGGCGTTTTCGCGCCACGTAACGTCCTCCGCCAAACTTGGTCATCAGGCTGACGCAGATCGCAAAAGATAAGGCGGTCCGCTAAACCGTTAAGTAGCCGCAACGGTAGTATAAGATCTGAACCGCAGCAGGGATAGAAGGCGATCCGCATGAATAAGGTCCAGCGCATGGGGGCCTGGGCAACTCTGCCCTGGATTGTACTTTGGTTCCGGTTGGAGTGCCACAACCAGCAGTAGTAGTAGGGTGCGTCCATTCTTCGCCGCCGGTTGTTGCGAGGCTTCTCTCCCTTGCCTGCCCGGCGGCGAAGAATGGACGCACCCTACCAACGTCTGAGAAGCAGTTTTCCAGCCACCTCGACCTCACAACGCCAGTTGGGGCCATTCAGGGTGTCTCGGTCTACGAGGGACCAATTCAAGCTTTGCTTGGGGTGGGAATGGTTGAGATCAGTACAGCATCCTCGCGGGGCGAACATGGCAGTTTGGTCTGGCCACATTTGGCGGGTCACAGGGAGTTGGCTCACCAGTTGCAGGCATTTGCTCAGGCTCAGCGGAGACCGTAAGACGCTCGTAAGTCGTAGGGTACTGCGAATCGCCGGCCGACCAGGCGGCGATGGCAGTTTTCACGGAGGGAATCCTCGGCCAGCCGCCGGAGCCCATCAGCATCGACGTACAAGCCCGCAGCCTGGGCAGTTTCTTCAGCGCTCTCGACGGCGTGTTCCGCGGCCTCCATCTCAATTCGGATGCCGAAGGCCTGGTCATCGTGGCCGATTCCGATGACAGCGACCTGCACGAGCTGGATTACGACAAAGCCGAGAACGAGCGGTGCCGGTTCTGCAAAATTCGAAGGATCATCGGCCGTGCTCAAAGCCAATTGAAGGCGCGGCGAGGCAGGACGGAGTTGAAGGTCGCCATCGGGCTTGCCGTCCCGGCAATCGAAGCGTGGTACCTGGTCGGAGAAAATCACGAAGTTGGAGAGGCACAATGGAAGCAAGCGTTATCCTCCGACCGCCTTGCCTTCAGCCGTCCGCAGCTAAAGAATCTGGTGTACGGCACCGACCGCCCTTCTCTGGAACATGAGACGGATTGCGCCGTGGCCGAGGCTCGCCGAATCATTGCCGATCCGCAGGCAATCGAATCCGCTTTTCCCATCGGCTTCGGTCTGACGGCGCAGGCGATTCGATCCTGGAAATCGTAATGCGGGGCTTGGGCGCCAGGTTATAATGGCACCGGAGAGCTGTGCAGGCTGTGTTAGACGCGCTCCAAGCGCAGACACAATGCGCGGGAGGTTCAAATTGAAGCGTAAACAAGATCCGAAATCATCTCGCAGGCCGGCGACCGAAACGTTCGGCGCTCCCTATCATCGCTTTGAAAGCGATTTCCGTGACCGGGAAGAAGCTCTGTCACCGTCGAAGAAGGCCTTGGACGTTGGTCATCATCTGGTCGCTGACCCAAAGGTTTGCCACGGCAAGCTCACGTTCAAGGGAACTCGGCTGCCGGTCCAAACGGTGCTGACTCTATTGAGCAGAAAGGGCCGTTCTATCAATTACGTCCTGAAGAGCTGGCCTCATCTGAAAAGAGAGGCTATCGAAGAAGCAGTCCGCCTTGCCATTACCGCTTGGCCGGAACTCCTCGATGCAAAAGTTGCCGAAAACATGCACAAGCTGGCGGAGTCTTTGAGTGGCGACACAAGAGGCAGAGGGGCCAAGTCGGCCATCAGCAGGATCGACTGGCCGGGATGTTAAGGGCTTTGTTCAAACAGAAGGGGTTTAGCACGCGCAGTTCACGAATGGGAAAGGTAGCGCGGATCGGCTCCAAACACATTGACGTCTTCCAATTCGGCGAGGTTGACGCAGCACAGGTCGAGTGGCCAGCCCAGGTTCGGAAACGCTGGAGATAGGTGCTGATCAGGTGACAGGATCCTGCGGCAAGCGGTAATGGTGCGGTTGCGCCTCACTCGGCTCCAAGCTTTTGCAGCATCCGCTTGAGGGCGACGAGGCGGTAGCTCTCCAATACCAGGTCGCCCACTGCCTTCCAGTTGATGCGGCCGTCCATCTTCAGGCTGACCCAGCCCTGGTGGCCACAGTAGGGCGTATCGTAAAATCGGCCGTCGGTCAGAAGTACATCTCGGCGGTCCAGGCCTACCTTCAGCGCCAGGGAAAGAATACCTTGGTAAACTTCCAGCGTCGCAAACGCTTTCTTCCCGGCCCGGAAAGTCGGATGACCCCAGGTCGTCACCTCGTTGACTTCGGGCAGATCGAGGCAAATGGGCCGCAGTCTCTTGAGGACAGCTTCGAATTTGGCTGCCATGACTGGCTCCGTTCGCTGGCACCGCCGACAGTACCTATAATATCGCCCCAGCCAATCGCCACGTCAAACCATGCCACGCAAGGGGAGGATGCCATTTCCACTTCTTTACAACCAAGCCGTCGCGACGCACTCACCGCCGTCAGCGGATTGGCAATTTCAGCCATGACGGGTGCGGCGACGCAATGCGGCCAGCCATCGGCCCAGCCCGGGCGGGTTTATCGCATCGGCGTGATCTCGGCGGCCATCGACGGCCGGCCGCAGCCGACCAACGGCCATACCTGGCACTTCGCCCAGTATTTTCATCCCGAGGTCAATCTGCCGGCCATCCGCCGACATCTCGATCCGGGTTCGGCGCGCATGTTCGAGCGCTACACCCGCAATCCGCGCTACAATTTCGATCAGCTCCCGTTTCCCGATACACGCATCACACACGTTTATTCAAACCCCGCCGATGGACTAACCAATTATATCGAGACTTTTCCCGGAGTTCGCATTGCTCGCTCGCTGGATGAGCTGGTCGAAAACGTCGATGCTGTGTGGCTGGGCGATGCCTCGGGCAAAGGGAACGATCATTATGCCTTGGTGGCGCCAGCGCTCCAGCGCGGCTTGCCGACTTTTTGCGACAAGCCGATCGGCGGCACGGTGGCTGAAACCCGCAGAATTCTCGAACTGGCGCGGCAGCATCGCGCGCCTCTGATGTCGTCGAGCTTGTTCCGGCATGAGTTCGGCATGGAGCAGGCCCTCCGCATGCGTGATTCCAGCGAGTTCGGTCCGCTTCAGTTCGTCCTGGCGAGCATGCAAGGAGGCTTTTCGCGGGATGGTTGGTTCATCTACGGCCAACATCCGGTGTGGACGGTGATGACGCTGTGCGGGCCCGGCGTCGAGGCGGTCAGCATGTATGCCCGGGAAGCAACGGCCCATGCCCTGATCACTTACCGCGATCGCATGCCGGCCGAAGTGTGGTATGGCCGGCCCGATCTCGCCGGGCAGTATTGCCACACCTCGGTTCATTTTGCCCGCCAGGTGTACCAGTTCACGCCGGCCATCGAAGGCGACTTCTGGTATGGCCACCATTACGAAATGTTCCGCATGGCCCATACGTTTCGCGAAATGGTCCGCACTCGACGGGAACCGGTGCCGCACCGGGAGATTCTGGAAGTAACCGCCATTCTGCATGCCGGAGCCAAATCCATGCAAGAGCGTGGGCGGCTGGTGGGACTCTCGGAGGTAATGTGACTGCCAAGGGCTAATCCTGCTCCCCGCTCTCGGACGTAATCTCCAAAAGCCCCTTCCTTCGAGACTTCGCCTCGGAATTTTACTTTGGCTCAAGTTATAGCCTTGACATAAACGATATCTTAGGCTAGTCTAATTGCTGTTAGTAGTATCGCCTAAATAACTCGGAACATGTCGTGGAGCTTACGAAGGAAAGCCCGGTGACTCGCGCAGCCGTTGCGCAGTCAAACGGCCAGGTGAGCGGCCGCTCGCTGGAAGGGCTGCACAGCACGGTTGCCGTGCCGCCGGCGGACGCCGGCTTCTGGCGTCATTATCGCGCCTTCGTCGGCCCCGCCTTTCTCATCAGCGTCGGCTACATGGATCCGGGCAACTGGGGCACGGACCTGCAAGCCGGCGCCGAGCACCGCTACGGTCTGCTCTGGGTGGTCGCCCTGGCCAGCGTCATGGCCATCGTCATGCAGATCCTTTCGGCTCGCCTGG
>Ga0207116_10147_pt1 | contig 19517 bp, 18 predicted proteins | sample Alteio_BWMinHeat_44_FD_153550 | JGI IMG/M metagenome (GOLD analysis project Ga0207116, IMG submission 153550) | Enriched cells from forest soil in Barre Woods Harvard Forest LTER site, Petersham, Massachusetts, United States -... | ecosystem: Environmental > Terrestrial > Soil > Temperate forest >... | reverse complement strand
CCGAGTACCCCGGGTGAACGAGTTTGCAAAAAAAGCCCCAGCAGGAGCACCTCTCCGGCTTCGGGATGAGCACAGCACCGCCTTCCGCACGACGATAAGCTGTTGCGCGCTGCGGTCCCATCGACCGGATCAAGTCCACCCTGTCAAGGGGGTGTCACAGCGTTTTTTGGCAGAAGCAATCTATTAAAGATGAAATGGGTTGCGGCGGTGAGACTTACGACCGCGGACAACCCTGCCAACATGTGATCCTTGGCTGGCAGGCCCCCCAGGAAGATCACGCGGGCGTGGCCGTCAGCGCTCGGGCCGTCGCTTACGCTTCCGGCTGGGATCTATCGGCCGATCCCATAGTAGGTGAACCCGTGGCCGCGAACCGTTTTCGGCTCGTAAAGATCAGCCATCCAAAAAAAGAGGACATTCAAAATGACCGCAGTGCCCAACCAGTGGGCGATCGGTGCGCTCAGGAGGACACAGGACGGAGCAGCTTGAGACCGCATAAGGTCTCGGCTGCTTCGAAGTGTTTGAGATTATTGGTGGCCAGGCCCAGATCGTGCCGCAGGGCGGCAGCAGCAATCCAGGCGTCCGAGGGCGCAATGGGCCTGGCGTTATCCTCGCAAGCCGCAACCACACGTGCCCAGGACCAGGCCAGGTCACGGTCATACGGAATGATTACGTAGCGGCGCAGCGTCGATTCGAGCTTTGCGGTTTTTTCGGGTCCCCAACCACGTTTCAAGGTCCATTTGAAAAGTTCAGCCACCGAAACGAATGCTAGTACCAGCTGCTTGCCCCTGACCAGGGGTTGAAATGGCTTGGCACGCGGGCTCTTCTTGAAAAGGAAGCTGGCGACATCAGTATCCAGCAGCACCGCCTCGTTCATGGCGCCCACTCCAATTCACGCGCACGCCAGGACGCGACGGCATCCTCAAATCCGTCGTCGAGTTCATCCTCGGGCCAGCCGCCCAGCCCCTGTTCGCCTGCGCCTGCCGGCATTACACCTTGTCGCCTGAGCAGGTCTTCCAGCGAGGGGGATTCCCAGAAGCCGCTCGCCGAAGGCGCGACGGGTTCGATGCGAACCTCCGTTCCGGGCGCGAGCTGGACGGGTTCGGCAAAAATGACCACCCCATTCTGGACAAAGCCCTTGTAGCTCATGGCGATCTCTCCTTCCGGCGTACAGCATACAGCCGGAACTTGCCTTTCGGCAACAGTGTTCCTGTGGCAATCGGGACATGCTGAATTGTCAATCCGGTTGGGCGAGAGGCTCGCAAAGCGGCCGAGCGTGCCAGCCGGCCTTGATATTCGCGCTCATCTGCAAACAACTTCACAGGAACTTGCTTCCAGGCTCGCGCGGATCATATGCAGTAAGCGAAACGAGGTATTCGCCTCATGAGTCCCTCAACCGGTCAAGAATTTCCGCCAAAGGGCTTCCGGTGCGCTCTTGCCGCCGTAGACGCAGTTCGTCATCGGAGAAAGGGGAGCGACCATTTTTTTGCCGCAGCATGGAAGTACCCGAGAGTGTTTCCTGCTTCGTCGCAGAACTCTACGAAGCCGTCAAGATTATGCAGCTTTGCGCGAGTCGCTGCGCCCACAATGAGCTTTGTCATAAAAGATCCCTCGGACTGAGCTATTCCATTCTATCGTTGTGCGAAAGCCATCACCATAGCCGGCTCTTGACTTGCGTGAGCGTCGGCCAGATGTGCGAAGATTACTTGGAAAAAATGTACCTGTCATGCCTCCACCTGGAACTATAAAGACAGACGCTCCCATGCAATGCTTCGTTTTTCCATGGCACGCGATAAGTTGGTACCACTGATTTCTCGATTGCGGCGCTGGGCTGACGTCCACTATGCCGAGGATTTGTCCGACCTCCAGCTCGTGCAGCGTTTCACGGCCAACGCTGAGGAATCGGCGTTTGCTGCCATCCTCCGGCGCCATGGACCTTTGGTCCGGGGCGTATGCTTGCGCGTGCTCGGACACGAACAGGATGCTGAGGACGCCTTTCAAGCAACTTTCTTTGTCTTGGCCCGCCAGGCCGCCGCCATCCGCAAAGGAGATGCGCTGGCGAGTTGGCTATACGGGACGGCTTTTCGCATTGCCATGAAAGCCAAGAGAATCGCCATGCGTCAAAAGCGGATCAAAGGGCAGCCGCGAACGGGAAATGTCGAGGAACCGGTGTCTAACACGAGCTTACGGGAGCTTCAGGCGATTCTCGATGAAGAATTGGTGCGCCTGCCGGAAAAATATCGCGCGCCCTTCGTGCTCTGCTGCCTTGAGAACAAAAGCAAACCGGAGGCAGCTCGGCAACTTGGCTGGAAGGAGGGCACGCTCTCGGGCAGATTAGCTCGGGCCCGGCAGTTGTTGCAGAGAAGATTGATCGGCCGTGGCGTGCAGTTGGGGATGGTCTTGTGCGCCGTCGAGCTTTCGCGGGAGGCTTGTGCGGCAGCGATACCGGCAACAGTTTTGGCCTCGACGGCGCGCGCGGCACTGGCTTTCGCCGCTTGTACGACACGCTCCAGCGCCACTCTTTCTCCAAAGATCGTTGCGCTGGCCGAAGGAGCACTCCGTGCCATCTTCCTTCAAAAGGCTAAAACGCTCGGCGTGATTTTGATGGTTTTGGGCCTGGCCGGTACCGGCCTGGGCACACTGGCTCACGTTCTACCTTCGACGCCGGAGGCGTCCAGTCAACAACTACCAGTGAACGCCGATAGTAAGCCGGAACCGTCGCAAAAACGCATCGCCAGCGAACCACTTTACGATCACTACGGTGATCCCTTGCCGCCCGGGGCAATTCAGCGGCTGGGAACGGTTCGGCTGCGCCATCCCTCTATGGTTACGTCGGTACGTTTCACGCCCGATGGGAAGGACCTCGTGTCGGCCGGGTGGGACAGTACGATCCGATTCTGGGATCCCAGCACGGGCAAGGAACTGCGCCGGCTGGAAGGACATCGCCACGACCAGCGCCATGGCGTGACGGGAATCACATTCTCACCCGATGGACAGTTGCTGGCCTCTGCCGGCAATGACGGCACAATCCAAATTCAGGATTTGCGGACGGGCAAGCAGCAGAGCATGGTCGCGCACGAGAGTAGCGCGGTCGCCTGCGTCGCCATATCACCTGATGGCACGATGCTCGCTTCGGGCGGAGGGGGAAACCGGTCGAGGACCCTTGTTGTCTGGGACCTACGGACCGGCAAGGAGCTGCGCCGACTGGGCGGAAACAACCGAACAGTGCGGTGCGTCGCTTTTTCACTGGATGGCAAGAAGCTGGCGGCCGGCAGCGACGTTCGCCGTATTTGGATGCCCGGCGACTTGCCAGTGCCGGGGATAGCTCGCCTCTGGGAGGTCTCGACAGGAAAACTCCTGTTCGAATCCGAAGGACATCGCGGTGGTGTCACTTCAGTCGCGTTCACGCCCGACGGCCAGAAACTGGCCATGGCCGGTCATGACGCGCTGATCTGCTTTTTGGATGTCCGTACCGGCAAGAAGCTTCGAACGATCAAGGTTGCCGAAGATCCCTACACAGGACCTTTGCGAGATGAGAAAGGACGCGGTTCCGGCGGTGTCCTGGCATTCGCCTTTTCGCCTGATGGCGCGATTCTGGCCTCGGCAAACTACGACGGCACAATCCGCCTCTGGGAAACCGGCAGCGGTAAAGAGCTTCGGGTCCTGCGAGGACATGGACGCGAGGCAACGAGCGTCGCTTTTTCACGCGATGGCAAGGTCGTGGCGTCCGCAAGCTTTGATTACACCATTCGCTTATGGGATGTGGCGACGGGCAAGCTGCTCAACGCGCACGAAGGCCACGACGGACCTGTCGTCAGGGTGGTCGTTTTTCGGGATGGTCGCCGGGCAGCGTCGATTGGCCATGATGCCACGATCCGCGTGTGGGATGTCCCCGCTGGGCGGGAACTTAGCGTAGTGCGAAGCGTAGTGCGAGGTAGAAAGAGCGATCCTCCTAGATTGGCTGTTACTCCTGACGGTAGGACCATGGCTGCCGTAGTAGATGACAAGGCGATAGAGTTGTGGGACGTAGACTCCGGTAACCGGAGAAAAGTCTTTGAGTTGAATGAACCGATCCACTCCATCAATTTCTCTTCCGACGGCACTCTGCTAGCGGCTGCAGTGAGACACAAGACGGATTCGATTCGTCTTTGGGAGCTTGCCACTGGACGGAGACTGCCCCCGCTTGAGGCACCGCCCACGATCGCGACCCCGCCGGGGTTCTCTTCTGTTCTCTTCTCCAGCGACGGCAAGTGGTTGGCTGCCTACGCTTACGGCCAAGGCGCCTATCTGTGGAACCTGGCCGCGCCCAAAACGCGACATCACTTCGCGGATTTGATCGATCTCTGCTTCCTGCAGGATGGCAAAGCCGTGGCTGGACGGTGCGCGGACGGAAGGCTCGTTGTTCGAAGCTTGTCCGATGGCCGGGAACTATATAGCTTCAAGGGCCCCGCGCGGCCGAACTGGGTAACGGTTCCGCTCGAACTCTCGCGGGATGGGCGCGTGTTAGCTGTCAACAATGACCTCGGAGAGATTGAGCTACTTGAGATGGCCACGGGAAAGACAAGGCGTGCATTGGCGGGCGGGTGGGACTACGTCTTCACAACTGACGGCCGGGCGCTTCTATCAGCAAGCGGGGACACGACCATCCTTGTTTGGGACGTGGGCCGCCGCAGTGAAACGCCCCGTGGCAGGCTCAGCGGAAAGGAACTGGAATCTCTATGGCGGGCCTTGGCGGCCGAAGATGCGGGAAATGCCGATGTCGCCATCTGGACGCTGGTGAACTCGGGCGAACAGGCAGTGGCGTTTTTGCAGACCCGTCTCAAGCCCGTGCCAGCTCCTGATCGGGCACGAGTCGCCGCTTTGGTCGCCGACCTCGCCAACGTCCAATTCGCCGCTCGCGACAAGGCCGCCCGTGAGCTGGAACGGCTTGGTGAATTGGCGGAGCCCGCGCTCCAGAAGGCACTTACCAGCTCTCCCTCTCTTGAAGCTCGTCGCCGGATCGAGCGCCTGTTAAGCCAACTCCGCGAGCCAGTGAGCTCCCCGGAAAAAATCCGTATGATTCGAGCAGTTGAAGTACTGGAGCATATCGGCACGGTAGCCGCACGCGAGGTCTTGTCGACGGTGGCGCAGGGGGCACCTGAAGCCCGGCTCACGCGAGAAGCACAATCGGCTCTCTTACGTTTGGCGAGGTAGTTGAATCAAGGAGGTGTGAATCAGGCGGATTGAGTTGACCATTTGAAGCAAAAACGTAGGGAAGGCCAGCAGCACCGCCTCGTTCATGGCGCCCACTCCACGCCGCGTTCTCCGCTTGTCTGGCAGTCCCTCAGGCGCAAAAACAGCTTACGCCCGTTGAGGAGTTCCAAGCGCTTGACAAGACGCTTGAGGCGAAACCACGCCGAGACCGCTACGGCGATACCCCAGGTGCCATCGCGCGACTCGGGACTGTTCGCTGGCGTCACGAAAGTGAAGTTCGATCCCTCGCATTTTCGCCGGACGGCAAAATCCTGGCATCGAGTAGCGAGCGGGTTTGTCTTTGGAACGTGGCTACGTGAACGAGGAAGCCATGACTGCGTGCTTTGCCCTGACCGCCGTTTGTCTTCTCAGCCACGCTTCCGATTGGCCCCAGTGGCGTGGCCCTGATCGAAACGGCATCTCACCAGAAACCGGTTTGCTCAAACGCTGGCCCAAGTCCGGTCCCCCGCTGCGATGGGTGTTCACCGAAGCGGGCGTGGGCTACTCGGGGCCAGGAATTGTCGGCGACCGGCTGTTTATGTTGGGCGGTCGCGGAAACGCGGAATACCTTTTCGCTCTCGACACCAACACGGGCAAGGAACTCTGGTCCACGAGAATTGGGCCGCTCTTCACTTTCAAAGGCAATCTCTGGGGAGACGGCCCGCGCGCCACCCCAGCAGTGGCGGACGGCCTCGTGTATGCACTTGGCGGCGGTGGCGAGCTGATCTGTGCCACTGCTCACGACGGCAAGGTGCGCTGGCGAGTCAATCTGCTCCGAGACTTGAAAGGCGAGATAACTTCCGCCGCCGATCCACCGGAGAAGATCGGCTGGGGCTTCACGGCCTCACCGCTGGTCGAAGGCAATAAGGTGGTTTGCGTCCCAGGAGGGAAAGTCGGGACTCTCGCGGCATTGAACAAGAAGACCGGACAAGTCCTTTGGCGAACGGAGCAGCTCACGGCTCCGGCGAACTACTCTTCGCCGATTGTTGCGACAGTTCACGACAAAAGACAATTCATTCAGGTCCTCGACGATGGAGTCGTTGGCGTGGCAGCCAGCGATGGCCGAGTGCTCTGGCGGCACAAGACGCGATCGCGCCGGAAGCTTGTCATCCCGACACCGGTGTTGCACGGGGATCATGTTTTCATTACGAGTGCCGGCGAAGGCTGCGAGTTGATCAAGTTGGAACGGGAGCGAGAAGGGATAAGACCTGTCTCCGTATACGCCAAGAAAAACATGGAGAACGGGCATGGAGGCGTGGTTTTGGTGAGCAATCACCTTTACGGCTTTTCACTACGCGGAGGTCTTGTTTGTCAAGAGTTTTGGACAGGGAAAATCGCATGGTCTGTGCCCGAGCAATCCGGGGCTGGTTTCTCGGTGATAGCAGCCGATGGTCGTCTTTACTGCTTCAGCGAGTTAGACGGTACGGTGTCGCTAGTTGAAGCCAACCCACGCGAGCATCATGAGAACGGCCGGTTTGTGGTCCCAAAGAAATCGAAACTACGCCAAAGCAGGTCGGGCGTTTGGACTCATCCGGTGATTGCCAATGGATCGCTTTACCTGCGTGACCAGGAATTGCTTTTCTGCTTTGACATCAGGAACGTCGGGTCAAGGTGAGGGTGAGCCGGCACATTCATCGCATTTTCCTGCGGCGAAAACATGAACCTGGAGCGGTCCGACTTCAATGTTCTTTACCCCGATGCGCTACCAAGAGCGGCCCCCCCAGCAAATAGCGTCCGGTATCTGACGAATACCCGTTGTCGGCAGATGTAACCGAGTTGCCCGGTGGTGCCGCTCTCGTCACCGCACGTGGGTTTATCGCAAATTCTGGGAGGAAGCTATGCTTACGCGGGGAGTTCTATTGGCGGCGCTATGCGCGGTGGCTTCGCCGGTCTGCCGAGCGGATGAGCAGCGAGACCGGGCCATACAGGAACTTCAAGGCGCCTGGCGACTGGTCGCGGCTGAAAAGGACGGCAAGAAGCTCCCGCCCGAACACAAGGACGACCGAACCTTGATGGTGATCCAGGGCCAGGACATGACGATCAAACCCGAAGACCCTGTTGCCGCCCAAGCTCGGCGAATCCGAGCGAAGGTAGGGCAGCGCCACATCCGATTCAAGATTGATCCAAGTAAATCTCCCAAATACATCGACATCACTTCACTGGACGGCCAAGAAAAAGGTGAAACCTTTGCCTGCATTTACAAGGTGGGAAAAGGCCGATTCACGCTATGCGGACCTTTCGTTAAAACGGCCGATCTGGCCAGGCGACCGGCGGAATTCACTACAAAGGACGGTGACGGGCGAATGGTGTATATTTTCGAACGAGTCAAATGAGGTTAGAATGCGCTCCGCGCCTTCGATTCAGCCAGCGTTTGAGTCGCGGTGCTTGGACTGGTTGCGCCACCTTCAATCAGTCCTGGACTCGTTCGACTTGCCCGTCTACTTCGTCGCCCTTTCTGCGCACACCAAATCAAAAAGCATGCGAGCAACCACGTGACACCAGCCGCCAGCAGCGTATAAGCGACGATTTCGCCGACGGGAGTCCGGCCTGGAATCGGGTAGAGATAGGCGAGCATGGGATCGTCGTAGCTGACTGCGACTGTGGCCGAATCCACGAAGAAGCAGAGCACCGCGCCATCAAGCCGCATCACTTCCTTGCCGCTCTCGATCTCCTGAACACTGACCCAGCGGCGGTCAAAAACGGGTCGAAAAATCCTCAGAATCCTTGCGAGCCATGCATTGCGAACCACTGGCTCCCACTTTGTTTCAGCTCGCAACTTACCGTCAGGGGTGACGTGGCCTCCCGGAATGTCTTTCTTGACGAGATCGCAATAGAGTTCGATTTCATGCGCAGGACCGAGGATGGACCACGACGCGAGGGCTGCCAGTAAGCCTACCGCCAATGACGGATAGACCGGCTTCTTGGTCCAGAGGATTTGACGGCACATAGCTCGCAGTCCTGACCCGGACAATCTTTGCCGGCCCGCGCCCGCATCAGGCGAGTGCGGGCTACACCGCGCGTCCGCGCCATGGCAAATCGCGCAAGTGTACCATGGCGCATCGCGCGCGCCCGCTGAGAGTGTATTCCCGAGCCTCCCTGCCCGCTGGGAAAAGCTTCGCTAAGTCGTTACCCCATCTGAACGATAGTAAATTCCCACGTTGGGAAATGATGGGAAATGATGTCGGAAAGCGAGACCTTCTGAGCCCGTCACGAGCCGCCCTGGGGCCAGCCGCAAGGTAGGCCAGGCGCTATCAAAGTTGGCAGACCCCCGCGATTTTTGAGTCACAATCTGCTGCGGCTATCCACCTTAGGGATTTTGGAGTGGGTCTGCCAACAAGTCATTAAGGTGAAGACCCGCTAAAGCCATCTATCGGCCGATGCCATAATAGGTGAACCCGTGGCCGCGAACCGTTTTCGGCTCGTAAAGATTTCGGCCGTCGAAGATCACCGGCTCGCGGAGCAAGCGGCGGATCAAGTCAAAGTCAGGCCGGCGGAATTCTTGCCACTCGGTGACGATCGCCAGGCCGTCGGCCCCTTCCAGGGCGCCGTAGGGCCGATCGCAGTACGTTAACCGTGAGCCGTAAAGCGCGCGAATTCCAGGGAGCGCCTCCGGGTCGTGCACCCGAAGTTGCACGCCTTCCTTCAGCATGGCGTCGATGAGCGTCAGGGCGGGAGCTTCGCGGATATCGTCTGTTTGTGGTTTGAAGGCCAGGCCCCATATGGCCAGACATTTGTTCTTGAGGGCACTGCCGTAGTGGCGGCGGATTTTGTTCGGCAGGACTTGCTTTTGCGCCTCGTTGACCCGGCCGACCGCTTCGATGATGTGAGCGCCGACATCCAGTGTGCGGGCCATGTGTGCCAGAGCCGAGATATCCTTGGGAAAACAACTGCCGCCGAAGCCGGCGCCGGGAAACAGGAACTGGAAACCAATGCGGGCATCGTGGCCGATGCCCCGGCGAACGTCGTTGATATCGGCCCCAAGCCGCTCGCATAAATTCGCCATCTCATTGATGAAGCTGATCTTGGTCGCCAGCATGGCATTGGCGACGTACTTGGTCATTTCCGCGCTCTCGGGCGACATGACCAGGAAGGGCCGTTCTGTTCTCAGAAAGGGCGAGTAAAGCTCGTGGAGGGCTTCGGCAACTTCGGGCCGGCGCACGCCGACGACTACGCGGTCGGGCTTCATGAAATCGTCCACCGCCGCGCCTTCTTTGAGAAACTCCGGGTTGCTGGCCACGTCGATGGCCTGGGAGGTATGGGCCGCCAGGCGCTCGGCCAGCTTTCGATTGGTGCCTACCGGCACGGTACTCTTGATGACCACGATCTTGGCGGATCGGCAATGTGGCGCCAGGGCGTCGGCCACCGACCAGAGGTTGCTCAGGTCCGCGGCGCCGTCCGTTGCCTGGGGGGTGCCGACGGCAATGAATACCATGGACGCCGGCTCTACCGCCGACAAGTCCGGGCTGAACTTCAGACGCTGCTCGCGGCGGTTCCGCTGGACGAGTTCCAGGAGGCCGGGCTCATAAATGGGTAACTTGCCGGACTCGAGCGCTTGAATCTTGTCCCGATCCTTATCGATGCCGGTGACTTCGTTCCCGCTTTCGGCGAGGCAGGTGCTCGTGACCAGGCCAACATAGCCCGTGCCAATGACTGCAATTTTCAACGTGGTTTCCCTCGAGTCCTTACGGACATTATAAAAATCGGGCCGACTGGGCGACAGAGAGCTTGATGTTATCAACCGGTCCTGGATGTGGGCAATCGGAATACAATGAGCGGCGGTCGTCTTCCGCCCGGTGTCATGCAGGAGATGTCATGCCTACTCGAGTAGCCCTGGTCACCGGCTCGGCGACCGGCATCGGCCGGGCTGTCGCGATTCGGCTAGCAAAAGAAGGTCTGGCGGTCGCCGTCAATTATTCTCGCTCGGAAAAAGATGCCCTGGAAACTCTCGCAGAGGTCAAGCAGCACCGCGTGCCGGCCATTTTGTGCCGGGCCAACGTCGCTGATGAACAAGCCGTCCAGGCCATGATCGCACGCTGCCGGCAGGAACTCGGCGGGCTCGACGTCTTGGTCAACAACGCCGGCACCACTCGCTTCATCGATCACAGCAATTTGCAAGCCCTGACGAACGAGGTCTGGGACGAGATCCTGGGCGTCAATCTGAAGGGGACGTTCTTTTGCTGCCGTGAGGCCATGCCGCTGTTGCAGGAGCGACAGGGCAACATTGTTAATATCAGCTCGGTGGCCGGTCAGCAGGGACACGGAAGCTCCATTCCCTACGGCGCCAGCAAGGCCGCGGTCAATCACCTCACGAAGGCCCTGGCCCGGGCCTTCGCTCCCAGAGTTCGTGTCAACGCCGTTGCCCCGGGGCCGGTGTTAACCCGCTGGCTTGCCGACCACATGGACCACGTCGAGCGTTCGTTGCAGATTACACCGATGCGCCGGGCGGCCAGCCCGGACGATATTGCCGACGCCGTCGCTTTTTTGGCGCTGGGTACGACTTTCATCACCGGTCAAGTAATGGTGGTGGATGGAGGCAGAACGATGTAGTTGGCGAGCGCCGCGCCTTGCGGGTGAAGCTTGAGGCGCAACCACGAACTTACTTGCGATGGCGAATTTTCGCGCGCATGCGCCGTTTCTTACGGCCCACCTTGCGCCGGCCCGCACCGCGGCGTCGACTTCCCATGAAACCTCCTGGTTTGCCAGGAGATCTTGATAAGACTTCCACCGACCAAAGGCAACAAGGAAATCAATTCCCGCAGCAACGATACGAGTCACCCAACCGGCGCACCCGGACGAATCTATTCAAGTTTCGCAGCTTTTTTGACCGTTTTAGATTGCGAGATTCCCCCGGATTTGGAATTATTTAACAATTCGAGAAGGTCGCACCGGCTGAACGCAAGCCGACTGGAATTTGGGTTGCCGGAGGCATATACCACCGATATACTTCCTCCTTTGTTATGGAGTCTGCGCGGATTGCCTGCGCGGAGACAAAGCAGGCCCATCGTAAAGAGCTTTCAGGAAGGGAATTGAAGGTCCAATTCCCTTGAGACTTGATTCGACAGGGCCGGCCATGCGTTTCAACCTGGTGGACCGAATTCTCGAGGTGGAGCCGGGCCGGCGCATACGGGTCGTCAAGAATCTCACGCTGGGAGAGGAGTATCTCGCCGACCACTTTCCGACATTCCCGGTGATGCCGGGGGTGTTGATGCTTCAAGCGCTCATTGAAGCCGGCGCCTGGCTGCTTCGCATAACCGAGGACTTTCAACACAGCGTCATCGTGCTTCGTGAAGCCAGAAACGTCAAGTACGGCACCTTCATGGAGCCAGGCAAAAGCCTGCTGGTGACGGTGGAATTGGCCGAGCGAGAACAAGACCTCGCGAATTTCAAAGGCAAGGGCGAAGTTGAAGAGAACTCGGCTGTATCGGCGCGGTTTACGCTGACTCGCTATAACCTGCGGGACACCAATCCCGCATTGCAAAGTGTCGACAAACGAATTGTCAACGAGCTGCGCAACATGTACGAGATGTTGACGCGGTAGTTTCCTAGAGGCCTTATGCGTTTGCGGGAGCAAGTGGCTCTGGTGACGGGAGGCAGTCGCGGCATCGGCCGGGCGATTGTCCGGGCCTTCGCCGCGGAGGGCGCCAAGGTCGGCTTTGTCTATCGCGGCAGCCGCGAAGCCGCCGAGGCCTTGGTGGCCGAAGTGAAGCAGACGGAAGGCGTTGCCCTGGCAATTCAAGCCGACGTCACCCGTGCCGAAGAGGCCCAGGCTGCCGCGGAGCGCGTGGAAAAAGAATGGGGCCGACTGGACATCCTGGTCAATAACGCCGGCGTCATCGAGGACGATCTCTTCGTTCGCATGGAGCCCGAGGCCTGGAACAGGGTGCTGCAAACGAACCTGGGAGGCACTTATAACTTTTGTCGGGCCGTGGCCTACACCCTGATGAAGCAGCGGCGCGGGCGGATCATCAATGTGTCCAGCGTCGCCGCCGAGCACGCCAATCCCGGGCAAACGAACTATGCGGCCAGCAAGGGCGCCATCAATGCCTTCACTCGCGCTCTGGCTGTCGAGCTGGCCAGTCGCAACGTGACGGTTAACGCCATCGCTCCAGGTTTTATCGAGACCGACATGAGCGAGGCGGTGCGAAACAAGGCCGGGGACCTGATCAAGAAGATGATCCCCATGCGCCGGCTGGGGCAGCCGGAAGACATCGCCCGCGTCGCCGTCTTTTTGGCCGGCCCCGACGCGGCTTACATCACCGGACAAGTGTTGACGGTTGACGGCGGCCTCAGCCTGGGCGCCGTCGCCATGTGAGTGTAACAAGCCCGCGGCCGAGTCTTCGAGGCTGCGGGGTTTTTGAAGCTTTGCCATCTGTTCCGCCGCACGCCCGGGCGGAGAGGGTTGTCATCCGAGTTCTTGTTGAGGAGGACCGGTCCAATGCCGAGTCAGGAAGAAATCTATAGCAAGGTGTCCGCCACGCTGGTTGAGGCCTTGAACGTGGACGAAGAGGAAATCAAGCCGACCTCGACCCTACAGGGCGACCTGGGAGCCGAATCCATCGACTTCCTGGACATCGTCTTCCGGCTCGAAAGGGAATTCGGCATCAAGATTCCGCGGGGCGAGTTGTTCCCGGAATCGATCTTCCAGGGAGACCCGGAATTCGTGCAAAACGGCCTGGTCACCGACCGCGGCATTGCCGAGCTGCGTTCGCGCATGCCCTTTGCCGACCTGAGCAAGTTCGAGAAGAACCCGGACCTTGCCGGTATCAGCGACCTGTTTACGGTGGACATGATCACCCGCTACATCCAGGGTAAGCTGAACGGCTCGAACCACAACTGATCCCAAAAAGGGGACTGGACCTTTGGGATGTGAGTGATGCGCTGGCTGTGGATTGACCGATTCCTGGAGTTCAACAAGGAAAAGTCGGCGCGGGCGATCAAGAACTTGAGCCTGGCTGAAGAGTACTTTGCCGACCACTTTCCCGGCTATCCGGTGATGCCGGCCTGCTTCATCCTCGAAGGGCTGGCGCAGACGGGCGGCATCCTGGTAGGCGATGCCAACGACTTTCGGGAGAAAGTGGTGCTGGCCAAGATTGTGTCGGCTCGCTTTCCGCGCGAAGCCCGCGCGGGGCAGCAGCTCATCTACGACGTCGAGCTGCTGCACCTGAGGCCGGAAGGGGCATCGGTCAAGGGAACAGCGACCGCCGTCGAGCCGGGCCAAGCGGATTCCGGGGCCGGCGAACTGGTGGCCGAGGCCGAGATCTTTTTCGCCCATTTGGATCAGGCCCGCTCCCAGCAAATCTTCGGCGATCACAATTTCGTCTTCAGCGGCGAATTGAAGCACATGCTAGGACTGGCACGGGCCTCGGCCAAGAAAGGCGAAGGATCCTGAATCCCTCGGGTGCGTCATGTCCTCGTCACGCCGGGTCGTCATCACTGGGATCGGCATTGCCAATCCGCTCGGGATAGGCCCCGCCGCATTCTGGGACGCCCTGGAGCGCGGCACGAACGGGATTCGAACGATACAGCTCTTCGACCCTTCCGCCATGACCACGCGCTTTGCCGGCGAGATCGAAGGCTTCGACGCCAAGGATTACATCGACAAGAAAGATCGCAAGAGCCTGCGGGTGATGGCGCGGGGCATTCAGCTTGCCGTCGCCGCCGCCCAGCTGGCCCTGGACGATTCCGGCGTGGACAAGGAGAAGCTCGATCCGACCCGCTTTGGCGTCGAATTTGGCTCGGGCCTTTTGCCCACCGAGCTGCAGGAGCTCGGTGTCGCCGGACAGATCAGCACCAACGGCGTCCCCGGCTTCGTTGACCTGAAGAAATGGGGCAAGGAAGGACTCGCCGGGATTCCGCCACTGTGGATGCTCAAGTACCTGCCCAACATGCACGCCTGCCACGTGTCCATCCTGCACAATGCTCAGGGACCGAATAACACCATCACCCAGAGCGATGTTGCCGGTGTTCTGGCCGTGAGTGAGGCTTCCCGAATCATCGCCAGGAATCAGGCTGATTTCTTTCTGGTCGGCGGGGCGGACAGCAAGGTCAACCCCTTGAGCTTTGTCCGCCAGTGCCTCTTCGGGCATTTGTCCCAGCGCAATGAGTCGCCGGACAAGGCATGCCGGCCATTTGAGCGTGGCCGCGACGGCATTGTCATCGGCGAAGGCGGCTGCGTCCTCGTCATGGAAGACCTGGAGCACGCCAAGAGACGCAGTGCCCGGATCTACGCAGAGCTGGTCGGCTGCGGGGCGGCTTTCGATCGCGATCATACCGGCGGCGGCCACGTCCGGGCCATGCGCTCCGCCCTGGCTCAGGCCGGACTCCAGCCCGACGACATCGATCATGTCAACGCCCATGGCCTGAGCTCGGTCAAGAGCGACGCCGTGGAGGCGGGCGCCATTAAACAGGTTTTCGGTTCCTGCCGGCGGCCGGTCCCCGTGTTCGCCCCCAAGAGCTACTTCGGTAACCTGGGCGCCGGCAGCGGCACCAGCGAACTGGCGGCAAGCCTCTTGGCCCTCGGGCATGGGCAGATTCCGGCAACGCGCAACTACGAGGAACCTGACCCGGCCTGTCCGGTGGCAGTGACCCGCCGGCTGGAGCCCCTTACGCGTCCTCATTTTCTGAAGCTGGGCTTCAACGAGTTGGGGCAATGTGCCGCCGTCGTTTGCAAGAAGTGGACCTGATTTCCGCTACGGACTACGGACGAGTATGAGAAGAAGAATCGTCATCACTGGAATGGGCGCGATCACGCCGCTGGGCCACAGCGTCGACGAGTTGTACCGATCCCAGCTGGCAGGCAAGAGCGGTGTCGCCCCGATCCGCCTCTTCGAAGCCAGCACGTTTCCCACCACCTTTGCGGCCGAAGTCAAGAATTTCGATCTGGGCGGCTACGTGCGCGATCCGCAACGCTGGGACAATTCCGGTGTCAACACCCGCTTCGCCCTGGCGGCCGCCCAACAGGCCCTGAGCGATGCAGGCTTACTCGGCAACGGGGTAGATCCATCTCGCTGCGGCATCTACTTCGGCTCGGGCGAAGGAATTCAAGATTTCAATCACCTTATTCCGCTGATTGCCGAGGGTTACCGCAATCGGGAGAACACCGTAGATTCGGTCAAATTCGCGGCCGGCGGATTGCGCTATTTTCATCCAGGCCGGGAGTTCGAGCAGGAGCTGCACACCACGCCCGGGCACGTGGCCGACTATTTCGGCCTGGAGGGTCCGAATTACAATTGCCTGACGGCGTGTGCCGCCAGCAGCCAGGCCATTGGCGAAGCGACCGAGCTGATACGCCATGGCGATGCCGACCTTATGCTCTCGGGCGGCTCTCACAGCATGATCCACCCGCTCGGCGTCACCGGTTTCTGCCTGTTGACCGCTCTTTCGAAGCACAATGAAGAGCCGACCAAGGCCTCTCGGCCGTTCGACCTGCACCGCGATGGCTTCGTCCTGGGCGAGGGGTCGGGGATGCTCGTGCTCGAAGAGCTGGAGCACGCTCGCCGCCGCGGCGCGCGCATTTACGCCGAGCTTACGGGCTACGGCTCGACCGCCGATGCTTTCCGCATCACCGATAGCCATCCCGAGGGGCGCGGCGCCATAGCGTGCATGCAGGGTGCGCTCGATGATGCCGGTCTAAAACCGGAGACCATCGGCTACATCAATGCCCACGGCACCAGCACGCAAGTCAATGACCGGGTTGAGACCGTTGCCATCAAGAAGATCTTCGGCGCGCACGCGTACAAGGTCCCGGTCAGCAGCAGCAAGAGCATGCTCGGGCATCTGATTGCCGCCGCCGGCGCTGTTGAGCTGATTACCTGCATCATGGCCATCCAACATGGTGTATTGCCGCCCACCATCAACTACGAAGTCCCCGATCCGGAATGTGATCTCGACTACATTCCGAATACAGCTCGGGAAAAACGGGTCGATCACGTCTTGAGCAACAGTTTCGGTTTTGGCGGCCAGAACGTTTCTCTCGTCGTGAGCAGGTTTGACCGTTGAGCCGAAGGACGCTGCCATCCCACCTGGCAAAATCGAAAATGTCTACGGGTTTGCTCGAAACTTGGGAAAACTGCGGTATTCTTCCTAGGGGCTAGCCGCGGCTCTCCGAACCGCCCCTGAACAGGACAGGCAAGCCTCCTGCCCATAAGATTCCTGTGATCGGCCGGCCTCGATTCTCCGGAGTGAACCGCTGTGCTTATTGTGCTGGGCTGGATCGCGCTAGCGCTTGTCCTGGTGTTCATCTCACTGTGCCTGGCGCTCCATTTTTACGTTATTTGCAATTATCTGCCGCACGCGATCCGCATCTTCGAGGAAAAGCCCCTGTTTATCATTCCTTACGGGCAACCGGTGGAATGCGCTGAGGCAGTTTCGTTTCCAACCAGCAATGGGCTGACGTTGCACGGGTGTTACCTGCCGGGATTCGGGCAACGCAAGGGCGTTATCATGTTCGGCCTCGAGTTCGGTTCGACTCGCTGGTCGTGCGTGCCTTATTGCGAATTCTTGCGCGAGCGAGGCTACGACATCTTCGCATTCGAGTCCCGCGGGCAGGGCGAGAGCGAATCCCAGCCGGGCTACGAACCCTTACACTGGGTGACCGACTTTGAAGTCGAGGACTCTCGGGCAGCCCTGGACTACCTGAAGAGTCGGCCGGATGCCGACCCTCGCGGCGTCGGCTTCTTCGGCATCAGCAAAGGGGGTGGCGCAGGTCTCTTCGCTGCCGCCCTCAATCCCTACGTTCGGTGCTGCGTCACCGACGGCGCCTTTGCCACCCACACGACCATGGTGCCCTATATGCAGAAGTGGGTGCTGATCTATTGTCACAGCGCCCTTATCGTCAAGGCGCTGCCGTTCTGGTATTACGGCATCGCCGCCAACATGGCCTTGACGAGAATTCAGAAATCGCGCGGCTGTCACTTTCCTCATTTGGAAGACATTATTAACCGCCTGTCGCCGCGGCCCTGGCTGGCGATTCACGGCGGCGGCGACACCTACATCAAACCGGAGATGGCTCGCAAGCTCTTCGAATATGCGGCCGAGCCGAAAGAGCTTTGGCTGGTCGAGCGCGCCAAGCACAACCAGGTCCTCAACACCGCCGGCGAAGAGTACAAGCGCCGCGTGCTTGCCTTCTTCGATGAGCACCTGGCGGCCAAGTCCAAGACCGTTGTTCCGGCCAGTACGAACGGCGCTTCCGTCCACGTAGACGAAGCGGCGTGCCGCGTCGTTCGTGAGCAGGAACCTGCCCCGGAGGCCCAAGCGGCATCACCTGCCAAGTTTCTGCTCGCCGCCTTTCTCGGCGTTATCGGCAGCGCGGTGACGCTGGCTCTCTTTCTTCTCTGACCCTCGGTCCCATGTTCCACTGGATTCTGCGCAATGTTCTGGGCAAGCTCGCCGCCCGGCGCGTCCGCCGCAAGCTGAATGCTTTCGAAGTGGCAACCCAGAACCCGCGCGAAGTCCAGGAGACACTCTTGCGGACGGTGCTGGCACGTCAGGCGGAAACGGGTTTTGGCCGGGACCACCGCTTTCGAGATATCCAGACGATTGCCGACTTTCGCCGGCAGCTTCCCGTGGCGCCTTACGAGTACTTCGAGCCTTACATCATGCGCGTGACGCGCGGAGACTTCCGCGCGCTCACTTCCGAGCCGACGGTGCACATGTTCGCCATGACCAGCGGCACCACGGCCTCGCGCAAATTCGTCCCGGTCACGCCGCAGTACCTGGCCGACTATCGCCGGGGGTGGAACATCTGGGGCTTGAAAGCTTTCCGCGATCACAAGGAGGTGCGTTTCCGACCCATCGTACAGCTTTCAGGGGATTGGCAAGAATTCCGTACGGAAGCCGGCATTCCTTGCGGCGCTGTCACCGGCCTGACCGCGACCATGCAGCTCCGCATCATCCGCTGGCTTTATTGCGTGCCGGCGTGCGTCGGCAAGCTCAAGGACCCGGCCGCCAAGTATTACCTCGCCCTTCGTCTCAGCTTGCCGCGGAAGGTCGGCATGATCATCGCCGCCAACCCCAGCACTCTCCTGGCCATGGCTCGCGCCGGCGATCAGGAGAAGGAGAAGCTCATTCGCGATCTCCACGACGGCACTCTCGACCGCCATTTCGATATTCCCGATGAGATCCGCGCCGCCTTGAATCGCCGCATCCGCAAGCGCCATCCCGACCGCGCCCGCGACCTGGAAGAAATCGTTCGCCGGACAGGGACGCTCTATCCGAAGGATTATTGGCCCAGTAATGCCGGGAAGGATGCCGATCCCGCCACTCCCGGCTCCATCATCGGCACTTGGACGGGCGGCAGCGTCGGCTTTTATCTGCGGCATTTTCCCAAATACTATGGCGACACTCCGGTGCGCGACATCGGCCTGATCGCCAGCGAAGGCCGCATGACCATTCCCATGGCCGATGCCACCCCCAGCGGCGTTCTCGATGTGACGACGCACTATTTCGAGTTCATTCCGGAGGAAGAGGCCGATTCTCCCCGGCCCACTGTTCTTGCCACCCACGAGCTGAAAGAGGGCAAGACCTATTTCATCCTGCTCACCACCAGCTATGGCCTGTACCGTTATCACATCTACGACCTCGTGCGCGTGACCGGGTTCCACAACAACACACCGCTCGTCGAGTTTCTCAGCAAGGGGGCGCATTTCGCCAACATCACCGGGGAGAAACTCTCCGAGTATCACGTGTCCGGCGCGATGACAGGCGCGCTCAAGGAGCTGGATCTGGCCCTGTCTACCTACAGCCTGGCGCCATGCTGGGATGATGAGCGACCGTATTACGGGCTGTTCATCGAGACGGGCGACCTCGCGGATCGAGCCCAGGGCATACGCCTGACGCAGGCGCTGGAGCGCCGGCTTGCCGAAGTGAACGTCGAGTACGCCTCCAAGCGCGAGAGCCAGCGCCTTGGCCCCGTTCGCCTGGAGCTATTGCCCGCTGGCGCCTGGCAGCAGTGGGACCGCTGCCGCCTGGCCCGGACCGGCGGGACCGTGGAACAGTACAAGCATCCGTGCCTGATTTCGGATCCAAAGTTCCGCGAGAGCATTGTTACAATTCAACGCTGACCGTGTACGGCTGGCGGACAATGCCTCCATTGCTCTCCCGATCATCGAGCTTGGGGGATGCCGAAATGACGGGACAGGGATTCTTTTTTGAAGAAAGTGTCAGTAATGGAAAGCGCTAGGTAATCTTAACGAAGTCGGACGCCCAGCGCGGTTGCGGGGAGTAGCGCTCAAGGACTCAGCCGGCCACAGGCAGGGGTTGGCCAATTTCGAATCGAAACTTGGCCATGA
>Ga0207116_10157_pt1 | contig 19529 bp, 16 predicted proteins | sample Alteio_BWMinHeat_44_FD_153550 | JGI IMG/M metagenome (GOLD analysis project Ga0207116, IMG submission 153550) | Enriched cells from forest soil in Barre Woods Harvard Forest LTER site, Petersham, Massachusetts, United States -... | ecosystem: Environmental > Terrestrial > Soil > Temperate forest >... | reverse complement strand
TTCAAATGCTTCAGTAATGCTCCTGATTGCAACTATCTCATGCTTACACCCTAAATTCTTAACCAGGTCCTCGGCATCTTTTATCGAATGGTCGCTTGAAAAACGCGAAGGCAGTAAAACGGACATTACATTTTGCGGGCCAAGAGCTTCCGCAGCTAATGCGCACACCACTGCAGAATCTATGCCACCGGATAAACCAAGTATAGCATTTTTGAATCCCGACTTATAAAAATAGTCCCTTATGCCGAGTACAAGCGCCTGGTGTATCTGTTCAATATTACTTTGCCTCTCCCCTCTCATGGTCGAAGGCTGTTGTAATTTTATTTCCGATTTTTCCTCCAGTATGTAATACGCGACGCTTTCTTCAAAATACGGCAATTCATCAACCATTGCTCCCGTGTTGTCAAATACAAGTGAACCTCCGTCAAATATCAATTCCGTTTGCGCCCCTACGTGATTGACATAAAAAAGTGGCAGTTGGTAGCGTTTTGCATTATCGCTTAATATGTTGATGCGCTCCTCGTCGTGGTTATACGCAAACGGCGAAGCAGCAATATTGATCATCACATCCGGATTCTCCTTTATCAGCACGTCCATCGGGCGCGTAACATACAAAGGGTTTTCAAAGGTGTTCCAAAGGTCCTCACATATCGTAAGTGCTATACGGTGGCCTTTAAAATCAATACACTTAAAGGTCGTCGACGGTTCAAAATACCGGTATTCATCAAATATGTCGTAGTTCGGCAGGAGTGCCTTGTTTACAATGGCCTTTACCTCGCCGTTTTCAATAAAGTATGCCGAATTATTCAGCTCTTTCCCTTCGGGATTGTGATTATAGGTAGGCAATCCAATAACGCAGGCGATATCAGTGCATTCGGCGGCGATTTTTTTTACTGCTTCGTCGCAAAGGCCGATAAACTCTTTAAACTCTAAAAAATCACGTGATGGGTAACCACAAACGCACAATTCGGCAAATACGACGAGATCCGCACCACGGTCCTTTGCCTGGTTTATTTGGCCGATAATTTTGGCGGTATTTGATTCAAAATTACCAACATGATAGTTAAGCTGTGCCAGTGCGATCTTCATATAACGGATGATAACGATTTGCTTTCGGTAATGCGGATTAAAAAATTATTTTTGCTAAAACGATAAAAATGGTATTTCATTTCCCCAAGGCAAAGCAAATTTACCTAATTTTTCTGACGAGTGTGCTATTAACAGCCTGCGGACATTCTAAAAAAGTGGACGTAAGCAATATTGACGTCAATGTGACCATCGAGCGCTTCGATCATGATATGAACGCAATGGAAACCAAATCTATTGCACCGCAGGCCGCATACATGCAAAAAAAATATGGCGCATTTTATAACGATTTTATGCAGCGTATCATACAGGTAGGCAGCACAAGGGATACCGGTTATTTTAAAACATTGCGCGAGATATTTGCCGCCGGGGCCTATGATGCGGTGAAGCCGGAGGTAGATTCAGTATTTCCAAATCTTGACAAGGAAAACGAAGAATTGACAGATGCATTCAGGCATATCAAATATTATTATCCGCAAATAAAATTGCCAAAGTTGTACGCATATTTTTCTGGTTTCCAGGTGCAAACATCTAACGGGGATGGTTATTTCGCCATTGGCCTCGACCTCTTTTTGGGCGCACATTCAAAATTCTATACGGCTTCGGCCATAACCGAAGTATTTCCGCATTACGTATCCCGCAGGTTTACGCCCGAAAATATTACACCGCGCGTGGTAGAAGGGATTGCTCGCGAAGATATGTTCCCGGAAGGTGACCAGGATAAATCACTACTGTCAAAAATGATTTATAACGGTAAGATATTATACTACATGGACAAGATATTGCCGGATGAACCCGATTCGCTCAAAATAGGTTATACCACTAAGCAGGCTAAATGGTGCACTGATTTTAAAGCGCAGATATGGGGCTATTTTTTGGAAGAAAAATTGCTTTATGAAACCGACTATAACAAAATACAAAAGTACCTGGGCGAGGCACCATTTACTCCCGGGCTTGGAGAAAATAATGACGCCGCACCAAAATTAGCTACGTGGACCGGCTGGCAGATAGTGCGCGAATACATGGATAAGCACCCCGAAGTTACGCTGCGGCAATTAATGGTTGAAAACGATGCGCAAAAAATATTGAACGGATCCAAATACAGGCCGAAGTAGATTATTTGAACACGATTTATTAGATTAAAGGATTGCCGGGATAATCTTCAAAAGCTTTAATCATGTTAATCTATTAATCCTGTAAATCGTGTTCAGACAAAAAAAGCGTACCGGAACCCGGCACGCTTTTATTTTATGTATAAATAAGATTTTATTTTAAGATCGCAAAAATAGCTTTCAAGGCAATTGCCACACCGAGTACTAATAGAATATTGGCAATACAGTTGTAAAAAAATTGATGCCCAGAAGCCGGGTCACCCGCAAAACGGAAATATACCCCCACTATGCCGATAATAACGGCTACAACTATCAAAAGGTAATGACGCTCGTCATTTGCTTCTTCTGTTTTGTTCATATTCTTTTAGTATTGAAAGATTTCCGACAAAAATAGAAATGTTTACTGAATATTTAAGAATTACACCGATTATTTTATGATTTCATCGATCAATTTGCTGCGGGTTTATTTTGTAAAGGCATCCTTTTCCGATAGTAAACCACTATCCTCCAAATAGCTAAGCCGGCAAGAATAAACATCCACAAATTAACCAGGGCCACCGCCATATCAACAAAAATAGCCCAGCCGTTTTCAAAGGCAAGCGCCAATCTTTGGAACAGTGGAATATTATAAGCCGATGGGTCGTCATTTGCAATAGTTTCTTTACTTATAGTATCGCTTTGATAGAAGCTAAGGCTGATGACGCTGAATTTCACTGCCTGGTCGGTACGAAGATTGCTTATTTTTTGATCAACCATATCGTCTTTTAAAAGGAGTACATCCGTTGGGTTTTTTATTTTGATCCTACCGCTTTTTTGCTGGCTTATTAATTCCTGGCGATCCTTTAGTTTAAGTTGCTCAGACAGATAATCAAGCGATCTATCGTCAATATCCATCCGGCTAATATTAACATAAATGCCCATCTTGCTCACTTTAGTCATAAAATCTTCCAGTTTATCTGAAGGAATTCTTACCGTCATTTCTCCCATGGTATTAAAAGCTGCTATACGCATAATAGAATCATTGCTAATATGGACATCCCTTGTTGAGCTTGCCGACGATTGTACCTGGTGATGCATCACCAGGCCGCCAAATTGGCTCGTAAGGGTTGCGATATTTTCGCCCACCTGGCGCGCATCTTTTACCTTGAAATTTATTAGCGCGGTCTTTACCAATTTCGATTCCACTTTGGTCGAATCTGCCTCTGCCGTTGTGAAGTCGGCGGCATTACGTTTTTCGTTATTTACGACTTCATAATCCTTGGATGATTTTCCCTTGCAGGCTGCCAGCAAGGCAATAGCCAACGGCAGTATCAGTAAAATTTTTGTTTTCATGATCGTTCTGTTTAAATTGATTTATCAATTAATACTAGCCAAAACAAAATAGTAACCCTGTTTAACATTTTTTAACAGAACTTAATTTTTTATAATGTCTATAAACGGAATTTAATTTCAAAATAATAGCATCGCGGAAAATGCGCGGGAAGAAACTGGAAAAATCTTTAATTAATACTAATCGGGCAGAAAGGTAACCCGCGTTATAAATGTTTAACCCCCAACCTGTCACGGGTGCCATTTTATGGTTAACATGGTTTTTAGTTAAGCGATTGATAACAAACACAATAACTGCAAAACACCCGAAATTGTGTTAACTATGTTAACCATGTTTCGGGTAACACCCACAAAAAAGGCCTCCTTTCCGGGAAGCCTTCGAAATATTTATTTAAAAATGGTGAAGCCTAGTTTGATGACAATGCCGCCGCACCGCTCACAATTTCAGTAAGCTCTGTGGTAATAGCTGCCTGGCGTGCCTGGTTGTAGGATAGTTTTAACTGTTTCAACAACTCCCCTGCGTTATCGGTAGCCTTATCCATAGCCGTCATACGTGCACCGTGTTCAGATGCGTGTGAATCCAACACTGCTTTGTAAAGCTGTGTTTTGATATTCTTAGGTATCAATTGTGCAACAATCTCTTCCTGCGAAGGCTCAAGGATATAATCAACCTGGGTTGCTTTTGCATCCGGTTTCTTTTCTGTTTTTGGTACCGGCAACAATTGCTCCACAGTAAGGATTTGTACAGCGGCGTTTTTGAACTGGTTGTAAACCAACTCAACGCGGTCATATTCACCTTTCAAAAAGCCTTCCATAATAGCCTCGGTTATTTTGGAAACATTGAAGAAGTTAAGCTCGTTGAACAACTCATTATTATCACCAATCACATTGTATTTGCGGCGTTGATAATACTCCTGCCCTTTTTTACCTATGCCTATGATAGAAATATTACCGGCCTTATGTTGCGCGTTATATTTTTCAGAGATCAGGATATTGGCCGTCTTAATAGCGTTCATATTAAAAGCGCCCGCCAAACCACGGTTTGAGGTAACTACAACGATCAGCACTTTATTAGGCTCGCGTTCCTGCAAAAAAGGAGATGTCCCATCTTCCAGGCTTGCAGAAAGGTTGGCCAGCATTTCCTTAAGCTTGTTGGCATAAGGGCGCAACTGTAAAATAGCATTTGTGGCACGCTTCAACTTGGCAGCCGAAACCATTTTCATAGCCTTGGTTATCTGCTGCGTTGAGCTTACCGACGCAATCCTGTTTCTTACTTCTTTTAAATTAGCCATTTATTGGATGTGCAAATTTTAAATGTGCAGATGTGCAAATTGCTTTGCATTAGTTCAAGTAATCAAGTGTACGGCTATGCAATCATCTGCACATTTGCATACCCGCACATTTGCACATTAATATTTCCCCGACAGTTCCTTAGCCACCGTTTCCAGTACGCCTGTAATTTCGTCATCCAATTTACCGGCTTTTAAAGCGGCCAGTATTTTAGGGTGACGCATTTCTAACTGCGAGGTATATTCTATTTCAAATTCTTTGATCTTATTGATAGGCACATTGCGCATCAGGTTCTTCGTACCAGCGTAAACTATCGCTACCTGCTTTTCAACCGTTACAGGCGAATATTGGCCCTGTTTCAATATCTCAACGTTACGTGCACCTTTATCAATTACGTTCTTTGTGGCTGCGTCAAGATCCGATCCGAATTTTGAGAAAGCTTCCAGCTCACGGAACTGGGCCTGGTCCAATTTCAAAGTACCGGCAACTTTCTTCATGGATTTGATCTGCGCGTTACCACCTACACGTGATACCGAGATACCTACGTTGATAGCCGGACGCACACCCGCGTTGAACAAGTTTGACTCAAGGAATATCTGGCCATCGGTAATCGAAATTACGTTGGTTGGGATATATGCTGATACGTCGCCAGCCTGTGTTTCAATGATCGGCAACGCTGTTAACGAACCACCACCTTTTACAATACTCCTGATAGATTCAGGCAGGTCATTCATCGACCTGGCGATCTCATCATTCTGGCTGATCTTGGCCGCACGCTCTAACAAACGGCTGTGCAGGTAAAACACGTCACCAGGATAAGCCTCGCGGCCCGGTGGGCGACGTAATAATAACGACACTTCGCGGTAAGCAACAGCTTGTTTCGACAAGTCATCATAAATGATCAAAGCCGGGCGCCCGGTATCACGGAAATACTCGCCGATAGCAGCGCCAGCAAATGGAGCGAAGAACTGCATTGGTGCAGGGTCAGCAGCGCTGGCGGTTACTACAATGGTATAAGCCATAGCGCCATTTTCTTCCAGCGTGCGAACAATGTTCGCAACTGTAGAAGCTTTCTGACCGCAGGCCACATATATACATATTACCGGTTCGCCGGCAGCATAAAATTCTTTTTGATTGATAATGGTATCGATACAAACAGCAGTCTTACCGGTCTGGCGGTCGCCGATTACTAGCTCACGTTGTCCGCGTCCGATCGGGATCATCGCATCGATCGCTTTGATACCTGTTTGCAATGGTTCGGTTACCGGCTGACGATAAATTACACCTGGCGCTTTACGCTCCAAAGGCATTTCGTATACTTTACCGGTTATCGGGCCCTTGCCGTCAATTGGAGCACCCAATGTGTTCACCACACGACCAAGCATTCCTTCACCAACGTTGATGGAAGCAATTTTCTGCGTACGTTTAATTGTATCGCCTTCCTTTACACCGTCAGACTGGCCGAGCAATACGATACCTACGTTATCTTCCTCCAGGTTAAGTACGATACCCTGTAACCCTTTTGAGAATTCAACCAGCTCTCCTGATTGAACTTTTGTTAATCCGTAAGCACGGGCAATACCATCACCCACCTGTAATACTGTACCTACTTCTTCTAATTCAGATTCCGACTTGAAGCCCGATAATTGCTGGCGCAAAATTGCTGATACTTCGTCTGGTCTAACCTCTACCATTTTTTATTTATTTAGAGTTTTGTTATTAATTATTGATTTACGCCGTGGGCAAAATCGTTTTGTAATCTTATTAAACTGCTGGATATGCTGGTATCTATCTGCCTGTCACCAATGGTAAGTATAAAACCGCCTATCAATTCCTTATCTACTTTCGCGTGCAGTTCGATTTTTCCGCCGGTTGCTGCTTCCAACTCAGCTTTTATAGTCTTTTTGTTTTCTTCTGACAACGGAGCTGCCGAGGTTACATAAGCGCGGGAAATATGTTTGATGATATTATACTGATTTATAAACTCCTTAGAGGTAGCATATAAAATCCCAGCCCTGCTTTTATTGACCATTATCTTGAAAAAAGAATCGGTCATTTTGTTGATCTTGCTTCCAAAAATGGCTTCCAGTATCCTGATCTTACGGGCATGCCCGATAATAGGATTGGCTAAAACAGCCTGGAGTTCGTGATTAGCTCTTAACGTCTCTGAAAAAAGCTCCATATCTTTCTTGATCTCTTCAAGGGATTTTTTCTCCTCTGCAAGATCGATGATTGATTTGGCGTACCTGGTTGCAACTGTTAATTCAGACATATCTTGTTGAAGTTGTGAGTGGTGAGTTGTGAGTGGTGAAACTCAAAACCTATAACTCAATACTCATAACTATTTTAAATTCACTTCCTTTAAAAGATCCGTTACCAACTGGTCCTGTTTCTTTTGATCTTCAAATTGCTTGCGCAATATTTTTTCGGCTATCTCTATCGATAAAGTAGCTACCTGGTTTTTTACATCCGCCATAGCTATCGCTTTTTGATTATCAATTTCAATACGCGCTATTTCTATCATGCGCGCACCTTCGGTTTGAGCTGATGTTTTAGCTTCATTAATAATATGGTCCTTCATCTGGCGGGCTTCGCGCAAAATAAGGTCGCGTTCAATACGTGCCTGCTTAAGCAGCTCGTCATTTTCGCTGGTCAGGCGTGCCATTTCATCTTTGGCTGCTTCGGCCATTGAAAGTGCACTTTCGATTGATTTTTCGCGTTCGCTGATGGCAGCTAATATCGGTTTCCAGGCAAACTTGCCTAACAGAAATATTAATATCGCAAAGCAGACTGTTGTCCAGAAAACCAAACCAATATTAGGAGTAACCAAATCCATATTCTAAGTATTTATAGTTAATAATTAATCAATTTTAAAAATAGCCCGGTGCCAATCGCACCGGGTTATTTTTGTTCCTCAATTTGAGAGGAAGGCCGCAACAACCACCGCAAATAAAGCCACACCTTCAACAAGGGCAGCAGCGATGATCATGTTGGTTTGAATTTTAGAAATAGCCTCTGGCTGACGGGCGATAGCTTCAACAGCTTTACCACCAATCTGGCCGATGCCGATACCAGCACCGATAGCAGCTAAACCTGCGCTAAGCGCGCCGATGTTTCCGTGCATTCCTACGGCCTGAACCAAAGTTCCAATCATTCCAGTCATTGTGTGTTAAATTTAACTTGTATATATTAATAGATAATTAATTCGAAATTAATGATGCTCCTCGATAGCCATCCCAATGAACAGCGCCGAAAGCAATGTGAAAATATAAGCCTGTAGAAATGCTACCAGCAATTCTATCGCATCCATAAACACCACGAAAACAACTGAAACCGGCGACACCCAAATCGTATTTAAAATAAAGATCAGGGATATCAGGCTTAATATTAAAATGTGACCGGCGGTGATGTTAGCAAACAAACGTATCATCAAAGCGATGGGCTTTGAGAATATGCCTACAACCTCAACCGGTATCATAATAATAAACAACCACCATGGGTTAGGTACAAATATGTGTTTCCAGTAATATTTATTACCGTTCAGGTTCACCACTAAAAAAATAATGATCGATAATACTGCAGTTACCGCTATATTACCTGTAAGATTAAAGCCTCCTGGGAAAATAGGGATCATACCCAGCAGGTTATTGATCAGAATAAAAAAGAACACCGTAAGCAGCAAAGGCATAAACCTTGCGTACTTTATACCCATATTAGGCATGGCAATATCGTCACGTACAAACATGATAAGTGGTTCAAGGAACGATTGCAAACCTTTTGGTGCTTTCCCTTCGCGCTTTTTGTAAGATGATGCAATACTAAAAAATACGATAAGTAAAATACTAATCGACATAAACATGCTCACCACGTTACGGGTAATAGAAAAATCGAATACCTTTTTGCTTGCCGCTTCGTCGATATTGCCAGATGCATCAACCACCACTATTTTGTTCTCTGCCAGTTTATAGTTGTGATACGCGCCCTGGTATATACCCTTATCTTTGGTGGTATCTTCAGTCGTCACTTTGGCCGAGGAAAATATTTCAAGCCCCTTATCCGTATAAAGGATAACCGGTAACGGAATGTGCTTTTCTTTTACAAAAGGAAAAGCAAATGGCCAGGAGTGAGAATCGCTGATGTGTTCGAGGATAGTTTTCTTGGGGTCAAACTTGTTTTCCTTGGTTTCCTGCGCCAAAACTGATTTTGGAAACAGCCCTGCGGCTAAAAAAAACGCGCAAATTAAGAGAATGTTAAAAAATTTTGATTTCAAAATCGAGCCGCTTGCCATCTATAATGAAGTTTTCTACCTTAAATTTTTGTGCCGCAAGTTACGTAACAGAAGATAAACTTCAAAGGCCATATTTAAGAAATATACATAAATAAAATCGCCCATGAAAACGTTCTTGCCGACCTTGTTTTTCATCAAAAAAACTATCATAAAAATCATACAAGCCAATATTTTTACCGTTGTACCCGCGAGGAAAGCCTGCGCGTAATAGTCAGCATTTTTGATCTGCACAAAAAGAATGGCGCCTACTACAAGCAGAGTAAGGCCCGAAATGTAAAAAAACATTAGCCAAAATTTAGGCGCAAGAAAGTCTGCATAGCCGGTATGCTGCAAAATTAAAGGTGGTACGGCAAGCAGTAAAACAAAAACAAGATATGCCAGTATAGATGGGAAAACCTTCATTATAAATTATTAGGGTGGATTATTTTTTCAAAGATACAATTACTATATATATAGAGGCAATAACCCCGACAAGAGAGAGTATAGCGGTTACCCATCTCACAGAATGATGGGCTGTTTCATCGATCTTATAGCCTGCAAAAGTAAACAGGCCAATTACGGCAATCATCTGGAAGCCCATGCTCCCGTACTTGGCATAGGCATTTACCTGCCCGCTGCCATTTTCATCCTGTTCATTTTTAGCCATGTGCAAATTTATTAATCCTATTGCATACTATTTAGTAAATTAGCAAGGCTTTTATAAACTGTTGTTTTACCTTGGGGCGCATCTCTAAAATTTCTGTCTTTAAACGAATCTACTTCCTGGTTTTTGTGCTGCTGGCGGCGGGGTGCTCGCTCGAAAAAAAAACCGCTGTTAATCGCGCCCTGCAAAACTTGACGGCACATTACAATATACTTTTTGACGCCAATGAGCTATTGCGGCAAAAGCAGGATAGCTACGCTTTGTCTTTTGTCGATTCCTACAACGAGATCCTCAGTGTATACCGGGATACAACCGAGCAATCCAAAACTGCTGATAAGGACCTGGAAGAAGTTAAAATAAAAGGCGGTAAGATCATAAATATTAAGGAACAAAGCCATTACCTGGGTGACGCTTACCTGGTTTTGGGCAAGGCTAATTACCTGGAGGGCGATTATTTCCAGGCGGTTGAATATTTTAGTTATGTGATCAGGTCTTTCCCAACCAAAACTAAGCTGACTGAAGAGGCCATGGTCTGGAAAGCCAGAACGATGATTCATCTAAACCAGCTTCCTCAGGCAAAACTGGTTGTAGACTCGGCCATACAAAATATCAGCAAGAAAACTAAGAAAAGCATTATTGCCGATGCCTATGCCACCAAGCTGCAATACGATATCGATGTTCAGAACTACGAAGAGGGCGAAGAAATGGCCAAACAGGCCGTACATTATACACGTGATAAAAGTCAGCGCTTGCGCTGGACGTTTATTATGGGACAATTACAGGAATTAAACAAAAAACCTGCTGACGCTTATAAAAGTTATTCGCGCATCGTAAACAGTAATGCACTTTTCGAAATGGCCTTCAATGCCAACTTAAACCGCATCAGGATACAGGATAATCAAAATGGCACTAAAATAGACCGCATCGCCTTGCTGAAAAGTTTGATAAAGAATGCAAACAATAAGGATTTCATCGACCAGATATATTATCAAATAGCCGAACTTAATTATACGGATAAGAATATTAATGAGGCGGTTAAAAATTACCGCCTTTCTGTGCGCTATAGCCGGAAAAATCAAAACCAAAAAGGCTTATCTTACTTAAGACTTGCCGACATCTTTTTTAAGGATAAGGCTGATTATATAAGCGCCAAAAAATATTATGACAGTACATTGTTTAGCTTGTCGCCCGGCTATCCCGGCTACCAGGGCATAAAAAAGAAAGGTGACAACCTGCAGCTTCTCGCCGATAGGTATGGCATCACCGCACGGGAGGACACCTTACAGATGCTCGCAAAACTGGACGATAAAGCGAGGGCCGCAAAAATTGATGCGATGGTGAATGCCGAAATTTTAAAACAGCAGGCTCAAACGGCTTATGTTGATAATTCAGGCAATTCGCCGGGCAATGGCCCAGGTGCCGGTGGCACCAGCAGCTTTTATTTTTATAATTCAAATGCTATAAGCCAGGGATATAATGATTTTAAACGGCGATGGGGCAACCGCAAATTGGAAGATAACTGGCGCCGGAGCAACAGGGCCAGCAGTGATATTACCGCTAGTAACTCGCAAAATATTGACCCGGATGCACCGGCTGACCAGGCAGCTAAAGGTAAAAATGCAAGCACTGCCGGCGATTATCGCAAGCAGCTTACCACAAACCTCCCGCTTACGCCTGATTTGTTGGCCAAGTCAAACACCCGCATTTACAATGCATATTTTGATATCGGAAATTTTTACAGGGATGTTTTAGGCGATAAAAAGGAGGCCATCGCTATTTACGAACTATTGCTGAGCCGTTTCCCCGATTCTCCCGATAAGCCTGCTTTATATTATAACCTGTACAGGTTGTATGCGGATGACAATCCAGCGAAATCAGACCAATACAAAAACATGTTGCTTAAGGACTATCCCGATACGCCTTTTGCTAAAATAATTATTGACCCCGATTATAGTAAAAAGCTAAATGATGCCGATGCAGAACTGACGAGCTTATATAACCAGGTTTATGACGCATACGCCGGCAAGAATTATAGAAATGCGATCACTTTAATCGATGCACTGCAGAAACAGCGCCCGGATAATAAATGGGCCTCGCAACTGGTTTATCTGAAGGTAATATCAGAGGGGCATTTGGAAAAGTTCGATCCCTTTAGGGACAGCCTGGCTAAACTGGTTACCAAATATCCGAACGACCGTTTAATAACGCCACTCGTAAAACAACATATCGCCTACCTCGATACGCATAAAAGTGCGCTGATGCCCCGCCCGTTTGTACTCACCGACAAGGACCCAAATGAAGAGCCGTTTATACCGGCCGTAGTAGCATCAGATAAAGCTACGCTAAGTTATAATGCATTCGCCGACCAGCAACAGAAAGCATTTAAACAAGCGGAAGCCGACAAACAAGCCGCGGCGGCAAAATTGGCGAAACAGAATACTGCAACCAATCAGCCCGAGGCGAACCAGCCGCCGGTTAATAAATCAACGGTTTTTCAAGTTGTTAAAAAGCAACAGGATACTGCAAGTCATGTTGCGGCCACCCCGGCAACGATCGATTCCATTTCAAACACTATTGCAAATAATCCGCCCAAGCGGGCAGTACCTTCTATATTTTCGATGCGCGACAGTACAAACTATTATTTTGTTGTAAATGTAGGTAGTACTACGACTAACCTGGCGTCTTCGCGTTTCGGTATAGGGCAATTTAACCGGGCAAATTTTGCGAACAGCACAATAAAACACCAGCTATTGGGCGTTGGTGATGATAACCAGCTTATTTACGTAGGCAGGTTTTATAGCATAGGGGCAGTAAAGGATTATGCGAGAGCTATCATTCCGCTACTGCCCGACATCATGAAAGTACCGAAGAATTTGTACGGATTTTTTATCATTACACAAGAAAATTTAGATAAATTGAAAAATAAAACCATGCTGGATAGTTACATGGACTATTATCAAAATAACTATTGAAATACCTACTATTGAAAAATTAAGCATCAAAAAAGATGGTCACTAAATTAACACCACAGGACATCAGGCGATACAATGGCTACATCTGGAAATTTTTCGGCGGCTGTTTTGCCCTGCTCGTATTACTGATTGTTGCAACATACCTGAACGTTTTCGGTGAGTTGCCAACATTCCGCGACCTGGAAAATCCAAAAAGCGAACAGGCAACAGAAGTTATATCCTCTGATAAGCAGATTTTGGGCACCTATTATGTAGAAAACCGGTCGAGCGTAACTTATAAGGAAATATCGCCAAACGTTATCAACGCACTTGTAGCTACCGAGGATGAGCGCTTTTACGAACATTCGGGCATCGATTTCAGAAGGCAGTTCAGTATAATCTTTTTAAACATCTTTAAATCGCAAGGTGGCAGTACCATTACACAGCAACTGGCTAAAAATCTTTTCACAGTGCAGCCTTCGCATAATAAAATTGTACGTATCACCCAAAAGCTCAAAGAATGGATAACTGCCGTACAACTGGAGCGTCATTATACCAAGCAAGAGATCATTACCATGTATTTGAATACGGTCAATTTTGGAGCTTATAATACTTTTGGCATAAAATCGGCTGCACGTACTTATTTTAGTACCACGCCGGATAAATTGACACCAGACCAGGCCGCCTTACTGGTAGCGATGGTGAATGCGCCAAGTAAATACAATCCTATCAATCACCCGGACAAAGCCCTAGCACGCCGCAATAATGTGGTGCTTCCGCTGATGGAAAAACAAGGGTATCTGAGCGAAGGACAGTTAGAACAGTTTAAAGCAAAACCATTAGGCTTAGATTTTAACCCGATAACGCACAACGATGGGCCGGCGCCGTATTTCAGGGCCGTGCTTAAAAGAGAGGTCCAGAAAATATTCCAGGATGGATCTATAACCAGGGCAGACGGTTCGGCTTATGACCTGGATCGGGATGGGTTAAGGATATATACCACCATCAATGCGACCATGCAGGAGTATGCCGAGGAGGCCCAGGCTGAGTATATGCGCCAGTTGCAGGTTGTTTTTAATAATCACTGGAAGGGTTATAGCCTGTATAAAAGCATCAAAAACTTCAAACTGTTGCTGAGCGAGGGTATGCACCGGTCGGATCGTTATAAAGCAGACACTTTGCAGGGTATGTCTCAAGAAGAAATAAAAAAGGATTTTAATACGCCCACAGAAGTTGATCTTTTTACATGGAAAGGTGATACTACCATGACCATGAAACCAATAGACTCTATTGTTTATTCAAAATTGCTGCTTCGAAATTCGTTAATGAGTATGGATCCCACAACGGGTTACATAAAAGCATGGGTGGGTGGTATTAGTTTCGAACATTTTAAATACGACCAGGTTAAAATAGGAGCCCGGCAGGTTGGCTCAACAGCCAAACCCTTTACTTATGCTGTGGCCATCGACAATGGCTTTTCGCCTTGTATGAAAGTGAATAATGTGCCGGTTACTATAGATATCCCGGGTTCGCCATCCTGGACACCCCGGCAATCTTTATCAGACCTCCAACCCGGGGAGATAACCCTGAGAACTGCACTTTCCTATTCGCAAAACTGGGTAACGGCCTATGTAATGAAAGAGGTTGGCCCGGTACCGGTAATGAACCTGACCAAAAAAATGGGAATTACGACGGCTGTTTTGCCTTATCCTTCTATCTGCCTGGGCGTTTTTGATGCCTCTGTTTACGATATGTGTGGTGCCTATTCGGCATTTGCCAATCACGGGGTATGGACTGAACCTACTTTTATACTCCGGATAGAAGACAGAAAAGGCAATGTGCTTTACACTCACAAACCCAGGATCGTACAGGCTTTGAACGAGCAGACCGCATACGTGATGACAGACATGATGAAAGGCGTAATACAGAATGGAACCGGTTCAAGACTGATGTATAAGTACCATATCAATAACCCGGTATCCGGTAAAACGGGCACACCCCAGGATAATTCCGACGGTTGGTTCATCGGGATGGTGCCCCAATTAGTTACAGGCGTTTGGACAGGCTGCGAGGACCCTGATATCCATTTCCGTTCGACCTCGCTCGGTGAAGGTGCTAATTCGGCTCTGCCTATATTTGCGCTGTACATGAAGAAAGTATATGCAAATGAAGCATTGGGTATCAAAAAGAATGTTGATTTCGAGCCGCCAAAGGCCCCGTTGACAATTACGATCGACTGCAGTGCTTACGACCAGAAAACACCGGGCACTTCTCCTGCAACAGACGTGGATAAGAAGCTTGGCTTCTAAAGTCGTAAGTCTTAAGTTCGAAGTCAAAAGGACTTTAGACTCAGGGCTTACGACTCAAAACGAATGAACTAATGAGTAAGGATTTCGACTACAAGGCTGCCTTAAAGAATATACCGCACAAACCCGGAGTGTACCAATATTGGGATGCTGAGAATGTGCTTATATATATAGGCAAGGCGAAGGACTTGCGCAACCGGGTTACCTCCTATTTCAACAAGGATATTAATGTAAATGCCAAAACAAAAGTTTTGGTTTCCAAAATCCGCAACATCACTTTTACCATTGTAGACACTGAGGTGGATGCATGGCTGTTGGAAAACAGTATGATAAAAAAGCATCAGCCGCGCTACAATGTGATGCTTAAAGATGATAAGACCTATCCCTGGATCATCATTAAAAACGAAAACTTTCCACGCATATTCTGGACAAGGCGGATCGTGCGCGATGGCTCGAAATACCTGGGGCCTTACGCCTCGGTGAGCATGATGCATGCCATTCTGGACCTGATCAAAGAAACGTATCCCCTGCGAACCTGCAGCTTAAATTTAACCCGCCAAAATATTGATGCAGGTAAATTCAAAGTATGCCTTGAATATCAGTTAGGCAATTGCAAGGGCCCCTGCCAGAATTACCAGACCGAAAACGATTATGAGCATAATATTGAAGAGATCACGAATATATTGAATGGGAAAATAGCGGCCGTTTTACGAAACTTAAAAACAGATATTGATGCAGCGGTGACCGCCCTGAATTTTGAGGGGGCACATAAGCTGAAACGAAAATTTGATCTGCTGGAAAAATATCAAAGTAAGTCAACAGTTGTTAATTCGTCCATTACCGATGTGGATGTTTTCAATATTGCCTCTGATGAAAAATACGCCTTTGTTAATTTCCTGAAAGTAATGAACGGGACCATCATCCAGACACAAACCATCGAACTAAAAAAACGCCTCGACGAAAGCGACCAGGAATTGCTTACCCTGGCCATTTCAGAATTCAGGACCAGGTATAACAGTAGATCAAAAGAAGTTATAGTCCCTTTTCATCCGGATGTTGACGATGGATTGATCAAATTCACCGTACCAAAGTTGGGTGAAAAGAAAAAATTGCTCGACCTTTCGCATAAAAATGTACTGTTTTTCAAAAAAGAAAGAATTGATCAATACGAAAAATTAAATCCCGATATCCGTACCGACAGGCTGCTAACAACCATGATGAAGGACCTGCGTATGAACCAGTTGCCGCGGCACATCGAATGCTTTGATAACTCCAATTTCCAGGGCAAATACCCGGTTTCGGCAATCGTAGTTTTTAAGGATGGCAAACCATCTAAAAAAGATTACCGTCATTTTAACGTAAAGACGGTTGAGGGGCCAAATGACTTTGCTACGATGGAAGAGGCGGTTTTTAGAAGATACCGGCGAATGCTGGATGAAGGAACCGAATTACCTCAGCTAATCATTATTGACGGCGGAAAAGGGCAATTGTCATCCGCCATCAAAAGTTTGAAGCTATTAGGTATTGATAAACAAGTTACGGTTATCGGTATAGCCAAACGCCTGGAAGAATTATATTATCCCGGAGACCAATACCCTCTGTACCTCGATAAAAAATCGGAAACATTAAAGATCATCCAGCAATTACGCGATGAGGCGCACCGGTTCGGTATTACGTTTCACCGCAAAAAACGCGATAAAGGCACGCTGGTCACCGAACTTGAACTGATTGAAGGTATTGGTAAGACATCCGCAGAAAAACTGTTAAATCATTTCAGGTCGGTAAAAAAAATACGCGAGGCTTCTATTGAGGATTTACAGGAAGTGGTAAATAGCAAGCAGGCTGCTGCGATAAGGAATTATTTTAGCCCGAAATCCTAATAAACCATGTCATTGCGAGCGGATTGTGGACTGGTCTGAGCAGCGAAGCAACCTTGTCGTATACACAGCTACGAGGTTGCTTCACCGCCCCCCCAACACAACCCCCTCGGCGGTTCGCAATGACATGGCGGTTAGGCCGGGCAGTATCATCTATAAACTAAAAAGTCTCAAGCCGAATGACGACTTAAGACTTTTTACTAAAGACTTTTGACTTAAATTAGTATTGCCACAAATTAAGTTCCCAATTCATCAAGTCTTTCTTTATACGTTCGGCTTCATATAGCCTGTCCATACCCTGGGCGTAATCTTTAATTCGATTGTTAGCATCGTTTGATTGCTTGACAATATAGCTTGCGAATATCCTTTTCATAAATACATCGTCATAGCTCAACCCGGTATTATCATTACTGCGGCTAACTACTTCTTTTGTAGCCAATATAGGGCGCGCATCAGGGAAATATATCCAGAACGCCGGCTGGTAATCCAGGTTAACGCCTTTTACATTTTGCTTTATCATTGGTGCAATACCAATTATACGCGGCTCAAATACAGAGCGCTGACGGTCGAACACCCAATCTTCCTTAATACGGAATTTAACTATACTATCCGGGTTAACTTCACCTGGCTGCATAACCGTACCTATCTTATCGCCTGTTTTAGGGTCAAATTTATCTACCGGTACGCTGTCGGCCATTTTTCTTTTAGCCTGCTGGGCCGTAAGCGGGGTTGCAAAAGCGTCACCATCCGCGTCATTCTTAGTTGGATCTGCGTTGGCATTGGCATCATAAGCAGTCAATTCTCCTGCCGCAACCGCCTGCATCAATATATCGAACAGGCGACCTTTTGGCGACGCCATATACTGGTTCATTTTATCGCGCACGTCAATTTCGCGCCATACACGTTTGGTCAAAGCTGCGTCCGATTCGCGTATAGTAGCATACGGGGTCACCTTAGCATTCAGAATGTTGGTTTTTTTGTAATACCCGTCAAGCGGCCTGTCAAATGGTTTTGCAGGGCCGGCCGCGACTTTCTTGGTCGTATCAGTTGCCAGGTTTGTTGCAGGGGGCCTATTGGTCGCCTGCGTCTGCGAAGTTGCCGCAGGCTTATTTGCCGGTTTCTTTTTTTTCTTCTGACCAAAAGCGGTTACGCATGCTAAACAAAGTGCTATAACCAAAATTCTTTTCTTCATGTCCTTTTTAATTTGCCGATAACACTACCGAATTTATTGCGCGTTGTGTACCATCAGGGCCCACGGCAATAATATCCTTAAATATAACTGTCGAGCCAGGCCCTATCGTATTAATTGCCTTCCGCATATCGCTTGACAGATCGGGGCCGGTAGTTTGATATATAATAGGGTCCTGCCGTGGTTTCACTACTATCAATGTAAAACGTGTAACATTAAACGTCGCATCAAAGTCAAAGTTCTCGAGTTTTGCGAAAACCCTGTTCTGTGCTTTAATATTAACAGAACTGGTAGTGCCATCGCTTTTCCCGGCAAACTGTGCCTTTGGGTCAGGTATACGTTTTACACGGAATTTAGTTGTGCCTAAAGGGACAGTTTTTCCATCCACCTCACCAGATACACTCACCACATCATTATCACTTATCGTACTAACAGTAGCTACATAATGTCCATTGGAACCCGACAAAGAACCTGCCCCTATACTAACGTGTAATTTCTCCTTAGGTATACCAGGAGCGGATACTGAAACCGGGTTTGGCACGCCAATGTATAATACATTCATCTTATCAGGCGATACTACCGCCGATGGTTTAGCCACCATATAGGTTTGCTTAGGAATATCATATGGCTTGTATGTGCCATCTGCCTGTTTTACTTTTATAACACCGGCCCATGTATGTAAACCTTCAGAACTAGTGCTGCCAGAATATTTACCTTTGCCATTTTCTACGTGTATTGGACTTCCATCAACGGTAATTATAGGGCTTGCCTTTGAATCGTATGCCGTAAGGAAAACATCGGCCGTATATTGCTGACCAACAAGCACATAGCTTGTTGGTGCAACGGCTACAGCAGAGAATTGATCCAGATTAACCTGTGCCACATCAACTTTCCCTAAAATTTTCTTTACAATTTCATTTTCGGAGTTTTTCACGTCCGACTGTATTTTTATTAAAGAGGTCATTGCGGCGCCCATAGGTATGCCTTCACCAAAGTTTGCCTGCTCCCAATCTTTGGTGGGAAAGCCGGCCCTTGCCAATGGAGGGGTTGTCTTCAATGCTAAATTCACACCAACCCGATCTTTAGGATCCAGTAATGCCAAAAGTGAATCGCGCGTATTATCAATCCTTTTGTGTAAAGTATAACCGCTTTTTCTCCGGTCCACCATCAGGTCAACAGAATAATCCATGCCCTCACGACCCGAGTAATCATTGGTCGCAGGGTTCATGCCCCCTGATTCTTTAACAAGCGTGGTTTTTAAGTATTCAATATAGTTATCCAGGTTATCCGCAAGTTGCTTAGCTTTTTGAGCGTTAGCATAAGGAATTTTAGCTCTTTCGGGCTCCTGTACCAGTTTTGTTTTTTCAAATGCAATAAAAGTATTGTCGATACCTGTTTTTACATTTGTTTTTGAAGCGTTTAAGCTATCACCAATATTTTTGAATGCGTCCAGCAAAT
>Ga0207116_10156_pt1 | contig 19535 bp, 16 predicted proteins | sample Alteio_BWMinHeat_44_FD_153550 | JGI IMG/M metagenome (GOLD analysis project Ga0207116, IMG submission 153550) | Enriched cells from forest soil in Barre Woods Harvard Forest LTER site, Petersham, Massachusetts, United States -... | ecosystem: Environmental > Terrestrial > Soil > Temperate forest >... | reverse complement strand
GGCTACGTGGATCCCCGCGAACCGTTGCGCATGGAAGGCCCGTTTGGCGACCACACCGGCTATTATTCGCTTGCGGACAACTATCCCGTTTTTCATGTCACCGCCATCACCCATCGCCGCGACGCCATTTATCCCGCCACGATTGTCGGCATTCCGCCGATGGAGGATTTTTACATCGGCAGCGCCAGCGTGAAATTATTCCTGCCGATTTTCAAAATGAACTTTCCCGAGATCGTGGACATCGCCCTGCCCGCTGAAGGCGTCTTCCACAACCTCGTCGTCGTGAGCATCAAGAAAACCTACCCGCTGCAAGCCTGCAAAATCATGCACGCGCTCTGGGGCATGGGCCAGATGATGTTCACCAAATACATCATCGTCGTGGACGCCGATGTGAACGTCCACAACACCAGCGAAGTCCTGTTCCACCTCTGCGCCAACACCGATCCCCAGCGCGACTCGCTCTTCACCAAAGGCCCCGCCGACGTCTTAGACCACGCCACGAGCGAGATCGCCATGGGCAGCAAACTCGGCATAGATGCCACGCGAAAAATCCCCGGCGAAGGTTTCAACCGCGAATGGCCGCCGCTTATTAAGATGGATGAAGCGACAAAGAAAAAAGTCGATTCATTCTGAAGTAAGAATTCGCAACTCGCAATCGAAGGTCGATAAGTCAGATGAATGAACATCCACCCTCACCCCGGCCCTCTCCCCCAGGAGAGGGAGAACCATTTGCCGCTTGCCGGTAATATCGACGGTTTAGGTCTCCAAAAGTTTTCCCCCGCGCCCGCCGAACGCTGACGATTGCAACTGAATCGCAACCATTATACGAAGCCGTCGCTACGTTCCCCCTCTCCTGGGGGGAGAGGGCCGGGGTGAGGGCGAGCGTCAAACTAAATCATCTATGACCCCAACTCATTTCTTGGCCAAATATTGTTTAAGCCTCCGCCCATTCTCGGAATCATGAATCAACTGCTTCAACCGTCGCGCGCGTGTTTCTTCTTTCTTGGCGCTGATGACCCACCAGATCGCGATGCGCTGATAGTATGGCGCTTGTTGCTTGAAATTCGCCCACGCCTTTTTGTTCGCCTTGAAGGCGCGTTCATCCGCCGGCGCAAGTTTGCGGGGCGCATTTTCGAACGCGTAAATCCCCGACCGCGCCGCTGTGCGCGCCTCGAAAGCCTTCAATCCCGCCGGCATCATGCGGCCGGTTTTTTGCAATCGCGCCACATGCCCGAGATTCACTTTACTCCAGATGCTCCTCGGCTTCCGTGGTGTAAAACGAATCGTGTAACTCACTTCGTCCACGCGTTTGCGGACGCCGTCAATCCAGCCAAAGCACAAAGCCTCATCCAATGCCTCCACGTAGGTGAGACCGCCCTTCCCGGAATCCAGTTTGTAAAATCCCACCAGCAGTTCCGTGGTGTGATGGTGATTCGCCTCCAGCCAGAGCCGGAATTCAATCGCCGAGGTGAAAAAATTAATTTTCATGCGCGCTGGAAATCGTCGCTTCGATTGAATCAAATCTGCCATACCTGCGCAATCCCCCGGAGCGCGGTTGTGTCGGTTCCTCCGACCAGCCGCAGCACGCCCGAAAGGATCCACACGCTCGCATTCTCGAGCATGCTGCGGCTGCTCTTCGACACAGCCGCGCTCCGGCTGATTTCCATCCCGGGGCAATTTGCGGATGCACCTTGCGCTCAAGCAGCAACACTCCAGCCTTGCGGGAAGCGCCGGTTTGTGACATTCTCTGGCTTTATCTTTTCATGACCGTGATCCAAACACCGCAGCGCCCAGCCCCAGCCCCAGCCACCAATGGCCGACTACTGATTCTTAACATCGGCCGCCTCGGTGACACCATCCTGCGCAACTCCATTCTCGACTCCGCGTTTCGCACTTACGCCACCGTGGATTACGTCTGCGGCCGGCACAACGCGGCCTTGCTCCTCAGCGACACGCGCCTGAACAAAGTCATTGTCTTCAGCAATTCGTTCGCCGGTTGGTCCAGCTTGTTGAAGGCCGGAGCGGGCCCACGTTATGACGCGTTGATTGATCTAAAAAATCATTCCAGCTCCATCAGCCTCATTTTTGCGCGACTGTTCCGCAGCCGTGTGAAGATCGGTTGCAATCGCGATCACTTCAAGCCGTTTGATCGGGATGCGCGGACGGTGCTCGCGCCGAATTTGCACATGCTGGAAACCATGCGGCGAATCGGCCGGCTCGCGGGTTTGGTGGAGGGCGATTACAAGGCGAACATCGTTCTGCCGCCCGAGGCCAACGCGTGGTTCCGGCAAAACTGTGCCTTCTGCGATCAGCCGTTTATTTTTCTCAACGTGAGTGCCACCGATTCCGACCGCGTGTGGCCCGTCGAATCCTGGGCGCGTTATGTGCGCGGCTGCGGCCTGGCGGACAAGCCAATTTTGATCAACGGAATGCCCAAAGACCACGAGTTCGTCCAACAACTATGCAAGGAGTTGCCCGGCAGCGAAGCATTTCGCCCGCGCAGTTTCATGGACGTGGCTGCGGCCATCAACGCCTCGCATCTCGTGTTGACCGTTGATACCGGAGTTGTCCACGCCTGCACCGCACTGGATAAACCCGTCGTCGCGCTCTACAGCATGGACGCCGCGTTCAGCACTTACGAATCTCTTTCGACGTGGCGGCTCGTGCTACGGCCACAGACCGGCCACATCGTTTCCGACATTGACCCCGCCTACGCCATCGCGCAAACACGCGGTCGCGGCCTGCCGCATCCGTTCTGAACAGGACGATTTTTAGCCACGGATGGAACGCGGATCAAACACGGATTGGGCGAACTGAATCCTTTTCCATCCTAATTCTGTAAATTCTGTTCATTCTGTCAAAATTTCGGTCCGTCCTCAAAACGGCATGAATTTCACATTCAAAACCCGCTCCGCAAACCAAGCGCCAGAAATCACAATGATGATCGCAGAACCGATCTGCAGCAGCGGCATTTGATAAAACCAACTGCGCCGCATACGAAATGCAATTGGTAGAAAAATCGCCACGATCGCAAGTTGTCCGAATTCCACGCCCAGATTAAAACCCACCAGCGTTAGAAACAACGCGCCGTGGACCAATCCCAAGTCGGACAGCGCCGTGGCAAAACCAAACCCATGCACCAGACCGAAACCGAACGCGACGATCCAGCCCCGTTCGCGAATGACCGGCCAAAGATTGTTGGTTGCCGCAAGCATCACCGATGCGGCAATCGCGGATTCCGTGAGCCGCGAAGGCAGTCTCACAATTCCCAGTGTAGCCAGGCTCAACGTCAGGGAATGCGCTACGGTAAACGCCGTGACGATTTTCAACACGTTGATAAACGCCGGTCGCAACGCGGCGACGCCGCGCCATTTGCCGCCTTCGCGCTGCAGCACCGAGGGCAGCAGCAGCGCCAGTAGAAAAAGAATGTGATCATAGCCCGTCCAGATGTGCCAGACGCCTTCGCGAATGAATTCGAGAAATTCCCGGCCGGGACTGGGCGCGCCGAGTTCAAATGTTTGCGTGGGATGATCGGAGGTGAAAACGGCGCTTTGAGTTATTCCATTGGCATCAAGTCGCAGCAGCCCGCGATGGAGCGAATTGATGTCGAAGAAAAGTTGATAGGTTATTTCAAGCGATTCAGGCGATGGCAGCGCGGAGCTTGGCGCTGCATCAGTGATGACGAACGGCAATTCAACGTAGCTGCCATCGGAAAAATCTTCCACCACGGGCTCACTGTTCGTCACGCGGATGACGGCAACTCGTCCATCTACAATTATTTTCAAGTGCGCGAGCGCATAAGCGGTAATCGCCGGATAGCGCGCGTGAAGTTTTTCGAAAGTCACCAAGCCATCGGTGTCGAGATCAAGCGGAACGACCTTTTGCAAATCGCGAAGCGGGATGTCCCATTGCCCTGAGAGTTGGTTGGAGTCGAGGTTGAGACTGAGATAACTCTTGCTCGGTTCATGTGCGAAAACTGTGGTCGCAAAAAGCGCGCTGGCAAATCCCATTGCGGCCAGCCTGAGCCATTGAGCAACCTTTGACCTTCGCGAGAGATGTTGCGCGGGTCGGTTCACGGGAAATGGGCGGGGATCATTTTCGCCAAAATTGGAATTCCCTGAGCCCGTCGTATCCCAATCCGGGATCCACGCCCAAAAAATCGCTGATGCCCCATACGCAGGACCAAAACGCGTGGTTGAGCGGCTCGACATTCCACAAGAGAATAAACAAAACGAACATCCCGTAACTGGCCACGGGAGCGATGCGTTCCTTCCATTCCTGCGAAAGCCACGGTTCGATCGCTTGAAAGCCATCCAATGGCGGGATGGGAAGCAGGTTGAGGAGGATGGCGCTGATTTGAAGCACAAGAATAAATGCAAACGCGCAAGTCACGACCTGGTTAGGATAGTGCGGAATCAAATAAAGCCGGAGCAAAAGCGCGATGACGATGACGAGAATCAAATTCATCGCCACACCGGCGAGCGAGACATACGTTTCCCAGGCGCGTGACCGCAGCAATTGGTGATCGATATAAACCGCCCCGCCCGGCAGGCCGATGCCGCCCATGATCATGAAAACCATTGGCAGGACAAAACTGAAAACGGGATGCGCGTAATGGATGGGGTTCATCGAGAGGTAGCCCTTTTCCTCAACCGTGTAATCGCCACCCAACTGAGCAACCTTCGCATGGCCGTATTCGTGCAGACAAACGGAGAACACCCACACCGCGACCACCAATAAGAAACACGCCATAGCCAATTATTTCGCCGTGACGACAACGTAATTTCGCTTCCCTTTTCGCAGCAGAAGATGTTTGCCAAACAGCAAATCGCCAGTCGTTACGGCGCGTTGGAAATTCGTCTCGCGGACATTATTGACGTAAACGCCGCCGCCCTCCACGTCCTTGCGCGCCTGCCCTTTGGAGGGACACAGTCCTGAATGGACGAGCAGTTCGACCAATGGCGCGCCGGGATCGGCCAGTTTGGCCACTTCAATTCCCTTCGATGGAACTTCGCCGACGATGTCATTGAAAGTCGTCTCAGAAATTCCCGCCAGTTCGCCGCCGAACAAAATTTCACTCGCGCGAATTGCCTCGGTTGTCGCCACTGGGCCATGCACCAAATCGGTGACGGCTTGCGCCAGCGCCTTGTGCGCTTCGCGCGCGCCGGGATTCTCCGCGTGCTTCTGCGCGAGCGCGGCGATTTCTTCGAGGCTGAGAAACGTGAAATAATTCAGGTAACGGATGACGTCGCGGTCATCGGTGCGAATCCAATACTGGTAAAAGCGATAGACACTGGTGCGCTTGGGGTCGAGCCAGATCGCGCCGGCAACGGTCTTGCCGAATTTGCTGCCGTCCGCGTTCATAATGAGCGGCAGCGTCAGACCGAATACTTGCGCGCCAAGTTTCTTGCGGCACAAATCGCCGCCGGCGGTGATGTTGCCCCACTGGTCGCTGCCGCCGATTTGCAGTTCGCAATTGTGCTCCTTGCGCAGGTGAAAAAAATCAAAAGCCTGCAGCAGCATGTAGCTGAACTCCGTGTAACTGATGCCGGCCTCGCGGTCTTCCATGCGGGCGCGGACGCTCTCCTTCGCCACCATCATGTTCACGGAAAAATGCTTGCCGATGTCGCGCAAAAAATCGAGATAGCTGACCGGCGCGGTCCAGGAGGCATTGTCCAGCAATCGCGCGGGATTGGTTTTGGTTTCGAAATCCAAGAGGCGTCGCAATTGTTCCTTAACGCAGGCGATGTTCGCATCGATCACTTCGCGGGTGAGCAGAACGCGCTCGGCGCTTTTGCCGCTGGGGTCACCGATGGAACCCGTCGCGCCGCCGGCCAAGGCGATGGGATGATGCCCGTGAAGTTGAAAGCGCCGCAACGCCAGCAGCGGCACAAGACTGCCGATGTGCAGGCTGTCCGCCGTGGGATCGAAGCCGCAATAAAGCGTGATGGGCGCGGACGCAAGCCGCTTGACCAATTCGTCTTTGTCCGTGCAATCGGCGATGAGGCCGCGCGCCGTCAGTTCTTCGTAAATATTCATCCGCGAAGGAAATGATTAACCGCAACACGGATTTTTAGCCACGAAAAAGCGCCGCAAGCCGGAAGGAAAGAAGTCACATGATTGAGGCCGCCACAATAATGCTTACACCGATCACCACCGCGCTGGTGATGATTGCCACGGCGATATTGTTATTGAGCAGTTCTTTTTGGATGTCTATGCGTGGCGTGGCTTTGTCGAAGACTTTCACGGCCACGAATACCAGCACCATCCCCAGCGCGGCGAAGATGACCGAGGCCAGCAGCGACTGGCCGAGCAATTTTGGCTGGTTTTCACCGCCCGTATATTGCGCGAGCGCGTCGTTTGTCAAAGCGCACAGGGCGAGGGCGCCCGCGCCGAGTTGGCTGAGTTTCTTTTTCATTGGTTTGGGTTCCTGCTTCCAACAGTAGGAAGCAATTTCATTTTTTAAAATAGATGCGGGACGAACCGGCTCAAGTTTCCCGTGATCAACCCGGTGTCCTCGCGGATGCCCAGGCCGCACGCCTCATGATTGACGATCCACACGCCCATCACCGGATGATTGCCGTCGAAATCCGCCATCGGCGCGATGGCCTGATACACAAATCCTTCCTCGCCATAATCACCCGTCGTCGAAGCCGCTTGTGCGCCATTCTGCACGATGGTCACGTTCGCGCCTTCGCGGCTTAATTTCGGTTTCGCCACGTAGCTGCCCTTCGCCGCAGGTTGCGCCTGGGCGAGTTCGTCCTTCGCGAAATAAGCGGGTAGCAGATTCGGGTGATTGGGAAATTTCTGCCAGAGCACTGGCAGCAACCCTTTGTTCGCGAGCAGCATTTTCCACATCGGTTCGATGAAGCGGCACGCTTCCAATTTCAAATGCACGGCGAATTCCTCATGCCACATCCATTCCCACGGATACAGTTTGAAATAATTTTCCACGACTTCATCGTCGATGTCCACGAACTTCTGCGTCCGGCTGTCAAAGCCCAAATCCTCGATGCAAACCTGCTTAGAAATCAACCCGGCCTGCACGCAAGTGTCTTCGAGGTAAAACACCGTTTGCGCATCTTCCAAATGGTCCTTTACGCCGCCGAGATGGATTTTCCCGGGCGCGGTGACGCCGAATTTTTTCCAGGCGGCGATCAGTTTCTCGTGGATGCTGTTGAACTGGTCGGCGTTTTTATTCGTGTCCTGCAACCAGTACCATTGCGCCACCGCCGCTTCCACGAGCGCAGTGGGAGTGTCCGCATTATACTCCAGCATTTTCGGTGGATTGCGCCCATCATAGATAAAATCAAAGCGCCCGTACAAACTGAAATCATCCCGCTCCCACGATTTCAAAATATACGGCACTGCCGCGGCGGGTATGCCCAACCGCGCGAAAAGATTCTGGTCAATCACCTCCTGCGCCGCCTCAATGCACATCATGTGCAAATCGTTGCCAGCCTTTTCCAGAACATCCACCTCTGCCGAACTCAATTGATAGTAGGCGGATTCGTCCCAATACTTCACGCCGTCGGGTGTATGGTAAGTCAGCCCCACTTTCTCCACGCGTGCCTGCCAGTCATGCCGTGGCGATATGGCGATGCGATTCATAATCAGGATCCGCCGAAGTGCGCGCTGCCGCCAAATCCCCCGCGCGAAATTCCAGAATGCGACGCGCCGAACCAGGAACCGCCGTGTGCGCCGCCGCCTCCAGAAGTGAACCGCGGAAAGCTGCGAGTAATCGGGCTTGCCTCCGGCTCGTCACTGTAATTCCCGCCGTGAAAATAACCGAAGCCCGGTCGGTAAAAATTATACGGATACGGGTACCAGCCGCGATACGGCGCATGCCAATAACCGTAACCCGGCGCATAAGTATTGTTCGTAATGGCGTTCGTGCCGGTCTGTTCGTAACCCGACGACCAGTCGCCATTGCCGCCGTACTGATCGTTGCAACCCGTCATCAACGCGCCCGAAATGACCAAAGTTACTGCCGTTGATTTTCTCATTTTTTCGAGCCTGCCGCGCCGGCTCAATTAAAGTGATAACAGAAACCCACGCGGTTGCATTTAGAAATTCCACCTTTATTTGTAATCTCGCAGCCGACGCCTGATGTCGAGCGGTTACTCTTAACCGGCTCTTAAGATTTTTTCTGGCAACATTCCTGCTCCACAAAAACAGCGGCGAGCAATCTCTTTCCCCGGCGGATACGATCAAGACGCCGCTTTGATGATGATGCAGCGTGGCGAATCAGAAAAAGCGATGAACAAAGATTTAATGGAAGCGGCAAATGAAACCGGCAGGCTAACGGAGCAACCCCTACCCCAGATAAGCATCAATGCCAGCGTGTTGGCATCGTCACTCGATTGCCTGGATGTCGGCGTGCTCATCTGCGACGCGAGGTCGGCCGACTGTCCTATTATATTTGTCTCCAAGGGCTTCGCTGTCATTACCCGATACACCGAGGAGGACGTGCTTAATAAGAAATTAAGTTCTTTGCTCAGTCCGGAAACCGCCCCGGCAGCGCGCCTCAAAATCCAGCAAGCCTTCGCCCAGCGCACTGCCTGCCGGGAGGAATTTCGCTGCTGCCGCAACGGTGCCGCTCCCATCTGGTGCGAATTGCACCTCACACCCGTCCCCGCATTGGGCGATACTCCGGCTCACCTCATTGCCCTGCTTATCGACATTACCCAACACAAGGAGCGCGAAGCGAGTTTGGAGGATGCGCGGGCCAGATATGGCGGCATTTTTGAAAACGCCGTGGAAGGCATTTATCAAAGCACACCGGATGGCCATTACCTCGCCGTCAATCCCGCCCTCGCGCGCATGTACGGTTATGCCAGCCCCGCGGAATTGCTGGAGCAAGTGTGCGACATCGGGCATCAAATTTACGTGGATCCTTCCGTGCGCGAAGGCTTCCGGCGCGAGGTCGAGCAATCCGGCGAAATCCGTTGTCTCGAATATCAGGTGCGCCATCGCGATGGCCACATCTTCTGGATTTCCGAAAGCGCCCGCGCCGTGCGTGACGCCGAGGGCCGGCCGCAATATTACGAAGGGTTCATCGAGGACATCACCCAGCGCAAAGAAGCCGAGGGTGCCCGCGCCCGGCTGGAAAAACAAATGATCCAGGCTCAAAAAATGGAAGCCATAGGCACCCTGGCCGGCGGCATCGCGCATGATTTCAACAATATCCTTTGCGCGATGCTGGGCCTGACAGAACTGGCCCTGACCAACGAGCAGGTCACCGGCCCGACCCGGAAAAATCTCGAAGCCGTCCTCAAATCCGGCGGACGCGCCCAGAACCTCATCCGGCAGATCCTCACCTTCAGCCGCCGCGGTGAAAATGAGTCCTCACCCATCCTTGTGAGTGTTCTCCTCAAGGAATGCGTGAAACTCCTCAACGCCTCTCTCCCCTCCTCCATCCACATCAGCGTCACTGTGGAGACCAACGAGGACACCGTTATCGCCGATCCCACCGAAATTCACCAGGTCATCATGAACCTCGGCACCAACGCCGCCCACGCCATGAAACATTCCGGCGGGCGTTTGGAATATACCCTGCGCTCCGTTGATCTCACGCAGGAGCAGGCTTCGCGTCATTCCCTGCTTCACGCGGGCCCGCATGTGTATCTGGCCGTTCGCGACACCGGGCACGGCATCAAGCGGGAAATCCTGGAACGCATCTTCGACCCCTTCTTCACCACCAAACCCGCCGGGGAAGGCACCGGCCTGGGCCTGACTCTCGTTCAAAGAATCATCACCCGTTACGGCGGCCATGTGGAACTGGAGAGCCAGGAAAATCTCGGCACGACCTTTCAAATTTATCTGCCGCGCTCGACCCAACCCGCCATCGTTCCCGTGACCCGCAAAGATGTCCTCCTGCCCGGTCGACGCGAACACCTGCTCATTGTGGATGACGAAATCCCTATCCTCGACATGCTTCAACAGCGCCTCCGCCAGGTTGGTTATCGCATCACCACCCGTGCCGACAGCACCACGGCCCTGGAAACCTTTCAAGCCGAGCCGGACAAATTTGACCTCGTCATCACTGACAACACCATGCCTTGCATGCAAGGCGCGGAACTCGCCGAACGCCTCGGCCACATCCGCGCTAATGTCCCTGTCATTCTCATCACTGGGCTGAATCAACTCCCGACTTTTGCCGGTTCCCGTTTCGCCTCCCGCCGCGCCATTCTCCGCAAGCCCCTCGACTTCGTTGACCTTTCCCATCGCCTGCGCGAATTCCTCGAATCCGCGGCCCCCCCAATCGAAGAAGCCACCGCTGCCCGAATTGTTGCCGCTTAAACAGCACCCGCAGATGCCGAAACGACCGACGCCGCAGGCTGCGAATTTCCCAAGAGGCGCTGGTGAAGACGTTCGTCCCAGCCGTTTGTCAGCGTGCGGAAAATCCAGTTGTTCGTCAGGCGCAGGCGCAGGTAGGTCTGTTTCAAATCCAGCAGCATCGTGATGCGCCGGCACGGGCAGTTCAATTCCCCGGTCTCGTGCGTGGCCACGACTTGAAAACCCATCACGCGCGAATGGAATTTGTACGGGCTGTGCTGCTCGCCTTCAAACACGTCCGTGATGTAATGCGTGAACCCGCGTTCCAGCGTGTCCCGCGCCGCCGCGCTCATCAGCGTCGCAGCCACGCGGATATTCTTGCGATGCGAGGGCAGGATGGCAAACCGGCCAATCTCGGCGATGCGGTTGTTGCGAATGAACGCATCGAGGTCAATCCCCTTGACCACCACCTCGAAACCGTAGGCCTTGTAAAGATCCAGCGGCGGTTCGTAAAGCACTCGCAACACGCCGACGGGCCGGTGATCGGCGCAGGCGACGAACCAGGACACCGTCTGGCTCGTGATGTCCTCCGCCGCGATGAGTTTGGCGTCCTCGACCACCCAGTTTTTTTCGTCGCGATAAATCGTGCGCATGACTCCGAGCGCCTGCTGACGGCCGGCTTCATCCGTGACACGCAAAACGCTGATTCGCTCTTTATTGATTAGTTTCAAGTGCATGTTTTTTCCTCCGCAGTTGGGGGTTCCAGGTTTTGTGCGACAGGCGCGAAATTTCCTTCATGATGACGGCGTGCCATTCCTTTACCGCGGACAGTTCGCCCGACCTGCCCGCGAGCGAGGCGTCAGGCCGCATGGGCCGGCCAAATTCCAATTTCAGCGGGCTCAGTTCCGGCACGCGCTCTTCTTCCGCGTGCTCCGGAAAACGAATTCCCGCCGGTATTACCGGCACGCCTGTGGCCAGTGACAACCACGCCGCGCCGCGATCACCCCGCGCCAGCTCGCGCGGATTTCGATTCACCGTGCCCTCGGGCAGAATCGCGATTGATTCGCCGCGCTCCAGCCACCAACGGCCTCGTTCCAATGCGGGCATCGAATCGGCGTACCGCGGTCGGAGGCGGTTCAAGATGCGCGGCTTGGCCGGCTTGCGCGTCACCGTGATGGGCTCGCCCAGGCGCATGATATAGCCGACGACCGGTATCAATTGAAAATTCCAGTCCGCAAAAAAATGCACCAGCCTGCCTTCGCGAAGATACGCCAGCAGCGCCGGAACCAACAGCGACTCGAAACGCGTGCCGTGGTTGAAACACAGTATGAACGGATCGTGGCGCGTGGAAATATTTTCGGCTCCCGTGATGCCGCGCACGCGGCTGCCCATGGCCGTGAGCAGTGTCCGGGTGGCGATTCGCGTCGCTGGTTTTCCATCGAGCGCCGGTAGCGGGCGGCTCCAGATTTCAGCCAACTGCAGATTGCCGTTTGCCGGGTTGAGAGCCGCGGTTGACGGCAGCGCAGTTTCGGTTTGTTCCTGAATTCCGTGCATCAAGCCTTTCGCTGGGGCGGGTGGCAGAACTGAAGATTCCCGAACCGCCGTCCGCCTGCCTTTCATTAGACTTATTTACCATCCGGCAAACCGCCCGGACGCTCAACAACCTTTTTTCATTTTTCCGTTACAATCCTGTAACGGCGTTTTCAAATTGTTTGACAGTGATTTCCGGCATTTCATTCACCGGTTATTCACCTGTTTTTCACAAAAATCTTCCCCGGCAACTGTTTCACCAACCGCTTCATCTCCAACCCCAGCAGCGCCACGGACACCGCCGAACTCGGCAGGCCACTGCGCCGGATCACTTCATCCACGTTCGATTCCTCCATCAGCGCGTCATAAACTTTCTGTTCGTTCTCGGATAAATTCAGCGCGGGCAGCATGCCCGTTTCGCTCGCTCCCGCCGGGCGGTTGCTCGCCGGAAATAAATACTCGAACTCGCTCAAAATATCCTCCGCGCCTTCGCATAATTTCGCGCCCTTCTTGATCAATTCATGGCAACCCTTGCTGCGCGGCGAATCAATCCGTCCCGGCACCGCGAACACCTGCCGCCCCTGTTCCACCGCCATGTTCGCCGTGATCAACGCCCCACTCGTCAGGTTCGCCTCCACCACCACCGTGCCCAGCGTCATTCCCGCCACGATGCGATTCCGAATGGGAAACGATTGCTTGTCCGCGTTGCGGTTGAATGGAAATTGCGTGATGACCGCGCCGCTCGCTGCGATGCGCTCGAACAACTCCCCGTTCTCCGGCGGGAACACCAGATTGATTCCCGTGCCCAGCACCGCGATCGTGCGCCCGTTCGCGCTCAACGCGCCCTGATGCGACGCCGTGTCAATCCCGCGCGCGCCGCCGCTCACCACCGTCACGCCCACGTAAGCGAGTTGATACGCCAGCTTGCGCGCCGTCTCGATTCCGTAATGCGTCGTCATCCGCGAGCCGACCATCGCCACGGCATTCTTGTCCTTCGCCGACAACCGACCCTTCACATACAACACTACCGGCGGATCATAAATCTGCCGCAGCAATTCCGGATACTCCTCGTCCGTGCCGATCAGAATATGGCAGCCAAATTCGCTGATGCGCTTCAACTCACCCGCGAGATCAATCGTCTTTTCCCAATTCGCAATCGCCTCCGCCGTTTCCTCGCCAATGCCCCGCGCCTGCTTCAATTGCTGCCGCGACGCGCCCAGAATCGCGGTCGCTTCGCCAAAGTGTTCGAGCAACTGCCGCACGCGCACCGGTCCGACGTGCTCGATCATATTCAACGCCACCAGGGCTTCCCTCGAATCCATGCCGTTGCATACTCGATTCGTCCGATAGCGTGCAAGCTTGGAAATGGGAGCGGCAGCGCGGACGTGAAATTCAACCCTCATAGATGAAAAAATATTTTCCCCAGATAGCTGACCAAAGGTGAATATAGGTGAATTTATCTGACTTTATCTGAACATAGCTGGCACCCAAATTCAGATAATGCCACCTCGGGTGCCAGCTAAAGTCAGATCCCAACCCGGCAATTTTTGCCGCTTTGACCACTACCTTGACTCCTTGGCGCAACTGGTTTGACTTACCTTGACTCGGTTTGACGCCATTCATAGTCAACCACTTACAAGAGTGTTTTTGGGGCGCAGCTACCTTGACTACCTTGACCTCCTTAACGCAAAGACGCAAAGAAGCTAAGACGCAAAGCCGGAAAGTGTCACCGGTTTTCTGGTGAATGGGCTCAAAGTGGCAACCGAAGCCGCCTCGCCCAAAGACTCTTAGCGTCTTTGCGCCCTTGCGTCTTCGCGTTAAAATCCTCAGGTCTCGTCCCCGATCAAAAATCGCAAATCTAAAATCAAAAATAACCCTCACGTTCCAAGATTATCAGAACGGAGGGTCGTTTCTGTAACCTATGGTGAGATTGACACGATTTTTAATTTTGATGAATCTTTGTGAAAAAAGTGCTGGCGCAGCCAATGTTTACAAGGGTTTCGCACCTTTTTAAAAAGACGCGTTTTTTCGCGAAGTGAAAATAATTTTTGTCCTACAAGCCACCAATTCCCCGTGGCGGATTTTATTCTCGCCAAGCCGGTTTGGGATTCATATCTTCTCCGCGAGAGAATCAACCCCGTTATGTGCACTAAAACCTTGCTTCAAACCACTGCCTTTTGCGCCGCCTTGATCCTCACTGCCGTTTTGTTCTCCGGCTGCGAGACGACCGACTCGTCAGCCCCGCCGTCCGGCGCCAGTCCCGCTGCACCCGGCGCCGCTGCGCCCAGCCATTTCTCACAGGAATATCACGCCGATAATGGACGAAACATCTCCATTGGCCGCGCCACCGCGGACAACGGCGGCTGGCGCTTCAAGGAACCGCATCTCGACAAATGCTGGATCGCCGACGGCTTTAATTTTACCGGGTACGATGCCATTTACATCGCGCCGACCGTGTCCACGGCCAAGATTCACGATGACGAAACGGCCACCCAGGAATTGGCGAAGGAAAATCTGGTGATCGAGTTGAAACGCTCGCTATCCGCCAAGGGCTTTTTCCCCAAGGTTGTAACTGAGGAATCCGCCATCCCGGCCAATGGGCGCGTGCTCAGACTTGAAAATACGATCGTCGCCTACACAAAAGGTGGCGGCGCGGCGCGCTTTTGGGTTGGATTGTACGGCGGCGGACAGCCGATGGTCCGGGTGCATGGGATTTTGACCGATGCCGGCAAAACGGTATTTGAATTCGAAGGCACCCGCAGCGGTGTCTCCGCCGCCGCGCGGATGGATGGCGCGGTCATGAAAGATGAGGACATTCAGCTTGGTGATATTCAAAGCCTCGTGCTCGACCTGACCGATTTCATGGCCGCCATCGCGGGCAAATATACTCCGAGAAGTTGATAATCAACATCGAGAGCAACGTTATGGGAAATTAGCCAATTGCTTCTTGACCCAGTCATCGGTGATGGGTGGCGCGTTCTTGGGAACATCAAAGTAAGGCATGCCACTGCGCTTATTGATTTTGATCTTAAGCCGCTTTCGCGGAAGTTTTCCTCTCTCTTTCGATTGAATGCCGCGCTTCTTCATGTTTTTACAACAACTTCGCCTGCAACTCTTCCCGCGCGAGTTCCTCGCCCAACCCCTGCGCCTCGGCCTGGCGGCGTTCCATGATGTGCTTGTCCACCAGCGGGTCATATGACACCGGGTAATCGCCGTCGTAACACGCCATGCAGAAATTTTTCTTGGGCAGGCCGGTCGCGCGCACCATGCCCTCTTTTGACAGGTATGAGAGTGAGTCCGCATTCAAATACTGCCGGATTTCCTCCAGCGAATGGTTCGCCGCCATCAGTTTGCTGCGGTCCGGAAAATCAATCCCGTAAAAGCACGGGTTCATGTGCGGCGGACAACTCACCATCACATGCACTTCCTTCGCGCCGGCTTCCTTCAAACTATTGACGCGCGTCTTGCTGGTGGTTCCGCGCACAATCGAATCATCCACCACAATGACGCGCTTGCCTTCCACGAGATTGTTGATCAGATTCAATTTCACGCGCACATCGAAATCGCGGATCAACTGCGACGGCTGCAAAAAGCTCCGGCCCACATAATGATTGCGCACAAACGCCATCTCGAACGGGATGCCCGATTCCAGCGAGTAACCCAGCGCGGGACAATTCCCGCTGTCGGGCACGGGAATCACCAGGTCTGCGTCCACGGGATGTTCGCGCGCGAGTTCCCGGCCCATTTCCACGCGCACCTTGTACACATTGCGATTCGCAATGGTGCTGTCTGGCCGCGCAAAATAAACATACTCGAAAATGCAAAACGCCCGCCGTTCATGCTCGGGAAACGCCTGGATGCTTCGCAACCCGTTCTTGTCAATGATGACAATCTCCCCCGGTTCCACGTCCCGGATGAACTCGGCGTGAATCAAATCAAATGCGCACGTCTCGCTCGCCAGCACCCACGCCCCGTCCACCTTGCCCAGCGACAACGGCCGGAACCCATACGGATCCCGCACGCCGATGAGTTCGCGCTCAGTCAGGATCGCGAGCGAATACGCGCCTTCAATCCGCCGCACGGTGGCGATCAAATTGTTCTCCTGTCCGTCCAATTCCGGTTGCGCGAGCAGGTTCAAAATGATTTCGCTGTCCACGCTTGTCTGGAACATCTGGCCCTGCGCTTCCAGTTCGTCGCGCACCTTGACGGCGTTGGTCAGATTCCCGTTATGCGCGACGGCCACCTGACCCAGCCGGCAATTGCCCGTCAGCGGTTGCGCGTTGCGGAGATGCGATGAACCCGTCGTGGAATAACGTGTGTGACCGACAGCCGACGCGCCCTTGAGCTTCTCCAGCGCTTCGCCATTGAAAATTTGTGACACGAGGCCCATGCCTTTGTGTTCGCAGAAGCGCTTGCCATCGCAAGTCACGATGCCCGCGCTCTCCTGCCCGCGATGTTGCAGCGCGTACAGGCCGTAATACGTGAGTTTTGCCGCGTCCGGATGTCCGTAAATGCCGAACACTCCGCAATAATGTTTGGGATAATGCTGCATGGATTATAAGTCGCCGATCAGATGTTGAAAAAATCAGTCGGCAAATGCAAACAGCGCCTTCGACGTGCGCAGATAGATCGTTTTTTCCACCAGCGCCGGCGTGGCGGAAATGCGCTCGCCAAAATCGGCCTGGTGCAAAATCTTCGGCTGGTCGCCGCCCGCCGCCAGCACCGTGACCTTGCCAGTGAGCGAGATCACATAAATTTTTCCATCGGCCGCCACGGGCGAAGCGTAGTAATTCCCGATGGCGTCAATACGTTCCTGTTGATAAAATGGCTGGCCGGTCTTGGCGTCGAAACTGGAAATCATCCCGCCATCCTTGATGATATACACGCGGCCATCATAGTGCAGGGGCGAAGGCACGTATGGCAGCCCCTTCGTTTGCTTCCACACCACCGAATCGGAAGTCAGCGCGCCCGAACCAGCAGGTTTTACTGCCACGAGCACATTTTCACCCTTCACCATCATCGCGTGCATGGTCTCGATGTCATCCGCCGTGATTTTTCCATCGCCGTTCACATCCATCGCTTTGAAAAAACTCCCGAAGCCGGCGGCCTTGGCTTCTTCAAACGAGATTACGCCATCGTGATTGGTGTCGGCGGCCTTGGCCAGGTCTGCGAATGAAGGAAATGTTCCTGGATCCTTGCCCGGCGCCCAACCGGCGAAGAACAGCATCCCGTCACCCACCACCGGCGTGGTGCAGGTGAACGACGGCATGCCGCCGAGCGACCAGCGTTCCGCGCCCGTTTTCAAATCATAAGCCTTGAGCTTGAGCGAGCCGGACATCACCACTTCATCCGCGCCGCCGTTCTTCCAGAGAATCGGCGTGCCGAAACTCTGCGTCACATCCGGTCGCGCGGCTTCCCAGGCTTTTTTGCCCGTGTGCAAATCCACCGCCAGCAACGAACAATTCTTCACCTGATCGCGATTGATGATGACCAAACCGTCCGCGAGCAATGGCGAAGTGCCGCTGCCGAATCCTCCCGCAGTTTCCGCCACCGGCAGATCATAACGCCAAAGTTCCTTGCCCTTCGTGTCGTAACAAATCACTCCGCACGAACCGAAATAGCTGACGACATGCTTGCCGTCCGTCGCCGGCGTGGACGAGGCGGGACTGCCTTCGGTTGAATTGTATTCCTCGATCGTTTTGGCCTGGGCGTCTTGCTTCCAGAGCAACTTGCCATCGCTCCGCTGATAACAAAGAGTCAGCAGCTTGCCGTCCTCAAACCCCGTCAAAAAAATCCGGTCACGCCACACGCACGGCGATGACGCGCCGGACGGCACGGCGGTTTTCCAAACTTGGTTTGTGCCCGGGCCAAAATCCGCGGGCGGTTTGGCGGTATCCGAAACGCCCGAGGCATTCGGTCCGCGAAATTGCGGCCACCAGGTTTCAGCGCCCCTGGCGGCAAACACCGTGAACATCCCGACAGCCAGAAAAACGGAAAGGAATTTCTTCATGTTGGTAATGGGTCGTTGTTTAACTCATGGCGCGCGCGATGGCATTCCACCAGAGGTCATGCAATTCGCCCGCGTCGCACGCTAGAGTCGCCTCACCCGCCTTGATTTGCAAGGCTGTCCCGCGCACCGTGCCCAATTGCATCGCCGGCACGCCGAGAATCTTCGCCTGCGCCAGCACTTTATGCGCGTGAATGCCGACCACGGAAATCACCACGCGGCTCTGCGTTTCGCCAAAAAGCAGCGCGTCCAGCCGGAGCGTTTGAGGATCAAGGCCGTAATATTTTTTTAGCGCAGAAGTAATATCTGTTTCCGCGGCCACTTTCAGCTCGAGATCAGCGCCTAACTCATGATGCAGACCATCAATCGTTTTCAAATCGGACGGATCGTTGATTGCCAGCGTAATAGTTGAGCCTTGTTTGGAAAGTGGTATGGCCCGATATTTTTTTGCTGTCGCGCTGGAGACAAGTGAGATCGCTTCCTTAGGGATTTCTAATCCGGCAAGATTGACAACCTCAGCGCCGAAATGAGCAGCCTTGGTGTTTGCGACGGACTTTGATTCTTGGGGACCTGAAGTCAAAGGCGTCAAATCAATTTCCGCGCCGATCAATCGTGGGGTGTCCCGGCCGATTTGCTGCGAGATGCAGCATTCCGCCAGCGCGACCGCGAGGCCGCCTTCGCTGCAATCATGCGCGCTCTTAACCACGCCGGAATAAATCAACGACCGCAACGCCTCGTGCAATTCCTTCTCCTTCGCCAGATCGCAACGCGGCGGCGTGCCGGTTTTCAACCCGTGAATCTGTTGCAAGTAAGCCGAACCGCCTAGGCCCAGCAACGGATCGCCCGCATCCACTGCATCGCCCAAAAGCAAAATCGCGTCGCCTTCGTCCTTGAACCATTGTGTCGTCACATGCTCTGGCTTCTCAATCAACCCAACCATTGCTACCGTCGGCGTGGGGTCAATCGGGCCGTTCGGGTTTTGGTTATAGAGGCTGACGTTGCCACCGGTGACGGGAGCGTTAAACGCGCGGCACGCTTCCGCGAGGCCGCGAATGGATTCGCGCAATTGCCAGAAAATTTCCTGATTATAAGGATTGCCGTAATTCAAATTATCCGTCGAACCCAGTGGTGTCGCGCCCGAGCAAGCGAGATTCCGCGCCACTTCCGCGACGACCGTCTTCGCGCCCTCGTACGGGTCCAGATAAACATAAACCGCATTGCAATCCACCTTTAGCGCAATGTATTTCTCGATTACCGGAGCATCCGCTTTTTTTATAACTTTGCCTTCGGGCAATTCCGCACTCCGCACTCCGCACTCCGCACTTGGCAGTGAGTCCGCCTTGATTCTAATCACCGCCGCGTCCGACCCGGGGCAAACGACCGACCCATCGCGCACCATGTGGTCATATTGGCGGTAAACCCAGTTCTTGGAGGCAATCGTCGGCCAGGCGAGCAACGTCTTCAAATCACTTGCCGCGTCCGTCGTATCCGGCACACACGCCAGCGTGAACGCCCGCACCGCTTTCAAATATTCAGGCTCTTTAAATTCCCTTTGATACAGCGGCGCTTCATCGGCGAGTTTCTTCGCCGGAATATCCGCGACCAACTGGCCATGATTCTTCACCACCATCTTGCCCGTGTCCGTCACCATGCCGACTTCGGCCCACGGCAAATCCCACTTGTCAAAAATCCGCTTCACCTCCGCCTCGCGACCCTTGTG